>Ga0222673_1000040_pt1 | contig 80276 bp, 75 predicted proteins | sample AntAcemetagen801_FD_179845 | JGI IMG/M metagenome (GOLD analysis project Ga0222673, IMG submission 179845) | Saline water microbial communities from Ace Lake, Antarctica - #801 | ecosystem: Environmental > Aquatic > Non-marine Saline and Alkaline > Saline | place: Antarctica: Ace Lake...
GAGCTGCATCACAACGCCGTATGATGTCTTCGACTGCGCCTTCTTCGTTGAAGATGGGAATGATGAGGGAAAGCATAGAACTAGAGTATAAACTATGTTGTGTATAGATTGATTGAACTTTGTAAGTTCCTGTAATTAATGTTGCCTAGCTAAAGATGTAATTGCTCCACCAAGTGCATCTACGAAGTGGTTGATTTATTTGGTGAGGTAAAGATTGCGAGGTAACTTTCAATCATTTTATCTTGAGAGAAATTTTTCTCAACTCTTCTTTTTCCAGCTTCTCCCATCTCCTTTGCCTTGTCTGGATGAGCGAGGAGATCAATCATATGATTCGCATATATTTCTGTCTCACGAGGGTTGCAGATGAATCCAGTCTTGTTATGGTTAACAACCTCTGGCGTTCCTCCATAGATGGTTCCAACTACAGGTTTACTGGCTGCCATTGCTTCGAGGTTCACTGTAGGAAAATTATCCAAATAGAGAGATGGGGTTGTGACAATATTGCTTGCTAAGAAGGCAATTCGTGCTTCTTCAGCACCAATCCATCCTGTAGTTACAATTGCATTTTTAACTGTATTATTCCTATTTTTTAGATGTGGTTTGAGATTTTCATGGTCTCCTATAATTAGAAACTGAGTGCATGGAGCTTCTAATAAGACAAGTTCTGCAGCGTCAAGAAGTGCATCGATACCTTTGTCTGTTCTAATACGTCCTGCACTTAATATTGTTGGACAGGTAAGGTTGTATTGCTTTCTAAATGCTTGAACCTCTTTTAGAGAGAGATCTTTCCAGTTCTCAACCCCATTCGGTATAGATGTAGTAACATGTATTCCATTCTTTTCCAAGACAGATGATACTGCACTACCAATTGCCACTACTTTTGTATCAGTTTTTTTGAGGATGCGTCGGATACTCCAATTGCGTAGTGGCCAGTACTTTCTTCCTGCTGCTAGTACATGATTCCACCAATGTAATCGTACAGCTCTATTCATACTTGTTAGCTTTTCAAAGTGACGACCATGTATACGGCCAAATGAAACTAGAAAGGTGTCGTGTGCTGTTAGCACTATGTTGTTTGTATATTTTTTTGCAACTTCCAAGCTTTTATATGTTAAGTGTGAGTGCACATTATGCGCATGAACAACATCTGGTTGAAACTCTTGAAAGATTTTTTCAAGTTCAGATGTAATGCTGGTATGCGAAACACAGTGACGGTGTCGTTTTCTTTGTGGGTAGATACTCAGAAGGCTAATGACATTATCTGTTTGTATTCGAATTCCTTTCGATGCATCTTGATGAGTCGTTACCAGTAAGACGGTGTGTCCTATTTTTTTATAGCCATTTTTGAGCTTATCAACGATTACTGCTGCCCCTCCACGAGCATCAGGTAATGCATCATCATTGAGAAGGACTATTCTCATGATAATAATTCGCTATTAACTAAAGATTTAATATCATTTTGATCGGCAATGAATGCAAAAAGTGCATCAAGATCATTCCACATATTTAGTTTTTCTATTTCACTACTATGCCCCCACACATGAAAACATTCATTGTTTTCCTTTGCTATAAGAAACAGTGCTTTTGCCAATGACAACCAGCTACTCATTGCAGAGAGTGGAACATTACTAGAGCGTAATTTAAAGAATTTATATCGCAATGGGCCGAGAGGGTCGAGGAGGTGCCACCATTTAGAGTGTTCCTTTCTCATCGGGAAAGGACGTACTTGTAAGGTTGTTGAGAGCAAATATGGATCACTACAGTCGCAATGTATGTCTTCAGTAGTTCTTGCGCCTTTATATCCTGCATTCATGACTAGATCTTTTACTGATGCACTCCATGCACCATATGGATAGCAAAACATTGTACACGGTTTTTTAGTTATGGATTCTATCCAGCTTTTACTTTCTTCTATTTCCTGAGCAGCCTCTTTTGAAGATATCTTTGTAAGATTTGGATGGTGCAAGGTATGCGCTCCGATCTCGTGATTTTTACTAATGGTTTGGATTTCCTTTTCGGTAAGCACCTGTTTTCCTTGGCGTATTTTTGGACAGATATAAAATGTTCCTTTCAGGTTATATTTATCAAGAAGAGCAACAATTTTCATATCTTCTGCAGTGCCGTCATCCCATGAAGAGGTGAATATCATTATTTTTGTAGTAGAACTGCCCAGCCTATAGCATGCTTTTTAGAAGAGGTTGTCGTATCAATGGTGTCTATTAGCAGGGCTATCTTTGTGTAGATTAGGGTTAATGGGCAGAGAATGATCATGGAGAATTTGTTCTGGTAGGGCTGTAGGAGGTCGATGTATCGTCGTATACGCATTTGTGCCATGCATGATGCATATTAACCGCGTTGATCCATTTTTAGCACGCGGAATCCTTGTTCTTTGCATAGAGTTTCCAAGCCAAAACAGGTGTATCGAAAAAAATCGCGAGGCTCTTCATGTAATTCATTTAATTGAGGAACGGTAATAAGAGCTTTGCCGCCTGGTTTGAGAATTCGAAATATCTCGCTGAGTGCTTTTGTAGGATGTGGGACATGTTCGAGTACTTGAGTGCAAAGAATGCTATCTATTGACTCGTTATCCATTGGAATTTCTTCGACTGAGCCGACAATATCGGGTTTATATATTTCTTCAATATCGAGCACCATATATTTTGATACATTTGTGAACATGTCTTTATACCGTTTTCCAGGACCTCCGCCGATATCAAGTAGTACGCCTGACATTTCAGGAGCAAGTGTTGCTACTTGCTTGTTTAGAAGTACCCTATCTGGCTGTGTGATTATCATAATAGAATTATACACGTAGAGAGGATTTTTCTCTAAGGAGAAGATAGAGATAGCCATTTATACCTAGGCCTAATCCATACATAATTAGTATGGAGACAATGAGCGCGTTAAGAGGTTCTATGATTGCACTTAACATATAGAGTACGCCGAGCGCACTGAGAATTTTTACTGTTCCCCAGATAGCTGAAATATGCGCTTTTCGAAAAATACGTAAGAGTGGGCTATTGGCTATATTTATACTGGCAACAATTTGAATAAGAATAATCCAGAGCATTGGAGGTATTACTGCGGAGTATTCAATCCCATAGAAGAAAAGAACAAGAATAGGTAGTGCGATGAGAGATCCAAAGCTGAGAAATGCATGAGCAAAGAGTGAGTGTTTTATGAGTCTTGCACAGGTGGAACGCAGTGTAGCTTTCCCTTCTGCCAGTACTTTAGGCAATGTACTTGCTGCCATCCGCCCTATATGAGGGAGTATGACACTCTTTGGAAGGAGTCCCATTTGGATTGCTAGCTTAGCGATTCCCACAGTTTCTTTTGATGCTGAAAGGCTGATGATAAAAAGGAACCCCTGTGGAAACAAGTTTCCAACATTCTTATCGAGAGCAATCCATATTCCTTGTGATAGGTACGATCGTATCGACTCTTTGTTTTTTATTGTCTCTCTGAAATGAGGCAATGCATGTGTTTTACGAATATGCATATAAGAACCAAGATATGCGATAGCCATGCACATATTGCTCAGGAGAAGTCCTATAAATATTCCGAGCACACCAAAACCAAGCACAAGGAAGAGTACGCTTAGTACTAACTGCAGAAAGATTCCGATGTTTTCTAAAATAGTCATGAGTCGTATATGGCCTGTGATCTGCAGCATGTTAATAAACAGGCTATCGAATACACTAAACATAAACGCCAAGAATGCGATGCGAGCGATTTCACCAATGAACGGGTCGCTATAGAGAGTGGAAGCAAGCCAGGGTGATGCGGATGCGAGACCGATAAAAATTCCTGCGCTTACTAGTGAAATAAGGAGGTAATACTTCATGACACTTGCCATACCAGATGCATTTTTTTTACCGTACGCTTCTGCAAAAAAAGTAAGAGATGCTTGATTTTGTCCGATGTTTGTTAGCAAGGATAATGTCCCTGTCATTACAAGTATGATGGAATACAGTCCGAAGTCTGCTAGGCCTAGGTATCGTGCGAAAAGAACGGATTTTAAAAGCCCGAGTCCCATTATCACAATACCACCCGCTTGTAGGGTAAAAACATCACGAACGAACCTTCGATTCCAGAGCTCCTGCCATATATTCCAGAGTTTCATGGCATGAGTATACCGCAATGTAGCACTAGAAACAGATGCTTTGGGTGCATTTCTTTTGAATGTTTCTTACCAGAAGGTAACGCGTCTTCTTTTGCAAGGATCTATCATATATACCTCCAAGTATACTTCGTATATTTCCACTTTTCTTATCTCTATCTGTTAGCTCAGCCCCATACATGGAGGCTATTGGCTGTTTACCACCAATGACTTGTCGCGATTTTGCGGCAGCTTGGTTTACATGCAACACCCTGGTTTTTATCGCTTCATGTTGAAGAAATGGCAAAGTTGTGAGGTCGGTGCAACAGGTGTTGGCATATTGCTCCGAAACAATTCCATCCCCTTTTAAGTACATGTTTTGTGTAGCACTTAGCTCTAGTGGGAGTGCTAATATCATGTGAGAAATTTTTGCACCGCTCAATTTTGAAGTGTGTTCTTTTCTAAAGCATTCAATCTGGTTTCTATTTTGTTGATAGATTACGGTGATAGTGTCCGTGTATCTATTAATGAAAGAGTTCGGAAATTTTTGGAGTAGTGACTTCTGCCATTGTTCTTTTGCTGGCAATGGTGTTATGTCGAGTATTTTAGATTTTTTGGCGAGACATTTTTTTGTTATTTCTGTTAGAGACTTCATTGATTGAATTAGCATTGTGGCAGCGGTTGTGCATTGATCAATGCGTTCTTTATCACTGAGTGTAAACCACGATTTTCGTAGGTTAGTAAAAAATGGCGTATTGGGATCACTTGGATCTGGCGAAAATCCTCCATTATGAAGATCTCTAAAACAATATTCAGTACCTTTTGCACCTTCTAGGAATGTTCTTACAGGGAATTCTCCTGTTATAGATATTTCTGCAGCAAGAGATATATCTGAAAGTAGCCATCCGGAAATGATGTGTTCGAGAGATAGGGCAAATCGATCTTCTGCACTTCGTGGCTCTACATTTTTTATGGAAAATGGACTGGAGTCTCCCTGAATAAGTGGATCGATCTTGATGAGCCATGGATCAAAGTCACGTAAAAATGGAACAATAGATTCACTAATTATAAAGTGCATGTGACTCATTAGATACCTTTCTCTAGTCGTAAACATTTTAAGGGAAGGCATGGTAATTTCAGTGTTGTCTTTTGTTACTACTAAGAAATCCATATCGGAGATACCGGGGTATGGTATTAAGCCAAATTCCAAAACTTCTAGGATGCCATCGGTATTTTTATACTTTGAAATAACTGACTGTCGTGTTGATTCATATTCTTTTATTTCAGCTTTCTGAGGGATTTCTGTGAGTTTTATCATTATATTTGGTAGAAATAGTTCAAAGTGCCTTCCTCTATCCACTTGTTGTAGATTTCATAATCATCACTGGTATCGAATTCTAGCCACCCACGTTCTACTGGAATCCCTGTTACGGGCACGTTATTGTCGATCATAGCTTGTATCATATCTGTCATATACCCCTTCTTAAAGGATGTACTGTTATACCAGGGCTCTTCATCTACAGATTTCGCTTTGTGGCTGTCGTACACGGATTTAAACTTGTTACACCCTTCAGCTGATAGCTTTATAAGTCCAACGTATCGACCATTAATTTCTTCTTTGGAGGGGCTTGGTGTTCCAAGTTGAGTGACGAGCCCTTCGGCATTTACCAGAAAGCTCTCTTGGTCATCGTTCGGATTTTCCAGTCTTGCACTCCAGTACTCTGTATAGTCTGTGTCATACACTACTCCAACGTTGCATGTTGCATCTTTTACGGCAGTAATAATACGAGGTTCATATAAAATATCTGCATATGCAATAAGTACATCACCTTCTAGTTCCTCTCTTGCACAAAAGAGCGATTCTACCATGTTCGTATTTGCAAAGTCTTCGTTGGTGTACTCTTTTGTTCCGGGAAAGTTAATCGCATCTGGCATATACCCTTTTATGATTGTGATATCAGTGATGCCACTGGATCTTAATGTATCAATTTGACGTTCGATCAAGCTTTTATTTTGAAATTGAAGCATGCCCTTTGGGATATCTTTTGTATAAGGCATTAATCGTGTTCCCATTCCTGCTGCAAGTATAATAGCCTTCATGATTCGTGTCCGAGTAATTGCTGAATAAGCTTGGTGTTTATGCGTTGTGTTTGTTCATCTGAGCATGGTCTTTCTGGGTGCCACATTATTCCGGTAATGCGCTTCTTTGTATGTTCAAATGCTTCAATAGTTTCTTCGTCTGTAGTTGCTAGTGTTTTTAAATTCTGTCCAAGTTGGTCAATTGTGAGATCGTGAAAAGAATTTACAGTCATTGATTTACCATCAATGGTGACATTGTGATCTGCGGCAACGTGTCCCTCTATAGTCTTGAGTGTTCCTCCGAAGTAATTGTTGATAAGTTGCATTCCTCTGCACACTCCGAGAACAGGAATATTTTTCTCTATAGCAACTTCGAGGAGTTTGTATTCCGTTTCGTCACGGATTGCCATGGGGTCGTCGCTTCTATCAGAAGGGGAATTGAGAATAATGTTATCTCCCCCCGTGAGTATTAAGGCATCTACATTCCCTAGGTATTGTCTACAGTGCTTTGGGTCGTTCGGTACGCACTGTACTCCTACGCCCTGTTGATGGAGAAATTTGGCCCAATCTAGAGCAAGACAATCTCGCCATTCGTTTGTAGCGTTATTTTTGTATAGACGCATTGATACTGCAATTCGATTCATGCACAAATGGTACCGTTTTTGCCTACAAAGGCAATATTTCAGTGTATTTCTTCTCTTAGCTCAGGCTGTGGTTTGCACAATCAATACATACTGTGTGCTTCTGTTGAAGTGCTTCAAATTGCTGCCCAACACCAATTGCCGCTGGTAAGTCGAATTCTGCACACCGAATCGCCATATGAGATGCTGCACCGCCATACTTTGTAATGAGTCCCTTTATTGGATGTGTAAAGATCCAGTCAAATCCTGGGTCTGCGCTTTCGATCATAACGATCTTGTTATCAATGTTCTTTGTCTTTCCAGCAGATTCAATGTGTACTACAGGAGATTGAACTTTTTTTGTTGTAATAAAGTTTGGCCTGCTACCAAGTGATTGTACGTGTTCAATGTCTACAGGGTGCGTAATGAGCGGTGGCATTATTACTTGCTGATCGCGTTCATATTCATGTTTTGCAAATGCAATTGTGCAATGTATGTGATCACATTTTTTTCCATCAGTTACATCACCCATAAGCTTTATACATTCCTGTATTGACAGGAAGGCGAGATCAGATCGTATGATTTTCTCCTGTTTTCCCCACTGAGAAATAAGCATTAGTGCGTCACTAATATTTTTGCTATATAAGAATTTTGCTTCTTCGCGACCTTGAATAGATCGTCTAATGAAAGAGAGAACTTCTTTTAGAGGCACATTTACCCCAATGTCTTTTAAGGATTTTTTCATCGCGCTTTCTTCTCCTGTTTTCCACTTGAACTGAAAGTCTTGAGATTGCTTTGATAGGGAAGAGGTTATTTCCCCAAAGTAAATTTGAGGTTTTTCATCGTAACGATATGATTCAATTTCATATGTACCCGGACGCAAGTGCCCGTAAGTCTTGAGAAATGTCTGCAGTGATGAAGATTTGTTATGAGTTTTTTCGAGTGCAGCCCCCATTTTTGTTGCAACTGTTTCAATGCTATTTAGAAACCCATCATATGATTGCTGGCTTATAATATTTTTATCCTTAAAAGATCTGAGGAATGTATTTCCAATAAATGCCATACGGGCTAATACAGAAAATGGTATGGTCCCCATGGTAATGCAATCCTCAAGGAGAAAAGATATAGTGTCACTTTGTAGTGTTGAGGTTTGATTCTTCATTATTTCTGCCCTGCGTTTGTCGAGTATTTTAACGGAGTCAATCAGAGACTCTATTGATGCATACCCCTCGGAAAGAATTTTCTCTGTTTGTAATAGAAAATGCTTATGTATCTTCTCTTGGTCTGATGAAGAGATGCCCCAATCATCCCATCGATTTTTGCGATCTGTAATTGCTGGAGAGTAACACGTTGTAGCTACTTCGAATTCCAATTTATCGTGCGCATCTGGGTGTTTTTTGAGGTAGTGAAGTGACTCATTCACAATGTCTTCAGATATATCGTTAGGCATGGTATCTGGTAAATATGAATTGAGACTACTACGGACATCAATATATGGATGTCCACACAGAGTCACCATTAAGTTTTCTGGTGTAAGGTTTTTATATCCTAGTATCTTACGTGCGTCTCTCCATGCAGATTTGGTAATAAGTTCTTCAAAGATAGTGCGTGCAAGAGGCTTTGGATGGGCACCAATAAGCTCTGCAGGATTCCAGTCTGGCATGTCTCCTAAGATGGTTGTATTGCCCGCTAAGTGAGTTCGCCTTTTCAGCTTTTGTATCACGTGCTCCTTTGCATGGTCAATCTCTGCTTTCACTGTATATCGGTAGTACCTATCGAGAGCTACAGCACTTGCAATGGGGCGTGCTTGAAAAATATAGAGTTTCCCTTTTTTATCAAAGGCATACTCAATGTCTAGTGTCGGTGTTCCGGTAAGTTTTTCAAGTTCTTTTGCACATGAGATGAGTATTCGAATGAACCCTTTTTTGTGCATCTTTTTACTGTGCTTATAGATGTAAAAAAGTTCATGATCGCCTTCTTTTCCAGCGGTAATTGCATCTGTACTTCCTGATGCATCATTATTGATGACGTAGTAGTGTGCACCAGTTTTGATATCACAAGTGAATACAACACCACTTGATGCAACATTTTGTATTTGTGGCTGCACAAGGACTTGATCTTCATGAGTCGATAGCTTTCCGAAGCTATGTATAACATTTTCAATAGCTTCACGTAATTTTTTAGTATCACTCTTTTGTATGTTCATGATTGAAGTAAATTTTCCTGCTTGCGATGCATCTAGTGAATCTTCAGCTGTTGCACTACTCCGAATAATGAGTGTACTTTCATCTAGACTATTCTGTATTTCATGAATTATATCATCGCTTTGGTTTTTCCATTTTTGTACTGTGAAAGAATATTGAGGAAGGATGACACCATTTTTTAGTACAGGTCGAAGTCGTTCCAGTGTCTGTGATTTTGTGCCAAAGACAAACCGTCTAAAGTCTTGAGGTTCATCGAGTTCTGCCCATTCTCCAATTGTTGGAGTCGCATGGATCTTTAGAATTTTTTTGGATGTAATTTTATGAAGAATATCTGTCATTCCAACTGCACTCTTGCGTGGCATGGAGTTATATGTTTTTAAGATATTCTGTCCACCCTTTGGGGTGCAGTACATTAATCCTGCAATTTCACCACCCACAGAATCGAAAGAGGAACTTTCTCTCCCGGATTTTGTAACATTGTTATTGCTGTCTACCCATAGTTTTTCTGCCTTATGTAGGGATTCGCTGGTTCTATTCGGGTATCTTTCATTCCAATCAGTGTCCATCATTACACTAATATCCCCCTTATGCTCATTGAGCAGTTTCGCTATAAGAGATGGATAATACACTACATCGGCATAGGTGATAATACACCCCTCTGACAGCTCTTTTTCTGCCAGAATAAGTGAAGAAATTGCTCCGCTTTTTTCCCAGTGAGGATTGAAGTAAAATTGTACCGATGGGTATTTTTTTGCCAATTCATCAATCTCTTTTCCTCCAATAATTGTGATATTGGTTAATTTATTTTCCGCAAATGCATGCATGAGCCACTCGATACTCGTATGAAATTCTCCATCACTCTCTGGCAGAATTTTGCTTCCTCTTGCTGCCAGGATGATAACATTGGGATTTGGCTTCATATGCTGACTTTATCATTAATACTCATATATTTGAGTATATCTCAGTTATATTTCTGGTCATTTTTTGAATTGAATGCTGCTCTGCCCACTCTCTACATTTTTCTCTATTAATAGAATTATCGAGGAGAACCTTTCCTATAGCTGCTGAAATGGCAGGTGAGTCTTCAGGATTACATTTATATCCGCTTACTCCTTCGTTAATAGCTTCTGCAGCACCGCTGTCACTAGTTCCAATACATGGAATGCCGTAAGAAGCTGCTTCAATATATACAAGTCCAAACCCTTCAAAGGCATCATGTGTAGTTTTTGCTGGCATAAGATATAGATCTGTTTCAGAGTAAAGAGTGTGCAATTCATCATCTGATACCATCCCTGTAAAAGTCACATATGCGCTGAGTCGCTGGCTTACAATAAAATTTTGTAATTTTTGCACATAGGGATCTTCCGGGTTGTATACTCCTATGATTTTCATGTGAACTGCTCGATCTATATTTTTTATGTATTCAGATAGGGCTTGCAATGATTCAAGGACACCTTTGCGTGGCTTAACTCCTCCGACACATAATATCTGCTTCGTCGTATTTTTTGGATGAGTAATTGGATGAGCAATGTTAATGCCATTTACTACAATGTGGGATTTTTCTTTAAATATTTTTGCAGCGTTTTTACCTAATATATTTTCTATTTCCTGTGTAACACGTGTTTTTGTGTATGTACTTACACAAATATACTTTCCGATATTATGAAGTATCCATTTGGCAAGTTTTTGGTTAATTGAACCTTGTAACATGCGAATGCCGTAACTTCCGTGAATAGTAAGAATTGTTTTAGCTGCGATACTTTTCCCGAGCAATGGAAGCATTGCAGAATATGGCTCGACTGTAATGTGAATAATATCAGGTTTTAATGTCTTAATGGTTTTTTTGAGCCTCCATACTTTCAGTAACGCGATGAATGGGTTTGTGAAGTAAGGAAGAGGAGCTCCAAGATTGTTTGCGAAATGAATGTCATGCCCTTCTTGTTTTAGCTCATTTGTTAGGGATTGAGTATATGTGGCCCAGCCACCTTTGCCATCTCTGTCGTTGCTGATGATAAGTATTTTCACAATGAGATGATACCTTCATCCTACCTTCTGGGGTACAATTTTCTTGCTATGCCTCAAAAGACTGCTCTTATAACAGGTATTACCGGTCAGGATGGCTCTTATTTGGCAGAACTGCTTCTGGAAAAGGGGTATGAGGTGCATGGAATAGTGCGTAGGGCATCAACATTTAATAGGGGGCGTATAGAGCATTTATTTGATGATGCACGAAGTAAATCGCAGCAAGTGCAATTGCATTACGGAGATTTGGGGGATACAAACTCGTTACTACGTGTACTACAAGCGTCTCAACCAAATGAAGTTTATAACTTGGCGGCTCAGAGCCATGTAGATATCAGCTTTGCTATGCCAGAATATACAGGTGATATTACCGCCCTTGGGGTTACACGCTTGTTGGAGGCGATACGAACTAGTGGTATTCCTACTAAATTTTATCAGGCAAGTTCTTCTGAACTCTTTGGAAAAGCTATTGAGACCCCGCAAAATGAAACTACTCCATTCTATCCACGTAGTCCTTATGGTTGTGCAAAGGCATATGCGTATTATCTTACAAAGAATTACCGTGAGGCATATGACATGTTTGCAGTGAATGGAATCTTGTTTAACCATGAGTCTCCACGCAGAGGAAAGAACTTTGTTACACGAAAGATTAGTGCGAGCCTTGCAAATATTTATAGTGGAAAGCAGGACTGTTTGTATCTTGGGAATATGGATGCAAAGCGTGACTGGGGATATGCAAAAGAGTTTGTTGAGGGGATGTGGCTGATGCTACAGCAGGACAAGCCAGAAGATTTTGTTCTAGCTACTGGGCGCACAGCATCTGTACGCGAATTCCTTGAGCTCTGCTTACATACTGCAGGTGTTATATTTGAAAGAGAGGGCGAAGGAAAAGGTGAAAGGTATTTTGATACAAAGACGGGTAAAATAATTGTTGCAATTGACCCTGAGTATTACCGTCCTGCAGAAGTAGACCTTCTTATCGGAGATCCATCTAAGGCTAAAACAGACCTTGGCTGGGAGGCGAAGACAACCCTTGCTGAACTTGCAGAGATGATGATGAAAGCAGACTATGAAGAGGTAGGACTTTCTTTATAAAATATGAATATAATTGACCGTATCGGCATCACAAAAAAGATTACCCGTCCTCGACAGGAGGCGTTTATAAAAAAGTATGCGAGTGAGGGAAAGACGTTGGATATAGGTTGTGGCAATGATATTTACCGTTCTTATTTTCCAAATTGTACGACGTTGGATATTAAGGCTAGGCCAGATGTGGATGTAGATATCATCGCTGATGTTCATGACTTATCTATGATCGATGACGCATCATATGATGTAGTGCTTTGTGCTGAAGTACTAGAGCATTTGCATACACCCGCGAAGGCTATTGCTGAAATGCGTCGTATCTTAAAGCCTGGAGGAGTTCTAATTCTAACAACCCGGTTTATTTTTCCGTTGCATGATGCTCCACATGATTATTACCGATATACAAAGTATGGACTCCGGCACCTCCTGAAGGATTTTCAAATGATCGAACTTAAAGAAGAAGCTTCTACTGTAGAAACGCTTGCAGTACTCTATCAGCGTTTAGGTTTTCAGTGTGATACTTTATATTTCAAGCCATTTAAACTTTTTTGGTTTGTTCTTGCGAAGTTTACTATGCTTTTCTCTGGTGTTATCACTAAAGAATATGGAGACATAGGGCATAAGCAAATTGAGAGTAACATACTCTCATCTGGGTATTTTGTAGCTGCTACAAAATAAGGAATTTATAAAGATAAATACACTCTTCCGGATCCAATAATCTTTTCGGCATCCAACATATTCTTTAAATCATAAACCACTCCACCATCTCTCGCTGCATCAATAATATTTTGTGTATCCATCTCTCTGTATTCTTTATGTTTTATGAGTAAAAGTATGGCATCGAACGGCCCGTCTTCCAGGGTGGCACGCGATACGTCTCCATTCGGGGCCTGCGGATCGTTGCCGTATACATCGCATCCTGCTTTTTTAAGAGCATCAATAACAGCGTAGGATTGGCTATTACGTGTATCGGGTACGTCTTCTTTAAATGTCAGACCCATGACGAGCACTTTTCCAGCGCTACCCATTACCTCTAGAACTTCGTCTGCGACCATTTTTGCCATACCGTCGTTTACGGTGCGTCCGGCACTGATGACATGTGTTTCCATCCCAAGTTGCTTGGCCTTCTCTACAAGATAGTAGGGGTCGACACCGATACAATGACCACCAACAAGTCCCGGTTGAAATGGGAGGAAGTTCCATTTGGTTCCTGCGGCCTCCAATACATCAGAAGATTCTATGCCTATTTTATGACAGAGCATGGCGACTTCGTTTACGTATGCAATGTTCAGGTCTCTTTGTGCATTTTCTATGGCTTTTGCCATTTCTGCAGTTTTAATATTTGCCGCTCTGTGAATACCTGCGGCGATGATATCGCCGTACACTTCACAAAGTGTGTCGGTCGTTTTTGTATCCTGTCCCGCAACGATTTTTATAATCTTGGTGACAGTGTGCTCTTTGTCTCCGGGGTTTATACGTTCGGGGCTATAGCCAAGGGTAAAATCTGTTCCACATTTCATGCCAGAATGCTCCTCGAGTATTGGTCCGCAGATGTCTTCTGTTGTCCCTGGGTAGACGGTGGATTCATAGACAATGATTGCGCCTTTTTTCATGTGCGAACCAACAGTCTCCGATGCTTTGCGTACGGGGGTTAAGTCTGGTTTTTTGTTCTCGTCTACTGGTGTAGGGATTGCAAGAATAATAATCTCTGCCTCCCCAATAACACGTGGGTCTGTAGAGTAGTTGATGCTTACTTCTTGGAGTGCACTATCCGTAAGCTCATTGGTACTATCGTGACCAGATGTAAGCTCTGCGATTCTTCCTTCGTGGATATCAAATCCATGGACGGTGTATCCTTTTTTTGCAAAGGCATGCGCCAGAGGGAGCCCGACGTACCCGAGGCCGATGATGGTAATGCATGGTTTCATGATCTTCTATTCGTGATAGTCGCTAGGGTACAGTATTATGTATGAAGTATTAAGTATTTAAGGAATAGAAATATGCACATATTACGTACTATTGGCAGATCTATCCCACTACACGTGGTCATTCTCTCTGTGGCTATATTGATTTCTCTTTCATCTGCGACGATTCATCCTCTGGATGACCATTTTCAGTATCAACGATTTATTGAGCTTCTTGCACAGGGTACGGTGGATCTCTCTATCCCTGGGTTTCATGGATCCTCCTTCCTTGCATTGCCGATGTATCTTTTGACGGGATCCGAGCTTTCCAATATTTATTTTCAGATTCTCTGCGCGGCACTCTTGGTGCCTGCGGGGTACATTGCGGTTTCTACTTTGCTGCGTGACAAGGTGGCGGGAGTGCTCTTTGCGTACATTATGGCTATGTCTCCGTTCTTTTTCTTTCTTGCCTTTCGAGGGTTCACGTTTCCTTCGTTTACATTACTTGTGTTTTTGGCCATTGCTTTGTTTGCGAGACGTTCTGTATTTGTATGGATCCCATTAGGTATTTCGTTTCTGATTAAGCCGTTTTCCATTGCGCTTGCTCCGTTGTTTCTTCTTTGGAATCCATTACAAGAGAAAAAAAGCGGATGGAGGTCACCATGGGTGCAGCTGGCATTGGCATTGGTATTGCCTGCTGTGTATATCATCGTCGAGTACTCACAAATAGGACGTATTATTGTTGGTGCACATCCTCATATCGACCAGACATCGGTATTCTTTTCTGGTCGTATTTTTTTGAACATTGCTCATGGCATACAGATGCTTTTTTCTATTCATAATTATTACTTCCCAGACCCTGCACTTACAGGGCCTGGAAACCTTGTTCACTCTTCTCCGATTTTGATCTTCCTTGGGATATGTACATTGCTCTATCCAAAATTGTTTTGGCGTAATATGCGGCAGGTATGGGGATTGCGTCTTTCCATTTTTATGGCGTATTTCCTTGTTGTACTTTTGGACCATATGGATCATTTTTATATGGAAATGACCGTATTGCTTTTGGTGATTGCAAGTATCGCTGCATTGCGAAAGTTTCCTCTGCTTATTCCTCTGGCTTTGGCCACACTCCATTTTCAGTGGTTATATGCGTATCTCAATTTTCGAGAAGTGTTTTCGGTTACACCCGTCTTTTTCGTTACCCCTCTCGTTGTGGATATTCTCTTTATCATGTGGTGCGCTTGTGAATGGAGGACTGTACAGACATATATTTCGGGTGAACCGTGTGCTCCACCAAAAGATTCTTCTGTACTTCTGACATGATTCGTACGTTTTTCCTCAGTAAATCTGCAGACACACACATGCAATTCTTGCGATATTTCTTCGTTGGCGGCTCTGCTGCTGTTGTAGACTTGTTAGTATTCACTGTTTTGATCCAGTACGCAGGATTTCATTATATTGTAGCGGCATTTATTGCGTATATGTGTGGACTGGCTTGGAATCATATCTTGTGTGTGATCTGGATATTTGAAAGTAAGCATCAGCGCATACACGAACTTCTGATTGTGTTTAGCATCGCGCTGGGAGGGCTTTTATGGACATGGCTTATTTTGTACGTTGCTATTACGTTGCTTGGAATTGATCCCGTAATTGCTAAAATGATTTCACAAATACTGGTACTCTTTTGGAACTTCACGATGCGGAAGTTTTATGTCTTTCAGTAAATACGAAAACAATGAGTAAAATTGCTATCATTGCTGGCGCTGGACCTGCAGGACTTACTGCAGCGTATGAATTACTAAAAAGAACAGACATACATCCTATTGTGCTAGAGGCAACAGATGCCATTGGAGGTATTGCACAGACGTATAACTATAAAGGTAATCGTATTGATATTGGTGGGCATCGTTTTTTTAGTAAAAGTAAACGAGTGATGGATTGGTGGTTTAACATCATGCCTGTTCAGGGGCATCCAGCTGCCGATACAAAAGAAAAACAGCACGAGATAGATTATGCAACGGAAGTAGTCATGCGATATTTGTGTGCTGATTGTATGGATGAAGATGTGAGACATGAGATGTCAGATATGAGTGAGCATTCCTCTCAAGTCTCAAGTCTCAAGTCTTGTACATTGACACGAAAAGCACCAGATCCCGAGAAAGAAGACAATGTCATGTTGCATCGACCTCGTATTTCCCGTATCTATTTCCAGAGAAACTTTTTTCCGTATCCCATTGGTATTACTCTAAAAATTGCATGGAGATTGGGGCTTATCAACACGACGTTGATTGGCTTTAGTTATATCTGGGCACAGATACTGCCACGCAAAGATGAAACATATTTGGATGCGTTTATGATCAATCGGTTTGGAATGCGTCTGTATAAAACGTTTTTTGAGGATTACACAGAAAAAGTATGGGGTGTTCCTTGTGGTGAGATCAAAGCAGACTGGGGAGCACAGCGCATCAAAGGACTTTCTTTGAAACGTGCTGTCGTTCATGCGGTAAAAGATCTGCTGAGCTCCGAGTTTTCTAAAAAACAGGAGGAACGGGAAACCAGTTTGATCACACGATTCTTCTACCCGAAGTTTGGACCAGGGCAAATGTGGGAAACCGTGACGCGACACGTTATTCAATGTGGTGGTCAAGTGCGTATGCAGTGCAAAGTGGAAAACGTAAAGTGGAAAGAGGAAAACGGAAAGAGGAAAGTCTATGCAGTGGTTGTAAAAGATATGAAAACAGGAAAAACAGAAGAGATTACGTGTGATTATTTTTTCTCTACCATGCCTGCAAAACATCTGGTAGCAGGTATGCAGCCAGAAGCGCCGAGTGATGTACAAGAAGTAGCTAAGGGGCTTATTTACAGGGATTTTATGACGGTTGGATTATTACTCGATAAGCTTCATGTTGAAGAAAAGGGAAAGAAGCCTACGGAAAATGTTCCGGATAACTGGATTTACGTGCAAGACAGAGGAGTGAAAGTTGGGCGTATTCAGATCTTTAATAACTGGAGTCCGTACATGCTCAGTGACTATAAAAACAATGTATGGATAGGACTGGAATACTTTGTCGACGAAGGGGATGTTCTTTGGGAGAAGCCAGATGCAGAAATGATAGAACAGGGAATTGCAGAGCTAGAGCAGATCGGTTTTTTGAAAAAAGAGAACGTAAAAGATGCATGCGTTCTGCGTATGCAAAAAGCATACCCTGCATATTTTGGTACGTATGATCGACTGGATACCCTTCGGGATTGGTCATTGACCATTCCGAATCTTTTCCTCGTGGGTCGTAATGGTATGCATCGATATAATAATCAAGATCATAGTATGCTGACTGCTATGACTGCGGTGGATAACATAATTGCAGGTCAAACAGACAACATGAACATCTGGGAGGTGAACGCAGAACGTGTATATCACGAAGAGAAGTAGAACTATCGAGATCCACCTTTTGGTCTTTTACTTACCACTTTATTTTTTCTTTTTAGTTTTTTAGATTGATTTTTACCAATTGAACCTTTGCCATTTTGGGCATTGATTGCGGATTGCTTTGCAATATTTCTAATATTTTTATGATGATCTTTAGTGGCGTTCCCTCTTCCTGTTCCTGATAGCTTCTTTATAATGCTTCGTACTGGTTTACCATCTCTCCCTATTGAAATTACTGCTTCTTGAGTTACTATTTGGACAGTTTGACCATGAATATTTTGGCATTCCTGCAAAACGTTTTGTTGCTTCTGGAGCGCCTGACCACATTCTTGTTCTGCCTCTTCATACTGTCGCATGATATCCTCAACGGAAGAATTGCCTAATTCGCTATTAACATGGTGAATATTTCGAATGTTCATTATATATAATATGCACAATGTTTTGTATTATGTCAAATCTTAAGAATTTGCCTCATACCATTCCATATCACGTCCATTTCTTTAAGATCTATCCTCTACACTTTTTGCTACTTGCAATACTTTTTGATAAACATCAATATTGAGCAATCCTGCGTCAGGATGGTTGATAGGTAGAATTCTTCGTTGATTATCTAAATAGACTGAATCCGTAGGGGTTAGAATATGCACATTCATCTGATCTGTCATTCTCTTAGCCAATTCCAGTGTGTGTCCAATTCCACAGAAACATAAAGGTGTTTGGTTTTCATCCGTTTGAAGCATGAATGTTGCCATGTCTTCTTCGCGCATTTCATCAAACTCTGCCAACTTGTCTGCATAAGCAAGATAGTATTCGATGAGAGGTATTATCTCATTTGTATATATCCAGCGGTTAGCAAGCTTCAACATGGGCTTTTCTGATTTATCCCAACCTGTTTCAAAAGTAATATCAACGGTTCCACTACCAATTATTTTTGTAAAAAATGCGAAGTGTTTGCTGAATTCTTTACTCCATTGTGCACCTGCAATCATGTCGCTCATTTTCTCTTCCACACGACTCGTATGTGCGCCTTGAATATTTGCATAATTTGTATATTGATAAAAAATGGGAGCCGTTGTTTTTTGTTTTTCTGCAGCGTGTAACTGCATATCCATCATCTCTTTGAGTGCAGTAGGATGTTCAAAGAGAAATTTCTGAGCTTCAGGATTATGTATGTCGTAATCATCACCATGAATAGTGATTTGTGGTGTTCTGCTTGGAAAAGATGCATAGCGCATTCCCTGCATTCTTCCTTCGCAATACAGAGGACCACGAACCCCTTCTGTATTCGCCAGATGCATGAATTGAAATAGTTGTATTTGTGAAGAACGTGTTTTTTCAAGATAATATTCATCGTTGCTGTAGTGTGCACTCGAGAGGATATATCCGTTTTTGGTAGTAGGAGTATCGGATGGAAATATTTCTTCTCGAATAAGACCTTGTTGCATCCCTATAGAGACCGCACGATCCATTCGTTGCTGATCTGATACATTATTTGTTTCTACTGGCGCAGGATTTTTCGACGTTATTGATCTTATTTTCTGTCTCACATTTTTTTGTTGTATATTTAATTGCTCTTCAATATGACGTAATCGTTCTTGTTGGCTTTCAGTCAATTCACCTTTCTTTTTTTTAGCTAAAATCTCTCTGCGTTGAGCAGAAAGCATATTTCTTTGGTGTACAGATAAAGAGCGTTTGGCCATAGTTTGAATATTCTACAACTATTAACATTTATGTCAATATCTAAGAATTTGCCTCATACCACTCCATACTCCGCTCTATTCCTTCGTCAAAGCTGACTTTTGGGTCATATCCGAAGGCTTTTCGTGCTTTGGAGATATCTGCAATGTAATGCGTTACTTCACCAGTACGTGAAGAGGTAGCCTCTATGGTTGAACTACTACCAAGAAGCTCTACTACCTTCTCTGCAAGTTTCATAATAGTAGTACCTTCTCCAAAGGCTAGGTTGTACGTATCATTCTTTGCTGTATCGAAGTTATCTATAGCTTTGCTGATACCGTCGACACAGTCGTCAATGTACGTGAAGTCCAAACATTTATCTTTTCCAAATACCTTCATAGGCTCGTTTGCTTTTGCCTGTCTATAAAAGAGGGGAACGACACGGATAGAATCGTCGTACATGCCGTAAACGTTACTGAAGCGGAAGATGATGGTGTCGATCTTGTAACAACGCTTGTAGGCCTCAAAAAGGGCTTCTCCGCCGATTTTACTGGCGGTATAAGGGCTTTCACACGTCATGAAATGTGCCTTGTCTTCTGTATACTTTTGTCCTTCTGGCAGATGAATGTTTCCGTAAGTCTCACGGGATGAAGCAAACATCATTTTTGAAATACCATTTTTACGCGCATGTTCCAGGATATTAAACGTATCGATAAAGTTATCCATGGCTCTGTCTGGATTTTCTACCAGTTCGTAGACACGGGCGTTTGCAGCAAGATGAATAATAAGATCGACATCTGTTGGGAGTTTGCTGAACTGTTCTGGTTTTCGAAGGTCTATATCAATGCGTAATTCTTCAACCACAGGGTTCCATTTACAGGGTTCCCAGTCTGCACCAATAACGGTATGCCCATTTTCGAGCAGTTTTTCACAAAGTCTTGTGCCGATTGTTCCAGAGGAACCAGTGACGAGAATTTTCATTATGTACATTGTATAAGTATTACGGGGTAAGTATTAAGTATTAAGGGTTCTTTTTTACATGGCTTAATACTTCATACCTAATACTTAATACTCTTTCATAAACACGTTATACTTCGGTTATGTTTTCGTTGATATTACCGACATATAATGAGGCCAAAAATCTCCCATATCTTCTTCCTGCTCTGGAGGAGATTCTCAAAGATATTCCACATGAAATTATTATTGTGGATGATGATAGCCCCGATAAAACATGGAAGGTTGCACAAGCACTTGGGCATGATATGGATGATGTTCATGTTATTCGACGCATCGGGCGTCGGGGACTGAGCTCTGCTGTTATCGAAGGGTTCCTTTCTGCAAAAGGAGAAGTTCTTGCAGTGATGGATGCAGATGGACAGCATGATATGAGTGTATTGCCACAACTGTATCATTCTGTGATGAAGGAAAGTGGTATTGCTATTGGTTCTCGATACATCGAAGGAGGGAGCGTGGGACAGTGGGATGAGCGTCGTCATTTGATGAGTCGCGTCGCAACGGCTCTGGCATTGAGGGTTTGTCGTGTGAAAGTAAAAGATCCTATGAGTGGATTTTTTGCCATTGCTCATACATTGTTTCAAGACACTGTAAAATCTCTCAATCCAAAGGGCTTTAAGATTCTCTTGGATCTGTTAGTGTGTATTCCCAAAAACACACTCGTTGAGGAGATCCCATTTACCTTTTCAGAAAGATTACACGGGGAAAGTAAGTTATCGCGTCGTGTACAAATTGAATTTTTGGAATATCTTTATGATGTGACGCTCGGCAGATATATCCCACTCACATTTGTAAAATACTGCATTGTTGGTTCATTTGGAGTTGTGGTAAATGTTGTTGCGTATATGGCGTTTTCTTCTTTTATTCGTGAAGGAGGAGAACTGACAGTTTTAGGTTTTGGCTGGGCGGTTGTTGGGGCTACTGAAGTTGCGATTATCTTTAATTTTCTTCTAAATAATGTGTGGACATTTTCGCATGCTAGACTGAAAGGCCTGTCTGCTCTTTTTGGATTTTTGAAGTTTAATGGAGCATGTTTATTTGGCGCATTGGCGAACTATGCAGTCAGTTCATATTTATTTTCTCTTGCCTGGGCAGAGCTTTCCGCAGTTATTGTTGGAGCATTTACTGGGGTGGTATGGAATTACACCATGAGTAAGATGTTTGCGTGGAAAGACTAAATTTGATGTACACTATTTTTATGTTAAAAAAATATGAATGGTTTTTATTTTGGCTGACGTGCTTCACCATTGCGATTGTTCTCTGTGTGCGATTGTGGACTTTAGTACCGCTGTATACTGATTCTGCGTTACGCAGCCGTACACAAGCCTTGATTCAGGCAACAGCGCAAAGAGAAGGGTGGCTGCTTTCTGGTGTATCTATTCAACATATTTCTGATGAATCTGTTCAGGTGCATTATCGTGCGTATCACAGAGGTAGGGACGATGTGCAGTGTTATACTATTTCCCAGCGCACAGGCGCTCTTGGCTCATGCAACGAATCTTAACGATCATTGGCTTACAGGCATATGCAGTCCTCCTTGCCTTGTATCAGGGACTTGGTTCTGTTCGTACGGATGAAGCGAAATATTTATTAGATATTCCGTATCCACATCCACCTCTTGTCCGCTTTATTATAGATCTCACAGAACCGCTTGGTTATCAGGAAATGTTATGGAGACTTCTTCTTGCTACCGTGCTCGTCCAGTCTGTATGGATTGTTCTGCATATGGCTCGTACGTTTTCGCGAGAGTATTTTCTGACTATTGGCGGATTATGGATTTTTAGTGCGGCTATTATTTTCCAATCTGGAAGTATCATGATGGCACCTATAACGGCCATTCAGGGTTTGCTTTTTGTGTGGACACTGTATGAAGTGGAAAACGGCAAGTGGAAAGTGGAAAGTGCAGTGTGGATCGCTTTCTTGTGGTTGATTTCTTTATTCACGGCTTATCAAGCTTTGCTATATGCCCCGATTGTTTTGGCGATTTTTCTTCGATTAAAAGTTCCTTTTACAAAAATAGTTTTAGCCATAGGTCTTCCTATTCTTTTGGTTGCGTTGTATATCACTACCAATCCATTAGCATTGGCCAGCTTTATTAGTGCAGGTGGTCAAAATACACATGTGCCATTTTTGGATGTCATACAAAGTGTGTTGGGATCTTGGTTATGGGCGGGAAGTGGTGTATTGAGTATTATTGGACTGATTGGAATGATTCGCAGTAAAAACAATGCACTTCTTGGAAGTTTTGTTTTGGTCTTTCTTTTTCTCCTTGTTTCTTATCGATCCTATTACGCCATTTTATTTACACCGCTCCTTGTTGGAGGTGTGTTGTTTTATCCCGCTGTACTCAAGCGATCTGCAACACTTTTGGCATTACATATTGTGATCAGTGTGTGGATCTTTGCACAGACCACACTTTCATTTTCTCCATCTGTTGCACGCATGGTTATGCAACGTCTTTCTGATGTTCCTGTTCAGGGTGTCGTCCTTGTACACGGTTCTTTTGGACATGAATGGCAGTATGAAAGTACAAGTCCTGTTATGCGCTATGCGCCAACGTTACTTTCACAGGCAAAGGCAGTGGTCTGTTTGGAGCGTTGTATTGGTATTCAAAAATACAATTTCTTTCAAATCGGAAATATTGGCCAAGAAGTTTGGGTACGAAAGAATGGCGACTGATTTAGTGATGTGTAAATATTTTTTCTAGTTGTCTAAGATATGTTTTATAACTGAAGCATTCACGGACTCTTTTTGCATTTTTTTCAAGAGATTCATTTATATCAATATTAAAGTGTTCTACATCAAATACTTGAATGCCCATATTGGTTAATGTATCCCACACGCCAGTATTTTTTCTGATGTATACTTTTTTACCAAGCCCCAATAATGTAATGGTATTTCCCATGGCCTGTTGTCGGGAATGATTAAATAGTGCGATATCTACATCGTTTAATAGTCTTTTGTATGCATGGATTGGGAGAAAGTCCCACAGTGGCACAAATGTGTCACCAAAAATTTCTTTTCCTGCTTTTGCTATTTGCCATCCATATTCTTTGTCTCCATATGAGAGTGGTGTAATGATCCTGATATCTTGTTCTTTGTATTTTTCCAATATTTGGAATGATTCCATGTGATGATTTGTTGGCGTTGCAGCATTACCAAGTAAGATAGTTTTCGTTGGAGAGTTCTGTTTGTGTAATTTTATATCTGTATAAATATTACTCATGTACATGAAGCATTCGTGCAATTGGGGATTGCAATTAAACTCTTTTTTATACAAAAGGTAATCTGCATGAATATAGGTTATACAGTGGCCTATATTATGTAGAATTTTATTCCGTATTTTTGTTTCTATATCGGAATTGTTTTTTTGTTCTATGGCTTTATAGAGGTCTCCTCCCCATATCATCCAATAGGTCTTTGGTAACAATTCAGGATTCTCTGAGAGCAACCAGTAGATATCTTTTGAAAATATTCCATGGAGAATAATTTTATCTGCCGCTAACAATTCATCCCTCTTTTCTGCCAGTTGACGCAGTGAATGCAGATGTGTGAAATACGCTTTTTCATTAATAGAATAGCTGTCTTGATTGCCGGCAAAGTAGAAATGATGTTCGTCATTATTATATTCTTTTTGGATGACATCGACGAACGATGGAATGAATTTATCCAATATACCGATATGGATAATCGTATTGCCTGTCATCTCTGTGATAGTAATTGGCAATTGCCTGTGTCATGGATCGCACTACTTTTTTTATAAAAACCTTTAATTGCATTGATAACCGTCATTTGATCCATTGTTTCAATTCCATAATATAGCGGTAGCCTGATGATGCATTGGCTTCTGTGTGTTGTATGGATATCTTTGCCATGCATGCGACCATACTTTTCTCCAGCTACGGAGCTATGCAACGGTATGTAGTGAAATATTGCGCGTATGTCATTGTTGTGTAAGTGCGCCAGTAAGGCATCTCGTTCTTTCTGTGTATGGGTCAATAGGTAAAACATATGCCAGTTGTATGTACAGTTGTCAGGGATAATAGGTAGTCGGATATGATTGGCTTTTTCCAGTTCTTTCAACTGTTCGTAGTATACATGCCACGCAGATTTTCTTTTCTGATTTATACTACTGGCTTGTTCCAATTGCCCCCAAAGATATGCTGCTTGCATATCGCTCAGCAGATAATTTGATCCTATGTCGATCCAAGAATATTTTTCTACTACCCCACGAGAAAATTGGCATTTATCGGTTCCTTTTTCTCGAATGACTTCCGCTCGCTCTGTGAAACGTTTGTCATTGATAATAAGTAATCCCCCTGTTCCTCCACTTGTATAGTTTTTAGTTTCATGAAAACTAAAGGTTGCCAGATGACCTATGGTTCCGAGTGATTTTCCTTTATATCGAGACATCATTCCCTGGGCTGCATCCTCTATAACAACGATGTTGTATTTGTGTGCAATGGCCATAATCGTATCCATCTCACATCCCACTCCTGCATAATGTACGGGGACGATAGCCTTCGTTTTCTTGGTTATGGCACTTTCTATGAGTTGTTCGTTGATATTCAATGTATCTGAACGAATATCGATAAAAACGATCTTTGCGCCACGGAGTACAAACGCATTTGCCGTTGAGACAAAGGTGTAACTGGGCATAATAATTTCGTCTCCCTCTTGTATATCTAGAAGGATTGCAGCCATTTCCAATGCATGCGTGCAAGAAGTTGTAAGTAACACCTTGTCTGATGGTAATGCTTGTTCAAACCATGCATGGCATCAATCGGTATATTTCCCATTTTCAGATATGTGACCACTATGCATAGACTGCAGAACATACTTGTCTTCATTGCCGGTTCGTGTGGGCTTATTAAATACAATCATACGTTTATGGTAACTGTTTCCATAGATGATATACATATTCTTTTTTTGTTATATGGAATCCGCATTTTTTATAAAAGTCACATGCTTGTATATTTTCTGCCTGTGTGATGACATTTAAGTGTGTCAAAGATTGTTCTTGGCACCAATGCTCCACGGTTTCCATAAGCACTTTTCCAATACCTTGCCTTTGATAATCTTGGTGAACGGCCATGAGTCCGATGTATGCAACTTCTCCTCTTTTTTTTATTGTGACAAAACCGTGTAAATTTTTGCTATCTTGTATAGCAAATACCTCGTCGTCGTATGTACCCTGTAGTGCGTTTTCTATCCATAATTCATATAATCTATTACATAGAGGACGTGTACGTTCGTCTTTTTGGAAGCGAGAATAACGGCTACATTCTGTTGCTAATTGTATAAGTCCATCGACGGGTTTCGTTATTTTTTTTGCAATAGTAGCTTTTGTTTGTATAGCTGAAGTATGCCTTGTGAATGTTATTTTTGTATCTATACATTCTGTGTGTAATTTTTGATTTTCGGTATCAGTAAATACATATACTAGATCGAATGCTGATTCATGGAATCGCTGAAGAAATGTATCCGTGTCTAGGGAATCACTTGTTGCTATTGTGCCAATCTCTTTTTCAAAAAATGTACTATCCCAGTGTAATTTTCGTATGTCATCGTTACGCATGTGCATTCTGTCAATGTATCACGAATGCTCTCTATATTCCATAATATTCTTTATACCAAGCGACAAACTGTGGTATGCCATCTGCTATGCGTGTTTTTGGTTCGTAGCCGAGCATTTCCTTGGCCTTGGTGATGTCTGCAGAAGAGGAAACAACATCTCCTTGTTGCATGGGAAGCATGTTTTTCTTAGCCTCTATACCCAGTGCTTTTTCTACAGCGGCGATATAGTCCATTAGTTCTTCCGTATGTCCTGCACCAAGGTTAAACACTTCGCATGGGTAGTTTTTATCAATGGAGGCCACAATACCGCTGACAATGTCGTCAACGTATGTGAAGTCTCTTTGCATTTTTCCTTCTCCAAATATCTGCATAGGCTCTCCATTGACTGCCCAATTGGTAAACAAGAATAGTGCCATATCTGGGCGTCCCCATGGGCCGTATACGGTGAAGAATCGCAGTCCTGTTGTATGTGTACCAAACAGATTGCTGTACACACTTGCCTGGAGTTCGTTTGCCTTTTTTGTCATTCCATACAGGGATACCTGATTATCGGTATTGTGCATTTCTTTGGAAGGCTTTTCTTTGTTATTTCCGTATACGGAACTGGATGATGCGTAGATCAGTCCTCCAACTTCTCTTTGCTTACAGAGCTCGATGACATTTCCAAAGCCCATAATATTGTCGTTCAAAAAGATTTGTGGATTTTCAATGGAATGACGCACACCTGCTTGAGCCGCCAAGTTGCATACACGTGTATCCTTACCTGACCCTAGTAAGTCGAATGCAGGGATAAGATCCTGTGTTTTAGAAATATCTCCACGAATGACGGAGAAATTGTCGTATTTTTCTAGCATTTCGTTGCGACGTTTTTTAAGTTCTGGATCGTAATATTCATTAAAGTTGTCAAAGCCGATCACTGTGTCTCCACGTTCAAGGAGACGAGTTGCGGTATGAAAACCGATAAAGCCTGCGGAACCTGTAAGGAGGATTTTCATATAATGTATTTTGTATATAGTATCTTGTATTTTGTATTAGATTGCAAAATTTACAGTTTTTTCATATATACACAATACGAAATACACAATACGAGATACGCGTTATATTCCTATTCCATAATACGTGAAACCTGCTTCTTGTACTTCTTTTGGATCGTAGATATTTCTTCCATCAAAAAGGTCTGTTCCTTTCATGGTTTCTTTGAGCTTTTTAAGGTCCACACCTCTAAACTCATCCCATTCTGTAAGGACAATAGTTGCGTCGACATCTTCTACGGTTTTCATCATGCTTTCTGTCCATTGAACAGGTTCGGTAATTATTTCCTTTGCTTTTTCCATGGCGATGGGGTCATGAACACGCACAGTGTGCCCTGCTTTGATAAGCTTAGGGATAAGATCTAAACTTGGTGCTTCACGCATATCGTCTGTTCGTGGCTTAAAGGAAAGTCCCCAAATACCTACCGTTGCTTTTGGTGGAAGTGCTGCAAGTATTTTTTTAAAATACCGTTCTCTTTGGCTTTGGTTGATATTGTGTGTTGCCTCTATAAGAGGAAGTGCGACACCAGTTTCACGACTAAGTGCAATAAGTGCTTTTACATCTTTGGGAAAACAACTTCCGCCGTATCCGATTCCTGCATGTAGAAATCGAGGACCAATGCGGTCGTCCATACCCATTCCTTTTGCAATGTCTCGTATATTTCCCCCTGTTACTTCGCATAGCTCTGAAAGCATGTTAATAAACGAGATCTTGTTCGCTAAAAATCCATTACTAGCATATTTTACAATTTCTGCACTTTCTCTTTTCATCCACAGTAGAGGCTTTCCTGTTCGCGTAAGTGGTTTGTAGATATCTTCCATAATATCTTTTGCCCAACCTACGCTTTGCGAAGCTTCGGTTGGCAGGCCAATAATAATGCGATCTGGCTGCATGGTGTCGTGAATGGCATGACCTTCACGGAGAAATTCAGGATTACTAACGACGGCAATATTGATTTTTGACCCTCGTTCTTCCAGTGTTTTTGCAATAACTTCTTCACATTTTTTTCCTGTACCAACAGGGACGGTAGATTTGTTTACAAACACAATGTCGTGGTCTGCATGCTTGGCTACTGTTTCTGCCACCATGAATACTGCACGAAGATCTGCGCTGAAGTCTTCGTTTGGCGGAGTGGCTACAGCACTGAACACTACTTGTGTTTGCGGAAGTGCCTCTGTGATATCTGTCGAAAAACTAATGCGACCCGCTTGGAGATTTCTTTTGAGGAGTTCATTGAGCTCTGGTTCGTATATAGGACTTATACCTTCTTTAAGTTTTTGTATTTTTTGTTCATCAATATCAATGCCTATAACGGTGTGCCCCAATTCTGCAAAACACACTGCGGAAACGAGTCCTACATAGCCGGTACCAACGACGGTGATCTTCATTGTGTATATAGTATTGCGTATTGCGTATTGTGTATAAACAAAAAGGGATAAATTTTGCAGTTCTATACACAATACAATATACAGTATACTCAATACATTTATGAAGATTCTTGTAAACGGTTCAGCGGCGTATGATGTCCTTCTTGGGTACGATGGCTCTTTTGCAGATGCTATAGATTCTTCCAACCTAGACTCACTTGCTGTGAGTTTTTATTCTCCACATTATGCAAGACACCATGGAGGTACCGCAACGAATATTTCATGGGGACTGCATATACTTGGAGCATCTCCATTACTCGTGACGACTATTGGTAGTGATGGCGGTGACTACCGCACACTTCTCGAAGATCGTGGTATTTCTGTGGAGTATGTAGAACAGATTATGTCAGCCCCTACAGCTACAGCGATTATTGGTACGGATTCCAACGAAAGACAGATTATGTTTTTTCATCCAGGTGCAGATGCTAGTGGTAGCTGGCCTCAGCTTTCTGGTCGTCGTGATGAAATTTCTTATGCCATTATTAGCCCTCGGAATGCAGTGCTGATGATGGATGGTGTGCGATGGTGCACAGAATACAAGGTACCATTTTTCTTTGATCCTGGTCAGCAAGTCATTGCACTGTCGGATGATGAACTGCGTTTTGGTGTAGAGAATAGCGTAGGAGTGATTGCGAACGAATATGAATGGGGGCTGATCTCTGAGCGATTACACATGACAGAGGAGAATGCATTATTGAAAACTTCTATGCTTATCGTGACACGTGGTGAGAGTGGGGTGACGTGCTTTTGCGAGGAAGGGGCATTGAATATTGGACCGTGTATTGCTGACCAAGTGGTGAATCCTACAGGAGCAGGTGATGCATTTAGAGCAGGATTTTTGGCAGGAATGCAGAGCGGTTGGTCTCGGATGGATTGTTTACGACTAGGAAATGTGATGGGATCGTATGCAGTGGAGAAAGCAGGAACACTAGTGGACCACATTGGAATCGATGATATATGGAACAGGGCAGAGATGACGTACGGAGAGCGATTACCCATACTGAAATAAAGCTCTGTCTGCCGGCAGGCAGGAATGTTGAAATCCTGAAAATTCTTTTCAATATTTCTGATTTTCAATATTTCTTCATTACAATACGTTTACACTTTCTCCATATAATATGCCTACTTCAAATAATGAAACCCTGCCCTATAAAGTACTCGATTGCTCTGATGAGGAGTTTGAACGCCTAGCTTCTTTTGGTCGTAAGGAAATTACATTGGCAGAGAATGAAATGCCAGGACTCATGGCTTTGCGTGAAAAATATGGACCATTGCAGCCACTTGTTGGTGCTCGCATCGCAGGTTGTTTGCATATGACTATTCAAACAGCAGTGCTCATTGAAACACTTGCTGTCCTTGGTGCAGAAGTTAGTTGGAGTAGCTGTAATATTTTTAGTACGCAAGACCATGCAGCATGTGCTATCGCAAAAGCGGGATTTCCTGTTTTTGCTTGGAAGGGCTTAAGTGACGAAGAGTTTGATTGGTGTATAGAGCAGACACTTACTGCTTTTAAGGATGGCAAACCTTTGAATATGATTTTAGATGACGGTGGTGATTTAACAGCGATGGTGCATGATACATTTCCGGATTTATTGAAGGAGATTAAAGGTTTAAGTGAAGAGACAACAGCAGGGATTCATCGCCTAGAAGTGTTAAGCCAAAAAGGGAACTTGAAAGTCCCTGCTATCAACATCAATGATTCTGCTACGAAAAGTAAATTCGATAATTTATATGGATGTAGAGAATCTCTTGCTGACGGTGTAAAGCGCGCAACGGATATTATGCTTGCTGGTAAAGTGGCTGTGGTATGTGGATACGGAGATGTTGGTAAAGGGTGTGCGCAAAGCTTGCAGCGTTATGGTTGTCGTGTACTTGTCACTGAGATCGACCCCATCAATGCACTACAAGCAGCGATGGAAGGTTTTGAAGTGACCACCATGGAGCAGGCCTGCAAAGAAGGAAATTTGTTTGTTACCGCTACAGGGAATAAAGACATTATTACAGGGCAGCACATGGTACATATGGCTGAAGATGCTATTCTTTGTAATATAGGTCACTTTGATACCGAGATTGACATCGCGTGGCTAGATGCAGAAGTAGCTGCTGCTCGGGTTACATTAGACGAGATAAAAAGTGAAAAAGAAGGTGCGGTGGATCGGTATACGTTTACGGATAGTGGTAAATCACTTTTGATACTTGCCAAGGGGCGTTTGGTGAATCTTGGTTGTGCAACTGGACATCCTAGCTTTGTGATGAGTACCTCATTTACGAACCAAGTTCTTGCTCAAATAGAGCTGTGGCAGCATACCGATAACTACACCGTTGGTGTGCATCGTTTACCGAAGAGGTTAGACGAAGAAGTGGCTCGTTTACACCTCGACAAGCTTGGGGTGAAACTGACGACATTATCTCAGGATCAAGCGGATTACATGGGTGTACCTGTTGAAGGGCCATACAAGTCAGATCATTATCGCTATTAAGCATATCGCTAATATATTGTTGTGAGATGAAGCACTTGACGTATATAGAAATAGGAGTAAATTCTCTATATATTTTTTTGATCTTTGATATCAAAGTAGCATGCATATGCTGCTCTCGACTTCTCTTGGAGAGAGGGGTCCATGTGTTTTCACATGCCATTAGGAAGAGCAATATGGATTATATTGGAAGAGGATTGATCTATGGCGACAACTACTACACGACCCAGTGGCAAGCAGTTAAGGAAGCGTCGACAGAAGGCTCGTCAAAAAGAGGTGCAAACACCATCAACAGAGCCCACTGGTGAAGCGGCTAAATTTCTTGAGAATGCTGATACCCGAAAACGTGGGTATAAAAATGTCACTAAGGTGCGATCTATCAAAAAAAGATTGTAAACATTGGTTACGCCCTACCTCATAATCTACCTCCCTCCAAGTTTTTCGTCTGAACTCTCCTTCCCATCTTTTGGGAGAGTTCAGACATTTTTACTCCATTGGATAGAGCAGTATGTGCATAGAATAGCGAAGTGATTCTGCTATACTTTTATTATGGAAAATAATGCAGCCATTGCATCCAAGCTCAATCAAATAGCAGCGCTCTTGCAAGAGCAAGGCGTTGCCTTCAAGCCTGCCGCCTACCGAAAAGCGGCAATGGTTATCGAAGAACTTCCGCGTGATGTCTCGACATATGGAGACGAGAAGGAGCTCAAAAAACTGCCTGGTATTGGTGAAGCGATTGCTGCAAAGATCATTGAATATCTTCAAACAGGAGAGATCAGTTTTTTGGTAAAATTGCAGGAAGAAATGGGCGGTATTTCTGCTGAGCTTATGGACGTGGAAGGGCTCGGCCCGAAGCGTGTACGCCAGTTACAGACGGAGTTGGGCATTGTTACCGTTGAACAATTGGTGGAAGCGGCAAAAAAACATAACTTGCAAGAGCTTCCGTTGTGGGATGATTTACTGGAGCAGAAGGTGTTGGAGAATTCTGCAAAAATCGATGAGCGCGTCAAACGGTTTCCACGTAGTGAAGTTAATGATGATGTTGATTTGTTAATAGAAACGATAGGTAAGGTAAGTAAAGAAGGTAAGGTAAGTACGGTAAGTGTGGCGGGGTCATACAGGAGGGAAAAAGAAACGGTTGGAGATATTGATATTCTTTTGGTGACAGATTCCCCCAAAGAGGTAGCAGATGCTATCGCACAACTTTCCATAGTGCGTGATGTCGTCGCGCATGGTGAAAAGAAGATCAGTTTTAATTTGCATAACGGATTGCGCGTTGATGTGCGTTTAGTAAAGGCAGATCAGTGGGGTGCGGCGTTGTTGTATTTTACAGGAAGTAAAGAACACAACATTGCTATGCGCAAAGTATCTATCAAAAAAGGATGGAAGCTGAATGAGTACGGACTTTTTGACGGCGACACGGTTATTGCCTCCAAAGAAGAAAAAGACATTTATGATGCACTTGGACTTCGGTGGTATGAGCCGAAAGAGAGAGTGGATGGGTTATGAATACAGAAAAGATTGTTAATAAGAATGACCAGAAGGCGTATCTGTACATAGAAAATGTAGCTATTTGATCGGCTTATCACTTACAGTGAAACCTGCAAGGTCAATGTACATATCTTTTGGTGCAACTGTATATGTGTCATAGGTACCAATCGTTGCATAGAAGTTTACACAATCCCAAACATCTTCATCTCTTGAACGAAAGCTGACACCACCGTTCCCATTATTAAAAGCTACTTTACCATCGTACTTCACAATTATTTCTCCATTGAATCTTCGTACGGGAACAGTGTTTAGGCGTGCAGAAATATCTATGACATGCCATTCATTGTCAGCAGAAAAACTGGTCTCCGTTGTGCGTGATCCGCCAAGATCTTCTTGGAAGTTACCACTTACACCCAATTCACCTTTTTTAGTCCAGTACACCCCTGCATTGAACATTGATCCATATGCACCATATTCACTGGTAAGTGTAGCTCCACCAATTCCGGGGAGAGTTCCTGGTACAGAGAAATCAAAATTCTTTGGGAATCGGACGTAATATCGCAGGTGAACCTCCTCTGTTGGCTTCATTGCTCCCAATGCCTTTGCCACCACTCCTGCTCGTTCTTTTCCGTAAAAGTGAGCTATGAAAAAACTCCCAGCTCCTTTTGGAAAATGAATACGAAGAAATTCGGGAAACTTACCTTCTGTCTTATTTATTCTTTCTACACGCTCCAAATCCAATTCTTCTAATAAATTGACCCCTTCTTCTGGGTCTGTATGTACTGGATCTTCATCAATGTAAAAGTTCCATTTATCTTGCCAATTACTCGTTATTGGAAATGTGTAAGGATAACCAGTAGATAGGCCTTTTGTTGTAGTGTTCTGTTTTGCTTTATAGGGTAAGCCAGCAAGTCCTTCGTATGTCATAGAAGCTTTGGTGTTCTGCTTTGCATGAAGACGAAAGATCATCTCTGCCATTTCACCCCGAGTTATTTGTGTACCAAAGGAATGAATAGAAGTTGGAATGGCATTGAGGCTGTCTAATGAACGAACATAGCCTTCATACCAAACATCAGTATCAATATTCAGCTCTGTGTCAAAAGCGGCAGCTATGATCTTTGCTGCTTCTACAAATGAAACTTCCTGCTCCGGTCTAAATGTCCCATCAGGATATCCTCCAATTGCACCAAGTGTTTTTGCGGTGCAAATATATTTTGCAAACCATTGTTCCGTTACGTCAGGAAAGCAGTTAGAACCAGTTATATTATTATTCGTTGCCTCAATGACAATCTTTGTAAATTCTGCACGGTTAATATTGCGATCAGCTTTAAATGTTCCATCAGGATATCCATTAACAATTCCTTGCGATTGCACATATGTGATAGCTTCTGCATTTACATCCATATCGGAAACGTCAGAAAATGCTGCGTAAGCGATGAGAGGGAATGCAGCAGCAATTGAAATAGATGCTAATGTAATTGCATTTCTTTGCATATAACTGAGATAGTAGACGTTTTTAATGATTTGATCAATTGCCTGTATTAAATGTATTTTTAGTATTCCCTCTTTGGGGTAGCAGACCAAAATCCTTTCCTTTTGCATACTCTCCAGTCCACCGTCGCTCTCATTCACTGTATTCATTCGAGCTGTGGTGGACACAGTATCTTCGGATTCACTGTGTCGCTTCGCTCCTTGCTCATCTTGCTGTAGTTACGTGTCTGATGCATTGGCTGTGCCACGTGATTGTGTGCAGCCCCGTAAAGTCGCTTTGCGACCACGGGGCACGTAAAATAACTGCTCGCTTCGCTGCGCACAATTTTACGTGGCGGAGCATACAGGTCTCCTACCTCTTTAGGAGTAGAAATGATTATATAATCGATAAAGTCATAAGTATCCTCTTGTTTTTAATTGGCGCTGTACCATGTAACGCATGTATATTTACAACTCCAATTTTATTAATACAATCAATCTTCTGCAAAGAAGGACTTGAGATGGTTGATGGGATAATGGTTGTATAAAAATAATTGCAACTTAGTTGCAATTTAATAAATATCTATATAGTGTGCGTTCATAATTATGAATCAAACCTTACTTCTCAAGGCTGTACAAGCTATATTTATTACAAATAGCAGCCCAATAACCGTGTCTGGTATTCAAGAAATTTTAGCATCAAAAAATCTAAAACCAAACAAAACTACTTTATATCGCATGCTAGAAAAAATTAAAATCCAAGGCTTTATTGAAGAGATACTATTGAATGATAAAATAACCTATTACGAACGTAAAGCTAATCACCATCATCATTTTCGCTGTAACGATTGCGATTATATTCGTTGCATTACTGACCCAAGCCTTGAAGAGAAAATCCATTCCCTGCAAGATGCTCTCGAATCTGACGGCTTAAAAATTGATAGTCATCACTTTTTTTTAACAGGTACTTGTGCAAGTTGTACCTAATTACTATTCTCCATTTTTTATGAAGAAATTCTTATACATCTTTACCTTACCACTCATTTTAGTTGGTTGTTCTAATTCAACTGTGATAGAAACAGATCTTCCTACGGATGTACAGGTATCAAATTCTGCTGAGGTACAAACGAACATTGTTACTAGTTTTTACCCACTAGCGTTTATGGCAGAACAAATAGTTGGCGAAAAAGCGACTGTTATTAATTTAGCCGGGGCTTTTGATGTTCATGATTATGAGCCTTCTCCGCAAGACTTAGTAAAAATTACTACAGCTGACTTGGTAATTTACCAAGGTGCGCAATTAGAACCTTGGATCTATGATGTTATTCCAGAGCTTGATGTGCCTACCTTAGAAGTTACCCATGAATTAGGACTTTCTACAATGGAAGAATCTAATAAACATGATTCAGAAGATGAGCATAATGATCATGAGGAAGAAGGTCACGACGATGATGAGGATGAACACGACGAACATAATCATGGTGAATTTGATCCTCATACATGGCTTGACCCAGTGTTAGCACAACAAATGGTAGATCAAATTCTTACAGAAGTTATTAAGATTGATACTGCAAATGAGGATCTCTACACAGTTAATGCAGAAATTTTAAAAAATCGTTTTGCTAAATTAGATCAAAATTTTATAACTAATCTTGGTAACTGTAGTGTTGACGAAGTCATCACCTCACACGATGCATTTGGTTATATTGCTAAGCGTTATAATTTTACAATACACGCGATTGCAGGGCTTTCTACTCAAGATGAACCTTCTGCTAAGGTATTGGCAAATCTTAAAAAAGAAGCAGCAGAGGGGGTCACTCATATTTTAATTGAAAAAAATAGTATCATTCGCTATGCAGAAACTCTTGCTAATGAAACAGGGCTTGCAGTACTTTCGGTGAATCCTCTTGGCAAAGGTGTGCTTGACCCTAATAAAGATTTCTTCGATGTTATGCAAGAAAACCTTAACAGCTTTAGTATTGCCCTTAACTGCCAATTATGATTAGCGCTAAGAAATTAACCCTTAGGATCGGTAAAAATATCATACTAGATGATGTGTCTTTTACTATTAATACAGGAGAATTTGTAGGGCTTATTGGGCCAAATGGAGCTGGTAAAACAAGTCTTATTAAAATAATTCTAGGTATCTATAAGCCAACAGGTGGCACTCTTACTGTGCCTTCTAATGAGCAGATTGGTTATGTTCCTCAAAGCTATGCTCTTTCAAGTGTTGTACCTATTTCAGTGTTAGAAGTTCTTAAAATGTCTGGTGTCCGCTCAAAAGAAATTCTTATTACTGTTCTCGACAAGGTTGGTCTACCTACTAGTTTTCTTCAAAAGAATTTTCACACACTTTCAGGTGGCCAAAAGCAACGCGTTATTATTGCTCGTGTTTTGTGTCAAAATCCATCTGTTATTATTTTTGACGAACCGTTGAATGGAGTTGATTTTGAAACTAAAATTAAAATCTACGAACTCTTAAAGGTGCTTAATAAAACAGAGAAGGTTACTATTGTATTTGTTTCTCATGAAGTTGATCATATTATAGACAAATGTGATCATATTTTATGTCTTAACAGCACTATGCACACAGGCTGTCATCCGTTAGATTTTGCAAAAGGCAAAAAAAATAACTGCCCGTTGCCATCAGTTAATACCCGCATTGTGCCAATTCACCATCATCATCATACTACCACCACCACTACATAATGTTCTTACCAGAGTTTCTTCAATATGATTTTATGATTCGAGCGTTAATAGTGGGTTTTTTTACTGCTATTAGCACTGCTATTCTAGGAAACTTTGTTGTTACAGCTCGTCAGTCAATTGTGTCTGACATGCTAGCTCATACTGCACTTGTAGGAGTTGGCTTAGGTATTCTTTGGAATGTTTCACCTGTGTATCTTAGCTTGATAACAACGGTAATTGCAGGCATCTTACTTTGGTGGTTAGGAAGGAAAAATGATCAAGCCCCAGAGGCTCTTTCTATGCTTTTGTTAACTGGTGGACTAGCTCTTGCGCTATTATTTGCACACGCAAATAAAAATAGCCCAGTTTCACTTGATGCATATTTATTTGGCTCAATTCTAACGGTCAAAACAGTAGAAATGCTGTCATTCACTACTTTGAACATAATAATTATTATTATAGTAGTATTATTTTGGAGGCCTTTTTTAATCTATGCTTTCGATAGAGATTTTTCGCAAGTGCTAAAGCGCACTGTTTTTTATGAAATACTTTTTATGGTGTTAATATCTTTAGTGGTGGGCATAGGGCTTAAAGTTATAGGTGGCCTACTTATTGGCGCATTGCTTGTTATACCAGTGTTAATTGCACAAACGTTTGCTAAAAGCTTTTCACACAATGTTATTTACAGTGTAATTTTTAATATTCTAGCGGTAACAATTGGAATTATAAGTTCTTTTTATTTAGATATACCTGTTAGCAGCGGCATAGTATTAAGTTTAATTTTTACCTATATAATTGCTAAAATTTTGCGTACTGCATATTTTACTGTTGCAAAATTTATATTTTAGTAAAATTATTTATCATACTTTTAAATTAACAACCTGCTCACTTATGATAGCAGGTACAAAGTAGTTCAAACCGCCCTTAGTGTAATGCATGGCGGAGAGGGGGGGATTCGAACCCCCGAAACCCTTGCAGGTTTACACGCTTTCCAAGCGTGCGCACTAGGCCACTATGCGACCTCTCCACGTGCGAAGTACTGTACAACAAAAAAGTGGGCCGGATATACCGAGAACCCACTTTTTCGAGGAATTTTTTGATTATTTCTTCTTTTCACATGTTCCACCACAGTGCTTGTGTGCACATTTTGTCAAAACAGCGGTGTTAATGGCAAATGCCATAATGGACAAAGATCCGGTTGTAGAACCAAAAGAGGCTCCTCCTGTACCGAACAAAGCATTGTATATTGCAAGAAGGGCAGCAATCTCTGTAAGAACAAGAAGTAGAAGAATAATTTTTCCGATAAATGCACATGGTGCGGATGAACAACAGCTCATAAAAGATAAGGGGGAAAATATCAAAAGGTATTGTACCATATTATCATCTGTATTCATAGATCCTGATATTGTCACAATAGTGAATTAAGAATGATTTTTACTTCTTAATTTCGGCTTCGTAATTCATAATTCAGATGATTTATGAAAATATCTTTGGAATGGTTGGCAGAGTACCTCGATTTTATCGAGCACGATCCGCAAAAAATCTCGGATGCTATTACGGCGCATACAGCAGAGGTAGATGAAGTGGAAACACAAGGTGCACTGCTGAATCATTGTTGTGTTGGGAAAATACTGACGCTGGCAAAACATCCCAATGCGGATAAGCTACAATTATGCTCTGTATTAACTGATAAGGGGGAGAAACCTGTTGTATGTGGTGGAACCAATTTACGCGTCGGTATGCGCGTTGCTTTTGCACATACAGGGGCCAAGGTAAAGTGGCACGGAGAAGAAGAGTTGATGACACTAGAACCGATAAAAATTCGCGGAGAAAAAAGTGAGGGGATGATCTGTGCCGCAGAAGAGCTGGATCTCACTGCGCAGTTCCCTGAATGTACAGGACATAACATCATTGACATGGGTGACGGAGATGAGAACGTCGGCAAGCCGCTACGCGACGTACTTGGCCTTAATGATACTGTTTTGCATATTGATAATCATGCAATTACCAATCGTGCGGATCTTTTTTCACATCTAGGTTTTGCCAATGAATGCAGAGCAATGGGCATTGCTCAGTGGAAAGAAATGCCAGAAATGCGTAAGTCAGAATTCCCTAGTGACCCACTTCCTTTTACATTTCGCATCACTAAGGAAGGCCTTATTCCACGATATTGTTCATGTATTATAGAGATTGATTCTCTTGGAGAAACGCCAGAGTATATACGTCGTCGTTTGGCAGCTGTTGGTATTCGCTCCTTAAATCTTCCTGTAGACATTACGAATTACGTGATGTTGGAAGTAGGAGTTCCTATGCATAGTTTTGATCTAGATGATATCTCTGGAGACATTGTGGCGCGCGTTGCTAAGGAAGGTGAGACATTGCACACATTGGATAATAAGGAATGGAAACTTCCAGAGGGGGCATTGGTATTTTCAGATGAGGTAGGTAATTTTGATTTAGTCGGCATTATGGGAGGTTTGCGTAGTTCTACAAAAGAAAGTACACGTCGTATTTACCTGCATACACTTAGTCTCGACCCTGTTTGCATCAGAAATACAGTCATTGCCACAGGACACCGAACAGATGCGGCAACTATCTATGAGAAAAAAGTTCCTCATGCATCTGTGGAAGTGGCATTTTATCGTGCATTGGAATTGTTCTTAGAGCATGTTCCTGGTGCAAAAATATCCTCTGCAATGCAGAGTAGTGGTAATAATGAAGAGGTAAAACCTATCGCATTTTCTCCACATAAAGCGCGATCTGTTTTGGGTGCGGATATTGCAGAAGCCACCATGAAAAAGATTTTTATAGATCTTGGATGCGCTGTTTCTGGAGAAGGGGAAGAGATGAAGGTTACCCCTCCACTGAACCGCACTGGAGATCTTTCTGGTATGCATGATCTTATAGAAGAAGTTGGTCGTATTTACGGATTTAATTCCATAGAGAGCATTATGCCAGTGGCATCTATTGCTGTACCTGTGCGTGATCAGCGTATAAACATCATGCGTGATGCGCTGAAGGAACAAGGGTATATCGAACTCCTTCCTCTTTCTTTAGTTGGCCCTGATGTTCTTTCTAAGGTGGGGATAGATGCAGAAACTTGTGCGGAGATAGAGAATGCACTGGGCAAAGAAACCAGTCTTATGACGCCAAGTACTTTACCTGCATTGTTAGAACATGCGGAGAAGAATCTTTTGGCATTTGAAGATGTTCTTCGTACATTTTTTGTTTCTACGGTATTTGCAAAAACAGGAGATAGCCACACAGAACTTGGGATGCTTATCACAGCAAAGTCTCAAACATCTTTGCTTTCCAGTCCATTTTATTTGCTCAAACAAGAATTAGAAACAGCATTACATGATGCAGGTTATGCGATGGATGTTGATATCTGTAAAACACCTCTTTCTTACGCATTGCATGGAAGCGTTGCGGACATTATCGTCCAAGGCAAGACTATTGGAATACTGTATGAAGTGCACCCTGAAGTACGAAAAAGATTCGACCTGCCTGCAAAGGCAGCGGCTATCTCTGTAAATATTTCTGCATTAAAAGCGCTGACTGCCACGGTAACAGTGGCAAAAGCTCTTCCAGAATTCCCTGCTATTACCTATGATACGACTATTGATATGACGCATGACAAGAGTGTATCTGCATTGAAAGAAAAGATCTCCAAGAGTTCTGCGCTACTAGAGTCCATCGAAGTAATTGATCTATACGAAAAGGAATCAGGAGCATATAAACTGACATTGCGCTGTACCTATCGTTCGCCAAAAAAGACATTGACGGAGCAGGAGGTGCAAAAAGAGTACAAGGAGGCAGAGAAAATCATGACATCTTTTGGGGCGTAGCAAAGAAAGTATTATTGACATCTCTTTTCCTAAAGGCGTATATTTTTTCTTATGGAAAAAGACTTTCGTTTACCGCAGTATTCGAAGAAATTACAAAGAGAAATTTCCATGTTTGAATTAGAGCTTGATATGAGAAAACCAGGTACGTTACATCAATTTACTCAAAGGCATATCTCAGATATATCCAAAGGTGAACGATCTTTGTGTAGAGATGTTCTGTATGCCAATATGCAAAATTAGTTCGTGACAAATACTGGCCAAAAGTTCATCACAACTAGGCCAATAAACAGGAGGAGCAACGGTATACCAATAATGAATTTGAGAGCGGTAGACTGCCCGTCTTTGGGTTTTACACTGAGGTACAAGCTGGTGCCTCCATACAATATACCAACAAGAGCTAGAGGCAGATCTGCGACTTTCATCCACCATCCGCCAAATATGCCTACTTGGTTATATTGCAGCATAAATGCGAGGAAAAAGGTTCCTCCAAGCAGATAGAAGAGAATACCGCTAAGACGATGGAGATAGGAGATCATAATGGTATGTTAGAGTATACATACTCCTAATACTACTTTGTCTTTTTTTGTACAGAGAGACGAGCTCGTCCCTTTCTGCGACGACGTGAAAGTAGCGCACGACCGTTTTTCGTTCCCATTCTTTGAAGGAAACCGTGTTTTCTTAAACGCCTGCGCCATTTGAGTTTTCCAAGCATAACGCACGCAGATTACGCAGCGCCAAGGCCTTGGTCAAGGGAATAGAGTGGAAAATATACCTCTTTTTCCACTTTCCACTTTCCGTTTTCCACTTTAGACTCCTTCTCACTATGATTTCACACTCCACACAACAGCTCTCATCAGGGCTCCCAGTTCTTACTTCTGCCTTAGATGGCACTGCTTCCGTTACTGCTATGGTTTTTGCAGGAGCAGGGTCTCGGTATGAAAAGGAATCCGAACGCGGTATTAGTCACTTTTTGGAACATATGTTCTTTAAAGGGGGAAATCGTTATAAGACGACAAAAGAGGTCAGCATGGCTATAGATGCTGTTGGAGGTGAATTCAATGCATTTACAGGAAAAGAATACGCAGGATACTATGTCAAAGTTGCTGCAGAGCATATCGACCTTGGTTGTGATGTCCTTGGAGACATGTTGTGCAATGCCTCATTTCCTCAGGAAGAGATAGAAAAAGAGCGAGGAGTGATAATTGAGGAAGACCGTATGTATCAAGATACACCGATGTACAGAGCAGGATGGGACTTCGAGGAATTGGTCTTTGGCAGTGTCCCCCTTGGTTGGGATACCATTGGTACACACGACGTGATTAATTCTGTCCAGCAAGCAGATTTCCAGGCGCATAAGGATCGCCTTTATACGCCAGATAATCTTGTTATTACCTTTGCTGGAAAAACGAATGATGCACAGGCATTGGACTTATCTACCAAGTATTTTGGATCTCTTTCTGGCACAAAACAAAGAGAGTTTGAACCACTGACAGAATATGGAAAAGAAAAAGTGTATCTGCGATCTAAAAAAACAGAGCAGTCACATTTAGTGATTGGTGTTCCTTCTATTGGGTCTCAGGATGATCGTCATTTTGTGCAAAAGCTTTTGGCTATTATCCTTGGCGGAAATATGAGCTCTCGTATGTTTTTAAATATTCGTGAGGCAAAAGGAATGTGCTATTACATCGATAGTGATGTGGATAGCTATTTGGATGCAGGTTCTCTTTCTACGCGTGCAGGTATCGACCAGTCTCGACTAGGTGAGGCCATAAAATTGATCATTAATGAATATGACAAAGTAGCATCTGATGGTGTGGAACAAGACGAAGTAGATAGAGCAAAATCGTATATGAAAGGTTCTATCATTCTGTCTTTGGAAGATAGTGAAGAATTGGCACATTTCTTTGGAAAGCAACAATTGTTGTATCCTCAGGTACGCAGTGTAGATGAATACATTGGAATGATTGAATCTGTTAGCAAAGAGGATATTGACCAGTTAGCAAAAGATCTTTTGGCTCATGAAAACCTCCGTCTCTCAGTCATTGGTAATACGGATAACAAAGCGAGCCTCGAAGAGCTCCTTGTGTAAATTATTGTATATTTTCTTTTTTACCCCTTTGATGATTATGGAAAAAACACTTATTCTCCTGAAGCCTGACTGTGTAAGTAATGGTCATGTCGGACAGGTTATCGCTCGATTCGAAGAAGCAGGTTTTCGTATTCGTGCTGCAAAAATGATTCAGTTGACCGATACAGTCTTGCGTGAACATTATGCACATATTGCGCAGTTTCCTTTTTATCCAGATGTTGAGGAATTTATGAAGACTGCTCCTGTTATTGCTTTGGTTTTGGAGGCAGATGGTATTATTGATACTATGCGTGAAATGCTTGGTGTTACGGATTGTCTAGAAGCTGCAGAAGGTACTATTCGTGCGCAGTGGGGAAGCAAGGAGGAAGGAAAGAATAAGATGTGTAATATTGCTCATGCATCCGATAGTGCAGATGCAGCAGCAGTAGAGATCAAAAGATTCTTTTCAGACGACGAGATCTTTGAGTATTAAATTAGTATTCGGTATTTGGTATTATGTATTAAGGGAAAAGAACATGTTTAGACCCCTTAATACATAATACTTATCCCTTAATACTTTGTATTATTTCTTGGTCAAAAATTCCAAAGCTGCGTCCAGTTGTGGATCTTTGTCCGCTTGTATATCTTCGATTGTTCGGTCTACTTCGATATCGGGGGTGACACCTTCTTTTCCAAGATCTTTTCCACTTGGGGTTAGCCATTTAGCTGTTGTGATACGAATACTGGTTCCACCAGGGAGTTCGAATACTTCTTGTACTGTTCCTTTTCCAAAGCTTTGTTTTCCGATAACCGTTGCCCTTGCGGAGTCTTGCAATGCTCCTGCCAGTATTTCTGAGGCAGAAGCAGAGCCTTCGTTGATTAGGATTACTAACGGAACATCTGCGGCAATAGTGTTTCCTGATACATAATGTACGGTAGGTTCTCCTGTGCGACGCGCAACAGAGACGACTTGCCCTTGCTTCATGAACATTGATGCAAGGTCTACTGCGGCATCGAGATATCCCCCTCCATTAAAACGAACATCGATAATGATTCCATCAACATTCTTTTCCATGAGGTCTTGTACTGCTTTTTCTACCTCTTGAGACGTGGTGTCGCCGAAGCGATTGAGCGATACCTTTCCAATGGTTTTTCCTGCATAAGCTATGACTTCACTTTCGGTACTAGGAACGGTAATGTCGTCCCGCGTGATGGTGACGTCTAGAGTGGTATCACCTCTTTTAATGGTGAGAGTTACCTCTGTTCCTTTTGCGCCACGGATGAGATCTACGGTATCCCCAAGTGTGAAGCCTTCAATAGAAGTCGCATCTACATGCGTAATGATATCCTCTGGAACCAGTCCAGCCTTTTCTGCAGGAGAGCCCTTAAGCGGTGCAACAACGACTGTATTTTTATCTCGTAATGTCAGCTCTGCGCCAATGCCTTGCAGATGTCCATTGAGTGCTTGGCGGAACTCTTTATTTTCTTGTGGTGGCATAAATACTGTGTAGGGGTCGTTAAGTGCTTGAACCATTCCTTCAGTTGCTCCGTAGATCATGGGTGTCACCTGCAGTTTTTCTGGTGCGATGTAGTTTTTCAGAAGTAATCGCCACACACTCCATAGTAGTGAAATATTTACCTCCTTTTCAGGGTCAGTAATAAGACTCCCACTACTTGTATTTCCTGCAAAAACAGATTCTATCGTATTGTATTCATTCACCAGCTGTTGCTGTTCGTAGCGTATTCCTACTTGTATACCAAGAAAGAGCGTTGCAACGGGAAGAATAATGAGGGTAATGTTTTTGAAGAAGATTTTCATAGTAGATGCATGATACTTGGGGGTTTGCCTTGGGGCTAGGTTTTGGATTACAAAATAACTTTCTCTAAGAATTTCCTAGCCCAATCCAGATCTAGATCCCTATTATAATAGTATGTCTGCACCAACTATTCATCGAAATATGACTGTCCGAGAGATTATTTCTTTTGTGCCAGTAGCGGCAGATATTATGTTGGAATACGGATTACATTGCTTTTCTTGTTCTGTGGGAGGAACGGAGACTTTGGAACAAGGTTGTCATATGCATAGTCTAGATGAAGAAACTATCGATGCGTTGGTGGAAGATATCAATGATGCTATTGGCAAAGCCCCTAAAAGACCTCAGACATTGGTTATCACTGCGGAGGCAGCACGTGCTATTGGTGGTATTGCAGAAAAAGAAAACAGAGTCGGGCAGATCCTCGTGGTGACTGTCGATGAAAGTGGCGGATTTTGTCTGGAGTTTCAGGAAGAGCCCCTACAAGGAGACATAGACTTTACCTGCAGTGATGTACCTGATGTACGTATCTTTGCTTCAGTACTTACACTCAGTCGTATTGGTGGTGCCACTATTGATGTACGTGATGGTCGGTTTAAATTGGATCTTCCAGAAGAAAAAGAAGGAGGGTGTTGTAAGGGGGAAGGCTCTTCATGTGATTGTGCATAGCCCTCGTGTATACTACGAATATGATTCGTTTACCTGCCTCATTGGAACGAAAGTTAGAACAACTCTTTCCGCGTGCGACTGATCGTAATCGTTTTATTGCGGAAGTATTAACTGTTGCGTTAGAGCAATCAGACTTACAGGCAGAACGCCAAGACCTTATGTCTGTTGGAGGAACGTTGCATTTGTTTACAGATGGCGGTTCTCGTGGAAATCCTGGACAGGCTGCCATTGGCATTGTTATTGAAGACCCCGCAAAGGGGGAGGTGATTCGTGAACATTACGAACGAATCGGTATAGAAACCAATAATGTTGCGGAATATCGTGCATTGATTGAAGGATTAAAAATTGCCAAACGCCTGCATCCAAATATTCTTCGATGTCATTTGGATAGTGAGCTGATCGTGAAGCAGCTTAGCGGTGAATATAAGGTAAAAATGCCAACACTCCGTCCGTTGTTTGATGAGATCCAAGAGCTCTCTGCACATTTTTCGAATATTTCTTTTGCTCATATTCCTCGTGCAGATAACCACAAAGCGGATAGATTGGTGAATAAAGCATTGGACGAACATCCATCTCCGCATTACACAAATCCACGCAATTAAAATGCGTATTTTTTCTTATCAACGGATAGAAAAAGTCACATATATAACGTTGATTCTTATTGGATTTTCCACTTTCCGTTTTCCACTTTCCGTTTCTGCAGCTGCAGCTGCAGCGGAAGTCTATCCAGTATTGACGTATCGTTATGATCATTATCTTTTTACGATTAATCCCAATCTCCTTCCTTCTTGGCGTAAGACAGAAGAGGTATGGCAGTACAACGGAGAAGAGATTCATCCACCTGCAATGCTTCGTGTTGACGGGGACAGTATTCCAGATTTACCTGAAGGTATGGTTCGTTCTCTTCGTTTGATATGGAACCGTGATGCCATTACAGAAACAATTGCAGAAATAATTGCGCCATCCATCGATAGATCCCGTGGAACGGTAAGTATTGATACAGATACAGATGGAAATATTATTTTTGATGGTGTTGGTTTGCTTGGAAGAACAGTCGACATAGCCGTGGTAACAAGTCTTACTATTGAAGCTTTAGAACAAAATGTTTCTGATATTATTCTTCCAGTTAGCGAGCAGCAGCCGATTATTCATGTTTTGGATTCGACTCTCTCCGATCGTGGTATCACAGAAGTTGTTACTATCGGTGAGTCTAATTTTGCAGGATCTACCGTGAATCGACGACATAATATTGCTGTAGGATTGGAAAAATTTAACGGTCATATTATCCCTCAGGATACGGTGTTTTCTTTTAATGAAACCCTTGGGCCAGTGAATGGCGCTACAGGGTATAGAAAGGAATTAGTTATTCTTGGCGATAAGACATTGCCTGATTATGGTGGTGGCCTGTGTCAGGTGAGTACAACGGCGTACAGAGGAGTTTGGGAATATGGTTTTCCGATAGAACAAAGAAGGAATCATAGCTTTGCAGTGAGTTACTACGCCCCTCAGGGAACAGATGCTACTATTTATCCTCCTTATACAGATATAAAGTTTCGCAATGATAGTTCTGGGGATCTGCTTATGCAGACATATTTTGAAGGTGACCAGGCATATTTTATTTATTACGGAACAAAAGATGATCGTATGGCAGAGGTTATCGGTCCGTACGTTTGGGATCGTCGTTCTCCTCCTGTAGATCGCATTGAATACACAGATACTCTTGCCCCTGGTGCAAAGAAAAAAGTAGGAACTGCTGTTCCTGGAATGCAGGCAGCATGGTTTCGTATTGTGCAGTCACCAGACAGTGAAGAGCGTACAGAGCCTGTGTATTCCTTTTATGAAGCACGTCCAAACTTTACCCAAGTTGGTAAACAGTTAACGATTCCCAGTTGGATCGGGGAGTAGTTATTTCATGATCGTCAGCATGTCTCTCATTACTGCACCAGCATTCAGAGGCCTGGTATTTATTTCAGAAATCAACAGGGCACATAGTTCAGAAAATACTTTTTTTTCATTATTTTTTAAGGGGATCAGTGTATCCCATTGCCCTGTAACACTGCTTTCCATGTAGGTAATCTGCTCCGAAGAATATGTACCAAAACGATAGATATTTTCTCTATCGGGCAACATCCCTAGTAGATGCAAAAGTTGTAAAGTAAAGGGGAGGCTTGTTGGTTCTTTTTCCGTACTGCAATACGATAGAAAATGTAGGAGAGCATCAAATATTTCTGGCAACGGCTGCTCGTCATGTAAAACATGCAAGAGTATTTCGACGCCTTGTTGAGCATGGACAAATGAAGAGATATTGGCAGGGCCAAATTCTTGTATTCTTTTTGCATCAGTCATCATGTATCCCGCAGAACTTTCACGTATTTGTGAAGAAATATGACTAAGTGGCAGTACGCTCCCTCCAAATCGGGAGGTAAGCTTTCGAACACCTCGTGCTCGTGCGGCAATCTTTCCTTTTTCCTTGGAAAGCATAATACAAAAACGATCAGCCTCTCCTACATTGTGTGTTTGTAGTATAACCGCTTCAATACTTTGCGTATGTGACATATATTATATGGCGTATCGTATATGCGGAGTGCGAATTTGTGGTCGTATGCCCAGCCATGCCCCAGCAATAGCTAGCAGAGGAGCAATGAGGATTTCCATTCCAAGAAGCATGGGAAATACGGTGGTCATAAGGGGTGCTACTTCTTTGTATAACGGTTCTAGGATACCATTTGGCTGCAATGCAGGGATGTACCATGGTAGCAGTGATGTCAAAATGAGTATGATTGCTGTACTCAAAGTAATGGCTGCAAGAAGGAGAATAACAGCCTCTGTGATAAATGGAATGGTAATGGATAGAGGTGTTGCACCGACTAGGCGTTCTACAAGGACTTCGTCACTTCTAGACATTGCACGTCTTCGTACCAGTTCTGTCACAATAAAAATAAGTGCGATGATTGTGATGCATAAAATGGCAATAGTGAGAGATCGTACAGCATTGGTAATGTTGAGCAGTGTATATATTTGCTTTTCTTGATCCGTTATCTTTGAAAGAAATGTTGGATCAACGACATTTCTCCAACGTGGCTGTTCAACAAATGATGAAAAATCTTCATAGTGATCTAGTGTGGCAAGAGTGACTCCAATGTTGTCTGCAAAAGGATTTTGGATGTTGAACTCCTCAAGGAAGGAGATCAGCTCAGGATCTGATTCACGTGTTTTTTCAAATGCTTTTTCTTTGGTGATGTAGGTGGTTTCTTGTACGTAAGGTAAATTTTGCAATTCTACCAAGAACACTTGGACGTCCTGTACAGATGCCTCTTTACGAATCTCCAATCGTAAATCGGTACGATATTGCAATAATGTTTGTACACCTTGCAATCCCGTTAAAATGACCAGCAAGAGTTGTACTAACAAAAAAACACCGAAAATAGCTCCCAGTGCAGTCATCCATTGGCGCTCCCTCCATAGAGTCAGCACTCCACGGATAATTCCACGCTGTACAACAGTTGCTGTATTTCGTTCAAGCATGGTTCATATTGTAGCAGTTTTTATGCAGCCTGCTTCCCTTTTTTCATTGCCTCTTCCAGTTTTCCCATTGCGTGTATGCATTCAATGGCTTTTGGATTGGTCGGGTCCAGATTCAACGCACGTTCAAACAATGCTTTTGCCTTTGGGAAGTTGCGTGTTTGCAGATAGGTGACTCCCAAATCACAGAGTGTAAATGCATTTTCATTATCCAGATTCAACGCACGTTCCAGGGTAACGATTCCTTGTGCCTTTTGTCCCATATTAAAGAGAGCCCAGCCAAGACAGCGTAAAATTTCGGCATTATTTGGCCTTGAAGCGTTTGCCTTCCGTAGATGCTCTGCTGCCTTTTCCCAGTCACTGGAAACAGAGCGCAGAAACCCGAGGATATAGTGTCCAGTATAACTTTCGTCGTCGAGAACTATTGTTTGTTTTGCAGCCACTTCTGCACGGTCGTATTGTTCTAAGTTTAATTCATTATCTGCTACTTCTTCTAGCGCAGAGATATTTTCTGGATCTTCTATAAGAAGTTGTTCCAGTATTTCAAGAGCCTCAGAATACTTTCCTTTGAGCTTTAAATGCTCTGCACGCTCAAGTCGTTCGAGTGTTTCTGCAATGGGAGTAGTATCATCGTGCATCGATTACCTATGATAGTAGAATTTCTCGATTTGAACAGAAAGAAGTCGACAAATTTTACCCGTATACAAAGGCGAATACAGTGTTGAATATTGAACGTGCAGCTAGAACCACTGCCATGCCTACTAATGCACCAATCATCAGGCTTTTTCCTTTGGATTTATTTTCCTCATTGATAAAACCGGCTGTGTACATCAGCGCTCCTAGTAAAAATGCCGCACCTGCAACAGTGAAGATTGTCATACCTAAGGTACTGACAATGTTTCCAACAACTTGCTCTGGTGTGATGTTGTTGTACTTCGAGAGTTCGGATACCTTGAATGTGCCAGGTGTGACTGTTGATGCTGCAAAAGCCTGTGGAATGAGTGTGATGCTCATATTATACTTCCTTATGTTACTGAAAAAGACTATGGAGCGCTACACCCCGTATTTCTATTTTTTTGCTGTTTCTTTATCTAGCATTTAGTCGTGTATTTTTGCTGAATTTGCTAAACTGTTTATGAAAAAATTATGTCTTTTCGCACACGAACATTAGGGCAGTCTGCTCGTAGGCCTCAGAAAAAACGTTTCTCTTTTGAGACGATTTTATCCTATGTACGTGCCGTACGTCGTCTGCCCGTTCCGTGGGCAACAGGGGGGTATGGAAATAGGTCACGGAAAAAGTACATGACTCGTGGAGTCATAGCTGGAGTGGTATTGATTATTTTTTATGCGTTGTTTACGTGGTTTAGCTTGCCTGATATTTCTAATCCTACAGAACTTCTTGCCTCTCAAAGTACCGTGATTACTGATAGAAATGGCATAGAGTTGTACCGCCTCTTTAATGAAGAGGATCGCACCTTTGTACCTGGAGAGGAGATTCCTCAGCACATGAAGTATGCAATTATTTCCATTGAAGATAAACGGTATTACGAACGCGGATGCTTGGACCTGCGTGCCATCGCTCGTGTGATTGTGAAACTTGGAAGTGCTGGTGGTGGATCTACTATTACAAGGCAGCTTGCACGGAATGCTTTGAATTTGCAGCAAGACAATCGTTACCAACGTAAGGTAAAAGAATTTATTTTAGGATGTCAGCTTGAAAGTGAGTATTCAAAAGAAAAACTGTTAGAGCTGTACTTAAACTGGATTCCATTTGGACAAAATGCGTATGGTATAGAACAAGCAGCAAAACAATATTTTGATACTCCTGCAAAAGATTTAAGCATTGCTCAGTCTGCTGTTTTGGCAGCATTACCACAGCGACCGTCATACTTTAATCCTTTCGGGCGTCATGTGCATACAGATGTTTCAGACAGTGTGCAGCAGAAAATCATTAATGGCAGTATTACCAATTCGGCAGATATTCCTGAAGAAGATATTACTATAGGACTTCTAGGCACGTATGCAGGCACAGGATCTTCAACTCTGTATGTTGGAGGCCGTACGGATCAAGTACTCAGAGCTATGGAAGATAGTGGATTTATCACTAGTGCGGAACGCTTGACTGCATTGGAACAACTGGAGGTGATGCAATTTACGTCTACACGCGAAGATATTCGTGCCCCCCATTTTGTTCTCTGGGTTCGAGACCAAGTAGAAGAGTTGTTCGCAGGCACATCAGAGCAGGGGCTCTTGGAGCAAGGAGGCCTTCGTATTGAAACAACGTTGGATTGGAATATGCAACAAAGTGCGCAGGCTGCGGTGGAACGTTACAGAGAAGATATCCAAACACGCTTTGGTGCAGAAAATATTGCATTGGTTTCCATCGAACCAGAAACAAATGAAGTTGTCGCATATGTGGGAAATATGGATTATAACGACACGGATCACGGTGGAAAGATTGATATGGCTCAGGCTCCTCGTCAGCCGGGATCTTCTTTTAAGCCATTTGTCTATGCTGCTGCATTCCAACAGGGTTATAGCCCTGCAACGCCCATCTATGATGTTCCCACAAAGATTGGTAATGATGAACCACAAAATTTTGATGGTGGATTTATGGGGCTCATGACGATGCGTCAAGCATTGGGTGCGTCCAGAAACGTTCCTGCTGCTAAGGCGTATTTCCTTGCAGGAGAAGAAAATCAGATTCTTACACTTGTCTCTTCTCTTGGTGCTCAAACACCGTTGCTGCGAAAAGAAGAGTTACAAATAGAGCGTGGAGAATTTGATTATGGTTGGCCGCTTGCGCTGGGTGCTGCAGAAACACCTCTTCTAGAAATGGTGAATGCGTACGGGGGTTTTGCTCGCGGTGGAACCGCTTTGCCTATTGTTAGCATAAAGAGAATCACCGATAAGACAGGCAACATTCTGTATGAAAATATTGAGGAAAAAGGAAAACAAGTCCTGGATGAACGTGTTGCATATCAAATTACCTCTGTATTAAGTGATGAGTCTGCACGCCCAGAGGAATACTGGAGAAGCCAGTTAACTGTTCCTGGATATAGAACTGCAGCGAAAACTGGTACAAGTAATAAGTGTTTGGAATGGAAGGATACGCCGAATAGCAACGCAAAGATTTGCCTTCTACGAAAACCAGATAATGCCTGGCTTATGGGATACACCCCGAACTTAGTAACAGGAGTGTGGGTTGGAAATGCGGATAGTGCAGCGATGTATGATAAGGCAGGTGGATTAAATACAGCGAGTCCTATATGGAAAGATTTTATGGTTGCTGCCAATCGACAGGTTGAAAATCCGAAAACAACATTTACACAACCAGATGACATGGTTACACCACAAATCTCTCTGCTTTCTGGTGAATTTCCAACGGATTGTACGCCCGTTGACTACAGAAAGGCTGATATATTCCTCAAAGAGCATGCACCAAGTTTGCCAGACCCTGCATGTCGTCATTTAACGATTGATAAGGTTACAAAACTTCTTGCTTCTGAAGAATGTCCAATAGAGGCACAAGAGGAAGGGGAATTCCTGGTGGCGCATAGCTTGCTACCGGAGCGATGGCCTCAGTGGGAAGAGGGTGTACAGCAATGGGTATCTGGACAAATGACGCTATGGTATGACACACCAGATCACTCGGGCGCTATTATCCCTCTTCCTGTGGCACCTCTGGAAAAGTGTCGTTTGGAGCTGACACCAGGACGTCTGGATAAGCCAACCCTTGCTGTTGTCACACCACCACCAAACGGCAGTGCAACGTATCCAATCTTTACACCCCGTATCAAGTATGAATCTGCAGCAAAAATTCTTGATGTTTCTTATGCTATAGATGGCAGTACAATCACTACTGTTAGCGCGGATCCATTTACTGAAATATTGCGCGTACCGAGATCTATTTCTGAGTCAGGTCGTCATACACTTACGGTCACACTGCGTGATGAATATTACAATACGGTGACTTCCAGTGTGCAGTTTACCTTTGAGAAGGATGAACGTGCTCCTCAGGTGCGTTTCTTGTTGCCCAAAGGAGATATTACATTGCCAAAAGGAGGGGAGTTGCATATGCAAGTAGAAGCGGATGACCAAGAAGGAGGATTGAAATATGTCCAGTTCTATCTAGACGACACTCTATTAACCACTAAGCCAAAAGCACCTTTTGAGATGTTCTACACTATTACGCAAAATCCAGGAGTCTATATCTTGAAAACAAAAGCTATAGATGTAGCTGGAAATAGTAGTACAGATATACGCACACTTACTGTGCAATAGTCGTTAGAGTTGATTGGCAATCTCGTCACTGATATCTGCATTGGTATGCACATCAGATACGTCTTCATCTTCTTCGATGGCCTCTAAAAGATCCATAAGCTTTTGTGCAGATTCAAGATCTTCAATATTTATTTCCTGCAAAGGTACAAATCTCATTCCTGCCTCTTGGATGGTATGCCCCGCTGTTTTTAGTGTATCTCTTGCGGTTGTCCATGTGTTTACGTCTGTTGTTATGGATATACCGTCATCATTGACTTCGATGTCTTCTGCGCCTGCATCAATCAGTGCCAATTCTAGATCATCATTCATGGTTCCCTGTGTTTGAATTACTCCTTTTTGCGTAAAGAGAAACATGACAGATCCCGACTCTGCCATTTTTCCGCCACGTTTTTCAATAATAGTACGGACATTAGGAAGTGTGCGATTCTTATTATCTGTTAGGCATTCAATAATCAATGCAGTGCCCCCAGGTGCGTATGCTTCGTAGATCACACCAACAGTTGCATCTCCTTTCAGTTCTCCTGAACCTTTTTTTACAGCACGGTCTATGTTGGCATTTGGCACATTTTCCGCCTTGGCGTTGTCTATCGCTGCTTTTAGTGCAGCATTCATTGTGGGATCACTTCCTCCACCCTCACGTGCGGCAATTTCTATAAGTTTTGCATGTTTTGTAAATACTTTGCCACGCGCAGCATCTGCAGCTCCTTTTTTATGTTTGATGGTGGACCATTTACTGTGACCTGACATGGAATTGAAAAGTGGAAAACGGAAAGTGGAAAATGAAAAACATAGAATGAACAATGCTTTTCAAACAAAGAAACTATAGCATAGGCAACAGCCTATTTCCTATAAGCCAACATTCCCATGAATCGTGCACGTTCTGTCGCATTCTTCAGCATTTTCTGGTGCTTTAGACATACTCCAGAGTAATACCTCTTCATGATATTACCGAAGTAATCAATGAATGGCTTGATAGCCGGATAGTCTTTGTAATCGATATACGCAACCTGCTTTTCACAAAATGGACATTGTTTGCTGCGTGGGTCGGATCGTCGTTGTGATTTCTTAGCCATGAGAAAAGAGGGGGAGATTAGATATCAAGATCGTCATCAGAAATAAGTTTGTCGAGTTCATCGGAGATTTGTTTCTTGTCTGCTTTTGGCTTATCTACAGTTTCTTCATCTTTCTTTGCCGCTACTCTCTTTACCTGGCGTTTTGCTTTTTCTACAACACGAGCAGCAAGACGGTCTTCTTTTTCTTTCTTCTTGCGATCACCTTCTTCCTCGCGATCCTTGAGCCATTTTACAAATTCATCGGAGAAACTAGTTACTTGGTATCCTTTTGTTGGCTTTACGACAATATGACGCAATAGATTTGGTGTAATACGAAGTGTTGTATCTATTTCAAGAATAGCCTTTGGTTCCATCTCGTAGTAGTACACAATGTAGTTTCCTTCTGTGTGACCTTTGATTTTGTATGCCAAACCTCTTTTTCCCCATGGATCTTTACTTATTTGCTTTGCACCGGTTTCTTCGATGATCTTTTCAATCTCCTTCAAAAGCTCGTTCTCTTCTTTTTGAGAGAGTGTAGATGGGTAGAGGAAGCAAAATTCGTATATACGAGTGTCTTCGTCTGTAATGTCTTCATTTAATTCTGGCATGAGATTCGTGGGTAAATCCTATAATCTAAGGTGCTATAGGAGAATCAGCTGATGCAATTTACGATGATAGAGCTTTCTGGTCAAGAATTTTTAACTGAAAATTAGCTTTTATATATATGTCGATACCATCCGATCAAACTACTTACAAGAAAGAGGCTATTGCCAATAATACCCATTATAGACCCAACAAGCATGGTGTATATGGTCCATGCGACACCTCCGAGGATCATGGAGCCGCCCATGGGATTTGAACCCATGACCTCACCCTTACCATGGGTGCGCTCTACCCCTGAGCTAGGGCGGCTAGAAAACCAATGAAGCTTACTAGTCTTTTTGAAAGGAGTACAAGATTATTCTTCGTCAATTTCTACCGTATCCAGCCAACTTTGTGGTTTTTCGTTTTTGTACTTTCGTAGTGCGTTTTTTACGGTATGTAAACAAATGAGGGCACATTTGAAACGACGAGGGCCAACGGGAACACCAAGAAGTTCGTATATGTTATTTTTTTTGAGGTGCAAAATGGCATCGATACTTTTCCCTTCAAATTCTTCTGCAAAAATAGACATACCCGCTTGGGATATGGCACAGCCAGATCCACTCCATTCTATGGATTCGATCTTGTCATTTTTTATAGACAGGGCAACGGTAATCTCATCTCCACAGCTGATATTTTTTTCTGTGTGTGTCAAAACATTTTCAACTTTCCACTTTCCGTTTTCCCCGTCCGTACCGGCACGGGCGGGCACTTTATGACGTGGGTCACGGTAATGGTCTAGGATATTTTCGGCGTATAAATCCACGATTGGGGTTAGGGTTAGGGGGTAGGGTTGAGGATATGGATTGCCTTGAGTATCTCCTCTACGGCATTGTCGATGTCTTCTTTAGTGTTGTAGATAGCAAATGACAGCCTGGTGCTGGCATTGATCTCCAGTCGGTCATGCAATGGCTGTGCACAATGATGTCCTGCTCGCATGGAAACACCGTTTCGTCCAATGATTTCTGTAAGGTCATGTGGGTGAATATTGCGCATAACAAAACTGATGCATCCAGAGGGGGGTGTATCTGAGGGTTGTCCAAGAATGGTTAGTCCTTCTATGGTGTGTAGTTTTTCTATGGCGTATGTCATGAGCATGGCTTCGTGCTCCGCAATATCTTTCCAGTCATATTGGGAGAGCCAATCTATTGCTGCATGTAAACCAACGGCCTGCGCAATGGGAGGAGTGCCTGCTTCAAATTTTGCAGGAATCTCTGCAGGGGTAAACTCTGTCATAGTGACTTCTTGAATCATCATTCCTCCTCCTAAAAATGGTGGCATGGATTCCAAATGTTCTTTCTTGGCATATAAGACACCGATTCCTGTAGGTCCATATACTTTATGGCCAGAGAATACCAAAAAATCACAATCAAGATCTGCAACATTGATGTCCTGATGCGCGATAAGTTGTGCGGCATCTACTGCGCAGAGTGCGCCTGCAGTATGACATTTTTGTATGATTGCCCGTAGAGGAGGACAAACCCCTAAGACATTACTGTGCCCAGTTACTGAAACGAGTCTTACGGTTTCGTTTGCGAGATATTCATCTAGTTGATCCATATGTAGTGTCCCATCTTCAAAAATATCTACCCAGTGAATGGTGAAACCAATTTCCTGTTGCAGCTGTAACCACGGAACGATGTTGCTGTGATGCTCCAGCACAGTGAGGACGATGGCATCTCGATCGGTAAGGTTTTGCTTTCCCCAACTTTTTGCAATGAGATTCAATGCTTCAGTTGCGTTTTTTGTAAAGACAATTTCGTACGGTGCACTTCCAATAAATTTTGCCACACTTTTCCGAGAATCTTCTAGTGCGGTTGTGGACCGTTCTGCCAGTGAATGCATTCCTCTGTGCACATTGGCATTGTCGTTTTTATAGTACGTATCTACAGCTGAAATCACAGAAAGAGGTTTTTGCATTGTCGCAGCATTATCAAGATAAAAGCACTCTTTTGAACTCAAAATAGGGAATTCTTGCCGTATTTGCTTGATATCAAGAGACATGTCTACCCAGATTATACCATTACTTCCTGAAGGAAACAGCTGTAAAAACCCTGAATCTCGGGTAGGATGCGTCACTGTATGGATAGAAAAATAGTGCAATTCCTTTCCATTGGCTTATTTGTCACCATGTTTGCATGGGGAATGTGGACGCTGTTCTATTATTTAGGCGTTCCTGTACACACGGGAGTTTTCCTTGGTGTGGATGCGTCCAATGCACTTGACGAGTTTTGCCTTCCCAATGGATATATTTGTCGAGGAGTGCATGCATTTTTCCCGTTTATTCAACATACCCTTACACGGGTACCTTTTGTATGGTGGTATGCAGCAGTATGTGCGGCATTGTACTTCCTCTATCTGGGTTGGACTTTTGTACAGACGCGTCAGTTTCATTTGCAGATGACCGTAAAACCGTGGAAGATCATTCTCCTTTTCGTAGGTTTGTTGTGGTTATTTTTTACCTGCTTGTCATTTACTCAAAGTAGTAACCTTCCTATACGTACGATTATAGAACCGCGTCCAGAAGTCTACCAAGGTGCAGGAGATGAGGCATTGCAGACATTGCAAAAAAATTATGATTCCTTAAAAGAGCGCGGATGTCTGACACGTATTGGTGTATTTGGCGGTGTTGCAGAGGCATCGAATATCAGTATGCGCTGCATACAGCAGTCATTCTTTACCAGAGTCATACCGCCATTTTTGGTTGTTTTTGTTCTTCTGTTTGAGTTCTTGATTGTTGGTCGCTTCAGCTTACGAAAGATTTTTCGTATTCATCCGCAGTCGTCTCTTATAGAAGCAGTCGTCTCTTTATGTATCGGTGCGTGTGGCGTTGTTGTTTTATTATGGCTTGGTGCGGTATTTGGTATATATACCGCTTATTTTGGATGGGGGCTTATGGCGATATTGCCACTGATTGGATGGAAAGACACACGACACTGGGTTCATCAGTTTTTCCATACTCATTGGAATATCGACCGATCATGGCGCAGCATGCACACCATTCTTTTTTGGTTACTACTTAGCTACTTAGCATTGAACTTCTTAAGTGTTGTTCGTCCCTTTCCTATTGGTTGGGATGACCTTGGAAGTTACTTGAATAGGCCACGACTATTGGTGAGTTACGGTACATTTGTCTTTTCTATGGCATCTTTCCAATGGGAATACATTACATCACTTGGTTTTCTCTTGTTTGGGTACAACGCAACTCTTGGAGCAACCAGTGCATTGATGATCAACTGGCTGCAAGGCGTTTTGGCTGTGTTTGCTGTTTATACCTTTGGCCGAACGTTTATTGGACGTGGACATGGCGTCCTTTCTGCGCTGCTCTTTTATACCCTTCCTGTTATCGGACATTTTTCTTTTGCGGATATGAAGATTGATAACGCCGTATTTACCATGGGGGCAATGGCGATGTTTACACTCTTTTTTGCTGTATTTATGCTGCCGATAGAAGACCGTAAACAACAATATAGATGGATTGCTCTTGCAGGTGTTTTTGCGGCATTTACGTTTTCATTTAAGGTGACTGGCGTGATGGTTCTTTTAGCCCTTGGCAGTATTCTTCTTGGAGCTTCTTTGCACTGGAGCGCATTTATTGCAGCAATCTGTTTTGCTGTAGCACTTCTCATCAAACAAGGGGCATTGGCCTTGCCAAGTGTTCTCGAAAGACTGGGATATTCTGTTGATATTTCTGAGTGGTTCTTTGTTGGTATTCTGCTTACTTTAGGAGGTTGTGTCTTAGGATTTTCTGCCTGGAAAGCACGGACACATGTCCGTTCCGTATCTATAAAAATTTGCATATTTGCCTGTGCGTTTGCCGTTACTGTTTTGCCATGGATAGCACACAATAATATTTTATCTGGCAACATTATCCCTCATTTGGCACTTGGTGCGCCCAACAATGTAACACCTACTTTAGATATGTTTGGCACGAATGCTGATGCAACATATTCTTTGCCATCAGAATTGGCTGTGGATCAGAGTAATCCTGCATGTAGTCCGTCTGGAGCCGTTGAAGAACTCGGTCGTTACTGGGGTACAAGAAAGGGGTGGAATCATTACCTTACTTTACCATTCCGTGTGGTAATGAATATTGATAGCTCAGGATATTATGTCACAACACAGCCAGCGCTTCTCTTATTTCCGCTCCTCCTCCTCCTACCATTTTTCTGGAGAAAAGAAGGGAGGTGGCTACGATGGATGTGGTGTGGGACTGCTTTCTTAATTGTGGAATGGGCGTTCTTAGCCAATGGTATTTTGTGGTATGGCATTGGAATGTTCTTAGGCCTTGTTTTGTGTCTGGAAGTACTTATTGCCAAGGCTCCAGATGCATTGAGCAGGTATCTTTCTGTCTTTTTTGTATCCCTGTCTTTGTTGGCATGTTTTGGTATGCGTTTTTGGCAATATGAAAATCAAAAGAATTTATTTGAATATCCTATGGGGAAGATTTCTGCAGAGTCTATTCGAGAGCGCACCATTCCTTATTATGACGATATTACGGATATAGTCTTAGAGAGAAAGGAAACATATCCCAACCGACCGTTGATGTACCGTGTCGGTACATTTATGCCGTATTTTGTTCCAAAAAATTTGGAAGTTATCGGTATTGCAGATCATCAGCTCGATTTCTTTAATTGTCTTTATCAAGATCGTGATAATGTAAAAACTGCGCAGCGACTAAAAGCACTTGGCTTTAATAGCATTGTATTTGATACAAATACCGCAACCATTGAAAGAGATCCTAATGGCTCACTGCATAAAAAGGTACAAGCATTTGTCGATTTCTTAAATAGTCCAGATTCAGAATTAAAAGTGGTTATCAATAGCCCGTCTGCAGGTATTACGTACATTCTTATTCCATAAGCATGAAAACCATTGCTGTTATTCCCGCGTATAATGAAGGAGCCAAAGTAGGCAATGTTATTGCTGAGGTGTCGCACTATGTTGATAGTGTTATTGTTGTGGATGATGGCTCTTCTGATGATACAGCGCAGATTGCCAGAGAGGCAGGAGCGACAGTGTTGGTGCATTTGGAAAATTGCGGAGCAGGTGCTGCAACGATGACGGGTATAGATGGAGCACGTATTTTGGGTGCGGATATTATTGTGACATTGGATGCGGATGAGCAGCATAGCTCTGACGATATTCCTAGCCTCTTAAAACCCATACAAGATGATGAGGCAGATATTGTTTTTGCCAATCGTTTCGGACGCCGAAATCGTATCCCGTTCATACGACGTTTGTTTAATGGTATTGGAAATATTATTACCTTTGCAGCAACAGGAAAGTGGGTAAACGATAGCCAATGTGGATTCAAGGCTTTTGGACCACTGGCTGTTGCACAAGTAGATTTACGCATGAGTGGATATGAATTTTGTACAGAGATTGTTCGTGAAAGTGCACAGCACAAATGGAGAACGGCACAAATACCCGCCAAGGTGATGTATAGTGAATACACCCTTGCCAAAGGACAATCTTTTGCCAGTGGTATTCGTACCGCATTGAAAATATTACTTCGTTCCTTTCTTCGTTAATTATGGAATTGACTGCTTATCAAATCGTTACTCCATTAGTCGCTTTTGTTGCGGTAACCTACGCATGGAATTTGGTTGTTCGCCAAAAAAAGACTTTATGGGAGGCATTGCTGTGGACAGTATTTTGGTCTGGTATTGCTATGATTGCTATTTACCCCAACTCCATTGATTACCTTACGGCAATTACTGGTATTGCAGATAGGGAAAATGCCGTTGTTGTCACATTTCTTGGTATTCTCTTTTTTATTGTATTTTATTTGGTTATTCGAATGGAAAACTTGGAGCAAAGACAAACACGCGTTATTCGTAAGTTAGCACTGAAAGATCTGGAAAAGAAATTATGAAAACCATCCTTCTCATCTCGCCGTATTGGAAAGAAGACCATCGGTGGATGGTGAGCTCGGTAAAGCTTGCGGAGCTTTGGCAACGCTTGGGTTTCCATGTGATTGCCGTGTGCATGGGCTCTTGCTCAAGAGTGGAAAAAATATCCGATACGCTAACGGTACATTACCGCAAAGATGTTTTTATTCCAGATCCGTGGAACTATGGTATTGCCTTGGGTTTTACGGGATATGTTCGTAAAATCATACAACAGGAAAAGCCAGACTATATCGTGGTGAATAAAATTCTTTTTTGGACTTCACTATGCATCATTCCCCTTCGTCTTACTGGGCATAAATTTATTCTTCTTACGGATGCTTTTGTGGGAATGACATGGTGGCCAAGAGGTATGATTCCACGCATTGGTGCATTTATTTATGCTCATACTCTTGGTTGGATTCTTATGCTTTTTGCGAGTCGTCTTGTAACATTTTTTCCGCAGCCACCGCGTTTATTGCATCGTTTAGGTATTGCGCGCAAGACGTGTGTTATTCCTACAGGGATAGAGAGTGGAAAGTGGAAAACGGAAAGTGGAAAGAGAAAGGGGGATATTGTGGTTTCGTATGTGGGACGGTTGGAATCTATCAAAGGAGTGGATGATTTTTTAGCAGCAACTGTTCCTTTAAAGAAGGATTATCCTCATATGAAAATTCAGGTAGTTGGTTGGTACCCTTCGACAGCCTCAGGACAAGTGGATCACCCCTTGGTTACTGAATATCAGAGAGATGTTGCGTTTACAGGCTTGTCTGACGACGTTGCTTCTGTGTTAGGTGCCACAGACATTTTTGTGATGCCTAGTCACAGTGAGGGGCTATCGAACGCTGTTATGGAAGCCATGAGTGCTGGGTGTGCGTGCGTTGTATCCGATGTTGGGGGTAATACCTATTTGGTGCAAAATGGAATATCAGGATTTCATTATCCTGCAGGTGACAGAGAAGCACTTCGTGCACATGTAAAACGTTTGATGGATGACCCTGCCAAGCGTAAGGCGATGGGGCAAGCTGCACAAAAAAGAATCGAAGAGCATTTTGATTGGAAGAAGGTCGGGAAGATGTATACGGATTTCTTCGCATCTCTATGAAAAAAAAGATTGTGATTCTTTCGGCATTTCTTACACCTTTCCGTAGTGGCGCAGAAGCTTGCGCGGAGGAAGTGCCTTTGGCACTTGCAGATGAGTATGATTTTACGATTATCACGTGTCGATTACGTCGTAGCCTTCCGAAGAATGATATGTTACAAGGGCGTATTGTTGTGAAACGCATCGGAATAGGTTGTTCTTTTGATAAGTGGCTGTTTCCATTTTTGGCTCCCGTTGTTGTCGCACACATTCAGCCAGATACTATTCATGCCATTCTCGAAACATTCGCTGGACTGGCATTGGCTTTTTGCAAAGCTCCGAAGAAAATCCTTACCTGCCAAACCACAAACAGGTCTTTTTTGAAAAGGTTTATTGTACGCAGGGCAGACCAGGTAACGGTAATTAGCACAGCATTAGGTAATCTTGTGAAAAAACATAGGTCTGATGAAATTATACAAATTCCGAACGGTATTCATTTTGAGGTCTTTGCAAAAGCACGCAAAGAACATAAAAAAATTCCTGGCAGGATATTATTTGTTGGTCGTTTGGAACAACAAAAAGGCATCGATACTTTACTGAAGGCATTTCCACAGCTCCAGGGAGATGTTCATTTACGTATTGTTGGCGATGGATCGAAGCGAAGCTCTCTCCAATCTTTGATGAAACAATTGAATATTGCAGATCGTGTAACGTTTACAGGACGCGTCGAGCCTGACCAGATTGCTGCGGAATATGCACAGGCAGAAATTTTTTGTGGGCTCAGTCGGTCTGAAGCATTGGGTAATGTATTTATTGAAGCACAGGCGGGCGGGTGTGCCATTGTTGCTACAAATGTTGGGGGAATTGTCGATACAGTTATTGAAGGAGAACAAGGATTGTTGGTTTCTCCCGATATGGTGAATCAGGCGAGTGATGCCTTACAACACTTGCTCGTAGATCAGGATCTACAAAAACGTTTTGCAAAAAACGGTATCGCACATGCTGCGATGTATGACTGGAAAGATATTGCAGCGCAGTATGCGAAGCTGTATTAAGATTGCTGCTTCCGTAGACGTACTTGTGTTGCTGCTGCGTAGAGACTTTCAAAAGTTCCAGCGTCGATCCACTGGTCTTCCAGTACCGTTGCTTGTAACTCTTTTTGTTCCAGATACCAGTTGGTAACATCGGTAATTTCCATTTCTCCTCGCGCGGATGGTTGGATGTTCTTGATAACATCGAAACAACGATTGTCGTAAATATAACATCCGGTAATTGCTAGATTGCTGCGAGGGTTTTTGGGTTTTTCTTCTACAGAAATTACCGAACCATCTTGAACTTCTGCGATACCAAAACGTTCAGGGTCCTCAACTTCTTTTAAAAATACATGTCCTCCGCTTGTGAAATTTTGAATATGATTTGCAAGGTTATCGAAGTACACATTGTCACCAAGGATCGCACAGATACTTTCTCCATCTGCAAAGCTTTCAGCAAAGCCAAGTGCCTGAGCGATACCCTTTGGTTCCTCCTGTACCTGATAGACAAATGTACAATTATAGCGTTCTCCCGACCCTAGGAACTCGGTTATTTGGTCTATGTGTTCGGGGCCAGTAACGATCATGATTTCGGTAATTCCACCTTTCAGAAGAATTTGCAAGGGGTATGTAATAAGAGGCTGGTCGTATACGGGTAAAAGAGACTTATTCGTTACCTCTGTCAGAGGACGAAGTCTCGTTCCAAGGCCGCCACATATCAATACACCTTTCATCAGGAGGGATTATGAAGGAAAAATGGGTGATAGCGAAGCAAATACGGTACACTTATTCCTATGAATATCCTTATCACAGGAGGGGCAGGGTTCATCGGTTCGCACTTTGTATTGCGGCATTGTGCTGCATTTCCAGACGATACGGTGGTTGTTTTGGATAAATTGACGTATGCGGCGGATCGGTCTTTTTTGGATAGTGTGGAGAAGAACATTACTTTTATTGAAGGGGATATTGCCGATCAGGCACTTGTTACGAGCATTGTTGAAAAGTACTCCATAGATACCATTGTTGATTTTGCTGCTGAAACACATGTGGACAATTCCATTTCCGATGCTACTCCGTTTTTGCATACGAATGTAATTGGTGTGCAGGCACTGATCGAAGTTGTAAAAGCACATCCAGAAATTTTATATCTTCATGTATCTACAGACGAAGTATATGGGGATATTCCTGTAGGAGATGCACCTTCTGTTCCTGATTCTTGTTTACGACCTAGTAATCCCTATTCTGCATCAAAAGCAGCAGGGGACTTATTCGTTTTAGCAGCTATTCGAACGTATGATATTAGGGCACGTATTACACGTTGTACGAATAATTACGGGCCGCATCAAGCAGATGAAAAATTTTTACCAACTGTAATACGCAGTATTCTGCGCAATACACCTATCCCGATTTATGGTGACGGGAAACAGATTCGTGATTGGTTATTTGTCACAGATCATACCGATGCAATTGAAAAGGTATTACAGGATGGAAAGGACGGAATGGTCTATTTGATCAGTGCAGATGATGAGCGCGAAAATATTGACACAGTCCGGAAGGTGTTGCGATTCCTTGAAAAAACGGATGATCTTATTTCTTTTGTAAAAGACCGTCCGGGACATGACATTCGATATGCTTTGGATTGCTCTAATACAACAGCGCTTGGTTGGTCACCCAAGGTAGATTTTGAAGAAGGGCTGAAAAAAACCGTGGAATGGTACCGTCAAAAATACGCGTAGATCTGTATGAATATTATTCTTGCAACCGGCATATATCCTCCAAAAATAGGCGGTCCCGCTACGTATACGCGCACTCTTGCAGAGCAGTTGGTCAATCAGGGGCATGTTGTTGATGTGATTACTTATGCGCGCGAGTGGAAAGTGGAAAGTGGAAAGTGGAAAATTCATTATGTGTCTAATGCTTTCCTTATTATCCGTTGGTTTTGTTATGCAAAAAAGTTGAAAGAAGTAGGAGCTGATGCGGACATTGTGTATGCATTCTCTTCTGTCAGTTGCGGAATTCCTCTTATTCTTGCGAGGTTGAAAAAACCAAAAAAAATACTGCGCCTTGGTGGGGATTTTTTCTGGGAACGCTATACAGATATGGGTGGTAAGAAGTCTTTGCGTGATTTTTATGCATCACCTTTTTCTCTTGGGAAAAGAATAATGCAGTGGCTTTTGCTGCGTTTTGATTACATCGTTTTTTCGACTGAATTTCAGCAAAATATTTATGAAACGTCTTATAAAAAACTTCCTGCACATTCAGTAATTGAAAATGCACTCATCATACAAAATATACAATACAATATACAAAATACACATCGTCCCCACGTTCCTTTTCGTCTACTTTTCATGGGCCGTACTGTTGCGTTTAAAAACATTCCCTCACTCATTGAAGCTATGATTCTGCTTCCTGATTGTGTATTGACCATTGTTGGCGAAGGTCCGCAGGACGACATGTTGCGTCAGAAAGCAGAACACCTGGGATTACATACTAGAGTGCGATTTTGTGCTCCGGTTTCTGGAGAAGAAAAGCATGCTATTTTTGCGTCGCATGACCTTCTTGTTTTGCCATCTTTGACTGACATAAGTCCGAATGTAGCATTAGAAGCTAAAGCTGCAGGATTAAGAGTATTAATTACAAATGAAAATGGATTACGCACATTGGCAAATAAGATGTACATTCATCCTATGAATTCTGTTGAGGAGGTTGTTGATGCAATCAATAAAGTAAGAGAACAATATAATCTTCGTGATTCAATAAGCGATGAAATTATTCATCCTTGGTCAGCAGTTGCCTCTGAAACTCAAGATCTATTTGCTACACTTAGTCAATAATGAAATTACTCATGATTTCCGGCGACCGGTCTGTTATGCAGGGAAAAATGGGGGCATTTTGGTATACGCTTCAAGAGTTACGTACACATTTTGATCGTATTGATATTATTTGTCCGCGTGTACCCGATGAATCTGTCCATGTTTCAGAATCTGGTCATCGGTTTGGCCATCCCATAGAAAATGGTGCTGATGTTTTTTTTCACCCTTGTCCACATGGACTCTGGTTTCAGCCTTTTTGGATTGTGGCAAAAGGAAAAGCGCTTCTTCATGAGTTTCGTCATGACACCATGACTGTGCATGATTACCCTCCATTTTATAATGGTATCGGTGCTAAGATGTTGCATAAAAAAACAAACATTCCGTACGCTACAGAAATCCATCACATTGTCGGAATGCCAAAAGCGGCTGATTTTTTGGAAGTGATCGGCAGGGAAATGACACGATGGTTTTTGAAACATATTACCAGTACTGCCAGTGCAGTGCGGACAGTGAATCATACGGTTGCACTGCAGGTAGAGCATTTTGGTGTGCCAAAAAAGAAGGTGCATGTCCTTTCTTCTTTTTATTTGGATAAAGAGATATTAAACACAACAGTAAAACCCCCTGTATCCTATGATATCTCTTTTTGTGGAAGGTTGGTTGTCAATAAAGGATTACAGGAATTGTTGCATGCAGTTGCTTTGATGCCGGCAATACGCTTACTCGTTATTGGTGACGGTCCAGAGAGACTGAAGATGGAGCAGAAAGTGGATGAGCTTCATATTGCGAACCGCGTAACATTTTTGGGATGGCTTCCGACGCAAGAGTCAGTGAGTGGTGCCATACAGACCGCACGCATCTTTGTGATGAATAGTAAAAGTGAAGGAGGTCCTCGTGTAGCACTTGAGGCAATGGCCTGTGGATTACCGATCGTTTCTACAAAAGTGGGTATCATGACAGATACGATTGTCGATGGGGTAAATGGTATATTTACCACAGGAGATGCTAAGGATTTGGTAAAAAAAATATCTGTACTTTTAGAGGATGAAAAGAAAATGAAAACCATGGGAAACGAAGCAAAAAAAGTGCTTGATGTATACGAGAGAAGTGCGCTGATTGCACAGTATGCTGACTTTCTTAAACATCTTGCGTCATGAAAATACTGATAGTTACACAGAATGTTGACCGCACAGATCCTGTGCTCGGTTTTTTTCATCAATGGTTGGAAGAGTTCTCTCGTAGGGCAGAGCAGGTTGTTGTTGTTGCACAAAGTGCTTCTGATTACCATCTTCCAAACAATGTCATTGTTGAAAGTTTGGGAAAAGAAAAGGGGAATGCTCTATGGCAACAAGTCCTGCGTTCGTATGGACTCTTCTGGAAGTATCGGAAACAGTATGATGTGGTGTTTGTGCATATGACTCCTATTTGGATTCTTATCGGTGCACCGTTATGGATCATTTTTCGTAAACCCATGTATCTTTGGTACGAGATCAAACGTGGTAGTTGGAAACTGTCTGCGGCATTGTTATTGGTAAAAAAGGTTTTTGCTGCCACTCCTCATGGATTACCGAGTGCTTCTAAAAATCTGGTTGTTGTCGGCCATGGTATAGATACGAATTTTTTTGTAGAAGGTGCACATGAAGATAAAAATCTTGTGGTTGCCATTGGTCGCATTACACACATTAAACATTATGAAGTTATACTTCGTGCATTTGCACAGCTGCCAGATACTATGCGTTTGTGCATAGCTGGTGGACCTATCACTGTGGCAGATGTACAAGAGGAAAAACGTATTCACGGCCTTGCGCAGTCTCTTGGTATTGCACAGCGCATCGAGATGGACTGGGTGGTACCTACAGATGTTCCTGCACTCCTGCAGAAGGCCACACTGTTCTTACATGCCTCTCAAGGAGGTTTGGATAAGGCTTTGTTACAGGCAATGTCTACAGGGTGTTTGAGTATTTCTACAAGCAGCGCAGCACAAAGTATATTGCCAGATGCATGCCAAGCTACAGAGAATACTATGGCAGAAAAAGCGAATGCAATGTTGCAGTTATCTGCCTCTAAAAAGACAGCATTATCTACGGAATTACATTCTATAGTTGTCGAGCATCATAGTTTATCTGACTGTATCGAAAAAATGGTTTGTAAAATGCAATAATTTACGTTGTAGATACCCCTCTTTGCCCTGTAGTCTTTGGGGCAATATGCAGACACCAAGACTTAGTATCGTCATTCCCGTTTATAATGAGGAAAACACATTGCGTGAACTTGTGCGACGTGTTTTTGACGCATGCGGAGATTTTGCTGAAGTGATATTTGTGGATGATGGTTCCAAGGATACATCTCTGTCTATTCTTCAGGAGTTGGCACGAGACCGTGATACGGTTATTACCAAAGGTAACGGAGGAAAAGGGTCTGCCGTACGAAAAGGATATTCCGTTGCTTCTGGGAAATATGTTGTGGTGCAGGATGCGGATCTGGAATATGATCCAGAGGAAATCCCGATGCTCCTTTCGTATGCGGAAAAGAATACCGTGGAAGCGCTTTGGGGTTCCAGGCGTTTAAAGACACAAAAACAATTTGTGCATGTCGGGCATTTTATTGGAGGTACGTTGCTTACATATATTTGTAATATATTATACGGCAGTCATCTAACGGATCAGCCAACATGTTACAAAATGGTTCGAGGGGACATCCTGCAGACTTTACCGTTGAAGGAAGATGATTTTCGTTTTGATCCAGAGCTTACCGTGATGCTTCTTCGTAGGGGGTGCACTATTGCAGAACAGCCTATTTCGTATCATCCACGTAGTATGGAGGAGGGTAAAAAGATCAATTGGACTGATTGGTTCAAGTGGGTATGGGTCTTTGTCACTCTGCGCTTGAAGCCACAATCTTATTTCCATGTATAGTGCGGCTATGCATCATTCTTTCCGTATTTTTACAACGCTGCCCGTAATTTTTCTGAGACGATATCTACTCGCTCAAACGTATGGTCTGCGCGAAGAAGGGGGGCTTTTTGTTTTCGGAGCATATCCAGTTCTTTGCGTTCCGGTATGGAATGCAAGACATACGGTTTTCCTGTGATGGTTTTATGCATATCTTGTATGTCTGCAATAGACAGAAGTCCTGACAGTATAGTGTAGAGAGTGTTGCCTCCCCATGCTTTGTCTTCTGGGCTTTGTAGATAGTCCATCATTTGCTTTGGAGTTTTGAAATACCACAACATCATGACGGCACTGCTCATCCCTGCGTATCCGATGACATACTTCTCCTGTTCTTTTTTGTCGAGAATGGCACAATTGTATCCATGCTTGATCAGTGTTTCGTTGGCTTTATCGAAGGTATCGTAACGGTGCAATGGTTTTCCAATGTGTGACACATGCGTATTTCCATCACATGGCGAAAGGGAAAGGTGTTCTTTTTCACAGTAGATTTCTCTGTTAAATGCGATGCAATAGCTACTACTCGGTTCATATTTCTTTCCGTCTATTTCAAAGTGCCACCATGGACGTGGTCGAAAACTGAATGTTGCGGTATTGGGATCGGAAAGATTCTCTTGGACAAGGTCTGCTGCTTTACTGTTAATGATAAACATATCATCATCACAGACCCAGCCGATGCGCCTGTTGCGTGCGATGGTATAGAGAAATTCATCTGACTTTGTTGCGGCATAGAGATTCAAATATTTTTGTACCCTTGCCTTGGGAAAGTCTGACTTTTTCAGCCGTCCCGAACAATCAAAAATCACCGTATCTACCTGATCTCCGATGTATTTTTGTGAAAGGTGATACCACACGGTCATCATGGGTGGCATGATATTCATGGTAAACAATGCAGGTTTTTGGCTTTTGGTAAGCGGGTTTGGCATTGTTTTATAGAGGACTGTTGGCACTGCAGTGCGCAATGCGCTGAGTACGGAAAAGCGTTTAAAAGCGTAGGGGACAAGTTCAAAGTATTTCACGTGTTTTATCATAGGACCAGGACTAGGGATAGGGCTAGGAATTCTGTACACTATCTTCATATGCGATATACATTCTTTCTTCTTGGATTTTCTATATTCTTGGCAGTGATTATGCAGGTTCCGCAATGGAAACACATGCAAAGCCCAGAATATCAGGGTCTTTTGGTGGAATTGAATTCTGATGAAGCCATTTATCTTGCACGCGTTCAGGAGTCTCTTTCTGGTAGGCCGGAGCAAAGTGCAGAAGCTTTTTTAGGAGATAGCTCCGTTCAGGGTTCACAATTCGCTTTTATTGAAAAGTGGTATGGAAATATTTTTCGTTTTACGGGATGGAATGCAGCAGAGGTATTTCAGCTTATGGATAGTGTTATTCCTGTTCTTATTTTTCTGTCACTCTTTTTCTTTTTGCAGCTTTGTGGATTTGAGAAAAAATATGCTTTCATAGGAGCTGCCGTGTTTTGTCTATGTCAGCTGTATAACCTTAGTAGGCCCATTCACATGCGTGCGAGCTTCTTGCTTATGATGTGGTCTCTTATTGGTATTACTGCAGCATACCGCAAACGATGGTGGGGAGTGTGTATTGGCGGTGGTCTTTTGGGTTTGCTTGTTGGTGTGTATGTGTGGAGTTTTGTTTTTGCATGGATCTATTGGGGAGTTCTTTTTTGCATTGCGCTTTTAGAGTGGATGATTCCAGGAAAATCTTCACGCATACAGCGTTTTACTCATCGCATTTCCCATTTTTTTCATCATAAAAATATTTGTACATTTCAGGTTTGGCATTTTCTTTTGATTACTGGCTTGATCGGTGGCGTGGCTGCTATTCCTTCTGTCATACAGTATATCCATCTTGTGTCTCATCCTCTGTATGCATTTGCGAAGTTTCGCAGTGGCATTCATCCGTCGCATCTTCCGGAGTCTTTTGTATATTCTGCCTTGTTTCTCACAATGACTTTTGGTGTTGTTATGGCGTATATCAAACATCATGCTGCAATGAAACGGCTTACTCCTATTATTGCTTTGGTTTTGACTGCATTGATATATATGAATCAGCAAGTAGTGCATGGATTGACGTTTAATTTTGTGTCTCATGGTATTTTTTCCCTCATGTTGGCTGCAATATCTGTAGTGTTGCTACCTCTCACCTTGCGTCCAAAGTGGCTTTTGCTGAGTGCTGCGGCTGCTGCGGTTTATATTGCCGCTATTACCTATGATGGTCGTTATGTGATTCGACAGTGGACTGTACAAGAATCAAAATTTACTCAGCAGCATTTAGCTTCAGCATTTACAGTTTTGAACGACATGCCACGCATGCGTATTCTCAGTGACCCCCAGACATCATCTTTGATTGCTGGTCATACAAAGCACGATATTGTGTATTCTATATATTTAAAAAATACATTGATGACGCATACAGAAATTGCCTTGCGTTATTGTGCGACACAAATTCCCTTACCTACTAAACTTCGCCATATTGATGATGAAAAGCATCTTATTTACCCCGATGCAGTGTCTGCATTTAAAGGTGACGTACGTGCACATGAAGTGGCTTTGGTCAAAACCGCTTGTGCCGATGTAGAACTAGATCCTGTTGGTACTTTAGATACTTTTGAAGTGAGCGATATTTTATGGAATAAGGTCGCACAGCCGCATTGGGATATGTCACGGGTCAACAGACCACTCCAATTGATACAAGAAACAGATACATGGGCTTTGTACCACATCATTCCATGATAAAAGTTTTTGTAACTATTTTAACCGATGTGCCATATATTCCTTTGTTGTACCCAAATCTTGGTATTCCGAAGCAAAATTCTATTTTATTTTTAGGTAATGCCTTTCGAGGAATGGATACACCGTTTGTAGAGATGGTGTCGGATCCTTCGAATGCAGATTATATACTGATACCACATAATTTTTCTGCCGTTGCACATCGTAAAGGATATATAAAACAGCAATCATTATTGGCACACAAATATGCTAAAAAGCTGATTATTTTTTGGCATGGAGATAGTGATGCCTCTATACACATTCCCAATGCCATTGTGTTTCGCACCTCACAGTATGGGTATACACAAAACGTGAACGAAGTGATGATGCCAGCCTATGCAGAGGATTTATCTTATGGAGAGATACAGGTTCGCGCAAAGCATTCAGGAAAACCCATTATTGGCTTTTGTGGATGGGCAGATTATAAAAATACGAAAAATAGATTAGGCACTCTCATAAAAAATAGCGTTATCAACGCTCTTCGTTTGTGTGGAAATCAAAAAATAGGCGCTAAACGAAAGGGGATATGGTTTCGTATGCAGGCCATTAAAATATTACAGAAGTCCGATGTTGTGCAGCCACATTTCATTATTCGTAGCAGTTATTCTGGACATATTAAAACCATAAAGACAGACGTAGAACAGACGAGAAAAGACTATGTTCATAATATGATGGATTCGGATTATGCATTGATTGTTAAAGGGGACGGAAACTATAGTTACCGTTTTTATGAAGCACTTAGCCTGGGTCGTATTCCTGTTTTATTGGATACGGATTGCATTCTCCCGTTAGAAGATCGTATTGATTACGATAGCTTTGTTTTACGGGTTGATTATAAAAATATGGCTCATCTCGATGCTATTATTGCTCAGCATTATCGATCTTTATCAAATAAAGATTTTCAGAATATGCAAAAAATGGCACGGGATGCATATCAACAATATTTGTCCGTACAAAGCTATTTTCGGTTTATTACGGAACATATTTTATAAAGCTTTATTATACGGTATCTTGCAGTTTTCTTCAGGATAGAGAAGTCCAAATCGCTTATATATAGGAATAAATCGTGATCCGTATTGCACTTGTTGTTCTATTGTTATTTTCCATACTTCGGGCAGGCATGCAGTTTTTACGGACCTTTGTGTGATGCGTGGCGGACTATATGATTCGATTTCTGGTAGTGGTAGGAAATACCAGTTGGGATTGTGTGGGTACCGCACAAAAATTTCTGCATGTCGTATAATAAGTCTGGTATCTGCGTATTGTTCATCAAGTATATTTGCTGCTATTTGTGCTTCAGGATTTTTGCTTGATCCATGGTAGGTGAGTTGCCACCATCCTTGTGCCAAAGTGCATAGGAGTATTATGAGGATTGCCCCTTTTATTCCGAGTATTTTTTTTGCCCCCATAGGTACAAAAGGAAGAAGAAGAATGTGTGCAGGAAGAATATGCCTGTACCACCCTTCGTTACTGAGAAAGTATATGACACATAAGACAATGGTTGCAGCTATGAATACTGCAAGATATGCAGGAAGTTTTTTACGAACACTCCATAGGCCCATTGTTCCTAGTGTGTACATTCCTCCAAAGTATACAAAAGGCATTCTTAATAATTGTTGAGGATTCTCAAAGAGAAGTTGCAGTGGCGGCTTACTGCCCCCTCCTGTACGTTCGAGAATAAATGGGAGCATAGATGGCTCACTGGTGATTTCTATCCCTTTCCATAAGAGAAAAGTTATGACAGCAGTTGCTGTGGTTATGATTAGTCTTTGCAATGGTATCCATTCTCTATGCAAAATAGCCATGATTATACAAACGACGAATGCTGGATAGATGATACCCATAATAATTTTACTAACGACACTCAGCCCAAAAAGTATTCCAATAATAATACTCCATATATATGACTGCTGCGCACGTTTCCATAGTAATGCGCCTGCAAAAAAGAAAAACAACCCTGGCACTTCACCCATCACTATTTTTCCAGTATTTACTAATGCAGATAATGTTATCATCAGGGCAGTGGTACCCAAGGCATCAAACCGTCCAATATTTTTTTTTGTAAATAGATATACCAGAATGAAAGTTCCGAGTAGATATATTCCTGCAGATATTCTTGCAATGGCTACACTGAACCCAAAAAGAAAAATCATCATACTGCTAGGAAGAATGACTGTAGGTCCTATCCCAATGACATATGGATATCGCCATGATTGTTCGAGAATGGGCAGTGTGTATCCGTATCCTTCTGCAAACATTCTTGCTACAAGCATAAATATGCTGTCGTCTTCCCATGCTGCTGGAAATGTTCCTAATTCTCTGTAGGTAAAAAACAAGGCTATGAGTATGAGTATCATTTCCAATAGAAGAATTTTTTGCAGGTTTTTCATACAAAAAAGAATACATCATTTTTCTTGAAATGTGGATAAACACTATGTTCTTGCCGCAATGGTATTGCTATGATGATTTCATGGAGCCGAGAAAAGAACAATTAGGCGTTGGTACACTGGATCTTACTGATCGAGAGAAGAATTATGTTATGCAAGCACTGGAGTCGAATCGTCTTTCGTACGGCCCTCTTTCAAGAAGGTTTGAGAAGATGTTCGCTGAACTCCATAATATGAAGTATGCCGTTTTAGTTAATAGTGGCACAAGTGCACTTTCCATCGCTCTTGCCACTTTAAAAGAGCTGAATCATTGGAAGGACGGAGATGAAGTTCTTGTTCCTGCTTTGACATTTGTTGCAACTGCAAATGTTGTTTTAGAGCATAATCTCGTTCCCATATTTGTTGATTGTGATGCCAGCACATACAACATGAATCCTTTATTGATAGAGGAAAAAATTACCCAAAGAACACGTGCCATTATGCCCGTACATCTTTTTGGCTTGATCGCTAATATGGAGCCTATTTGTGCGATTGCAAAACAGCATAATCTCTCCATTGTGGAAGACAGTTGTGAAACGATTGGTGTTTCGTATAAAGGACAAAAAACAGGTTCTTTCGGTGATATTGGCTGTTTTTCTACATATATCGCACATTTTATTGTAACGGGAGTTGGAGGACTGGCCTTAACGAATGATCCGAAGAAAGCAGAGATTCTTCGTAGTTTTGCTAATCATGGAAGAGATAGTATTTATTTGAATATTGATGATGATAAAGACATTGATGGGGCCGAATTTCAGGAAGTGGTACGCAGAAGATTTCGTTTTGTTCGTCGTGGTTACAGTTTTCGTGTGACAGAAATGGAAGCTGGTTTGGGAATCGGACAGTTGGAACGTTTTCCAGAAATTCTTAATGCCAGACAAGGTAATGCAGCACTATTAACAGAAAAATTATCACAGCATACCGACGTACTTCAGTTACCTTCTTTTGATAGCTCGGTTCAGGATCATGGGTTTATGATGTACCCCATTGTTGTACGGGAAAGCGCATCTTTTTCTAAGGAGGATCTTGTTAGCTATTGTGAAAAAATGAATATAGAAACAAGGGATATGATGCCACTTATCAATCAGCCAGTGTATGCAGAAATGGATATTGTACAAAAAGAGTATCCCGTTGCCGACTGGGTGAATAGATCTGGTTTTTATATTGGTTGTCATCAAAGCTTAGGAGAGAATGACTTGCAGTATATTGCAGATGTTTTTCAGGAATTTCTTTTGTCTTACTCATGAAAAAAGCACTTATTACAGGGATTACAGGCCAAGATGGTTCTTATCTAGCAGAACTCCTTTTGGAGAAAGGTTATGAAGTCCACGGCCTTGTTCGTCGATCTTCCACATTTAACCGCGGACGCATTGAGCATCTTTTCCATGGCTATAAGGAAACGGAAGCACCAATTTTTTTGCATTATGGAGACTTAGGAGATTCCAGTTCACTTGTGCGTATTCTGGCAGAAACGAAACCAGATGAAGTCTACAATCTGGCTGCTCAAAGCCATGTTGGTATCAGTTTTGATGTACCAGAGTATACAGGAGATATTACTGGTATAGGCACTGCACGTCTTTTGGAGGCACTGCGGAGTAGTGGATTGCAATCTCGTTTTTATCAAGCTAGTAGTAGCGAACTTTTTGGCAAGGTTTTTGAAGTACCACAAACAGAAAATACACCATTTTATCCTCGCAGCCCTTATGCGTGTGCCAAGGCGTATGCGTTTTATCTCACTAAGAACTACCGTGAGGCATACAATATGTATGCTGTAAATGGTATTTTGTTTAATCATGAGTCTCCTCGTAGAGGAAAGAATTTTGTTACGAGAAAAATTACGTATACGTTGGCGAATATTCTTGCGGGCAATGCCCATTGTTTGTATTTGGGTAACTTGGATGCAAAGCGTGATTGGGGATATGCAAAAGAGTACGTAGAAGCAATGTGGAAGATGTTGCAATTGGATGAGCCAGAAGATTTTTTGATCGCCACAGGAAAAACTGCAACAGTACGAGAATTTTTAGAGCTTTGTTTGGACCATGTGCAAGTTTCCTACGAAAAACAGGGCGAAGGAAGAGATGAAATATATATTGATACGAATACTGGTAAAACCATCGTGGCTGTTGATACGCATTATTATCGTCCTGCAGAAGTAGATATCTTGCTTGGCGATCCTTCTAAGGCAAAAGAAAAATTAGGATGGGAGGCTCGTAGTAGTCTAAAAGACTTGGCCGCAGTAATGATGGACCACGACATGAAAATTATTCATTCTGCAGCACTAAATGATGGATAAGCCTTGTATTGTTGTTACTGGGGGTACAGGGTGCATCGGTAGTTTTCTTGTAGAACTTTTGCTAGAGAGGGGATATACAGTGCGTGTTCCCTGTCGAGATGCTCACTATGGATATTTGGCACCTGTTGCTCAGCGGATAGAATGGATGGAGGGGGATCTTTCTGATGCAGACTTTTGTCATACTCTTCTTAAAGGAGCAGCGCACCTTTTTCACTTGGCTGCCTTTCGACGCAATATTGATTTTCATAAGAATAATCGTGATGAGGTTGTACAGAAAAACGTGCAGATGACAGAAAATTTGATTGCTGCATGCTCTCAGGATGTATCTGTAACATTTTTTAGTACTGCTCTTGTTGGTACAGTTGAACATTCTGAAAAGGCAGAGGATGGATATATTGCTGGGAAAGCTCTTTGTGAAAGATTATGGCAAGACTGGGGTGGGGCATTACTTATCTTGCGTCCTATCAATGTCTATGGCCCCAGAGATCGTTTTACGCCCGATGGTAATGTTGTCCCCTCTTTAATGCTTAAGGCAAAAAATGCACAAAAAATATTACCAGTTTGGGGCAGTGGGAAACAAGAGCGTGCATTTTTATATGCACCAGATCTTGCTCATGCCACATTACTTCTTTTTCAGAAGGGTATAACAGGAATAGAATATGTATTACCTCCCGAAATCATTACTATCGGAGATCTTGCATTTAAAATTGTTTCTATTGTCCATCCAGGATTATCTATTGCATTTGATACAACACATGAAGAAGGTATACGACATATGCCTAATTTTCCGCAGAATGCTATTCTTGGTAATATGAAATGGACAGAACTTGATGATGGGTTAAACCAAACATTTTCTTGGTGGCAGAATACTCAAAAGGCGGATGATGTTGCTCAACGTGTTTTGGTGATTATTCCTTCGTATAATGAATCGGATAACATCCTTTCTTTGGTTGATGCCATTCATTCCGGCTATTCTACAATTGATATTATGGTTGTCGATGACAATTCACCTGATGGTACTGCTGCACTCCTTCAAAAAGAACAAGATCGTTTCGGTGGTCATTTACAAATCGTTGTTCGTACAGGAAAAGGAGGAAGAGGATCTGCAGTGATGGAAGGATTTCGAAGGGCATTGGCCGCGGGATATGACTTTGTTTTTGAAATGGATGCGGATTTTTCTCATAAGCCAGAAGAGATCCAACGCTTTTTAGATGCAATGCACGAATATGATATGGTCGTCGGTTCTCGTTACTTGCAGGGAAGTGAAATTCATCATTGGGGGTGGAAACGTACTTTTTTTAGCAGATGGGCAAACAGATATGCACGTCTTGTACTGGGTATTCCTATTTCCGATTATACAAACGGATTTCGTTGTTATACAAAAGAAGCTCTTACAATGCTTGATATGAGTGCCATAGAAGCAAAGGGGTATGTTGTATTATCTGAAGTTGCATATCAATTGCACAAGAAAGGTATGCGCATTGGTGAAGTGCCAACAGTGTTTGTCAACAGGCGTAGAGGAGAGTCCAACCTCGGCTTTCATGAGATATTTGAAGCATTTTTTTCTGTGATTCGCGTACGATCCAAGAATTTTTATCTTCATGCTATACAAGCTTCAAAATTTATTTTGTGTGGATTTTGCGGTGCGATGATCGATTTGGGTTCATTATATCTCTTTGTAGAATATGGCAGTTTTGATCCTAATATCGCCTTTATTCCCTCAACAATGGTAGCGGCGGTGTTTGTTTTTTTCTTCAATAAATATGTCACATTCGGTCGGCATGAACATAGCTTAATGCATCAAATGTGGCGCTTCATTGTGGTATACAGTGTTGCTTTTCTTTTGAACGTATTCCTTGCCATCTTTTTCCACTGGTTAGGATTGTATTATATATTGGCAAAGGCGTTGGCCATTGGATTGGTTGCGTTTTGGAATTATGCGCTTTCACACTCGTTTATTTTTGTGTCTGCTTCAGACGCACAATAGCTTCTGCAAGACTTTGTGGATTTCCAGCTTCACATAAAAAGACTTCTTCACCGTCGGTAAATTGTTCTTCTATTGCGGCGTTTTTTGCAGTGATGACGGGGGTACCGCATGCAACGGCATCAAATACTTTATGGGGAATCACACGGTTTGCCTTACTACTTGTTCCAAATATCCCAAGGGCGCTGTCTGCTGAACGAAGATATTTTGGTAGTTCGACAATTGGCATGAAATCATAAAATGTGACATTGGATAATTGTAATTTCTGTGTTAATTTTTGCATTTCCTCGTAGGTTTGCCCCTTTCCAATCAGTGTAAAGTGTATATCTTTTTGTTCTTCCAAAAGCTTTGCGGCATGCAAAATATATTCTATTCCTTGCAGGGGAATATAGGTTCCAATAAAAACAATATTGTACTTATCAATGGAAAATACGTTTTCTTTTGGGCCAGGAGTGAAAAGATCTTTTCGTGTACCAACGTAGATGACACGAATGTTTTTCTGTGAAAGAAAAAAGCGAGAAGCAAAAAATTTCTCATGTGCTTTTGTGTCGATCAATATTTCATCTGCCAGATGACAACTGATGATATCTGCAAGATAGTACATCCATGCAAGGGGATGTAGCCAAGAAACCAATTGACGGTCGGATACCAAGGTATCGCTTACAGAAACAAACGCATCGAAAATGAGCTGCTTTCGAGGGTAGCGTGTGAGTATCCACGCAAGAGGTACCAGATAGTATCCTGGGAAATTCACAAGAATAGCATCGGGAGGAGCATGCGATGCAGATAGACTTCTGTATGTTCTATAGAGATCTTTATGTTTTCTGAAAAAACCTTTTTGGTGTGTGATACATTCTTGGACATTCCAGCCTTCGTTTTTGTATGTATCAACTAGATTGCGATACCGAGGAGAGTCTGTATCCGGAAAGCCAAAGGTAAAGAGAGTGGGTTTATTCATTATCTATAGTATTATGTATTACGCATGAAGTATTAAGGGCAAAATCACATGTTTTATGAATATCGCTTACGTCACACATACCAGGTTTCCTACGGAAAAGGCTCATGGGCATCAAATTGCTCGTGTATGTGCTGCTATGCAGCATTTAAAGCATACGGTCACGCTTGTTACCCCTAATATCTTTACAGATATACGACAGGTTCCAGAAAAGTATTATCACCTAAAGAAAAGTATTCACGTCCAAAAATTACCTATTTTTGACGCGCTTTCCTCGCCATTTGTTCCGGGGTTCCTTGCATTTCATTTTTCGATGGCTTCGTATCGAAAGTCGTTGAAAGCATTTTTTGCCTCGCAGAAATTTGACGTTCTCTATGTTCGTTCTCCATCTATTGTTTCTGTGCTGGTCAAAACAAAAATTCCCGTATTATTAGAATTACACGAGATCCCCAAAAGAAATCAGAAGAACTTCGTTGTTCAGTGTAACCTTTGCAAAAAAGTGGTTTGCCTTACAGTTCCTATGCGAGATGCATTGGTGTCTCTTGGAGTACGACCCAAGAAAATCATTGTGGAAGGGGATGCAGTGGACTTGGAACGTTTTGCATCACCTCCAACTCCTGCAGAGGCTAAACATCATTTTAACCTTCCTGAGGATACAAAAATTATTGGATATGTTGGATCTTTTGTTACCAGAGATAAGGTGGAAAAAGGAGTACAGATTCTTATTGATGCCCTGGTAACTCTTCGAAAGTCTGGAGAAAATGTTCATGGTTTTTTTGTGGGAGGCCCGCAACATTGGGCGCAGCGTTATCGTAAAATTGCTCTAGCAAAAGGACTGACAGACAACGATATGACTTTCCATGGTATAGTGCCGAGCAAGCTAGTTCCCGATGCCATTGCTGCTTGTGATGTCTGTGTGTATCCGGCACCAGTGCCAAAGCACGCGTTTTTTAAACGAGACACTTCTCCACTCAAGTTATACGAATATTTTGCCGTTGGAGTTCCTGTGGTCTGTGCAGACATTCCGCCTTTGCATGGACTCATTACCAAAAACATCGTAAAGCTTGTTCATCCAGGTAGTGTATCTTCTCTTGCAGGTGGTATTGCTAATGTATTATCTAATCCTACAGATGCAAAAAAACGGAGTAGTGCGGCAAAGACATTTGTAAAAAATTACACATGGGAGAAAAGAATGCAAAGGATATTTGATGCACTATAACGTCTTACTTCGCATAATGTTTTCTATGTAGTCTGCGGCTTTTTGAATAGTGTCTGGATGAGGATGAACTGTATCCCAGCCGAGTGTTGGAGCACTGTTTCCAAAAATATCCGTAAGATCTATGACGATGTATTCTAATTTTTCTGCAGCACGAATCAGTTCTGTACGGCTTTGCGTGTGCACGTATCGGTCTGGCCAAATAACAAAATAATGTTTGACTGGCAGTGTTTCTGTAAAAGCAGTGAGTTGTTGAATGTATGTTTGTACGTTTTGCATATCCACAGGATCTTCAATCTCTCCCTGCGTCGCTTGTTCTCGTGTTTTTTCTAATGCTTTATTGCCAGATACCATGTTTGTCAGTTTTTTAAATGCTTTATAAAAAGCACTGTGCGTGTCTAGCCAACACTTCCCCGGTAGATACCGTAGTATTCCTTCGGTGATGGGTACACATTGTTGGTCTGTGGATTGCCAGTCATGTGATCTGAGAATCCCCAAATCATCCACTTTTCCCGGTTCAAATCCGTCGAGGTCATTCCAGAAAAATACCAACATCACTGCTTCGGGGTCCATCTTTCGTGTGATTGCATTATATAAAGCCACCTCTTGGCTGAGTAAATATCCTGGAACTCCTGTATTGATAAAGTGAAAATTGGGCA
>Ga0222673_1000041_pt1 | contig 79918 bp, 68 predicted proteins | sample AntAcemetagen801_FD_179845 | JGI IMG/M metagenome (GOLD analysis project Ga0222673, IMG submission 179845) | Saline water microbial communities from Ace Lake, Antarctica - #801 | ecosystem: Environmental > Aquatic > Non-marine Saline and Alkaline > Saline | place: Antarctica: Ace Lake...
AACCAATTCGGTACATTTCTTCTCCGTATAAAGCAGGGTCATCCATAGAACAAAGAATCGCTTCAGCTTGGGCGGCTTTACTCTTGGTTTCATCATTGTATAACCTTGGGGTAGCGGTCATGTAAAGCCGTTTTTTTGATTTGATGAAATCAGAATCATGCACTTTCGTAAAAGCCGATTCATCTACACCTGCCAATGAAACACCTGTGGTACGATGCGCTTCATCACAAATAATCAAATCAAATTCAGGGAATCCGTTTTTGAGTAATACTTTTTGCGCTCTTGCAATTACTTCAATGGATTGGTAGGTTGAAAAAACTACTGTCATCCCCGAACGACCACTTTCCTTTATTTGCTCAAATTGCTGTAGTATGTAATCGGAATCTGTTGATGCTGGGAAAGCCAAGTCCACAACGCTGAATGAATCAGAATCTTCATTCTTCTTTTTCTGTTTTGTGATGTCAGGGTCAGAGCAAATGGCAATAGCGTTAATGGGTTCATTGGCATCAGCACTCCATTCACGTAGTGTTTGTCCTAGCAAAGCAATAGAAGGAACAAGGAAAAGAATTAACCCTTTATTGTCTGTTTCGTTTTCTGCTATTCTAAGGGAATTGAATGTTTTACCTGTACCACAGGCCATAATAAGTTTGCCACGGTCATGTGTTTTGAAATGTTCGTGAGTATTTTCAAGAGCTTCTTTTTGATGTGGTCGAAGGGTTTTTTTTGGAGTTCGAGCAGCTTCACCGTGTACACCATCTTCTAACTTGTTCCAATCAACAGGTGATTCAATTAAATCAAACAAGTTGATTCGAGTAACAGGTGGGTTTTGATTCCGAATTGCTTGCTCGGCATTACTGCCCCATTTGTTCGTGGTGGAAATCCAAAGTCGCTGTGCAAAACGAGTGGTTTGCATTTGCTCGTTTTTGAATTCACGACTAGAAGTAGAAAGAAAGCTGTCAACCGCAGGTTTATCAATTCTACCATCTTCTTGAAAACATTTACACTGAATCGCCCAATAATCACCTTCATGCGTCAAAGCAACCAAATCAATTCCTGTATCGCCACCACCCAATTCTATTTTGCCCGGAAATTCATTCCACATCCAAACATTTTTGAATTTGAAAGCATATTTCGGGTCGGTTTGTAAATAGGCTTGCATGAGCCTTTCGAAGCGGTCGCCTTTGTCTCGCTCTGAAAAAGCGATTTTTCTGTATTTGTCTAATATCTTTTGAAAGCTCATTTTTCGCTTTTATTATTCTGTTCCACAAGTAGGTCTTTAACGCCTACTTCTAATATTTTAGCAATCTCATAGAGTACTTCAAGTCTTGGTTGCTGTCGGTTTTGAACATAGCCGTTCACCATGTTGTAACTCTTTCCGAGCTTCTCAGCCAACCAAGTTTGCTTAATTCCTTTCTCTTCAAGCACTTCCTTTATTCGGTTCATTTCCGCATAAATTTAAGTCGCTAAAATAGCCCAAATTTTCTGTTTATCTCATTTTTCAATATACTTTTCGTTCGTTTCCTTGTTAGTCCGTCCGAGCGTGGGCAAAAAAATAGGCTCTTTTGGTTTTTTGCGTTGGGTTTGTGGGTCGGCAAAAACCAAATGTGCCTATTTGCGCGTTGGCTTTTTTTTGCATGTTGCACAACGGTGAGTATAAGAATAGTAGCCGACTGCGTGGCACTTTCCTGTCAATTTACAAGAAAGTTGAAGCGGGCTACAATCCTTGAATTTACTAGTGTTTCGGCTATTATTTTTATACATTGTTATGGGCTGGGCTTATTTCCTAAAAACAAAACTACTTTATGTTTCAATGGATTTTCAGTTTTTTATAATTCATTAATAGTTTTACTTTGAATTTAAAATTGCGCAGTTTATGATTAGTCCTTATTTTCATAGAAAAACTTCCGTTTGGTTCATTTTTCAATATTAATTTCATCTGAAACTATAAATAATTGCCTGCCTTTTACTTGATTAAATATTTTACCTATATATAAACCTAAAACACCAAGTACAGTCAAAATTAATCCGCCAACAAACCATATTGAAAAAACAGTTGTAGTAAAGCCCGGCACTTTAGTAAAGCCAACAAAATAAGCACCTATATTAAAAATTGCGATTAAAAATGAAAAGATAGATATAGAAAAGCCAAATTTAACTGCAATTTTCAAAGGCTTATTGCTATTAGATATAATAACATCGCCTGAAAGGTGCAAAAGTTTTAAAAAAGTATAAGACGAAGAACCGTCAAAACGTTCTGAGTGTTTAACGTTAATAGCACATGATTTAAAACCTAAAAATTGTACCAACGAAGGGAAAGAACGCGCTAACTCTTTCATTTTGTTATATTCAATAATTACTTTAGCATGATATATGCCGAAATTTGCAATACTTTTATCAGTCCTAATACCACTAAGGTAACCATAAACCCAATAAAAAAATTTAGAGGAAATTCGTTTTGATAATTTATCTTGTCTTTGAATTCTACGTGCATAAACAATATCCCAACCTTCAAGAGCTTTTTTATACAAATTTGGTATTTCATCTGGTCTATCCTGCAAGTCACAATCCATAACTACTATCCAATCTCCTTTTGCATAATTTAAACCTGCTGTAATTGCATAATGTTGTCCAAAATTGCGACTTAAATTAATACCTTTTACTCGACTATCTTTCTTTGATTCTTGAATTATTTTAAACCAAGAATTATCAGGAGAACAATCGTTTACCAGAATTATTTCAAAATTATCCGTTAGAAGTGATACAGATTGATTGATTTTGGCAACTAATTCTTCAACAATATTTTCCGATTTGAAAACCGGAGAAATAATTGAAATATGTGTTTTTTTGTCAATAGCCATTATTGATTAAATTTAGATTCATAATAAATAGAATTATAGATGCTTATGGAAACCAAACTGTGGATTTTCAAATCTGAAACCAAAGTAGCTGTATAAATTTAAAACATCAATATTGCTTGAACTTATCAAAGTATGAATCTCATTAACATCTTTAATGTTCAGCAAAATATTTGCCCAAAAGCCATACGCCAAATGTCTATATTTTTCTTTAAGTCCTCCTAAAATTAAATCCGCACGTTTACCTTTAACTTTATAAGCCATAAAACCTACAACAATATTTTTCTTCTTGATAACTTTAATAGTTGCTTTTTGATTTATTAAATCACTAATCCAAAACTTACTCCTGTTTGTTGCTGTTAATGGTGCAATAAAAGGGTCTTCATAGAATCTGCCAAATTTAAATTCCCCTGCAGAGATATTTTCAATTTCGATAATATCCTCATTTGTATAATCTTCAACATTAACAGGAAATTTATTTGATATAGATTCTACTTTCCTTGAATCCAAACCGAAAGCGGAAACATCTAATGTATGTTCAACTGTAATAAATCCACATAAAAAATAGATCTTCTTTAAATCAATTTGAGATGCGGCAATTCTAGATGCTATCAATAGATATGATTCTTTATATTTTTCTATGCAAAATTCTGAAATAAGGTTAATTGAACCGTCTATGCTTGATTCAATTGATTCAATTTCTAAAGATTTACCCTTCAATGATTTAGTATTCCATGGTGTATCCTGATAATACACAGTTCCATATTTACTTTTAAATTCCATAAGTTTTTTTTAAATTGTTCCATTGTCTACATGAATATTCTGACCAGTAATAGATTTAGAGTCATCGGAAAGCAAAAACTTAATAGTTTCTGCTACGGAATTTACATCAACGGGTTTTTTCAATGATGTTCTTTGATAAATGCGGTTTTTCTGATTGTCTGAAAGTGATGAGCTCATTTCTGTTTCCATAAAACCTGCCACTATACAATTTGATCGAACTCCTACTTCGCCCCATTCGCGGGCAGTATTTTTTGAAAATGCTTCCAATGCCCCTTTTGTTGATGCGTACATTGATAAACCTTTGTAACCAGTATGCACGCTTATTGATGATATATGTATAATACTCCCTTTGGTATGGTGCAGTAACATTTGTCTAATAGCAAATTTTGTTAGCATCATTGGCGTGAAAACATTCACTTTAAACATTTTTTCAAGTGAATCTAAATTTAGGTTGGTAACAATATCATCGTATGCCATAGCTGCATTGTTAACAAAGCCATGAATCGGAGTGTCTAAACCTATCCAATCTTTGAAAATTATTTGTCGAATTTTTTCAGCATCGCCCAAGTTAAATTGCAACCATTTAAGTTTGTCAGGATATTCAAGTAATAATTCATTTAATTCTTCTGTTTTACTTCGGCTTATTCCGTAAACTGTCCAACCATTTTTTAATAATGATTCCGAGGTTTTCAGACCTAATCCTTTAGAAATTCCAGTTATTAACACATTCATATTCAATTTCTTTTGATTTTTCCAGTTCTTGTTGTTGAAAGTTCTTCTACAAAACGAATAATTCTTGGTATTTTAAATTCTTGGATTTTCGATTGTAGAAATGTTCGGATTGATAATTCACTTAATTGGTTATTATCACAGACTAATTCACAACAAATGATGTTTCCCAATACAGAATTACTTTTAGAATATACACGTACATTTTTAACGCCTGAGATAGTAAGAATGGTTTCTTCCACTTCCAGCGGATTAACTTTGTAGCCACCTACATTTATCATATCACTCTTACGGGAGATGAAACGAAATTTCAATGGTTTCTCTGTAATTGTCTCAATTAAATCGCCAGTATTGTACCATTCTTCGATGTTCATGTCTGAACTGCCCATTAAACTGTTGTGAATTAAGAGTTCATCATTCGCAACTCGAATTAAATGCTCGTATGCTGGTTTAATGCTGAAAATATCATTGTCAGACGCAAAAAGAGTTCCTGCTTCAGTTGATGCGTAAACATTAGTTATTTTTGCATTTGGGAAAATTCCTTTAAGTTGTAATATTGTTTTCTCATTAAACTTTTCACCACCGGAAGTAATTCTCTCTACTGATTGGAATATTTCTACGCATGGCAGCAAAAGCCTATAGAACGTTGGAGTTGCTGAAATATGCGTTATCCCATTTTCTTTTATTTCATTATGAATTTCATTTGGAGACAAACCGAAAAGTCTGACGATTGAATTTCCATTTAACAATGTTTGAAAAAAAACCTGAATACCTGCCATATGGGTCGGGTTGTAAGCAAAACCCCAAATACTATTTGTATTGTGTTCAGATATTTTTACAAATCTGGTAATTGAATTAAAATTATGTGTAACTTTTTTGGGAATACCTGTTGTTCCAGAGGTAAATAAAGTTACTTTCCAATCATCACAAGTGTTTCGTATTTTTTCAATAAGTTCAACTTTGTCATATGGCAACGGAAAACTTTCTTTATCAATTATTTGTGTAAATTTTTCGTATTCGGAATAACCGGTAAGGTTTATCAATTCGGAATCGGTAAAATCAGAATCAAGAAGGATGATTTCTTTACCAATAATCAATGATGTTATGATATGTTTAAACACATGGTAGTAATTGTCAGACTTGCAATAAGGATTATAGGTCAATGAGTTATTAACATCATTAACTAAGATGTCCCATGTTATAGGTTCGCCATGTTCAATATCTTTAAAAAAAAAGTCCATTACTTATTATTAATTTTCCCCAAAATTTCACTCACCGTGTTTACTATGCCATCTTCAAATATATCAATATCATATTCAGCTTCAATTCGAACTGTTAATTCGGCTAAGTCAAGCGAATCAAATCCTATGTCATTTCTTAAATGCATCTCAGGACTTAGAGCTGTTAATTTTTTCTTAGTCCTGTTGTCAAGGACTGTGTTCATGATTTCAAGAATCTTTTCTTCCATTTTGTTATCCATTTTCTTATTCATTTTAAATTGTCATTGTGTGTCGTGTCGTTTTTTTTAGCCTTGCCCATAACAAGAGGCTAAGACTAACTCTATTCATCTTATCCTACTGCATGTTTAACTGATTATATGTATACTCTTATCAAAGAGAGAGTAAGATGAATAAAAAAGAGTTATTTAAAAAGTACAAAGATCACCTTACGATTAAGAATTACAGCAAAAGTACCATTCAATCATATCTCAATGGGTTGCAAAAATACATTGGTTATTTGAAAGTCCGGAAAATAACCGTAGTGAACGAACAAATTATTTTTAACTTTTTGATGTGGTGTAAAAAAAAGGAAAATTACGGCTACTCCAGCATGAAACAAATGGTTGCGTCGTTAAGGTTCCTGTATGAAGAGGTTCTGAAAAAAGAGATCGATTTCGATTTTAATATCGGAATGAAAAAGCCTTCCAGAATTCCTGTCGTACTCTCTGTTGAGGAAGTAGAACGGTTTTTGAATTCATTTACGAATCTAAAGCACAAAGCTATTTTTATGCTCATCTATTCGGCCGGTTTACGCATTGGAGAACTTTTAAATCTGAAAATCAGCGATATTGATTCAGACAGAATGCAAATCCGAATAAACCAGGGCAAGGGACAGAAAGACCGCTATTCTATCTTATCTAAAAAAGTATTGGTAATCCTGAGGGAGTATGTCAAAGAATATCAGCCACAAGAGTATCTATTCGAAGGTCAAAGTGGAGGCATATATTCATCTTCTTCCATTCAAGCACTCATGAGAAAACACAAAAAATTGTGTAAGATCTCTAAAAATGCAACACCCCATACTCTAAGACATAGTTTTGCAACTCATTTATTGGATAATGGAACAGATACAAGATTCATTCAGGAACTATTAGGGCATAAACACATCTCTACAACACAAATTTATACACATGTTTCATCCCGTAAACTGAAAGATGTGAAAAGCCCGATTGAAAACTTAAATATGTAAGGTATTAGCCGGTTTTTGGTTTATTAGTGCTGTAAGACCTACTGCTTAATCAAAAATGATTTACCATGTGAGTCGATATAATTTTGGATGACGCTGAACCCAGTGTGAGATGCCCGGATATTTGATCCTCATATTTACCAATGGCCAAAAAATACGGCTATATATTCGGGAAGGATAAATATACTCGGATATACCAACAGCCTGTTCCGGTTTTGCTCCCCTGCTTAAAATGAGCTTGCCGTTGAATCGTTGATAAAATGGTCCGTTATCCACAACTTGATCGTGCTGAATAAATGCGCTAACCCCATCCCCTTCAAAATGAAATGTTCTGGCACTTTCTAACCCAAAAAAATTAAATCCCTTATTTGACATCTCAATTTTCTGATCTAACTTTATTACAATACCATCATTATTTATAAGCCAAACTCTCTTATCCCACTCGCCTTTCACTTTCATCAGATAATATATCAAGGACGAATTCTCTAAATGATAACGCCCCCAATACCACTCTTTAAAGCTATCTTTCATGGGTTCTGAGCCGAAATTATGATCGTGATATCCTCTGCCTATAAATTGGATTTTTTCAGTATGATAACCATCAAGACTAAGATCACATTCAACTGTGCTATTTGCCATCACTAAATTCCAACAGTGATAATTCTCACGAGAGACAACTTCGTTAGATTGGAGTTCGGACAAATCTTGTATAGTTGATTTAAAGACCAAAGATCCATGTAGAGTGTCGCCCGTTTCCAGTTTTTGATTTAATGTAACCCTGTACACCATCTCTTTCTGATCGCATATTCCTTCAAATTGGTTCTGTACTACACGACCGGAAGGTACAGATTCTGAAAATTCAGACTCTTCGGGGTTTACCTCCTCAAAAGAGTAAAATAGTGGCTTTCCATTTTTATATAAAGAGATACTGATCGCAGGATATTCAGATGCGTATGTTGTACTGCCTGAATCTAACTTTTTAATATATCGACGAGAAAATGGGTTTCCATCATAAAAAATAACAACTAAACTGTATCCCTCTTTTGACATTACGTCAAAATACCACCACTCATAACTTCCGGGTTTCAGTTTTTCCGATTGAGTATCTTTATAAAAGTCGGATATAATTTGCATAATGAATACTGAATGGAGAAAAGAAGTAATCTGTTTTTTTTACTATAATTGATTCAAAATCTATGATCTACAACATTTTTTTCTGGGTCCTTGTCTTCGCTCTTTTTTATCTGATTGCGACAACTGTAATCCTGATCCGAAATCGTTTCGAATTAACGGCTATTAAAAATGAATGCAGCGAAACTGTAAACGAACCCAAGATATCAGTTTGTATCCCGGCCCGCAATGAAGAAAATAACATAGGAATATTGCTTCAATCACTAATTCATCAAGAATATAACAACTATGACATTCATGTACTTGACGATCAATCGACAGATCAAACTGCAGCTATTGTACAATCGTTTGTGAAGCTTAATTCATCTGTAAAACTCCATACAGGCCTGGAAAAGCCACCGGATTGGATGGGCAAGCCGTGGGCTTGCCATCAGTTGAGTGAACACACTGACGGAGAGTATTTGCTTTTCCTGGATGCAGATACCATTGCTGAATCCACACTTTTAAGTAATATTGTAACTGCATTTGATCGACATGAGGTACAGATGGTTACCGTATGGCCTCGTCAAATTTTACTTTCATTCTGGGAAAAGAGTATTATACCACTAATTTATTATTCACTTGTAACACTTCTGCCATCGATCTACACATTCAGAGATCCACGTTGGTTGCCAAAATTTTTAAAGCCATATTTTAAAACTTCATTTGCAGCTGCTTGTGGTCAATGCATTGCATTTGAACGGGTATCGTATCAAAATATCGGCGGACACCAATCCGTTAAAAATAAAGTAATCGAGGATGTAGAGCTTGCAAAACAAGTAAAACATTGTGGATACCGCATGAGAATGTTCCATGGTATCGGTGCAATATCCTGCAGGATGTATAAAAATGAAAAGGAGATGTTATCCGGATTCAGAAAAAATTTCTTTACAGGATTTAATCGATCTCCCTTGCTATTTATTGGTGCCGCAATACTTCATATTGCTGTATTCATTATTCCATTTTTTACGATGATATATTCTCTGATTTCACTGAACACTACTTTCTTTTTCCTTTCAACGGCATGTATCAGTATCATTTTAATTCACAGATTATTTTTATCCATCTGGTTTAAGTGGGATCCAATATTTGCTTTTACTCATCCAATTGCTGTGATGTGGTTTCAAAGGCTTGGAATCATATCATTAGCAGATCATTGGTCAGGAAAAAAAAGTTCGTGGAAAGGACGAAATGTTTAATATAAAAAGAGAGGAGTTCTGTTTATTTTTATTAAAAGAGTCACCATATTGAAGTAGATGAAAGAGCTGATTTTGAAATATCTTCAATATCTGAAAGTTGAACGTAATGCATCTTCTCACACCATTACCTCCTATCGAAATGATTTGGAACAACTGGTTGAATTTGTAGCGTCTGAATTATCTATAGACTCAATAGATCTGGATATTCTTAAGATCGACCGCCTGATGATTCGCCTTTGGTTAGGTCAACTTTCCGATGAAGGTAAAAAGAGGAATACAATGGCTCGAAAGGTTGCATCTGTTCGATCTTTTTTTAAATATCTATTCAAGAGAGGATATATCGATAAAAATCCTGCGCATCTTTTGGTCATACCTAAGAGGGAACAAAGACTTCCAAAATCTGCTCGTACGGATGAAATTGATAAAATGATGGAGCTGGCCGATCTCAGTGATCCGTTACAAGTCCAGGAAAGGGCAATTCTTGAACTGCTTTACTCAACAGGTATACGAGTGAGTGAGTTAACAGGGTTAAATGTATCAGATGTTAATTTTAAGCAACAGCAAATCATTGTATTTGGTAAAGGGAGTAAAGAACGAATGATTCCACTTGGCCAAAAAGCATCCGAAGCTCTCCAAAATCATTTGCAAAACAGAGAGAATATGTTTACATCTAATAGTGATTTGGATGCAAAAAAAGCCTTTTTTGTCACAAAAAGTGGCAAAAGAATGTACCCTAGAAAAGTTCAACGACTCGTTAAAGACTATTTCATGAAAGTAAGTGAGGGTTCACAAAAAAGTCCTCACACTCTTCGCCATAGTTTTGCCACACATATGCTTGATGCCGGTGCCGATATTAGAATGATTAAAGAGTTTCTAGGTCATTCCAGCCTGGCATCTACACAAGTATATACACATACAAGCGTTGAAAGATTAAAAAACGTTTACAGTCAAGCCCATCCCAGGGCAAAAAAATAATTTTAAAAAGAGGAACTATGAAAACTACTTTCACAGCGAGACATTTTCAATCGAGCCCGGAGCTTAAAGAATTTTGCCTAAGTGCAGTTGAAAAACTAGATCAATTTTTTGATAAAATAATTGTGTGTGATATCATTCTTCGACCGGGTCAGGACAACGATAATCCCGCAATAGCAGAGTTAAACGTGAAAGTACCCAAGACCTTACTAAATGTATCTGAAGAGGCTCCAACGTATGAGCAAGCGATTGGCTCTGCAGTTGATAATGCCGTCAGACAAATCCGCAAATATAAAACAAAACACTACGAACATAACTGATTCGGATTTTTATTAATTATCAGACCCTGTAACATACTTTCTGAATAAGAAAAAAAGATGTTACAGGGTATATATATTGAATATTTACTTTTAATAATCTGTAGCGGGAACACTTTATGCCATCAACAAAAACGGAAGCAATACCTATACGAGATCATATCATTGTCTCCGAACTGATAGAGCGACTAAAAGAGCGGATAAAAATAAATTTGGAGCCTTATGCTGCTGCTAAAAAAGCAAAAGAGAAAAAAATTACAGAAGCAGATCTTCATAGACCCGGATTAGCACTCGCAGGATATGTTGAACTATTTACATATCAAAGGGTTCAGGTAATCGGAAATACTGAATGTAATTATTTGAAGCATCTACCTGAAACAGCTCGTATAGAAGCTTTTAGTACCCTCCTTTCGTTTGATATCCCGGTTATTTTTCTGACCGATAATAACAAACTTTCAAAAAAGCTTAAAGAAATTGCAAAAGAGAGAGAGATTCCAATTTTCAGAACAGAAATGGAAACCACTACGTTTATGTTTCTTCTCAGGGATCTGCTTGAGGACTATTTTGCTGTTCAAACTGTACTTCATGGAACGATGGTTGATGTATATGGAATCGGAATATTAATCAGTGGTAAATCCGGCCTTGGTAAAAGTGAGGTTGCACTTGATCTAGTAGAAAGGGGGCATCGACTGGTATCAGATGATGTAGTGATGTTAACGAAGAAGGGAACCGTATTACTTGCTTCAGCGTCTGAAATGAATAAACATTTTATGGAAATCCGAGGCCTTGGAATCGTAGATGTAATGTCAATGTTTGGAATTCGGTCCATACGATATCAAAAGAGATTGGAAGTGGTATTGGAGCTTTCACTTTGGCAGGATAATCAAAACCTAAATAGAACGGGTCTCAATCATGATTCAGTAGAAATATTAGGCACAAAAATTCCTCAGATACACCTTCCGATTACCCCGGGGAAAAATATCACTGTAATAGCTGAGGTTATTGCAATGAATTATCTGTTGAAGCACTATGGATATGATGCTGCAGAAGCGTTTCAAAAGAAAATTAAAGATCATATTGCTTCTAAAAAAAATCATGGTGATATGCCACGAAGAGCAATAGAATATTTCGAAGGAGATTTTGAATAATAAACGTCACGGATCCATCGAGATTAAATAACATCTACATTTCCTATTTACAATCATAAAGGTTATCTTTTTCTCTGTCTTATTATGCTCAGTACATCTATGACAGATAAAAACAATCACTTTTATTACGATGAAGAGCGGTGTGAATTCATACCGGTCGTCTACTCTACCAAAAAGAGACTTATCAATTCGTTCTCATTTTGGGTAATCAATGGATCAGTTCTGGCAATCATTGCGCTATCCCTTTTAACCAATTTCATTGGTTCACCGGCAGAAATCAGGCTTCAAGATGAAAATCGAATACTGCAGGAACAGCTCAGTGAAACGTCAACATCGATAACCACTCTTGAAGATGAACTTCAGCGCATAGCAAACCTGGATAATGAGATGTATCGAACAATTCTTGGTATAGAACCTCTATCAGAGGATGTGCGAATGGCGGGTATTGGAGGTTCAGATCGTTATTCTCACTTTGACTTTTATAATGAAGATACGTCAGAACTACTGCGTAGTACCGCATCAAGAATTGATCAGTTAGAACGTCGAATCGGTGTTCAAAAGCTTTCCTTCGACGAAATTAAAGCTTATTACAATCAAAATCAGACTCGACTACGTAACATGCCCGCTATTAAACCCGCGAATGGTATTATAATCAGCGGATACGGCATGAGACCTCACCCCATTCTTCGATATAACAGATTACATGAAGGTGTTGATTTTAGAGCAGAAGTTAATACGGAAGTATTTGCAACCGGAGATGGAATTATAACATTTGCCGGTCGAAGAGGTGCCTACGGTAATCTTGTTGAAATTGATCATGGTTTTGGAATCGTTACACGTTATGCCCATCTCTCTTCATTTGAATCAGGAATTCGAAACGGTGCAGAAGTGGAGCGTGGTCAAGTGATCGCTTTTTCAGGTAATACTGGTCGATCAGCAGGCCCTCACTTACACTATGAAGTTTTGGTTGATAACAGACCCAATGACCCTATAAACTTCATGATAGCTGATATCTCTCCGGAAGAGTACCTGATGTTTAAAGAACTTGATAATGGCGGGAATACACTCTCATTGAACGAGTAAGTGGTTATTATCAATTCCTAAATTATTCTAATCTGACGTTTACTTACGACTTTGAAGCTTTTTTCGTTTGTTCTTCACAAACCGCTTTAAACCCTTTCTTTCTAACGGTTTGAATAAATTGAAAATCGCTATACTTGCGTAATTTCTTTCTTAGATAACTTACATACACATTGATATAGTTGGTCTGAGTGTTAAAACCAATCCCCCAAACATTTTCTGCCAACTCTTCTAATGATATCTCCCTCCCCTTATTCTTAACCAGATATACCAATAGAATAAATTCACTATTGGTGAGTTCAACTTCATTATTTTTGACGGTAATCTCTCTTTTGATCATGTCGATTCGCAGATCATGACATGTAAGCTCAACAACTCCTTCCGTACTGTTACTTCTCCTCATAATAGCTTCAATCCGAGCCAGTAACTCTTCAATACTAAAAGGTTTGGTTAAATAATCATCAGCTCCTGCGTTTAAATTTCTGACTTTGATGTCTGTATCATGATCAGCTGATAAAATGAGTACAGGTGTTTTTACACCATTTGCACGAATACTTTCACAAATATCATACCCATTTCCATCCGGAAGCCTCAAATCTAAAATGATAATATCCAATCCGGAAGAAAGTGCCAATTCTCTACCGATTTTTGCAGTTGATGCTTCTTGAATATTGGCACCATGGTGCTCTAGTGCTTTTTTAACTAATAGCCTAATAGTCGGGTCATCTTCTACAACGAGTATATTAAAGTTTTCCAATTTTGCCATTTATATTTTAATTAAGCTCGTACCGTGATGATTATGATGTTTAATAACAAAATTTTATTTAACAGTTGCAACTTGTAACTCTATAAAGATTACATAATTACATAATCTTTAGATTGTAACCAATTCAAAATTTCATCAATTACTTTTGGAGAAAAATCGTGATTTTCATCTAATAGTTTCAATTCACTATTCACTCCCCTATTCCTGAGTAAATCAATGACCTCTTTTTGAGGCTCATAACTCACTTTATCATCATTCTGACCATGAACAGCTAAAATATTCATATGCCTGAGATGCTCAAAATTATTTTCATTTAACACTTCCGCTTTTATCCTGGCGCCCACTACAACAACATCATGTATATGCTTCCAACGTGTTAACGCAAAGAAACCTGCCTGATAACCACCCATTGAATATCCGATGATACAAATTTTACTTACATTTATAAATTTAATCAGATTATCAATGACTTCCTGAATAAATTCAGAAGTAATTTCAAGTGATTTAATAAACTGTTTTCTTTTGCCATCGTACAGATACCAAGAACTGCCCCAATTTGATACGGTTTTATTTTGACTTTTGTCATAAATTGGATATGGGCCCTGAATGAATAAATGATATGCATTAATATCTAAAAATCGGTTACATTTTTTTTGAAACGATTTGATATTTTCACCATATCCATGTAAATAAACTATTAACGGTTTTTCGTTTCCTTTTTTACCGTTTTCAATTAATTGATAAGGCACCTCAATTTTAAAGGATCTTTTTCCGGAGGCCAACAAATCCCTTTCTTGTTTTTTGATTCCCATAAATAACTAACTGCAATGGTTACAACTTTTCCGCTGTCTATTTCAAGAATTTTAATAAAAGTAGACTTGAAAAGATAGATATTCTGATTAACAATTATAAATATATTTGTGATTAAGACTAATAATATCTTAACCTTTTTTTTAAATCTGAAATATTATTTCACCATTTATTACGGGTACTCAACAGATTCTAAGATTAACCCATAAGCAGGGGCTGAATATGCCGGAATTTTATTCAATGGTTCTATTAACATCCCTTCAAACTGCTTTAATGAGAGTTTCCCGGCTGAAACTTCCATCATAGTACCCACCAATCGTCTAACCATATGTCTTAAAAATCGATTCCCATTAATTGTATAGATTAAAATTCCTTCTTTATTCCTCCATCTACTCTCAGTAATCGTACATGTAGTAGTTAATTTAGGATTTTCATTTGCTATACAAAATTGAAGAAAATCATGTTCTCCTAAGATACCTTCTGCACACTCTTTTAATAATTCCAAATTAACATCATGAAAATAATACCAGATCTTATGACGATCTATTGGTATCGGCCGATTGGCTATTCGATAACTATACGTTCTGGAAATTGCATCAAAACGGGCATGAAATTCTGAGTCGGTTTTATTAATTCCGTAAATGGATACATCCTCAGGCAATAATCCTCGCATTGCATGGATAATTCGCTTTTCATTATACTTTACCGGCAAATCAACATGTGCAACTTGTTGTAATGCATGTACACCTGCATCAGTCCGGCCTTGACCAATTACATCAATATCCATTTGATAAAGGGTTGACAGTGCCTTTTCAATTACACCCTCCACTGTTCGTCCTTCCGGTTGTTTTTGCCAACCTGAAAAATGTGTCCCATCATACTGAATATGTAGTTTGAATCGCTGTTTTATAACCATTGAACTATACAGAAAAAATTATACAAATATTTATAACCTAAAATCTATACGTGATTTTGGCAATTGCCCCATTGTATCCATTATCTTGTCCAATAGGAATAAGTGACACGTCAACAATTCTTTCTGAATATCTCGCTCTACGATAAGCACTGATCGCACTAATGACTCTGTTCACTACCATTAAACTAAAAAGGGCCGGTAATTGATTTCTAATTCGATCACGCCTCGATCGCAGTTCACCATATTTGAACCTGTCTTTTTCACTTTTCCACTGCCAGTTGTTATCATTGTTCACTTCCAATAATCGATTCCAGTTCCGACTTTGAAGCTGATAATTATTATAAGCATCTAATGTTGGATATTCTGACAAGGCTATCTGAAAGGATCTATTTCGACCTTGTATATCTACTCCTGAACGTAAACGTGCCAAAGTAAAAATCTCTGATTTTAACCTGGAACTCTGATGTTGAAAGCCTACATATGTTGCAATAATTGCTAATTCAGTTGCTAAATGAAACTTCCCACGATTCCAATCATCACGATCATTGTAATAATGGCTCCATCCCGGAACTATCATTGATCGAAAAAAAGCGCCTCCGGGGTCATTTGACTGTTGTGCTGATATAGATTGGCAATTGGAAAAAACCAGAAACCATATCAGTATAAACAGTGATTTTTTCATAGATTTTAGTGAGAGATACGATGATCAAATAAGTTATTTCAACACAATAAATTCATTATTAATGATGATAATTGATTATCTGAAAAGGGGCAAATTTACAATCCATTTCTTACATCTCTAAATCAGAAAAATCTTTGTAATTAGGCATAAAAAAAGCGGCTTTACATGAGTAAAGCCGCTTATTAAATTGAATTATTGCCGAGTTAAATCTACTCTTCTTCTTTCGGAAGCAGAGCTTTACGAGACAGACGAAGTTTTCCGCCATGTTCTACTTTCAGTAATTTAACTTCAATCTCATCACCTACAGAAAGTACATCTTCCACGTTTTTCACATGACCATGCTCCAGTTCTGAGATATGTAACAGTCCCTCTTTACCGGGTACAACCTCTACAAATGCGCCATACTCTTTAATTGCTTTAACAACACCTTTATAGATTGTTCCCTCTTCAAGATCACCGGCAATCGCTTGAATACGTTTTTTTGCATTTTCAGCTTTTTCCAAACTATCTGCGGAGATTGTAATTTGTCCTTTCCCGTTTTCATCTTCTTCAATCCAGATCTCTGTATCGGTCTCTTTCTGAAGAGTTTGAATCACTTTACCGCCCGGACCAATAACAGCACCTATGCTGTCACCTTCGATTGTCATGCGAATAAACTGAGGAGCATACTGGGATAGTGTTTCTCTCGATTTTGAGATTGTCTCTGCCATTTTTCCAAGTATATGCAATCTGCCTTTGTGGGCCTGCATCAATGCTTCTTCCAAAACTTCAAAGCTGATACCCTGAACTTTCATATCCATCTGGGTTGCAGTAATACCATCTGCAGTACCGGCAGTTTTAAAATCCATGTCACCCATGAAATCTTCTTCACCCTGAATGTCAGATAAAACCACTGTGTTGTTATCCCCTACAATCATTCCCATCGCAATACCTGCAACCGGTTTTGGTAGCGGTACACCGGCATCCATCATCGCCATTGAACCACCACAAACAGATGCCATTGATGACGATCCGTTTGATTCGGTAATGTCAGAGCGAACACGGATAACATATCCAAACTCTTCAAAATCAGGCAGAACCATTTTAATTGCTCTTTCTGCCAAATGACCATGACCAATTTCTCTTCTGCCCGGACCTCGTAAAAAGCCGGCTTCTCCCACACAGTATGGCGGGAAGTTATAATGCAGCATAAAAGTTTGATCTTCCTCATGGAATAGTGTATCAACACTCTGTGCATCTCGTTTTGTACCCAACGCTACAGAGATTAGTGCTTGAGTTTCACCACGTGAAAAGATTGCTGAACCATGAGTTCTTGGCAGATATCCTACTTGTGTCCAGATATCACGAATATCCTCCGGTGCTCTGCCATCAATTCGTTTTTTGTTTTCAAGGATCATGTTTCGAACAGCATCCTTCACCAAGTTTCCGAATATTTCAGAAATTTCACTGCCTGCTTCTTCAAATCCTTCTTCAGAAGTAATCGCCTCTTTTACGGCAGATTTCACTTCCTGAAGTTTTCCGCTGAATTCTTCTTTCCCAAGACCCAATGCCACAATCTCATGCAATTGATTTCCAACATGATCAGCTACTTTAGTCTCAAGTTCTTTATTGCCTTCAACTGGGACAAACTCACGTTTTTCAACACCAAACTCCTTTCTCAGCTCTTCCTGAAATTCACACAGTTTAACAATCGCTTTATGCCCTTCCTTAACTGCTTCGAGCATCTCTTTTTCACTGATCTCTTTCATTTCACCTTCGATCATAATCACACTTTGTGCCGTTCCGGCAACGATTAGATCCATGTCACTTTCTTTCAATTCATCAATCGTTGGATTGATAATAAACTCCCCATTTATTCGTCCTACCTTCACTTGGGACATAGGTCCATCAAACGGGATACTTGAAATATGTGTAGCTGCAGATGCACCAAATGCTCCCAAGACGTCTGCTTCATTTTGTCCGTCAGATGAATATACCTGACAAATAAATTGAGTCTCATTTACATAACCTTTTGGAAACAGTGGCCGAAGACTACGATCAATCAAACGGCTTGCCAATGTTTCACCATCAGATGGACGTCCTTCTCTCTTCATAAAACCACCGGGAAACTTACCCGCTGCCGTAAAACTCTCTCTTAAATCGACCACCATCGGGAAAAAATCTTGCCCCGGTTTTGGTTCTTTTGCACTCACAACAGTACAAAGCACCATTGTGTCACCCATTCGTACCATTACTGCACCGTCTGCTAATTTTGCAAGTCTTCCTGTCTCAACAGAAAGTGTTTTACCGGGTGCAAATTCTACACTTCTAAAATCTTCTTTCATAACTTTTTTTTCTATCGTTTTTATTCGTCTGATATCCTTTTGTTTAGCATGTCATAACAGAAAAGAGACCGGCTTATTCCCGATAAATTCTGAGGATATAAAAAAGGGTGCGCTGAAAAGCGTACCCTTAAAGAGATGCCTATTTTCGAATACCGAGTTCTTTAATGAGCTCACGGTATTTTACAATATCGGTTTTCATTAGATAATTGAGAAGTCTTCTTCTCTTACCTACCATCATCAACAATCCTCTTCTGGAGGCGTGGTCTTTTTTATTGCTGTTTAAATGGTCTGTTAAATCTTTAATACGGGCTGTTAAAATAGCTATTTGAGCTTCTGTTGACCCTGTATTTTCAGTAGCACCACCGTGCTTTTTTACAATTTCTTCTTTTTGTTCTTTCGTTATACTCATTTTACGTTTATAAGGTATCTATAATTTAAACTTACACAGCTGTATAAAATACGGCTATTTTGTTTGTTTTGCAATGTTTGGCTTCTTCAAATTCAACACTTTAATAGCCATTTTTTTGTCTTTATGTAATTGCTTTATCAGCTCATTTATTCCGGCAAAAGCCATCTCATCTCTTATTCTTTCTACAAACTGAACTTGTATTTCTTTTCCATAGATGTCATGATTAAAATCTAGAATATGAACTTCAATGGAATAACCCGCATCATTAAATGTAGGTCTCTCACCTATATTCATCATTCCTTGATAATAACTCTCTTCTACACGTATCCAGGTCGCATAGACTCCTTTTTTGGGTACAATCTTGGAAGTGTTTTCCGGCTGAATATTTGCTGTAGGAAAACCCAAACTTTTCCCTCTCTTATCTCCATGAACCACGGTTCCATTGAGTAAATAATACCTTTCTAAAAATCTGGCCGCCTGGATCATATCCCCATCAACTTGTATCGCTTTGCGAACAGCTGTACTACTTACCGTTTGATCTCCAACTTCTTGCTTGGATACGACTTGTGATTTAAATCCCAATTCAACACCCAAACGTTTTACAGTATCTATCGTACCCTCTCGATCACGGCCAAAATGGTGATCATATCCGATGACAAAATTAGATACACCAATTTTCTCCCATATAATATCCTTGACAAACTCCTCAGATGTTAAAAGTGAAAAATCACGATCGAAAGGAATAACAACCATTTCATCGATACCCAGATCAGCCAACAGTTCACAGCGCTCTTTTAATGTGCTGAGTAATTTTATTCCGGATTCTCCCGGATTGATAATCTCTCTGGGATGAGGATCAAAGGTTATGATAACACTTCGTCCACCAGTTTTTAGCGCCTGATTAACAACTGTATTGATCAATACCCTATGGCCGGCATGTACACCATCAAAAGTACCTACCGTTAATGTGGTATCTATATCTCTTTTTACTTCATCTATAAACGTCAGTTTAGCCATTATTTAACAATTTCATTTTTTCATCAAATTGATCCACAGTAAAAGCGTCCTCAACAGAATAACCACCGGTTTCACTTCTTCTCAACTCAATCATATGTGCCCTGCTTCCCAATGCAATTCCCAGATCATGGGCTAATGACCGTATATAAGTTCCTTTCCCACAACGAATATCGAGCGTAATATCAGGCATGGATACATTCAAAACTTTGATCTCATGGATAGTTACTTCACGGGGTTTAATCTCAACACTCCCACCCCTTCTTGCTATTTTATAGAGTCGCTCACCCTTAATTTGAATAGCAGAATATATCGGAGGTACCTGAGATATAACTCCTGTAAATACAGAATCTAATATCTCTTCAATCATTGATCCATTGATATGATCCCATCCGGCAGTTTTATCAATTTCTGTATCTGCATCAAAACTGGGTGTTGATGCACCAAATCGAACTTTTGTCACATATCTCTTCTCCATAGATTGGATCTGAGATATCGATTTTGTCGCTTTTCCACTGCATAGAATCAGTAATCCTGTCGCCATCGGATCCAGAGTACCGGCATGTCCCACTTTCTTTGGCGGAATACGATTTCTTACAAATTTGACCAGATCAAAACTACTCCACCCTGTTGGCTTATCCATTAAAATGATCGCACCTCGAGAAAATAGTTCTGGATCATCAGGAAAAGAACTACTCTTTGATACTACCGGAAGATCGGAGACAGGAATCACCTTTTTTGCCATAATCAGGCTATTTACAAGATCTGATTACTATTTATCACTCTTTTTATTAGAGTCAATATCACCGGATCCGGTTTCTGAAAACAGATTCTGAATCTTATTCACATACTCAGCTGTATCATCCTGAAAGAATAGCAGTTCCGGAATTCGCCGCACCTGATGCCTGATTTTAGAAGCCAGTTTAAATCGTATTTCATCCTGACGTTCATCAATCATTTTATAAATTGGTTCTTCATCTCTCCCGGGAGCCAATACACTCAGGTAAACTTTTGCAATTGAGAGATCGTCTGTAACACGTACCTGTGTAATGGTTATAAATGTACCGGAGGGTTGGTAATTTCTTTGTAAAATCTCTCCCAAATCTTTCTTTAGTACAGATGCCAGTTTTTCTGTTCGAATACTCATAATAAATCCTTTTGTTTTAATGAGAGATTACAAATTAACAGAACCATACTTATACAAGCGGCAGATCAGATTACTACCTGGCATCCTCTAATTTTCGTTTCTTCTCAACGACTTCAAAGCTTTCAAATTCATCACCTACTTTGATATCATTAAAATTTACTAAACTGATTCCACATTCATATCCTGATGCTACTTCTTTTGCATCATCCTTGAAGCGTTTTAAAGAATCAATTTCACCTTCATAAATCACTACTCCATCACGAATAATACGAACCGGATTATTACGGTTGATCTTCCCTTCTGTTACATAACATCCGGCAATAGTCCCAACCTTAGATACTTTAAACACCTCACGTACAGTAACGAGTCCTTTCATCTCTTCTTTGATTTCCGGTGACAGAAGTCCTTCAAGTGCATCATGCACTTCATCAACTGCATCATAAATAACACTAAAGAGACGAATATCGATACTCTCATTTTCAGCTAACTTACGAGCAGGTGAGGTCGGCCTGACTTGGAAACCAATGATAATGGCATCTGACGCAGATGCCAGCAGAACATCCGATTCGGTTATTGCACCCGATCCGGTGTGAATAATATTAACCGATACTTCCTCTGTGCTCAATTTCTGAAGAGCTCCGGAAAGAGCTTCAATTGAACCATCCACATCTGCTTTAATAATGATATTCAATTCAGAGACTTCACCAAGAGCCATTCTTCTGGAAAGATCATCCAATGTGAGATGTTTCATCTTACGCAGCGACTGCTCTCTTCGAATCTGTTGACGCTGATTTGCAACTTCTCTGGCTGTTTTTTCATCTTTAGCAACCACCATCTTATCACCCGCTTGAGGAGAATCCGTAAAACCGGTGAGCTGTATAGGTACTGAGGGTCCGGCAACCTTTAACCTCTGACCATGTTCATTTTCCATCGCACGTACCCGCCCGGATACCGATCCGGCTACAAATGGGTCACCAATCTTCAGTGTACCGGTTTGCACTAATACATTGGCTACTGTACCCTTTCCTTTATCAACTCTCGATTCCAACACTATACACTGTGCCAATCGATTTGGATTCGCTTGAAGTTCCATGAGTTCAGCTTCAATCAATACTTTCTCAAGCAACTCATCAATTCCATTCCCTGTATGTGCCGACACTTCTGCAACCTGCGCTGTGCCTCCATACTCCTCTACAATGACTCCATGTTCTGATAGTTGTTGCTTAATTTTATCCGGATTTGCACCCTCTTTATCCATTTTATTAATGGCTACCACAATAGACACTTCGGCTGCTTTTGCGTGATTTATCGCTTCAATGGTTTGAGGCATCACAGCGTCATCTGCAGCAATAACCAAAATTACGATATCCGTTGCTTGAGCACCCCTGCTTCTCATGGCAGTAAATGCCTCGTGACCGGGGGTATCCAGAAATGTAATCTTTTTATTAGACTCTGTTACCACTTCATAAGCCCCAACATGCTGGGTAATTCCACCCGCTTCACCCGCGGCAACCTTCGCTTTACGTATATAATCCAACAGTGAGGTTTTACCATGATCAACATGTCCCATTACTGTAATAATAGGTGAACGTGGTTCCAAATCTTCAGGATCGTCTACAATATCTTCAAATTCTTCATCAATCAGTTCGTCTGCATCAACAAAGTCAACATCATAATCAAACTCAGCAGCAACTAACTCGATGGTACCTGCATCCAACCGTTGATTAATAGATACCATCATGCCAATACTCATGCATGTTGTTATCACATCCGTTGGTTTCACCTCAAGCAGTTCAGCAAGATCACTAACCGTAATGAATTCTGTAACTTCGACTACATTCGTTTCAAGTTGATCCATCTCCTCCTGAAGTGCACGCTCCTCCTCTCTCTCCTCTTTACGAGCTCTTCTTCTCTTCTGACGCTTACTCCCAACAGTTCCTCCTGATTGGATTTTCTGCATGGTTTCACGCATTTTCTTTTCTACATCCTCTTCATCAACACGTGAACTCTTTTTGGCCTTCTTCTTTTTCGTCTTTTTTGCAGGTTTTGCTTCCTCTTTTTTCTCTGTTTTTGGCTTGCTGGCTGAAACTTCATCTGCTTCAGTTCGATCTTTCTTTCTCTTTCGTGTTTTACGTTTTTTACGTGAATCTCTTGAAAATTCCACTTTACCCAGCACTTTAGTTCCGGTCAATTTTCCGGCTCTACCTCTTACAATCTCTTCATCCTCATCATCCTCATCATCCTCATCATCCTCATCATCCTCTTCATCTTCCTCATCCTCATCGTAATCATCCTCATCTTCCTCATCTTCCTCATCCTCATCGTAATCATCCTCATCTACATCTACTTCATCTGAATCATTACTATCAGATTCCTCCTCATCATCATCATCTGTGCCATCTGAATCAACTTCTGATTCATCTTTTTCGGTCACTTCTTTTTCACTCTTTTCTTCAACATCTTTTTTAGAGATCACAGGCTCTTCTGACTCTTCTGGCACTGCTTTCGCTTTAGATTCCTCTTCCTCAACTACCTCTTTATCAGCCACCTCTTTTTTAACGTCCTCTGAAGGTGTCTCTTTTGCTGAAGGTTTATCATCTTCCGGTTCTAAAACAGAATCCGGTTTTGCTTTTGGTTTAGGAGTTTCCTTTTTAGGTTCGTCAGGCAGCTCATCAATCGGTTCAAGAAAATTTTCAATCGTTACACTTTCGTTGCGATTTGAAATAATTTGATTTCGACGACTTTCATACTCTTCCCTAGCTTTTTCATGCTCCTTGCTCTTTTCTTTGTCATCTCCATATACCCCTTCCAATACAGAGTACATCTCTTCATCAATATTGGAATTCGGTCTGTTGGCAACATCAAAACCGTTCTTCCCCAATGCATCTACAATAGATTGCGTTGTAACGTTAAATTCTGATGCTACTTTAAAGAGCTTTTTTGGTTTTTGCTTGGTCATAAATAAGCTATGATGGTCTGTTAATCAATTAATAAGTGATAATGCCTTACCTCAGTAAGGTACGATCAATCTTCTTCCTCCTCAAATTCATATGCAATGATGTCGATAATTCTTTCTGCCTCTGCTTTATCAATTTTTCCTTCGGTTCTGCGCACAATTTCATCTTCATCCAGATCAAGAACTGATCGTGCACTGTCACAACCAATATCCCGGAGTATTTGAATAGTTTCTTTCCCAAAGTCCTCTTCAAATTCCAAAATTTCAATATCATCCTCTTCTTCCACTTCTCTGAAAACATCAATTTCACAATTAGCTAATTTTGATGCGAGTCGGATGTTCACACCTCCTTTACCAATGGCTTTCGACACTTCATCGGCAGGCACTAATACACTGGCACGTTTCAAATCCTCGCTCATTTCCACTTTCAGGACTTTAGCCGGCTGTAAAGCACGTTTGATAAATTCAATTTTATCATCTGTATAATTAATAACATCTATGTTTTCATTCTGCAGTTCTCGAACCACAGCATGAATTCTAATTCCCTTCATGCCTACACAGGCTCCAACAGGATCTACACGCTCATCGTGAGAGATGACAGCAACCTTGGATCGATCTCCGGGTTCCCGTGCAATTCGTTTCAAATCAATAATACCATCAAAAACCTCTGGAATCTCATTCTCAAATAACCTCTCAAGAAACAGTTCTGAAGTCCTTGAAATAATGACGGTAGGATTTCCACCATGACGCTTCACCTCTACAACTACAGCTCGAATAGTGTCTCCCTTACGATATCTATCTTTATAAATCTGTTCACTCTTTGGAAGTAATAACTCTACGCCATTATGATTCACAAGTATATCCTTATTGCTTCGAACTTGATACACATCACCCAGCACGATTTCACCCACACGATCCGTGTAATCCTCAAATATATTGTCTTTTTCAATTTCTCGAATTCTCTGAGCTAACTGTTGACGTGCCATTGTAACAGCTCTGCGACCAAAATCTGTAATAGATATCTCCTGAGCATACTCATCGTAAAGCTCTAAATCAGGATCATGTGTAAGTGCTTCCTTTAGTGTGATCTCAGTTATTGGATCTGTCAACTCATCGTCCGGCACTACTTCACGTATATGTAAAATTTGAATTTCTCCCCTATCTGCATTCAAAATTACTTCGAATGATTCATCTGACTCATATTTTTTTCGAATCATCGTCCGAAATACATCTTCTAAAATGGATAAGAGTAGATCTTTATCTATGCCTTTATCTTTCGCAATTTCTGCAAAGGACTGAATGATAATTTTTGAGATATCGTTTTGCATCGGAACGTTTCCTATTTAATTTTAAACTAAATTTTCGGGATGATTTTTGCCTCAATCACGGAGTCATACCGGATATCAATGCACTTTCCATCCGAATGAATCACGGTAAATGAATCTTCCCCCGTTTGATCTATAACTCCTTCAACAGTCAAATAATCCTCTTCCTGCTTGTATTTTACTTTCGCTAATCTTCCAATATTTTTTTTGTACTGCCTTACATCAGATAATGGCCTGGATAAACCGGGTGATGAAACATTTAACCTGAAACTACCACTGAACAGATCACTCTCTTCCATCAATACACCCAATTCTCGACTTATCTCCGAACATTTACCCAAATCAACACCTTCCTCCTCAGAATCAACCAACACCCATACCTCAGGCATCTTCTGATGCTTTAACTCTACATCAACAAGGTACATATTCCTTTGTTCTACAATAGGTTGCGATAATTCTTTAATACTATTTATTGTGTCTGGCTGCATTCGTCAAATTGATCCAACGTATAAAAAAAAGTGAGAACCTCTCGGCGCTCACTTTTCAGTATGGTAAAATAACGCTAAATGCTGAAAAATACAACTGAAACACACCCGATCACTTCCTTTTACCCATGAATCTATCATCGTTGTATATGAAGCACGAATGATCACTTCCTTGTTAAAATCGTGTTATCATTGTGGAGAATCTAATACAATAAATTCCCTATATTTTTGACATAGATTAAAAACGATCAGACCAAAATAAAATTTAGCTTTACTAAATAATTTATTTATGCAAAGGTTACTCCCCTATTTACTCCTTATGTTCTTTCTGAACTGTAATGGTTCAGATAAATCTGAATTAGATGATTTCAGAACCAACAGAATATTGGAATATAGATCTGAAGTTTCATTCCATAGTGCAAACAATGATAGAGAGATCTCAACCATTAAAGTCGCCGTTGCAGAGGATGATAACAGCAGAAGCGAAGGCCTAATGGATGTCCATGACCTTCCGGCAGATGCCGGAATGCTCTTTATTTTTGAAGACAATCAACCCAGAAGCTTCTGGATGGCAAATACACCCCTTTCCCTGGATATTATATTTGTCAACTCTGATATGGAAATCGTCAGAATCCATCGAAACACCCCCCCATATTCGCATGAACAGATACAATCTGACCAACCGGCTAAATATGTAGTTGAAGTGAATGCAGGTTACAGTTTAAGACACGATATCACAGAAGGAATGTTGATCTCCTTCACAGATTATTAGTTAATTACCATACGGCCAAATCATTCAGAATCAGAAAAGTTTGATTGAGTCGTAACTCACTCCATAATATCGTTATACAATTGTTCAGCTTGGGTCTCCAACTCTTTAAGAGTCCCATCATTGGTTATCAAATAATCTGCCAAATGAGTTAACTGATCAAAATCTGGTTGTTGTTCATCACGGCTCTCTACATCAGATCCGGTGACACCATCGCGCTCTACAACTCTCCCAATTCTTTTACTCTTATTTGAAACTATCAACACAATCAAATCAATACCATCAGGTCGCCCTCCAATCAACAGAAGCGCTGCCTCTTTCACAACGATTTTTTTGTTGTTTGACTCTGCATTCTTTACAAAGTTCTTAAAATCTTTGGCAACAGCGGGATGAACCAACTTATTCAATGTGTCAACCCTCCCGTTTTCAAATGCCTCTTTAATAAGATGACTTTTATTTAAACTGCCATCGGGGTGATAGGTCTCTTCGCCAAATACATCTTTAAGTCGGTTATTTAAATCATGATCTGTAACCATTAATTTTTTAGCCGCATTATCTGCATAGTAGACAGCAGCACCTAGCTTTTCCCAAACCTTGCATAATGTGGTTTTCCCGGAACCAATCCCACCCGTGACTCCTACTATTTTCATTTGGCATCCGGTATAGAATTTTCCATCAAATACGCCTTCATGAAGGAATTCAGATCCCCATCCATCACACCTTGAACATCTGCTGTTTCATGATCTGTACGATGATCTTTCACCATATTGTAAGGATGGAAAACATATGAACGAATCTGAGATCCCCACTCATTGCTGCTTTTGGAATCTTCAAGCAGTTGTTTTTCTCTCTCTTTTATCCCTTTTTCCAGTTCATAAATTTTTGATTTCAGCATGACCATCGCCTTTTCACGGTTTTTTAGCTGAGATCGCTCCTGCTGACACTCAGCAACAACCCTCTCTTTGGTTCCGTCGCTCAAAGTACCCGACCAAACCAGTCTTACACCGGTTTCAACTTTATTCACATTTTGTCCGCCGGCACCACTAGCATGAAAACGCTGAAGTTCAACATCAGAATCGATAATGGTAACGTCAATCGTATCATCTATAAGTGGAGATACAAAAACGGAACAGAATGAGGTATGCCTGCGTGAATTACTGTCAAAAGGAGATATTCGAACCAATCTATGAACACCACTCTCAGATTTAAGGTATCCATATGCATTGTGGCCACTCACTTCTATTGTCGCACTTTTAAGTCCGGCTACTTCACCATCCTGATACTCAATGACAGATACTTGATGCCCTTGTTGATCAGCCCATTTATTGTACATACGAAACAACATCACGCCCCAATCCTGACTTTCAGTACCTCCTGCACCCGGATTAAATGTAACGATGGCATCTCTGTGATCATCGGGATCACTGAGCATATTTTGCAACTCCAAGTCTTGCAGTAATCCAGTGAATCGAGCAACCTCTTTCTCTAATTCTGAGGTAACATCTTCACCCTCTTCAAGGAACTGTTTATAGACTAAAATGCTCTCCCTGAGCTCATCAAGTTCATCCCATTTACCGATAATCTCTTTCTCAAAACCAAGATCCCGCATAATCGATTGAGCCCGATCAGGATCATTCCAAAATTCAGGATCTTGTGTGAGATCCTGTAGTTCGATAACTCTTACCTTTTTTCGGTCATAGTCAAAGATACCCCCTGAGCGCATCAAGGCGCTCAAAGAGTTTATCTAGTTTTTCTGTATGATAAGTGCTCATTCTACCTTTCTACTTTTTCAGTAATTTTGCAATTGCCAGTCCAATCAATAGTCCGCCGGCAAGTGCAGCTCCTAATCCGGTTTCCGGGTTTTTTTTCACATACTTTTTCGCATTATCATACTCTTTACGAAGGTCAACCTGTAGTTTTTCGCCTTCAACTTTAAGTTTGCTCAGTATGTCATTGTATGTAGCTTTTAATTCTTCTTTTTCTTTAACAAGTGCGTCTTTCAACTGTTTTTCTTTTTCTTTTATATCCATCTATATCCTCTTATTTGAATGTTTATTTTTAATTTGTAGGTAATTTCCCTACTGATTGTTCCCTATACTGTAACTCATATAACTTCCGATAAATTCCATCTTTACGCTTTATTAGCTGTTTATGTGAACCTTTCTCACGAATAGAGCCCTTATGCATCACAAGAATATTATCTGCACCCTGTATTGTCGACAATCTGTGGGCAATGACGATTGAAGTCCGACCTATCATCATTCGTTGACAAGCTCTGGCAACCAGCTCCTCAGTTTCAGAGTCCACACTAGATGTTGCCTCATCTAAAATTAAAATTTTTGGATCATAAACCATAGCCCTTACAAAACAAATTAATTGTCTCTGCCCCATGGATAGTGATGCCCCTCTTTCCTGCAATTCAAAATCATACGTTCCAGGTAATTTCTTAATAAACTTGTGTGCTTCTACTTCCTTGGACGCTTTTATTACCTGATCTCTGGTAATGGATTTATTACCCAACGTAATATTCTCTAATATGGATCCGGAAAAAAGTGCATTATCTTGAAGAACCAATCCGAAATTCGATCTGAGATAACTCAATGACATCTTTTTTATGTCCATATCATCCAGTAAAATTTCACCCTTTTCTATATCATAATAACGAAGAAGTAAGTTGATAAGTGTGGACTTCCCAGCCCCGGTAGCACCTACTACTGCAAGAAGTTCACCTGGTTTTGCTTCAAATGAGACATCATCTAAAATTAATTCCTGATCACTATTATATCGAAATGTCACATTCTTGAACTCAATTTTGCCCTCAATATTTGTCGGACGCTCCGGATTATCAGTTTCAAGGACTTCGTTTTTGGTATCCAACACATCAAATATTCTTTCTGAGGAAGCTAAAGCTGATTGCAGTGTATTATATTTCTCGGATAATCCTCTGATCGGATTAAAAAATTGTCTGACATACTGTATAAAAGCAAGCAGGACACCGAATGTCAATTGATCCATTATTGCCCTGGCTCCACCATACCAAACCACAAGTGCCATCGCAACACTAGCCAGAACTTCAACAATTGGCCAAAATATTGAAAAGTAGAAGATCGTTTTTATATGAGCATCTTTATGCTCTTTATTAATCGCTTCAAAACGCTCTCTCTCTTTATTTTCCCGATTAAATAATTGTACAATCGCCATGCCATTGATATGCTCTTGAACAAATGAGTTGAGCCTTGCTATCTGGTCTCTAACATTTAAAAAAGCAATCCTGACTTTACCTTTAAACCAGAATGTGGAGTAGAAAAGTACAGGCAATACCAGTATTGAGATTAAAGTCAGCTCCCAGCTCATCATCAACATGAAAGTGAGAATAAAGAAGATTCTAAACAGATCCCCTAACATGTTCACAATACCATCCGACAGAAGCTCGCTCAACGCCTCAATATCACTGGTTGTTCTGGTAATCAATCTACCGATTGGGTTCTTATCAAAAAACTGTACATGTAGCCCTTGTATCTTCTTAAAAACCGCATTTCGAATGCTAAAAAGTACACCCTGACCAAACCACCGAGTAATGTAAGTATTAAATATTAATACGATAAATTCACCAACAAGCGCAGCCCCAAGTAGAAATATTATCCAAAGTAATCCATCAACATCACCAACAGAGATATAATCATCAACGGCTATTTGAGTCAACTTTGGACGTACCGTCCCCAAAAAAGCTGCCGAGAGCGTGAGTATAATAGCGGTTAAGGCCCACCACTTATAAGGCTCAAAAAAAAGATAAAGCCGCTTGATCAGTACTGAATCAACGGATTCACTGTTTTGTTTTTTACTCAATGAATCAAATCTGTTAATATTTTAAAAGAGGATAATTTTCGATCAAAATCGATCAAAATTATCGAAGGGTGTTCTGGGTGTGATATGTTTGGGTGGACGTGATGATCGATTTTCTGAATCATCATTATTATATCGAGGTTTTTCTTGCCTCTTTGTTCTGCGTTCACCTGAGTCGGAACGACTGTTTTGTTTTCTGCTATTTTGTGGCCTACGTTTCCTGAATCGCTTATTCCCTCCTCTGTCACTACTCTTTTTGTCATATGTTTTCCCATCGGATCTGGATGAATCACTTTTTTCATCAATCTCTTTCATATAAACACGCTGTTTAATTATATCTTTTTCCAGCGATGGATTTGTGTAAATCGGCCTCATTTCTGTTGCTAACCATGCAGGGAAAAAATTCTCACGAGCTTCCCTTAGTAGTATAAACGGATTTGTATATCGTGCAGAAAAATGGCCGATCACCAATAATTTTGTTTGTGACTCTGTTGCTACCCTAGCCGCATCAACTGAAGTAGAGTGGCCGGTTTCCTCAGCTTTGTCTGAAAGTGACGCACTGAATGTTGCTTCGTGATAGAGAATATTGGTATTCATTGCCAATTTCACTGCATTTGGACAGTATTTTGTATCGGTAACATAAGCAAAACTGTCGCCGGGCCTTGGGTGGCCTACTATATCAACCGATTTTACCAGAGTCCCATCTTCCAATTTTACATCTTCTCCGGCTTTTAATGCTTTGAACTGTTCATCTTCGGTAATACCAAGGTTTGTTGCTTTTTGAGCATCTACTTTTCCCGGTTTATCTTTCTCCTGGAAACGATAACCTACACAAAATCTTGAGTGATTTAAAGGTCTGGCTTCTACATAATAATCATCGGTATCTACTACTTTCTGAGACTCTATATCTTCTTTAATCTCTATGAAATTCAGATCATAATTTAATTCGATACCCGCAAATTTGAAGTTCCAATCGATATATTTTTTAATCCCTTTAGGGCCAATAATGCTCATTGGATCTTCTCTTCGCTGCAGCTGAAGTGTAGATAACAAACCCATCAGTCCGGAGTAATGATCTATATCAAAATGTGAAATAAATATATTTGTAATTTTTGATCTCTTCAATCCTGCCTGAAGCATTCGCATCTGTGTATTTTCACCGCAGTCAAACAGATGAACATCACCTTCCCTCCAAAGAGCTACTGATGGTAAATGTCTTGTGGCCGTAGGCGTTGCAGAGGCAACTCCAAGTGGTACTATAATCATTTTTTCTCCCGTTTTTGTGTAGGGTTTTGCTTATCAAACAAAATTACCCTGTTTTCAGTTTTATGATTTTATTTATATATCTGCTAATTCTTGTTCAATTAGCTGTTTTTGGTACATACTGTGGTAACGCCCTTTCTTATCAATTAATTCTGTATGAGTTCCAAATTCGAGCACTTTTCCATCTTCAATATAGATAATTTTATGAGCGTTTTTTACCGAAGAAATTCTATGAGATATCATGATCGTTGTTACATTAGACAACTTGATCTGTAAATGCCTTAAAATTGCATCCTCAGTTTTGGTGTCAACAGCACTTAAAGAATCGTCAAAAATCACGATATTTGGATCTTTTATAATTGCCCTGGCAATTGCTGTTCTCTGTTTTTGTCCGCCGGACAATGTGATACCTCTTTCACCCACTAGTGTCTCAAATTTTTTCTCAAAATCCAAAATATTCTCAAGTAACTGTGCATTTTCTGCAGCTTCTTCAATTAATCCCATGGATGCACCCACTGCCCCAAATGCTATGTTCTCTTTTACTGTCGTTGAAAATAGAAATGTGTCTTGTGGAACATACCCGATTGATTTCCTGATATGTGTCAAATTCCGTTCTTTTAAATTAACCCCATCTATGTAAACTGCTCCGTCAGTCGGATCAAACAGACGGGGAATCAAGTTAACCAAGGTAGTTTTACCCGCACCTGTTCTGCCAACTAATGCCACATTACTACCTGCCTCTATCTTGATATTTATATCTTTTAAAACATACTCATCGCTGCCTGGATACTTAAACGATACATTTTTAAACTCAATCTCTCCTTGTATTGAAGCTAAATCTTCACTGTTTTCTTCATTATCTATAATGTCAATCGGCTCTGTTAGTATTTGATCAATACGATGCCAAGATGCCAGTGATTTTTGCATCGTATTCACTGTGTAACCCAAGGACGCAACAGGCCATGTGAGATATGCAACATAAATCACAAATTCAGCAATGTTACCGATTGTAATTAGATCGTCCATTACCATCAACCCGCCCCGCCAAATGACAATCAATACTGATACGCCAATGAGCAGGTTAAGAGTTGGATGAAACAGGGATTCAACCATGTCGAGTTTTAATTTCTTTTTGCGATACTGATCCCCTTCAATCTCAAAAAGTTTCTGTTCATGCTCTGTACGATTGTAAGCTTTGATCAATCTGATACTACTAAATGTTTCTTGAGCTTTTCCTGCTAATCTGGAATATTGCTCTTGTATTATCAGTTGATATCTGTTGATAAAACCACTAACCCAATATGCAAACATAGATAAAAAAGGCAGTGGAAGTAGTGCCCAAAGTGTCAACTCACTGTTTACTATTATCATCATTGTAATGATAAATCCAGCCCTGGTTAATGTATTTACGGTATACATGAGAACCGGGCCAAAATATTCTCGCACCCTGGCCACATCTTCGGTAGCTCTTACATAAGTTTCACCGGATCTGTTGGCAGAAAAATATCTCTGAGGCAGTTTGAGAAGTTTATCCATGATATCATTCCGAATATCAAACTCTATCTTTCGTGAACTTACAATGAGTGTCTGACGGGTAGCAAAAAGTAACAAACCATATAGAATTACTGTCCCTATAAGAAGCAATGAGTTATATGCCAACACAAAACCGGCTTCACTGGAGAAAAGAATTTGAAACAACGAATCGGGAATAGCAGTTGAACTCTCCCCGAGACTCTCTACTTCATCCATCGTCTGTCTGATAAGGACAGGAATCCAAATCAGAAAAAAGTTGGATGCTGTCAGGAAAAAGACACCCAGCAGTAGTGTGCCTTTATATTTTACTAAATACTTGTTTAATTTTTTTATCGAATCCAAATTGGTGGTTTTTCAGATAAATAGTCAATTTCTATGAAAGCAACGGTTTAAAAACTCTTTCCATTCATTCAAATGTGTCCTTCATCAGTTATAATTGATATAAATAAGATTAATGAGCTCCGTCTATCCTTATTTTATATCTGATACCCTCGGTCAAAAATCTCTATTTAAATTTCTCTAACCATGCATTTGCCAAATGCACCCCGGAACAATATGCTGCATCAATCGTGTCACTTTCATAATAATCACCTACTAATGCCAATGGTGCATCATCCGTTTCAAGATCAAAATATGGGCGGTTCAACACTTTTTTTGGCCTGCTATATTTCCACAGATGAAGTTGACTCCACTTAGGGGATGTAACCCATCCACTTACAATCTCAGCAAATTCTTCTAACATTAACTTGGTAATCTGCTCTTTATCACTTTTTAAGTGTTTTCTTGAAAAAGATTCATTTCCGTGAAGTACAAAAGAGCTCTCCTGATGATCTCTCTTCGATGCTTCATTTGAAATGAATTCTATGACCGGGCTCTTGCAAATGATCCCATCCCATTCCGGTATGGGATTATCACCATACCCTACCATCAGTGAGTACGACGGACTATAATGAATTTCATCAATCTCTCTTACCAGTTTAAGTGTTTTTGTCTCATCGATGGTCATTGACAAAATCCCATACGCCTGAGGAGCCGGAAGAGCAATGATTACAGCATCTGCACTAAATGTCTTGCTTGATGTAAAATTAATAATCCAAGGTTTTCGATTATTCCGATTCTGACCAAAATAGGTTAACCCTCCTACTTTACTGTTCTTTTTAACATCTACCCAACGACCTAAATAGTGACCAATCCGATTCATTCCATCAACTGATGTATAGGTTAATTTATCTGATGGATTTGGATTTTTTGGGTATATACCCAAACCATCATAAACAGTTATCGATTGTCCCCATGGCTGTACCAGGTTATTCTTTACTAGTTCATCTGTAAATTCTCGAAATTCCGGAGATGTTGCTGAGAACATTGGAAGACCGTGATCCATTTTAGATCGTAACTGATCACCTGCATATCGAGTGGCTGCTCTGCCTCCATATCCATTGCTCTTTTCAAAAACTGTTACTTCATGACCTGCCCTTGCTAAGATTCTACCCGCTGCCAAACCGGATATTCCAGCACCTATGATCCCAATAACCATACTTGATCTGTTTATGTATTAAAGAATTTTTTCTTATCTGGTAAACTTAATGAACTATTCGTTCTTCTTCCTCTATTTTTTGGTTAAAGAATGTTTAAAAACCGAAATAGATCGTAAGTCACTTTATTAGATTTACACCTGATACAGTGTAATCTTTGGATTGGCGGCCTTCTTATCCAAAAGTGCCGGCCAATAAGCCACAACTTCACTCGCCTTGGGGCGCCCGCCTGCAAAACCGGTTACACCGGATGGACCGGTCAGGATCAATGGGGCAATCTCTTTCCCAAATCGATCCAACTCCTCTTTATTATTCCCATGTACAGAGATCCTGAGTTGCACTTCATTTAACTCCTTTTGATTCGCTTCAGCTAACAAAGCATCTTCATTGCACGCATTTAAACCAACATACTCAATGTTTGTATCCCTGAAATGAATCCCCAGATTTTCAGCACGTTTTAAAAGAATATCACCACCTGTCTTGGCCTTTTTTAATGCATCAGGCCAGCAGTATACCAGCGTTGATGACAGTTTATACCCATCAATATAACTGGCTGATATTTTATAAGTGGGAGTATCCGAATAACCTTTTATTCCTGTTACTTTCACTCTGTCTTTACCGTCCTGCTCTAACTGAACAGTTGTGAAATCAGCAATACAATCCGGAGTGATATATTCAGCGGGATTTCCAATTTCGTAGAGTAATTGCTCTTTAACGGTCATCTCAGAAATGAGTCCACCGGTCTCTTCATGTTTAGTCACATAAAAAGTTCCATCAGGGTACGCTTCAATAATGGGAAAACCGATATTTGTTAAATCTTCAACACTTTCCCAATCAGTAAAATTTCCTCCGCTCACTTGTCCGCCACACTCAATGATATGCCCTGCAATGGTACCTGTTGCCATGAGATCATAGTTTTCAAAATCCCATCCAAATTCATACACCATCGGTGCAAGGGTGAGTCCGGTATCTGTAACACGACCCGTGATCACAATATCCGCTCCCTCTTTTAAAGCTTCAACGATAGGTCGGCAACCAAAATAGACATTGGCACTTAACAGTTGATCCTTCACAATTCTGATCGGATCACCACTTTCCATATTTTTAAGAGAATGTCCATTTTTAATCAACTCATCCAGATTTGGTAAAATATCATCCCCATCTACGACAGCTATTTTAATTCCCGATACGCCCGCTTCTTTTGCGACTTTGAGGATTGCATCTTTACAGGCTTTTGGGTTTACACCTCCGGCATTTGATATCACCTTCACACCTTTATGCTTAATCTCATGTAAAGTGTCTCTTATGACATCGACAAAATCCCGGGCATAACCGAAATTTTCATTTCTCATTCTCTGCTTCTGCATGATCGACATCGTAACTTCCGCCAGATAATCCATGACCAGATAGTCGATTTTTCCATTTTTTACCTGATTTACGGGAGCACTAGGCAGATCACCCCAAAACCCTTGTCCGGAAGCAATTTTGATGAACTCTTTCATTATTCTCCAATACGTTTACTTCTATATTTTCATTTATGGAATATCGGGAAAAGCTGTGAGAAAAACTTTCTCAATTCAAATCAAGATACTTGGATAAAATTCGCCTCTTTAACTAATTTTTGGTGTAGCTGATGCGTAGTTCTTTTTGATATATTCATCGAGAAGCTGACGGAACTCTGCTGCTATGTGATCACCTCGCAGTGTCGAATGATGCTCTCCATCTATATATACAGGCGCTTTAGGATCCTCAAAAGTACCCGGAAGAGAGATTCCAATGTTTGCATGTCTCGATTCACCGGGACCATTCACAACACAACCCATAACAGCTATATCCATCTCTTCAACTCCCGGATGGATCTCTCTCCAAATTGGCATCATCTCTAAAATGTAATTTTGAATGTCATCGGCCAGTTCCTGAAAGTAGGTGCTCTTTGTGCGCCCACAACCCGGACATGAAGTAACCTGTGGGATAAAACTTCGAATTCCAAGTGATTGAAGAATCTGTTGACAAATTCGAACTTCTTCTGCTCTGTCGGCACCCGGCATCGGAGTCAAAGATACCCGTATCGTGTCGCCAATACCCTTTTGGAGTAATACTGCCAATGCAACTGAACTAGCAACGGTTCCCTTCATTCCCATTCCCGCTTCTGTTAAGCCGAGATGCAATGGATAGGGGAGAATCTCCGCGATTCGTTGATAGACAGTGATCAGATCCTGGACTCCGGACATCTTACAACTTACGATAATCTTGTCGGATGGTAATCCCACCTCCTCAGCAAGAGCAGTAGATCTTCTGGCACTCTCTACCATCGTGTCGAGCATTACCTCCTTAGATGATTTTGGTTTTGTAAGAGCGTTGTTCGCATCCATATACTGAGCAAGAAGCTGTTGATCCAGTGAGCCCCAGTTCACACCGATTCGTACCGGTTTGTCATATTTTATTGCCTGTTCAACAATGGTGCAAAAATTTTCATCCCGCGCTTTTGTCCCCGTATTTCCAGGGTTAATTCTGAATTTTGCAAGTGATTTAGCCATTTCAGGATAAGCTGTTAGTAACTTATGCCCATTGTAATGAAAATCACCGATGATCGGAACCGTCACACCTCTATTGAGTAATTTTTCTTTAATATAGGGTACAGCTTTTGCAGAAGCATCGTTATTGACAGTGATTCGAACCAGTTCTGACCCTGCTTTATTCAGATGATCAATCTGTTCAACTGTTTCATCAATGTCAGCAGTATCTGTATTTGTCATTGACTGAACCACAATAGGATTACCACCACCTACCTTAACATCGCCAACTGTAACGGGTATTGATTTTTTTCTAACGATAGAGATCATAATAATTAATTACTCTGCTTTCCTGCTGGATTTTATAATTTTAATTCTTTCTACTGAGCTCAAAAAGGGTCTTCTTCTCCTCTTTTGAAAGGCCATCATATCCCTCATGAGATATCTTCTCTAAAATCCTATCCAGTTCGGTTTGGTCAACTTCCTCAACTATTTCGACATCTGAAACGGAGTACATTTTTTTATTCTTAGGTTTTCGGGTTTTTGAACCTGATTTATTTCCCAAGCCACCACTAAATAACCCCTCAATAGGCCTGACATATTTTGAAAGATCATTCCCTTGTGCATGTGATTTAATTATCAGATAGCCACAACCTGCCCCCCCCAAATGAACTAACCTAGCTATCATATCTCCACTACCTATTAGTAGAATATCAAAAGCAATCAACCCGGCAACTAAAAATCGTGCTTCGATTGGGGGTAAAAAAAGTAACATGATTGGAGCTGATGGGTATAGGTAGGCAAAGGCAACCATTACACCAAAAACAGCACCGGATGCACCAATTACAATACTGGTACCATAAAGAAACGATAGTGCTATATGAAGAATTGCCCCTCCGATACCGGCTCCAAAGAATAGAACTGTAAAGGAACGAGGTCCAATCATCTCCTCAACAGATCTGCCCATCCACCATAACCATAAAAGATTGAACAGTAGATGAAAACCACTTCCATGCAGAAACATATATGTCACAAACCGCCAAGGTTGAGTAATGGCCGTCCAAAGCGATGGATCAAATGCCAAATATGTGATAATCCAGCTGTTTAGACTCTGCCCTCCAATGGCAATAGATCCAAACAATGCTTGAAAAAGGAATACAGCTACATTGATCGTAATTATAATACGAATCACTGAAGGGATCATCATAAATCCACGTTTAAAAGCACTACTGAATGATTCTTGTTGATACATATTATTCTGTTACTCTATACCCGATTTCAAATAGATGTAGTAATCCTTAATAATATTCTTTCTCTCCTTTTAAACCCCAATATTTGATTAAAATAAATCCAACTATCATGCCGCCGAGGTGAGCAAAATGTGCAATCCCGCTATTGGGCCGCATCACTCCAGAGAAGAGTTCAATCACTCCAAATATCAGTACAAAATATTTTGCTTTAATTGGTATCGGAGGAATCAATAACATGATATAGCGATCCGGAAACATCATCCCAAAAGCCAGTAGAATACCGTAAACGGCTCCTGAAGCTCCAACTGTAGGTGCACCGGCTCCACCAATCCACATATGAATTAGCGCCGCTCCCATACCGGTTAAAAAATAGTAGATCACAAACCGGTTGGTACCCCAGAAGTTTTCTATACTCTGTCCAAATATCCAGAGTGCAAAAAGATTAAATATCACATGACCAAAACTACCATGTAAAAACATATAAGTTACCAGCTGCCATGGATAAAATCGACCCGACCCAACAGGCCACAAGGCACCATACTCCATCAAAAGTTGGTAAAATATAGGTGTCCCAAGTGCCAGAAATAATAATCCATTTACGATCAGCAGATGTTTTACTGCCGGGGGAAAAAATGAGAAACTTGTATTGGGCGAATAGTTTTCGTCTTGAAATTTCAATTTTTTTTATGCTTTATTTAAATATTTCAGAACTCTCAAATATACATTAATTCCACTTAAAGTAACGCCCGGAATTCCTTGTCCAGGAAATACAGTATCTCCACATAAATAGATTCCTGCAAACGGCGTCTGATTTGGAGTCCAATCAAGAAGAGAACGATCCATACTTTGTGGTATGCCTCCTACCCTTCCTTTTTTTCTGTATACCCAGTTACTCCAAGTAACCGGAGTTGAAGAAAAAGCCAATTTCACATTTGCATCTGCAAAGTGTGGTAATTTTTTTTGAAGCAATTGAATAATTTGTTCTTGCACTGCATCTTTATCAACATTATATGATCCATTTAATTCAAACCAAAAATCAGGATCCGCGTGTGTTGAAACATTCAATACCCTTTCACCATCCCCTTTTATCCTGCTTTTATCTTCTCTATCAGAAAATGAAACAAAAATTGAGTTAGAATTCAGTCCATCTCTCCGTTCGTCTTCATCAATGTGAATTTGATGATGTAGCGTCATCTCTTCCGGGAACGGATCATCAGTTACAATACCCATTGTAAATGCTCCCCAAGCCTTCTCATATTTTGCTGACTCTTTTTGAAAATAATTCTTTAATTCTCCCTGAGTGATATCAACCATATTCCATACCGGAATATTGGAAACAAAACAACGAGATCGATACCTCTTATTTTTATTCGTATTCACTTCTGTAATGCCGTTTATCTGTTCAATCGATAGAACTCTTTCTTTAACGTGAAGTGTCCCACCATTACTTTCTAAATTGGCAGAAAGTGTATTAACCATCTCTATGAGTCCACCGGGAACATAGAAGTTCGTATAATTTGTGTATGTGACAGCGGGAGCTCCAAATAGCATCGGAGTTTCAGTTGATGGAGACTGTGCCGATATAATCAGTTGTTCATCTAAAAATCTGTAAAATTCAGGATTTGAGATACCTATATCAGTGGCTGTTTTTTTTACAGATTTAATAGCATAGGGCAAGACCCAAAGATCTCTCATATCATTTTTAAAAAGATGAACGACTTCCGATATACGTAATGGTGGAAAGAAATTATTCTTTCCGGAAACTTTCCATACGACATCAGAAATATCAAAACATAGTTCCCAAAATCTCTTCTGCTCTTCTTTTTCCCCATAAATAGCCGTGACTTCCTCAATCCATGTTTCACGATCTTTCCAGCGGATAATTTGTTTTCCACTTTGATGTACAGTCATGGAGGGCTGAATTTCTTTTTTGGGGATCTCAAACTCAAGTAACTCCTCCAATATTTTCATGGGTTGATTCTGATCAAAACCAATCAAGGTTGTTGCTCCCGATTCAAATATATATCCTTTTCTGTAATAGGACGAACTGCACCCGCCGGCTACATGCCCCGCTTCCAATAATAGGACAGAGTAACCTGCTTTTGCCAATAGTGCACCTGCCGAGAGTCCACCCATACCCGCACCTGCAACAATGACATCATAAATTTCAGTTTCTTGATTCACCGCATTTATTATTTTTTAATGAATAGTTTCAAAAACAGACGAAACCAATCCTTCGTTCGATGACACAATCTAAAAATCAGATTAAGGTGCTTTTTTTATTACGAACTCAAAAAAAAGGTGGCAGAGTAGATAGGGGGAGTTCTGATTCGTTAGACTTGAAATAAGCATTATTTTAAGTCGTATGCTATAGTTTTAAGCGATCATTATATAGCTTTAGAGTGCTTAACCTGATCGCTTCAACTATTTTATCTTCTGACTTCTTATCTGTTTTCTTAAACAGATAATTCCAATTCAACATTGGCTAGAGTTGGTTTTTCAATCTTCTCATCCACTTCAATGACCCCATCTCTAAGTCTGATAACTCTTCTCGCATAATTTGCAATTTCATTCTCGTGAGTAACCAACAAAATGGTATTGCCACCTCTATAGATCTCTTCTAAAAGAAGCATAATTTCATCTCCGGTTTTTGTATCCAAATTACCGGTTGGTTCATCAGCAAGAAGTATAGATGGGTCATTCACTAGAGCTCTGGCAATGGCAACACGCTGTCGTTGTCCACCCGATAGCTCATTCGGTTTGTGATCCATACGATCTCCCAGTCCTACTTTCGCAAGTGTGTCTGCAGCTTTTTGCTTTCTTTTTGAACTTTTCATCCCTGAATAAATGAGTGGGAGTTCAACATTATTCAGGCAATCTGTCCGAGGAAGCAGGTTAAATGTTTGAAAGACAAATCCGATCTCCCTATTTCGAATTTGTGCCAAGTCAGAATCTTCAAGATCACTCACCCGGTGTCCATTTAGAATATATTCACCTGATGATGGTGTATCTAAGCAACCGATCATATTCATCAGAGTTGATTTTCCGGATCCTGATGGTCCCATAATGGCAATGTATTCATTCTCCATTACATCAAATGAGACACCATCTAAAGCTCGAACAATCGATTGCCCCATTTTATAATGTTTTTTCAGATCATTAATCTCAATAATTTTCTTCGCCATAGTTTAACCCCGAATCCTTATAATCTGTTTAATTTTGACTTTTAATGGTTATTGAATCCCCATCTTCCAATTCTCTGGAGAGAATTCGATAACTCCCGGTGATCACTTCAGCACCGGCTTCTATTCCGGACATCACCTGAATATGCCGATTATCACTAATGCCTGTTTCAACTTCATATCTTTTTGCAACACCCTCCTGGTTTACAAAAACAACCCTTCTGAAATCTTCATTTATAATTCCCGAACTTCTTTGAGATGATTCCTGATTTGTTGTTGAATCAGCAGGTTCAGAATCCGGCGCCTCATCTTTCGCAAAATCCCGAACAGTTACAGCCTGAATCGGTATTGTTACTACATTCCGAGCTGTATTCGTCTTAATATCTACATTTGCCGACATTCCCGGCTTAAAACTGGGTACAAAATTAACGGCCGGATCCTCATTTACATTCATTACGATAAACTCAGACCCAGCCAGTTCTAAGTTATGAGGAGTTGATATTCGAATTCTTACCTGATAGTTGGTAATCTGATCAGCCTGGCCGGTTCCGGATACATCAGCTGAATTGGCAATTTCAGTTACAACTCCTTCAAATGATCGGTTCGGGTAAGCGTCCGCTTCAATAATAGTAGTGTCATTGAGACTTACATTTACGATATCATTCTCGTTTACGTCTACAACCACTTCCATCTGCTCCATACGAGCGATTCGCATCATTTCGGTACCGGCTGTCTGTGCTTGACCCAAAACCCGTTCACCACTTTCAACGGCCAAACGGCTGATAGTGCCGTTCTCAGGAGACCGTATCACAGTTTGTTGCAGTTCTTCCTCTGCTCTTCTCAACTGCGCTTTGGCACTTTCAATTTGAAATTCTGATGCTCTTAAATTAGATTTTTGTGCTTCATAATTGTTTAAACTCTGTTGATACTCTAAATCCGGAATTAATTCTCTGTCAAAGAGTTCTTTGTTTTTTAAGAATTCAACCTCAGCCTGAAGCATCTGGGCTCTTGCCTGTTCCATCCTGGCGCGCTGAGTTAACAGTGAAGCATTCAGTTCATCAATTCTCGCTACATATAGATCGGGCTTAATTCTTAAAAGTAATTCACCTTCCCGAACATAGTCACCCTCTTTCACATTTAACTCTATGATTTCCCCGGATACATCAGGACGAATAATGACTTCAATCTCAGGCTGAATACGCCCGGTTGCAGAAACAATTTGGGTGATGGTTCGGAGTTCAGCTATTTCAGTTTCAACTTCTTTCTCAGCAGGTCCTCCATCAAGCCATCCTGCATATTTGGCAACCACACCAACTACAATGAGCAGAATAACAATGATTCCCATTATTTTAACGAGTTTTTTCGTAGCTGATTTTTCCTTAGCCATATCTATAATTTAATTATTGATCTTATGTTAAAATTCCATTGAAGCTGTAAGTTGACCTAAATAGAAATCAAGTAGTTTTTCTTGAAATACAAAATTGTAGATGGTCTGAATTCGATTCGATTGTGCTTGTACATAGTTTGCATTAGCCTGGTTTAATTCAATTAGAGTGGATGCTCCAACTTCATAACGTTGAAACTCAGTCTCATAGGCTCGTTCGGCAGCAGTCAGTGCTTTTTCCGTGGAATCAAGCTCTTTTACAATAGACATATAGTCATTGTAAGCCTGTCTCACTTCTTCGTTCACTTGGAATCGGATATTTTCCATTTCAAGTTGACTGTTTTTTAGTGTGATTTTTGAATTTTGAAGACTGGTTCTTCTATTCAGATTGTCAAAGATGGGGATCTGCACATTGAATCCGATAAATCTGTTCACATTTCGATCAAAAAATTGATCAGAGAAACCCAAGGGACTTCCGTCAATGTCCCTGAACCGATCATTATAACTACCACTAATTCCAAGACTCGCACTGATCGTGGGAAGCAAATTTGCCCTGGCAATATTTTCATCATATTGATTTCGCTCAATTGTAAGTTCTTGAGCTCTTAGATCACGTCTGTTTTGAAGAGCTGTCTGTATCAATTCTTGCAAGTTGAGTTCAAATGGCATCAGTTCCAAATCGTCAATTTCAGGCATCATTAGATTATATTCCGTTCCTGACTCATCCTGCATAATCCGCATCAATTGTGCATAACTACTTTCCAGTGCATTTTCACCCTGAATTACTGCTAACTCTTCATTTGCTACTACTGAAGCTTGATTCAATAGATCTACATTTGGACTTCTACCCACCTCAACTTGAGCCTCTATCCTTTCATATTGCTGTTCAGAAACACTTAAGTTTTCCTCGCTTATTTTTAAAAGCTCTTGATTCAGTACTACTTGTAAAAATCGACTTGCGGTAGTAAATATGATATTCTCTCTAAGCCTTTGGTTATCTTCAACTTGAATAGACCGGCTTACATTGGCACTTCTTAAGCTGTTGATATTACTAAAGCCATTAAAAAGGGTCACACTTGAATTTATATTACCACCCATGGAATTTGTTGTAAACGTATCAAATGTTACCGTGGTTTGATCAAACTGCTGACCTATTCTACGAGTACCATTGTAACTTGCACTTACTGACGGAAGAAAATCTGCTTGTGCGTTTCGCACTGCATAATCAGAAGCGGTGAGATTGTTCTCTGCTTGTTTTAATTGATAATTGTTTTCAAGTGCAATTTCAATCGCATCTTCAAGTGTGATTGAAGTTTGAGCTTGAGTTAAAAATGGCACTGTTAAAAGTATGGTAAGTAATAGAGTACGTAGAATCATTGTCTTCTTTATTTGGTGATTTCTGTTTTACACGTAGAAGGGTAACGAGAGTTTCACTAATTTTTCTCAATTTGATGAAAAAAAAATGTTTTTTAACAAATACTGCTATTAAACAGATGACACTTTTCCATTTCATGCAGCTTTCAGGTTTTCCTTACCCTCCAAATATGACGATATCGGGATCAGATAGTTTGATCTAAGATCAATTATCCTATTTATTTTACAATTATTAATGATCTGTGAGTAGCAGTCCTGATCTCAAAAGAATGTAAAAAATGAATAATTAGGTCGCTTTTATCTGCGGTTCTGATTCGATTTGTTGGCAATCATTTCAGAGATATAGGATGCTGCTCGATGTGCAGCCAACCTTTTCAATTCACTTATTAAAAGCGAAGAGAAACCGCTTGATTGTGATGAGTGATTATTAATCGCCTCATTGTCGGATTGAGATCTCTTATTCCTTGAACTAAGCCCAAACAGTAGCCCACTTGCAATTGCAATGCCAAAAGCCCGAAAAGGATGCTTTCGAATAGAATCAACGGGATTCATACTAACCGGAATTATAGATTTTACCTTATCCGCACGTTCCTTAAAACCTGATTCAAGTTTATCCAAATCATCTTTCAGCTTTTTTTTACGGAAATTTATCTCTGCCATCGACATATATAATTAGACTAACCGGTTTAATCTTTGAAATTTTTTTGAGTCTCTTCATCAGATATTTCTTCAAAATCTGCCATCATTTTTTCAATTAAATCAGCCTGAATTTTTTCTGTGATTCGTTTTGATTTTCGCTTTAGCAAAATTAATCCGATAAGTAAAAAAGGAGATGAAACAATGGCAAAACCGTAGCTATAATTACCTAACAACTCTCCTAAATAGAAACCAAGGGCCAAAAAAATAAAATAGAGTGCAAATCCCAACAAAACCAAACCCATCAGTCTCTGAATGGAATGAGCTATGATATTTGAAATACGCTCTGAAATTGTTAGAATCAATAATTGCACACGTTTTTCAACGTAGGCTCGGATTTCATCAGTTAAAGACTCTTTTTGATTCTCATCCTGAATTGGTTTTTCCTCCTTCATAAAAATTATCTGAGTATTTTACCAAATATGTAACCAATGGCAACTCCTATTGCTACACTTGCAATTGGATTTTTACGTATCAGGAGTTCCGCTTCTGTTTTAAATTCATCTAATCTCTCTTCCAGATTGACACTTTCTAAAATGGAATACCCCTCTTCTATTGCATTCTCAAGCTCTTCACCTAGATTATTTATAATACTCTTATTCATATCCTGCACAATTAATTTGTTAATAGATGATACTTACAATCTTTAAAATAACATCTTGAGAGGAAATGTTAAATAGAAAAGATTTTTACTCGTAGCGGAGGCTTTCGATTGGATCAAGTTGTGCCGCTTTATAAGCCGGATAAACACCAAATAGCACACCAACAATAGTCATACCAATAAGTCCGCCTACGGCTGAACTCCAAGGTATAACAATTCCCGATTGAAGCCAAACAGAGGCAAGATTTCCGAGCCCTACACCCGCCAATATTCCAATGAAACCCCCAATCTGACAGATTGAAATAGACTCAAGTAAAAATTGAGAAGTAATTGCTTTTTTAGTGGCACCTACAGCTTTCCTTATACCAATTTCACGAGTCCGTTCAGTTACAGACACCAACATGATATTCATTACACCGATTCCGGCTCCCAAGAGCACAATCCCACCAATAAGAAACCCAATCATGTACAACATTCCGGTGAATTGATCAAATACACCACTCAGTGATTCATTCGTGGTAATTTCAAAATCATTATTCACTGCCGGATCTACTTTTCTTAATGCTCTTAAAATTCCGGTTAGTTCATCTATGGTTTCAGCCACTCTTTCAACAGAACCGGCTCTAAGTTGTATGCCTATATTCTGATTCCTGCCATAGATTCCTGCAAGATTTGTGTATGGAATTAAAACAAAACGATCTAATGTATTTCCAAAAACATTACCCTTTAATTCTGTAAATCCTATTATTGTATAGGGTCGCCCTTCAATTCTAATTGTTTTTCCAATTGGAGTCTCCATCTCAAAAAGTGCTGATACAACATCAGCACCTATAATTGCGACAGCTCGCGCATTGTCTATATCTTCAGGTAAAAAATTACGGCCCGCTTCAATATTATAGGAGTTGTTTTCCAGGTAGTATTCATTCCCCCCTCGTATTCCGATATTTGGTTCTGTTTCAAACTCTTCAAATGATACTCTTGTCGTTCGATATTGCCTATTGGGGCCAATACCGGATGCAGATTGAGTCATATCTTGCAGATCTTCCATCTGTGCAATCGTAATATCCTGCCTATTTCTATATTCTTCCCAATTTGATGGACCCATTTGAATAGATGGGAATTTTGAGACAGTAATTACATCACCACCCATTAAACTCATAGTATCTTTAAAATAGGTATCCAAAACAAGAACAGCCGTGTTGGCACTGATAATTGCGAATACACCTACGGATATGGCCAATAGAGTCAATGAAGATCTAAGCTTATTTGCTCTAATTGAATCGATAGATTGACGAAAAACTTCAAAAATATTCATATTAGTATCAATTTAGTCGTATCTGAGTGAATCAATCGGATCTGCTTTTGCAGCTTTACTGGAAGGCAGGTAACCAAATAAAATACCCACACCTGCACATATCAGAATTGCATTTAAAACTGTTGACCAATCCATGTATGCAATAAAAAATTGATTTATAAGCTGAGTTACACCTATTGAGAGTATAACCCCTACAACCCCTCCAACCATACAAATCACAATTGATTCCATAAGGAATTGCAGAAGGATTTCCCATGATTTAGCCCCCACTGCTTTTCGAATTCCGATCTCTTTGGTTCTTTCTTTGACCGATACGAACATGATATTCATGACTCCAATACCACCTACAAAAAGAGCTAAACCCGTTAAAAATATACCTATACCGTATATGGTCATCTTCATTCCCTGAAATTCTGCCTCAAAAAGTGCGGCTTTATTTATTGCAAAATCATCCTCTTCAAGAGGATCTAATTGACGAATTTGCCGCATGGCACCAATCACTTCATATTCACCATCAATCAATGCTTCGTCAGTTGGAAATTGAATTGCTAGTTGAACTCCATATCTAAGACTAAAAATTGTTCCAAAAGCCGTTATGGGAGTTATAATTGTGTTATCAACATCTTCAAGTCCTAAAAAATTACCGCGTTCTTCCAGTATACCAATCACAATAAAGCGTTGGCCACTGATTAGTATTTGTTTATTAAGTGGATCTTCATTCGGAAAAAGTACTTCTGAGACTGTGGCTCCCAATATTGCAACTCTTGCAGCTCTCTGTACATCAGACGCAACAAACGGACGCCCCTCCTCAACTGTAATGCCTGACGTTTCAAAATATCCATCTGTACCTCCGGTCAGCATCACTCCCTCTGCCTGACGATCCCGAAACCGAGCTGAAACGGATCGATTTGCCGATGCGGATACTTCTGACGCTGAAGGTGTAAGTTCTCGAAGTCGATCTACATATTTAACTTCCATCTCTCTTCTGTTGCGATAATCCCACCATTTATATTCTCCTCCAAAACCCCATGGCCATTTTTCAACAAATACGACGTTCCTGCCAAGCATATCCATACTGTCTTCAAATGATCTGTCAATACCATCTGAGATCGTATTCATGGCAGTAACCGAAACAATACCGATAACGATACATGTTGTTGTCAGCATCGCTCTGGTTTTATTGGTCCAAATTGATGAAAATGCAATTTTGGTCCCTTCCAAAAGACTGATCAGCAATCTATTCATCGAATCCTTTCATTTTCATGATTATGAATCTTAATTTTGTGAAATTCATCCTGTTTATAGCCCATTAAAGAAGCTGTTTCTTCAATATTCAGACTTCTTTTGTTTTCTGTTACCATTCTTAGTCCTTATTTTAACTTTAGTAGTAACTTTATCTCTATTTTAAGTGCATACGAATTGCAATTAGTTTCGTTTCAATAATATTGAATCTTTCTTACATATTTTATGAAAAGTTTAGACATTTTGGCTTTTGGAGCTCATCCCGATGATACTGAACTTAGCTGTTCAGGCACACTTGCAGCACTTGTAAATCAGGGGACAACTGTTGGTGTTATTGATCTCACAAGAGGCGAAATGGGGAGTCGGGGCAATGCTGAACTTCGGCTAAAAGAAGCTCAAGAAGCCTCAACTATATTGGGACTCCATATTCGTGAGAACTTGGGCCTTCCTGATACTGAGTTAGTAAACAACCGAGAAAATCAACGTCCAATTATTCAAAAAATCAGATCTTTAAGGCCCCATATCTGTATGTTGCCGGCCCCCTCAGATCGACACCCGGACCACGGTAATGCTTCAAGACTTTTAATAGATGCTATTTTCTATAGTGGATTAAGAAAAATTGAAACAAAAGATCAAAATGGATCTTTGCAAAAACCACACCGTCCGGCACACATTATTCATTATATTCAAGATGAATTTTTAAAACCTGATTTTATTTTTGATATCAGTGACACTATTAAAACCAAAGAGAAAGCCATAGCAGCTTTTTCATCCCAGTTTAATGTCAGCAGTCCTGGAGATGAACCCGCTACATATATATCTGATCCCGATTTTACAGAAGCGCTGTTTGCAAGAGCTAAAATGGTTGGACATATGGGTGGATTTAACTATGGAGAGGGATTTATCTATCACAAAAAACCTTTCCCCATTAACAATTTCAGTTTCCTAATGAGTACTGCCCCAAAAAGGTAATCTCTATTTTTTAAAAGTTGGAAACATTTTTTTATAATTTGTATTCATAGAAACGATGAAGACTACTTTAGTTAATTCTACATCAATATTTCATATTCCATTTTTCGCTCAAACGGCTTCTGTATTAAACCTTCAGGACAATAGTTTAATGGATTATAACTCATAAATTTGCCTTCTTATGATCAGTTCTATGAAAACCCCCATAAAATCAATTTTTTTAATCGTTACTTTACTCTTTTTGGGTCTGTTTTATCATCCTGTTAACGCACAAAGTGTAAATCCGGGAGATATTCTATTAGGTGGAGCTGCAGATGCCAATTTGTTACTTGAGGAATATTTTAAACCGTTTGGAATTGGGTTTGGTGATGGTCTCAATTCCGGCTGGTTTACAAGCCCAAAACCACATCAAAAATATGGTTTTGATCTTCGTTTTGGTGCCACTGCTGCAATCGTCCCCGATTTTGACAGATTCTTTAACATCGATCAGGTGCCCTTACAAAATCTTAAACACCTAGGCGGGCCTAACGAAACACCAACTTTCTTTGGTGATGAGTCACCGGGTTCAGTATTGGGCGAAACGTATATAAACCCTGAAACAGGACTCGAGGAGGAACTTTATTCTTTCGACATGCCAATCGGTATAGATGTTCCATATGTTGTAACCCCGATGGCTCAGTTAACTATTGGGCTTATCAGAGATACAGATATATCTTTTCGATTTGTTCCAAACATCACTGTAGCGGACGATTATGATGCGGGATTATTTGGATTTGGGTTTCAACACGGGCTGTCACAATGGATCATTCCGGATTCGGAAAAACTGGATATCTCCGTTCAATTTGGATATACAAATTTTAGATCCGGTATCAGATATCGTGTGGCACCAGATGGTAGTCCCGATATTGAAAACAACTTTGACAGATCTACATGGGATGATCAGAATATGAAAATGAAATCTAAGGCAATCACGAGTACATTGCTTTTTGGCAGACAGATGAAAATAATTTCGTTTTATGGAGGAATTGGTCTTCAAAACTCAATAACCACACTCGACGTGAATGGCTCTTATCCACTGGTTATTCCACAGGATCAAGATGAGTATGAGCCCGGTGGACCCACCCGAAGAATTTTCCGTGTTGATGATCCTGTAAATCTTGAATTTAAAAATTCAACCCGATTACACTATTTAGTGGGCACACGAATCCGAGTCGCAACAGTCACTTTATCCGCGTCATATACATTTGCACGTTATAATAATCTTAATGTTGGTTTCGGAGTCAGTTTCCGATAAAATTGATTTGTGTATTCAGTTCAGAAAGTTCAATGAGCTTCCAGCCAGTTATCAGCCAAACCCATATCTACTTCCAATGGTACGGCCAGTTCAAACGCATCTTCCATAAGTTTCTTGATTTTGGCCGGTACGATTTCTGACTCAGATTCTGATATTTCAAATATAAGCTCATCATGAACTTGAAGTAACATTCTGGATTTTAAATCATTGGATTGCAAATAGGAGTGAATATCGATCATAGCTAATTTAATGATATCCGCCGCAGTTCCCTGTATCGGCATATTGATTGCCGTTCTTTCAGCAAACCCTCTCACATTCCAGTTACTTGAATTTATTTCAGGAATATATCTTCTACGGCCCATCAGTGTGGTTACAAATCCATTTTCCTTAGCAAAGAGTACAGTTTCATCGATATATTTTTTGATCCCGGGAAAACGGTCAAAATATTGATCAATCATCTCCTTTCCTTCATTATTACTGATTCCCAATCTTGATGCTAAACCATATGCACTTACACCATATGGGATACCGAAATTCACCTCCTTAGCTTTACGCCGATGGTTGAGTGTCACTTCATCTAATGAATCCAGATTAAAAATCTCTTTTGCTGTTCTGGAATGTATATCCTCCCCATTCATAAATGATTCAATCATATTTTTATCCTTTGATACAGATGCAATCACCCGCAGCTCTACTTGAGAATAGTCGGCAGCTAAAAGCTTAAAACCCTTAATCGGGACAAACGCTTTTCTGATTTCCCTGCCTCTGGCAGTTCGAATAGGAATATTTTGAAGATTTGGATTCGACGAGGAGAGTCTGCCCGTGGCCGTTACAGTCTGATTAAAATCTGTATGAATCCGACCTGTTTTAGGATGTATAATCTTCGGTAATGCATCTACATACGTTGATCTGAGTTTACTGAGCGATCTATAATCCAGAATCATTGAGGGCACCTCATACTCAACAGCCAATTTTGAAAGCACATCTTCTGATGTAGAATATTGACCCGTTTTGGTCTTCTTCCCGGCCGGTAATTTCATTTTGTCGAAGAGTACTGATCCCAATTGTTGAGGTGAATTCAGATTAAACTCCTCTTCTGTTATCTCAAATATTTTCTTCTCCAACTCATTCAGGTCTATTGTCAGCTCTTCTGAGAACTTTAAGAGCATCTCCTTATCAATATGTACACCATAACTTTCCATTTTTGTCAAAACCGGAACCAAAGGGAATTCCAGTTTTTCAGCGATCTCCAATAAGGAATCTTTCTTTAGTTCTTCAAAAAATAACTCATAGAGTTGGTAGGTGATATCAGCATCTTCGGCAGCATAATCTTTTATCTCTTTATAGGAGATATCCGCCATGGTTATCTGCTCTTTTCCTTTTCCAATTAATTCTTCAATCGATATGGGACTATAGTTCAGATACTGCTTCGCAAGTGTATCCATCTTTAATCTTTGGGAGCTATCAAGTAAATACGCAGCAACCATGGTGTCAAAAAATGGCCCTTTAATTGAGAAACCGGACTGCTCAAGAATCATTAGATCAAATTTCAGATTATGAGCAATTTTTAATATTCTTTCATTTTTTAAAATCGGACTAATCAACTCAAATACTTTTTCTTGTGGCAGCGCATCTTCAACATTGACAGGTATGTAACAAGCCGACTCTTTTTTTGCACTGAGTGAAATTCCAACAATATTTGCCGAAAGAGGATCCAATCCGTCTGTTTCTGTATCAAAACAGATCGAATTAGCCCCCTTTAACTGCTCAACTTCTTTTCGAATATCTTCTTCAGTAACCGCTAATCGGTAGGATACGGCCTCCCTATGTAAACTTTTTATTATTGGTGTCTCATTTTCAGATGATCCGCCAAACAACTGCCCTTGGCCACCCGGCTCTTCACCCAGATACTTCTGTGTTAATGTGCGAAATTCCATACGCTTAAAGAATAGACCCAACTCTTTTTTGATTGGCCCATTCCACCTCAGATCTCTCCACTCTTCCACATTTGGCACATCGGTTTTGATCGTCACCATCATTTTGGCATGCAGTGCTTGTTCGGAATTATCCCCTAGACCTTCCCTGTTGCGTTTTGACTTCATGTTAGGAGCATCCTTAATCGCTTTCTCCAGAGTACCATACTTATTAATCAATGCCGGCGCCCCTTTTTTCCCGATACCGGGCACGCCCGGAATGTTATCAGATGTATCGCCTATGATTGCAAGCACATCAATGACTTGATCCGGATAGACTCCAAAATAGTCCTTCACTCCTTCACGATCGATCAGATTAAACCCACCATTTTTGTTGTCCGGTTTTACCATGGTAATATGGTTATCTACCAACTGCATAAAGTCTTTGTCAGGTGTTACCAGAAACACATCTACATCTTCTTCCTTGGCATTAAAGGCGATGGTTCCAATAATATCGTCTGCTTCATACCCATCTTGTTCAATATTTACGATTCCAAACCCATCAACCATCTCCTTGATAAGCGGTATTCCTACTTTCAGTTCATCCGGTTGGGGTGGACGATTGGCTTTATACTGATCATCAATCTCGTGTCGAAAAGTAGGAGCATGAGTATCCCATGCAACTGCGATATGGGTTGGTTCTTCCTCTTCCAGTAATTTTGCTAATGTATTTGCAAATCCAAGTATCGGACCGGTGGCAATTCCTTCAGAATTTTTTAGCCGGCTTTTGATAAATGCAAAATGAGCTCTGTATGCCAACGCCATACCATCGAGCAGGTATAGCTTTTTCTTTTTATTTGTCATGATTTAAATTTTATAAACTGTCATGATGATCAATTGTGTGATCCACATTATTCTATTTTTTCTGAAAGTCATTCAGCATTTTAATCTCTTTGGCCCATCTATCCGTATCAGGAGTCTCAAGTATCAAAGGAATACCATCAAAACGGCTATCACTCATGATCTTCTTAAAAGGTGTTAATCCAATCAATCCATCACCTAAACTTTCGTGCCTATCAACTTTTGAACCAAGCTCTTTTTTAGAGTCGTTTAAATGCATGGCAAAGAGTTTTTCAAAACCTACAATTTGTTCAAATTGTACAAATGTTTCGTCAAATCCATCTTCAGTCGAAAGATCATATCCGGCAGCATATGCATGCGCTGTATCGATGCAAACACCAACTCTCTCCTTCTGCTCTACCTGATTGATGATTTCTGCCAAATGTTCAAACCGATACCCCATGTTACTTCCCTGTCCGGCCGTATTTTCAATCACTGCTTTCACAAAGGTGGTCTTAGTAAGTGCCTCATTAATCGACTGAGCAATAATTTTCAGACACTCCTTTTCACTAATTTTTCTAAGATGGCTGCCCGGATGAAAATTAAGTAACTGTATATCCAGCTGTTCACACCGTTGCAATTCATCCAAAAAAGCATCTCTTGATTTTTTTAGCTGAACTTTTTCCGGGTGACCCAGATTGATCAGATAACTGTCATGAGGAATCACTGTATCCATTGAAAAATCAAATTTCTGACACCTCTTTTTAAACAGTTCAATACTTTCATCTGTGAGTGGTTTGGCTTTCCACTGTCTCTGATTTTTTGTGAAAAGAGCAAAACCGGTTGCACCAATTTCATGTGCACGTTCCGGTACATTCTCGACACCCCCGGCTGCACTTACATGTGCTCCTACATATTTCATATAACGTATATTTTTTGAATTAAACGATACCCTTGAAAATAGAAAAACGAACGCAAGAGCCGAAAGGAAACTTTTAATACTTTATTGTGAAAAAAATTATGGAGTATCCATATTCAGCTTTATTTCATATTTCAAATTGACGGTAAAATTCAGTCACAATACCATTTTTTTGAATCAGCCCGTATCGACTAATATCACCAAATCTATACTAGAAGTTAAAGGCTGGACCTGCCGAATTACTATACCGAAACAATTTATACAGACCGGATATTAATTCGGATGCTGAATCGAATATCGTGGGTTGTTCTTTTGAATGTACGGGATGATTTTGGCAGTGTTTGTGTAAAAGCATACTCTAAATTTGCCTGAATAGTGTCTGAAAATCGATATCCTACAACGGCGGATGCGTTGATTCTGGACTGACCGGTTGGCGGACTGGGTGAAAAATCGTAAACATCCGGATTTTTTATAATCACATCAAACGGTTCCTGAAGAGCCCGTTCAAGATCAGCAAAGAGTAATAATCTCTGTTCTGTATCTTCAAGAAAACTTCCATTGAGTGTCAAATCAATATTATTGGCTGTAGCCCTTACAAATGGAATTCGAAAGTTTCTTAATGTATAGTTTATAGATGCCCTTATTCCTTTTGATAATCTCTCTATAACTTGTGTATTAGATACTGACAAACTGGTTAATTGACTGGTTTCATATCCTAACTGGGTTCTTAGACCGTTCATCCAGGTAATATTTATTTGAGCCAATGGTGAAAATCTTTTTTCAATATTTACATTATTGGGTTCAAATTCGGGTCGAAAATCCTCAACCAAATAACTACCAATTCTTCGTTCAAGAGGTTCTCCAAAGTTGTTATTTAGATTCCATCCGATTCTGTAGAGGCCACTATATGCATGAGTTAAAGTAGCACGTTGCATACGGCTTCCGAGAAAAGGAATAAATCGTTCGAGTCCGGAAAAGTTCACTTGCCAGTTTGGCATAGGTATTGCCGTAAAATTTCTTCCTCCGGCACTGTTTGTGGATCCCAGGTAGGCTCGTCTAAAGTCTTCTTGAAGTTGAACAGGATTCAGAATTAAATTATTCCCTCCATTTGGATCCTGAATGATGTTATCAGAACTGTCCATTCCATTAAATGCGGATTGTAGCTGATTCTTAAAAAGATTTTCATAACCAGCTCCAAATGCCCATACTGAAGATGTAATATTTCCGGTTGCGTTGGTTATACTTGTTATATCATTTTGAGGTGATAAAGTGATTGACTCTGAAATACGTTCATCCCATTGAGTCTGCCAACTCAGATCAATGGTTAAATTTGTAAAGGGGTTGAACTGAGTGTTTAATGAAATGTTATCAGCATAGTTATTATTTATGGGTAGTTGGATGGATGACAACTCATCCGGATTGTCAATTAAAAGAGTTTCCGGGATACGTTCCTCAAATCCCAGCCGATAACCGAATGATGGAGTAAACGATTGATTATTGAAAAGATCAAAAAATTTGGAATCGCCATCATAACCACTCTGTGCTGCAGCCTTACTGTTGTTATAGTTTACTTCAATGTTTCTTAAACTAAAAATTGCAAGAAAAGATCTCCTAAGAAACTGAGCAAAATTACCTGAAACTTCTTCCCCCGATTCGTTATTATCGGATTCGGATTGTTGTGATCGTTGCATTCTGAACTGCTCATCAGCTTCTACTATTTGTTTGAATATCGGTAGTCGATTTCGCAAACTGAAAATATCCATTTGTAACGTGTGATCCAGTCGAAAAGAGTTAGACAATCGAGCGCCTAAATCAGATCCGAATGGACTATTTTCCCACCTGAACCCACCTGAATATCTGGTATTATATGTTATCCAATCTACTATTCTATGTTGATCTAATCGAGGTTGCCAACTTGCAGTATAGTTCTCATTGTATGAACTTTTCCTGGGTGAAATTTCCCCTTTAAACAGATCTCTATACACATCAACCGATGGCAGGGGTGCAAAAGCAGTACTGTCTCTGCCTCCAAGATTGCCCGGCACCACTGCATCTCTGGCCAAATCAAACACACTCTGAGTCTGGATAGATGCCGATATACTTCTTGTCAGATTGTAAGAGATCCCTAGATTTGTATCATATGTAAATATATGTGTTTGTTGTAACGGTTTTTCTTCTTCCCCGCTAAGAATTCTTCTCTTTCTCTCTTCATAGGCTCTTCTGGTCGATACCGATGTAGTGATATTATTGGGGGCAGTACCAATTGATAAACCTGACAATATTCCCATTAGTGGCACGTCATCCAGTAACCAGAATGGCCTGATAAATTTTACACTCCTAACATTCAAATTATATCTTGCGGATGCATTGTAATTCCAATTATCCTCTAATCGATATTGAGGGTTGCGCCCATTTGTAGTGTTGTAGTTATAATTAATGGTTGTATTATCAAAAAGTGCTCTGGAAATAAATGTTCTGGAATTATTTTTAGTAAAATTAGAGACATTAATCGCATAACTCTCAACATAGGTTTCCACCTCTCTTCGTTGATCGGCAATTAACACGTCTTGTTCTTCTAAATTCAAATCCGGTCTGTTCCGAATGGCGTTTTCAAGATCTGTAAATCGAATATCTCCTTGATTGGGCAAAAATTTTGGTACTGCAGTAGATCTTCTTGCAGATAAATTTACCGGTAAACTCCATCCAAATCGATCCGGAATAAAACTGTGCAAATTCACAAGTGAACTCAGATCAAAGGCTAACTCATTATTTACCCTTCGTTGACCGAGGCGGGAGTCAAGAGCTCCAAATCCTTGAGTTTGTCTGATCACATTTGCATTTACAGTTGCAAAATCAGCAAGTTTCAGAGTAGTTCTGGCGTTTGCAGCCCAACCTTGTTCGTTATCAAATCCGGAGACTCTGAGTTCATTTAACCAGAGTTGAGCATTCAAAATCGGGGTTCCATCTCCACTCGGATCATCAGGGTCGAATGGGTTTCGAATACCCATGCCTACCTCAGTAACTCTACCCAACGATGGGTTCCCCTTAATCGCAACTACGGCTCCCGGTGCTGCATTTTCAAGGATATCTGATCGCTCATATACATCTGAAAAATTTCCTGAAACCTGCTGATCTCTTAACTGTTTTAACTGATTAAATGCAGATAATATGATATTCATATTATTTTCGTCGTAGAGCCACACTTTTTCAGCTTCTTCAATCAACTGTCCTGTATTACCCGAATCAAATGATTGATAAGGGAAATTTGTATCGGAAGGTGTTACAGGTTGTCTATATTCGTAGTAATTATTTTCGAGGTCATTGCCAAACCGCATCACCAATTCGACATCACCCCGGTTATTATATCCTTCACCATGAATAAACATTCTCATATTGGAGTAATTCAATAGATCGAGTCCACCCGGATAAACACGTTTTATCAATTGTACGGAACCCGGACCCAGATTCGATACATCCAAAACAATGGATTGTTCATTTTGAAGTGATCGTAGTTGTGAACCGCGATTTTGTGCCCGGATCCCTCCTGCCGGCTGTCTGTATGGAATGGGCTGCCGATTAGAATTTTCTTCAATATTTATTGTGCTAATCTGCAGATCTGCATTTGGGTCACTGGTTTGATTGATATTTTCATCTTGCCTCCATTGACTCCCTACAAAATCGAGTGCTGCAAATCTCAGCGTAAATGGTTGTTCATAGCCCGACATCCAGATTCTGACATAGGTTATATTTTGAAAATCATTAATGTCCCCGATCTTACGTTTAAACTCATTTAATGGGATTCGAACCTGATACCATCGATCTTGTTGCCGGCTTCCCGGAACACGATCCACAATAAATGTACCCGGAGTTTCAATTTCGAGTCTGGATGGATCAGCAGGATTTAAATCGACCTGATATTGAAAATAAGCATTGGTGAGGGCAACACTGGATGGATTCACAAGACCTTCCGTATCGGGTCTGTTTGTAATAGCTCTTTTATCACTTTGGTCTAAAGGAGTGTTCCCATCTTGAAATCCTAATAATCGGTGAAACCTTTCGTGTAAAGGTCGATTTTGAACAGCTGACTCTCCATAAAATACATAGTCATCATTTGAAGGATCTTCAAGTATTCTCCGATATTCAGAGGAGTTAGTGCCATACAGATCTCTCATTTTCTGTACAAACGGTGCAAATGTCGTTTGTTCATTAAAATTATTCACACCTCCACTATTTGGAAGTCCATCCAAACCCACATCCTCCAATTCACGATTTGTATTTGAAAACTGCCCTTCAGGCGGGGGTGGATTTGCCGGAATTGCAGAACGTGGATTATTTACGTTATCCAATACTAGTGATTCCGGATTCAGTGCTAAACCATCCTCACTGTTTAATTTGGAATTGGATACAACATCTTCTGAGATCAACCCAATATCAATAAAGATTTGGCCATCATAATCGTCTATTGAGGCGCCGGGTGGAAGCTGTCCGCCAGGTAGAATAGGTTGCACCCAAAACTCCAGATATTCAATACTATTCTGAGTAAAATCCTCCTGTCCGGAAGGTAATACAGCAGTCATCCCCCCCCAGGTCCGATCTGTCTCCTGTTCCAGAAGCCTTTTAAGGTCAGAATTAAAGTTGTATTGTCCTCTCATCGTTGGATTATAAAAAACATCCAGTGTAGTAATGATCTCCTCTTGTGGATTCTGAGTTTCACGCCCCGGAAAGACATCCGTCACCCTTACCTGTTCCGATTCAGCCGTAAAATTAACATCTTCAAGAATTGTGGAAATATTTCTGGGTATGGAATACCATGAAAATTTAGATCTCAAATCTGCACGATCCAGCCTTGATTCTTGTGATGCTACGGGCTGCCCTGGAAAATTATCCTCTTCAAAAAAACCACTATCCGCATCGTATCCGGGAATAGCAGCCGGTGCAGCTGCAAGATGCCAACGATTGGCATTGAGTAGATTGATTTTGATATTTGACCCTTCAAAATCATCAATAAATGAGAGTCCTTGTTCTTCATCCTGAAAGAGTTCATCATTTCTAACGGCTCTGCTTACGGCTCGAGTTTCAGAAATACCCGGCATTAACTGGGCAAACTCGCCGCTAAATGTAAATTCAGAAGATTCACGGGTTTGCATAAGTGGAATCCAGTCTAAAAAACGAGTGATAAAAGGCGTATCCATCTGAGCATTTGCGTCAAAACCAACAACTGAATTACTTATAGGTTCTTCCCCAATTCGGATTTTATCATCGAGGGGTCGTTCGCTAAACCGAAAATATGTACCCCCTATTTTAATATCATTTGACAGATCATATTCTGCTCTTAACCCAGTGAACGTTTTCTGTTCAATGGAGGTGAAAGCCTGATCTTCATATTCAATTCGAATATCTTGTCCGGTCGCCGTATAACGATCATTTAAGATGGCAATACTACCAAAAGTATAATCTACTTGGTAGTCAATATCCTCCTGTAATTCAACTCCATTTGCATACACACGTACTGATCCTTCAACTAAAGCGATACCCAATGTAAAGTTATCTTGAGAGCCGCCTCTACTTGTCCCGTTGAATTGATAAAAGCTGTTCTTTGAACTTTGAGATGCATTTCTTTGGCGTTCATTGTATAGTTCGGAATACACTAGCCGCTCTATATCCTCTGGTGTAGCCGGAGAATCTTCAAGCAGGTCCCTTATTCTTTCCCCAAAAGGTTCCAGATATGGGAAAATGATTAATCCATTTTGAGCATCCAAAGTACCGGTCCCAAAATCGATTTGGTTATCCGAACCCAGTGCCCCCTGCGCATCTACCCGATCGAGTCCAAGGTCTTGAAGTAGTGTATTATTTCTATTTAATAATCGATTACTTGCAACATTATCCTCCGTAAAGAGTAATTCAAGTTCTAGAGATTCCCTGGATATATTACTGACTCCCAGCGAGTAGATGTTCTTCATTGTAATTGGAAACAGAAGATTATCGGTCGAAACATTTTTAGGTTTCAGCATTTTAAGAAAAATTCTGTCACCCCCTCCTCTATTGATTTCACCTACATTGATTGTTTCATTATTCTGAGTTCGGTAGTTGTAAGAAATGGCTAGTACTTCTCTGGCGCCCAATGGTCTGCGTAAGGATACAAACCCCGAAAGTTTATTGATTGTATAATCAATACCCTCTTGTATCAAGGTAAAATAACCCTCTTCAAAATTTCTAGAGTCGTTTATGCCTAAATCTGATGCAGATACTCCGGTTTGAGGATCTCGGTATTGATTTAGCAACGATTCCGGAAATGGGTCCAATTGATTATTGGGTGGCCCGTATGAACCATCATTAAATTCATTGACTCCAATTTCCGCGAGAGCCACTGCAAGTCTGGAGCCCTCTTCCGCTTGAATATTTTCTTTTAGTACCCAGACTTCCACATCAGCAATCGGAAGTGTCTGAATAAATTGTTGAGGATTCGACATACTATTTTCGAACTCCTGCATTGTATAAAAGTCCATAAAAAAGAACCGGTCGTTACTGTAATCAGCCGGCCTGATCTGAATGGTACTCTCTTGTGAACCGCCGCTTATGGTTTCCACGCTACTTTCACCATCTTGTTGAGAGATCACTGATGTGAGGCGTAGAGATCCAAGCTCAGCCACAGATTTCACTCCAAAAAGGGCTCCGCTTCCCCGGATCAGTGAATTACCCGTGTTCATCGTTACATTCCCAAGCTCAATCGATTTAATAATTTCATTTTCATAGCCCTGATAGACAATATTTAATCGGTTTTGATATTCAAATGCACGTTCAGTATCCCAATCAGTCTGAATAGTAAGTTTGTCTCCAATAGTCCCCTGAATATTTAATTGTAAATTTTGATCAAAGGTGGGATCAATTCGGGTTTGTTGATCGGGGGGCAGTGAGGGATCTTCAGACTGCTGGATAGAAGCACCGATATTCATTTGTGCAACACCGTTTACACGAAGATTTACCTCCGGTTTTCCAAAAATTGATGTGAATGTTGATTGATCTCCACCCGGCACTGCAATACTGAAATCAAGTAATCCTCTTCGCCGAACCTCTTGCTGCCTCGATTCCTGATTTAATTGTGCCCAATTTAATCTTAATGCATTCTGTTTATTATGCTGAACATATTCATCAAAAGAGTAAAATGAGGGCAAACCGGATCGATATTCCCCAACCATTTTTTCAGAGTAATATCCTTTTTGATAATAGTGTGTGATTCTAACAGTCTCGTCTGCTAATGTTATAAAATAGAGCGCCGGAATCGGATGCAAAAAAAGCGGACTTACCTTTTGCCCAAAAACCGTTTTAAATGACCTTTGAAAAGCTGCCTCTTTTGTTGAATCTGAGAAGGCAGCAGGAGGCGTTTCATCTATTACTTGAGCATAAAGAGTATGAGACTCCGTAACATGAAGTATTCCGCAGATAGATAAAAAGAATAATAAACGACGTATATAGGTCACAGACCATTAATCTTTTGAAAGCTGCAAAATAAGCAACCGGTATTATAGATTCCTGAGCATTAAAAAATTAAACCGTCGTAACAATTTTGCGATAAGATCTGTTTTATATTGTGGGGTATGTAGAATAAAAATAACTACCCGAATAATAAAATATTATGGGATATGTTAAAAATAAGATCATCACAAACCTAATCATAGAAATTAAGTAGATACCCATTCAGATTGATAGAATGGTTTTCTGTATATTTCATTTTTAAATATGTGTTTGAAATGAGCACATCGGCAACACATTCTAAATTATTTAACCTAAGTTAAACAGAATTCAAATGATTAATGCAGTACAGAAAGATCTGATTAAGAAACATATCGGTCCGTTCTTTTTCTGTTTTTTTACTGTCATGTTTTTACTGCTGATGCAGTTTTTAATCTTACATGTTGACAAACTGGTTGGAAAGGGCCTACCATTTAATATTGTTATCGAATTGATTTTAAATAACTTAGCATACATGGTTGTGTTAGCTCTTCCCATGTCAGTATTGATTTCAACACTCATTGCATTTGGAAAATTTTCAGAGTGGAATGAGCTTACAGCATTGCGAGCTGCCGGGATAAACCCTATTAAGCTTATTTTTCCTATACTTTGTATCGGGTTTCTACTATTTCTCTTTACTTCCTATTTTTCAAATTTTGTGCTACCTGAATCGAATCATAAGGCACGATCACTTTTTATCGATATCCGTACTCAAAAACCTGCTTTTGACCTGGAGCCATCCACATTTTATAATAATCTGGAAGGATATACTTTTTTGATTAAAGAGATTGGAGCTGATGGAGATTCGCTATTTGATGTTAGAGTGCTGCAGGAAATAACGGAATCCAGGAATAGGGCCTTTATCAATGCGGAAGTAGGGTGGTTAGAGAGTCCTGATGAAAATACACTCTCTCTCTTCTTGGTTAACGGATCGATATTACGCTATATTCCCGGTCAAAATCAGAGAGAAGAAACGCTCGAACGAACCAAATTTGAGAGATATCGGATGAGTTTTGATCTGTCTGATCTCGCATTTTCACGCTCAAATCCGGATCAGCGTAGCCGAACGGATCGTACGATGACAGCACAAGCTATGTTGGCCGTTGTTGACTCTTTAAACAGTGAAAAAGAGATGGAGAGAGAAACTTTTCGCCGAACCATTGCTTTCGATGACCATTCTCCAATTGCATTTCCAGAGACAGAGATTTTTGTTTTAACAGAACAGACGATTTCAGATACACTTCGATTACATCAATCTGAATTTTTATCTCTTGACATTCAACCCAATTATAAAGCACAGACGTCATCTCTTAATAGGGCTATTAGTGCCATCGACCGATACAGGCCGGAATTGCAAAATTTAGAAACTAATCTTTCATGGCGCGATCTTCGAATTTCTGAATTTATGGTTGAGGTACAAAAAAAGTTATCCATCCCTTTTGCTTGTGTCATTTTTGTATTGGTTGGTGCTCCTATTGGAATTATGACACGCAAGGGAAACATTGGTATAGCGGCCATCATTAGTTCTGTGCTCCTCACACTCTATTTTGTAGCGATTATTCAGGGTGAAAAACTAGGCGACAGAATGATTATATCCCCTTTTATGGGAATGTGGGCAATTAACATCTTCTATTTGATTCTAGGAACCCTATTAACACTTCATGTCACAACCTCTATCCGAATCACAAATCTAATCAAGAGAAGTGAATAAAATAGATCGTTATATCATTACACGAGTATTGACAATAACGCTGTTTATGCTGTTTGTGCTCATATGTATCTTTATTTTGATCGACTTTTCCGAGAATAGTGATGAATTTAGTGATCAAGGGGCACTGCTTGCTGATATCTGGAATCTCTATTACCTCAATTATATTCCTGAGATGACCCGGCTTGTAATGCCACTTGCTGTTTTTGTAGGAGTCCTTTTTCTCACAGGTCAAATGACCGAAAGGCTTGAAATAACTGCCCTAAAGGCTTCGGGGGTTAGTTTATATCGATTATTTATGCCCTATCTGTTTTTAGGAGTGCTTCTTGCCGGGGTTTTAAGTTACCTGGACGCCTATGTTATTCCTGTGTCAAATGCGGAGCGAATTGAATTTGAACAGCAATATCTGGGACGCTCGGGAGAACGGATCGACAGGGGTGGTATTTATCGGCAGGATTCTGACAGCACCATCATCCATATCAATTTTTATGATGCAAACACAAACAATGGATATAGAGTCTACCTGATGGAATTTGATGAAAATCAGATCAGCAGAGTGGTTCAGGCAAATCGAATCATGTGGATCGATTCAACATCCAATTGGATTACCGACAGAGCACGGATACGAACCTTTGAGGGGAATACGGTTCATGAAGAAGAAACAGAGCGTCAAATTTTTGATATCAATTTAATGCCCAGAGATCTGACACGTCGTACATCCGATATCTATCAGCTCAACTATCCGGAGGCACGTGAATATCTGGACTCGATCAGAAGGATTGGTGCGGGTGGAATAGAGTTACCGCAGGTTCAGTTATATGGCCGAATGGCCTATCCCATTTCTATCATAACCGTATGCCTGATCGGTTTTGCCTTAGCTGCTCAACGAAGAAAGGGGGGCAAAGGATTCTATATTGGCGCGGGACTTGGAATCAGCTTCATCTATCTGTCCTTCATGAAGGTCATTGAGCCCTTTGGAGCTACAGGCGTATTGTCCCCACTCTTTGCAGCCGTTTTCCCTCATCTGTTCTTCCTCACTATCGGGATCCTCTTGATGATTTTTACCAAAAAGTAAAACCCCAAGCTGCATAGTTATCAGGCCTCGGGTTGTGGGCCTCTGTAATTTAATGGTACATCAACTTTCTCTTTGATAGTAATAGGTCCATTTTCATTCTCATATTTCCGAATATTCTCCAACAGAGCTTTCGAAAGTCTTTTTGCATGATCCGGAGTTAAAATCAGTCTTTTTACCACTTTTGCCTTTTGTACAGCAGGCATCATGGCAATAAAGTCAAATACAAACTCTGATGGTGAATGAGTAATCATTACCAGGTTCGAATAGGTACCTGTTGCTTCATCCTCTTTGAGTTCAATTTCAATGGGTTTTCCTTTTTTAGGTCCTTTTGGCTGATTCATACATACCTTTATTTTATGATTTAAAATTAAATACCGGTTTTATCAAATATTAAATAAATCCATTCTCTTCCATCCACTTATCGTTGAAAATCTTTGAAATATATCTTGTACCACTATCAGGCAAGATAATGACCATCAGATCATCTTTAGACAGATTCTGTTTTTCGGCATATTCTAATGCGCCATATACCGCTGCACCGCATGATCCACCTACAAAAAGTCCCTCCTCTTTTGCCAGTCTGCGAGTCATCTGCAGCGCATTTTTATCATTTACCTGCACAACATCATCAATGAAGTCAAAGTCTACATTTTCGGGGATGATATCCTCACCGATCCCCTCTGTCAGGTAAGGTTTAATCTCATCCTTCTTAAATTTGCCGGTTTCAAAATAGGATTTATATACCGATCCAACGCTATCAACACCGATTACCTTGATAGCCGGATTTTTTTCCTTCAAATATTTTGCTGCGCCTGTAATTGTTCCGCCGGTTCCAATTCCGGCAACATAATGAGAGACTAATCCATCCGTCTGTTTCCATATTTCCGGTCCTGTTGACTCATAATGAGCTTCTCTGTTACTTAAATTGTCATACTGATTTGGGTAGTAAGAGTTTGGAATCTCTTCACTCAATCGTTTAGCAACGGAGTAATAACTGCGTGGATCGTCCGGTTCAACATTGGTTGGACAAACCTCCACCCTTGCCCCTAACGCTCGCAGAAGATTAACTTTCTCTTTACTCTGTTTGTCTGTCGTTGTGAAAATACATTTATACCCTCTCACAGCAGCCACCAAGGCTAATCCCATTCCGGTATTGCCTGAAGTTCCTTCAATAATAGTCCCACCCGGTTTAATGAGCCCATTTTTTTCGGCATCATCGATCATCTTAACAGCAATTCTGTCTTTAATACTCTGCCCCGGATTAAGATACTCTACTTTCACTGCGACAGTCGTTTTTAAGGAACCAATTATCCGGTTTAATTTTACTAATGGTGTGTTCCCGACTGCATCAACTATTGATTCATGAATCATATACTGGTTTCATTAATTCTACTCTTATTTTCCGTTCAGAAAGATAGCAATTTTTAGAACCCATGTTTTAATTGAAATATCGAATTATTCCTAAATTAGAAACTGTTCAAATGGTTTGTGAACTTTATTGTACTTTTCGATATGAATCTTTTTACCTTCATAAACAAACCGTAGATATTGCAGGATAATAAATTGATATGTTTTTAGATCAGAAAAAACCAAAAGATTACGATTGCGGGTACAATCTGGACTTGATGATTGCCGCTATTCCCAGAATCGAAGATAAAGAGGAGCAGATAAAGTATGCAAAGAGAGTTGTAGGCCTCATCAAGCAGAGCCATCCGAATTGGGTTGAAAAAGGAGGGCAGAGTAAATTGGCTTGGGACTACTTTTTTGAATTGGCTGAATTTGATCCCCGTGAATATGGAATCCAAAATCCATATGATAGCGGGCAATTAGATGATGCTGAATAGAATAGCTGTTTTGCTATTCATAAGAACGTTTTCTGCTTTACCATTTCAAACATTCAGATAGGAATTCTCAATACGTTTTTTTAACTTTCAATTTATATTGAAAGTTTTGAAATACATTTGACGATTCATCCATGAGTAATCGGGATACAGAATATATCACACCAACAACCTTCGTTGAATCCCTTGAATCGGAGGCCTTTACAGATTTTTTACAGTCTGTTACCTCTAAGAATAGCACTATTCTATCTATAACTCTTCCAATTGCCGGCATCGATCCGCTTGCTGCTCTTGAACTTAAGCCTGATTACGAAGAAAAATTTTATTGGAATCATCCGGAGAATTCGATCTCTATATCCGCCGCCGGTTCCATCATGGAACTGAAATCAACGGGTACAGGTCGATTTAAAGAGATCGCAGAGCAGACGGAAAAAATAAAAGATCAGATCGAAGCATATACTGTGATCGAACACTCCATGGCTGGCCCCCTTTTTTTGGGAGGTTACTCTTTTGCTGATCATAACATCGGAAAAGTATGGAATAAATTTGGGGCTGCCCGATTTGTACTACCGGAATGGATGCTCATTGAGATCGGCAGTCTACATCTTTTAACATTAACCATTATCCGGAATGATCGCCCAGCTGATGAGATCTACCAGGAAGTGATCTCCAGAATTACCGACTTTCTAAATCTGGCAGGCCACTTGAATCATCACCCGGAAAAAACCGATAAGAAACAGACTAATATACTTTGCACTCTGCAGGAGCCTCAGGACAGAGAAAAATGGATTCAAAAAGTTAAAAAGGCTAAATCACTGATTAAAAAAGGCCAGTTTGAAAAAATTGTGATCGCAAGGGCTGCATTGATGAGCTCCAAAGCAACGATTGAACCTACATTACTTGCCCATCAACTCCGGGAGAAATATCCTGCTTGCTATAATTTTTTAATTCAAAGAGACAGAGATACCTCTTTTATTGGGGCAACGCCGGAAAGACTGGCTTCTTTTCACTCCGGAATTTTCCTGACGGAAGGATTAGCCGGCAGTATATCCAGGGGACGAAGTGCACTGGAAGATGCTACATTCGCTCAAACACTCTACAGAAGCCGTAAAGATCGAAATGAACATCAGTTCGTTGTTAAGGCGATTGACGACAGTCTTGCGAAGTTTAGCAACAGCATTGAAAGACCTGACAATCCCGGGATTAAAAAACTTCAAAATGTTCAGCACCTGTTCACTCCGATTCGAGCATCTATTAAAGAGGGAGTCCAGATCCATCAACTTCTGCAAGAGTTACACCCCACTCCGGCTGTAGGTGGTTTCCCAAAAAAAGAGGCTGTCCCCTACATCAACGGTATTGAAAATATGGAAAGAGGCTGGTATTCTGCTCCTGTGGGCTGGTTTAACTTAAATGGCTGCGGGGAATTTGCTGTTGCCATCCGAAGTGCACTGCTTTACAAAAATAGTGCAGAACTCTACGCAGGATGCGGTATTGTTGAGGGTTCAGACCCGGAAAAAGAGTGGGACGAAACAGTGCTCAAATTTATTCCGATGATGGACGCGTTGAACCAACTGGATGCCAACAATGGCTGAGCATTTGCAATACACATCGCTGCTTATCAGGTCATTATATCAACATGGGGTTCGTCATGCCATCATCTCCCCCGGCTCCCGATCCACACCTCTCACACTTGCAGCCGCCATTCATCCGGGTATCGATAAAAAAGTGGTTCTGGATGAAAGGTCAGCGGCTTTTATCGCCCTTGGAATTGGGAAAAAAACCGGTAAACCCGCTCTTTTAATCTGTACATCCGGAACAGCTTTGGCTAATTACTATCCGGCAGTGATTGAAGCCAAAGAGTCGGGCGTACCTTTGATCATCATCTCCGCTGACCGTCCACCCGCCCTCAGAGGAATAGGGAGTTCACAAACCATTGATCAGCTTAACATTTTTGGCAACCGAGCCTACTATTTTCACGAAGTTGGAGAACCTACCGGGACCCTGACAGATATCAAACGGATAGATGCATTGGGAAAGCAAGCTGTCGAAATTGCAACAATCCGTGGAGGAGCTGTTCATATCAATTTCCCTTTCAGAAAACCTCTGGAACCGTCAGAGGAGCAGCTGAACAAACAAATTCAACTTTCAGAAAAACAGACCCATAACCATTCGTACAATGAAGAAGCAGTAACCGGCAGAGATTTTCGCCTCAATTCAGTCATTCTAAGCCTCTTCAACGCATCCGAGAAACCCATTATCATATGTGGCCCTGCCAACCCCGCACGATCACTTCATCAACTGGCACGCAAAACAGCTGCCCTGCTGAACGCCCCTATCATCGCAGAACCCGGAAGCTCTGTAGATCATCAGATAGATGATATTGTGCGATATGAACAATATTTAAGAAACCCAAAGCAGTTATCCAATCTAAAACCGGATCTGATACTACGGTTTGGAGACCAACCTTTTACTCAATCTGTACTTACAGCCCTGGACAGTTGGAGTGACGTATTGACAATCCATTTCAACGCAAGAGAGGATATGCAAGATCACACACTATCGGTGGACTATCTGGTTCGATGTGAACCCGGAGATGAACTTGACCTTTCAAACATTGAACAAAAATCATTGCCGGATTGGATGGCAAAATGGAAGAATATGGAGAAATTGAGCCGCGAAACTTTGAAAAATGAGCTTTCGTCTGAAGCGGTACTCACGGATGGACATATATTCCATCACCTCTCCTCAACTCTTGCTGAAAATTGGAATATCATGCTCTCCAACTCTTTCCCGGCAAGAGATATGGCCCTTTTTGGAAAACATGGGAAAAATCAGTTTGTGAACCGTGGGGCTGCCGGTATTGACGGCATCATTTCCACAGCAATTGGACAACATATCTCCGATAACCTTCCAACCTGCTGTATCATCGGTGATTTGGCATTTCTCCATGACAGTAATGCGCTTCTCTCTCTCCATAGGATGAAACACCCTTTTATAATAGTTGTGATCAACAATGGAGGCGGTACAATTTTTAGAATGCTTCCGGTTGCAAAAATGACCCGCACGTTAAATAGTCAAGATCTCTATAAAACCTATTTTGAAACACCTCAACACTCAAACATCCGAAAATTAGCAGAGGCAAATGAAATTCATTATGTTCGTATTACTAACCTGGATGAGCTTCAACAGCTGGATCTGAATGCGATGAATGACAGATGCATTGTTGAATGTGTAACCGATGCAGATAGCAGTATGATACTTAGAAAAAATCTTTGGCAAACGTAGATGAAGCTACACATAGATTCTTTTCGTTATTATTTGAAAATAGAACATTCTGACACTTCTCTCCCCTACCTGTTGCTACTTCATGGATTCATGGGATCAGGTACTAGTTTTTCTCATTTGATTAAACCGCTATCCACATTTTGTAACCCCATAACAATCGATCTGCTGGGACACGGGCGAAGTGACAAGTGCGTTGATGCAAAACAGTATACTACAGCTAAACAGGGTTCCCATCTTCAATCCATTCTAAAGAGATTACAGATCCAAAACCTTCACCTATATGGTTACAGTATGGGTGGTAGATTGGCTTTTCAACTGATATTTCACTATCCGGAGTTCTTCAAAAGCGGAATCATCGAAAGTGCACACTGTGGTTTGAGAGCTGAAACGGAGAAGTTGGAGCGGAAGAAAAATGACGACCAATTAGCCCGGAATATTGAAGAGGATTTTGAATCTTTTATTCAACAGTGGACTCAATTACCCCTATTTGAATCGACTCCGGATAATTTCAAAAAATCCTACGAAAAAGTGATGCGAGCACAAGATCCTCGATCCATGGCTGCATCACTTAGAGGTTTTGGGTCCGGCGTAATGCCAACGATTTGTGATCAAATAAAAAATATTGAGATCCCGGTTCATCTGATCGCGGGAGATCAGGATCAAAAGTATCATCGCCTCATGGAAAATATGTCAACAATGAATACGAACTTCACGTTTGAGTCTCTACCGGAAGCCGGTCACAGAGTTCATACAGATCGACCGGAACAACTCATCCATTCAATTCAAACGTTTCTTCGTCTGCAGAATTCATAATCACAGTTAATCATCAAATATTTTATATTTGATTACGACAAAATGAATAAAAACACACTTAAAACCGGAATTTATGTCTGCTTGGAAAACCGTTAAAGAATTTGAAGATATCACGTACAAAAAAAGAGAGGGTGTTGCCAGAATAGCTTTCAACCGTCCCGAAGTTCGAAATGCGTTCAGGCCTAAAACACTCTTTGAACTTGAAGAGGCGTTGATCGACGCTCGAGAAGATACCTCGATAGGCGTCATTCTCCTTTCCGGCGAGGGTCCTGCAAAAGATGGGGTTTTTGCTTTCTGTTCCGGCGGTGATCAAAAAGTTCGTGGTGCCAAAGGGTATGAAGGTGGGGATGGTGTTCAGCGACTAAATGTGTTGGATATCCAACGTATAATCCGCTTTATGAGTAAAGTAGTGATCTGCGTGGTGCCTGGCTGGGCGGTCGGAGGCGGACACAGTCTGCATGTGGTGTGTGATCTAACCTTAGCGAGTAATGAGCATGCCATTTTCAAGCAGACCGATGCAGATGTCGCCAGTTTTGATGGGGGTTTCGGATCAGCACTGTTGGCCAAACAGATCGGCCAAAAAAGAGCCCGGGAGATCTTCTTTCTGGGACGAAATTACTCCGCACAGGAGGCTTTTGAAATGGGAATGGTGAATGCAGCAGTGCCGCATGATGAACTTGAAGAGACCGCATTTGAGTGGGCACAGGAAATTCTTGGAAAGAGTCCGACAGCCATCCGTATGATTAAATTTGCTTTTAATTTGGTAGACGATGGCATGGTAGGACAGCAGGTCTTTTCCGGTGAAGCGACTCGTCTGGCATACATGACTGAAGAAGCGGAAGAGGGTCGTAATGCATTCCTGGAGAAAAGGAAACCGAACTTTAAGAAATTTCCCTGGTTATCACTTTGATGTTTAAAGCTTAGAAAACGATCAACTAGGTCATAATAGACTCAGCCAGGTAGTCGGGGATAATTCCGGATGATTTTATCTTCATATAGACACTCTCCGCCCGGGTATTGCCCGAAAGTACAAGAAGAGTTTTCATCCCAAATTTATTGCCGCCTAAAATATCTGTATTTAAGGTATCCCCAACCATTAATATGTCGTTTTTAGTGAAATTTCCGGTCTGATTTATATTATCAAAAGCATACATAAACATTTGAGTATCCGGCTTCCCGAAACGAAGAAATTTCTGATTCAGAACCGATTCTACCATTCTGGATATACCTCCAATAGCGATTGCAACATCGTTATTTGAAATCGGATAATATTTGTCTGAGTTCGCAACAATGACCTGAATATTTCTTCTTCTGAGCAAATTCACTGTTTTATTGATATCCCTGTTCCAGTCGAATCCTTCATCGTCCAGAAAAACAAACGCGTTGATATCATCGACATCATTCAGATCCACTTCGGACACCGGTATACGTTCGAGTCCGGCATGAAGGATGTAATCGGCTGAAGCTTCGGTACCCAAATAAGCAATTTTTCCGGACTTTATTTTAAGTTCCAAAAATTGATGTGCCAGCATGCCGGAGGTAATGATCTCCTCTTCTACCAACGAATTGAGTCCCAATTTTTTAAACTCGGCCACTTGTTGTGCCTGACTCCTGGACGCATCATTCGTTAACACACGCAAGGTTATTCCTTGATCGCGAATGTAAGAAATGGCATTATTTACACCCTCAATCAATCCTTTATGATTCTTTAATACTCCATACGAGTCCAGAAAAACTGCTTTATACTCATTGGCAATGTAGGAAAACGAAACTTTCTCAATCATGGGTTATAGATTTAATGCTTTTAATATCGGATCCGGGTTGAATTTTTTTTCGATGCTTGGCAAATGAACGTTATAAGCTTCCTCCTGCAATCGAGTTGCGAAGATATCATGAAAGAAATAACGTCCATATTTCACAACATAGTTGAGCATAAAAAATCGATAAGCATTTTTTAAAAATCTCACCTCTTTTTCCCTCAACGGGTACACTTCATGATACGCTTTTAGAAAAATGATGAAACGATCTTCCATAAGCCGGTCGATCTCATAGCTGAAAATCGTTTGATCACCTACATCAGATACAATTCTGCTGAAAAAATAGAAGTCCATCATTCGTGTACTCACTCTGAACCAATCATAATCCCATCTTGAGTAGAGTTCGTAATCATGGGTAACAGAAAAATTGCCAATGTTCCAATCCACAAAAATGGGTATCGGATTTAACGTATCCATTCCTAAATTTTCCAGATTCTCCAGAAATATTTCGCTCTGTTCCTTAATGAGTTCGTGATGCATGCGATGTTCGTGACGCCCCTCTTTGGTCTCCAGAATGCCGAGCAGATGGTTGATATCTACTGAGAGTGTTTTAGACGATTGAGGCAATGAATTTGAAACACTAAAGCAGGCTTTATGAAATTTTGCAAAAGATTTTGCAAGTTTAATGATCTGCTCCTCATTCATTCGCTTTGGCATCTTTTTCCGAATCCTCATTGGACGATAAAAAACTACCCATGCATCAATCAAGCTGCTTTGATGACGATGTACAAAGAGGGAATCTCCTTTAATAAGTGATCGGGCCAGGACATTTTCAAAAGGGGCCGGCAAGTTGTTAGCCAATGAATTGATAATACTGTGGTCCTCCACAAAGTGCTCAAACTTTCCAAAGTAGGATAGTTTTGCAATAATCACATTACCATCTGTCAATTTGATCCTGTAGACGTGATTCGTCGAAACACGTGCACTAATATCTGTGATCGACGCTATTATCTTTGTCCGGTCGTAGTGCCAAAGTGCATCTTTGACGATTGCATTAAAATCAATCTGTAGCATATTCTTAAATCAAATTATTTCAAAATAGCGTTTTAATTCCCAAGGTGTAATCTTTTTTGAGTTCTGATCCGGGCATTGACTCCACTCCCATTCACGGCTTTTAATGAAATGATTGGTAAAAGTTTCACCAAACAGCTCATTAGCCAAACCGGAATTCTTCATTTTTTCCGTGGCGTCCCCCAAGTTTCCGGATAGATCATTACCGGCCTTTCTGCCATACTCATTCCCTTCAGTTGCCGGAATCTCCAGTGTTAATTTGTTTTTGATACCATACAAACCGGAGGCCAAAGAAGCTGCCATTGCAAGATAGGGATTAGAATCGGCACCGGGGACTCTATTTTCAACTCTTGTCGAATCCATATCCGGTTGTAGAACCCTGAGTGCTGTTGTGCGATTATCAACGCCCCAACTTACCGAGGTAGCCGCCCAGGAGCCTTCAACATACCGTTTGTAACTATTTACAGTAGGTGCATACATCGGCAGTATATAGGGGAGACAATGCAACTGTCCGGCCACATAGTGTTGTAGAATGTCAGTCTGTTCAGAGGGTTTTTGAGAATAAAACAGATTCGTTCTTTTGTCTTGATCCCAAAGACTCTGATGAATATGAGATCCGCTTCCGGGAAGTTTTTCTGACCACTTTGCCATAAAACTGGCAGTGATTTCAAATCTGGATGCAATCTCTTTCACAAACAGTTTAAACAGTACACTTCTATCTGCGGCTTCCAGTATATCCGTATGATGAATGCTCGCTTCATAGGCTCCGTCACCGGTCTCTGTATGCAGTGCCAGAAGTGGAATATCCGCATCGATCAGTTGGTCAAACAGGTGTGCAAAAAAATCGTCTTGTTGAGAAATTCTGAGCATGGAGTATCCAAACATTCCCGGAGTGAGGGGTTCCGGATTGATGTACTCTTTTTCCTTCATGCTTTTTGATGTTTCGCTGAAATTGACCCATTCATATTCACTGGAAAAAATGGGCCTGAATCCTAAAGATTCAGCTTCTTTTATGACTTTTTTAAGCAGGGTTCTCGGACACACCTCACCCACTGACGTTGATTTATGAAAATCTGCCAGCAAAAAAGGAGTGTTTCTGTCCCAGGGAAGCTGACGAAATGTACTGAGATCGATTGTAGCTGTTGAGTCCGGGAATCCGGTATGCCAGCCGGCGACACTTTCGTGCTCGTAGATCTCATCCATCACATCCCAGCCAAAGATGACATTGCAAAAACCGATATTCTGATGCATCCGTTTCACAAATTTATCAGCTGAGACGGCTTTTCCTCTCAAAACACCATCTATATCAGTCACAGCATATTTGATTCGGTTGTGATTTCCGTTTCGAATGCGGTCAATTATCTCTTTTTCATTCATAACTATAAAACTGTATCTGGCAGATCATCTATTCATAAAAAATCCTTTATAACGAACCTAATATTTTAGATCTGATCAGTTCAAATTACGGTTTTTAAATCAGTCCTGTTAGTTGAATTCTATTTCTATGTAAACCATAAAAAAAGCCCCATTCAATTAGAAATGGGGCTTTTAAAATAGGTTGATTCAAGATCAATTAATATTTAACTGCGGTCACCGTTTTGATGATTCGAGCCGCTACTTTATAAGGATCTGCGTTTGATGCAGGTCTTCGATCTTCCAAACGACCTTTCCATCCATCGTCTACGGTTGAAGGCGGAATCCGAATAGAAGCGCCTCTATCGGAGATACCAAAACTGAATTTGTCGATCGACTGTGTTTCGTGCTTACCGGTCAGGCGTTGATCGTTGTCTGCACCGTAAACAGCAATGTGCTCCTTGATATACTTACCAAACTCATCACAAACCTTCGTCATGAATTCCTTACCACCTTTATCTCGCATGAGTCCGTTGGAGAAGTTACAGTGCATTCCTGAACCATTCCAATCTGTATCACCCAGTGGTTTTGGATGATAATCAATAGAAACGCCATATTTCTCGGCTGTTCTTTCAATCAGATAACGGGCAATCCAAATCTCATCTCCTGAACGTTCAGCTCCCTTTGCAAAAATTTGAAATTCCCACTGTCCGGCTGCCACTTCACCGTTAGTACCTTCCACATTCAAGCCGGCTTCCAGACAGATATCGAGATGTTCGTCTTTAATCGCTCTGCCAAATGCAATATTAGCACCTACACCACAATAATAGGGTCCTTGTGGAGCAGGGTAACCGCCTATAGGGAATCCAAGCGGAAGGCCTGTTTCGGTATCGATCATAAAATATTCCTGCTCAAACCCGAACCAAAAATCGTCATCATCTTTACCGATAGATGCCCTGCCATTCGTTGAATGTGGAGTTCCATCTGCATTCAGTACTTCACACATGACCAAATAGCCATTTTTCACATCAGGGTCCGGATATATAGCGACCCCTTTTAAAATACAATCCGAAGAACTGCCATCTGCCTGTTGTGTAGAGCTTCCATCGAATCCCCAATTTTTCACATCTTTCAATTTGCCGCTGAAGTCATGACAGACAAGAGTTTTACTTCTTAACGTCTGGGTAGGTTTGGTACCATCAAGCCAGATATATTCGAGTTTGGAGTAAGCCATAGTAAATTCGATTGAGTTTATTTTGGTTGAAATTAAAATTTGGTTTGGATAGACTTGTTATCAGTTTTATCTGAATTGTCACATTATTTTAAATGAGCACTTGAAACTTTTAATTAACTGAGATTAAAGTCTCTACTAACGCGTAAAAATATAGAGAGCTTCAAAGTTATAAGAAAGTTTTTTAATCAAAAAAATATTAACAATTAATTTAATTTATAGAATTCAATTTTTTTATTAATTATTTAAATTGAAAGCGCTTTTTATTTTATAATAATTAAGTTGGCGCTACTAAATCTGAAAGATCACCGAATATTTTTAAGCATTTTTTAATTCACTATCTTTTTTTCTTTAATTATCCACACTTATCCACATCCAATTTGGTTGATAAAAATTCTGAAATTCTAATCTGGCTGCGCGCCTCAAGACCCCAAACGCTTGCCGCCGCACTTATTCCTGTGATGGTTGGTGTTTCAATTGCTTATTCTGATGACTATTTTCGATGGGACATTTCGCTGGTTGTACTGCTCTGTGCAATGTTGTTACAAATCGGAACCAACTTTGCCAACGACTATTATGATTTTGTAAAAGGTGCCGATAACGATGAACGAATTGGTTTTGTAAGAGCCACTTCGGCCGGACTGGTTACGCCGAATGCCATGCTTAAAGCCACTATATTTACGATGTCCACTGCATTTTTAGTTGGCCTTTATCTGGTCTCGGTGGGAGGTTGGATTGTTCTGTTGATCGGCTTGCTTTCCATTTTGTTTGGTGTTTTGTATACGGGTGGACCCTTTCCTCTGGGATATAATGGGTTGGGCGACCTGTTTGTTTTTATCTTTTTTGGCATTGTGGCGGTGATGGGAACCTATTATGTTCATGCTCTGCAGTGGAGTTCGTTCACCTTTTGGGCATCCCTTCCTGTAGGAGCTTTAGCGGTTAACATACTGGTTGTCAATAATCTCAGAGATGTGCATCAGGACATCCTATCTGGCAAACGCACACTGGGTGTTCTGCTTGGTGAAAAAGCACTAAAATGGGAATACACCTTTCTGCTGTTGCTTGCTTATACTGTCCCGCTTATTCTTTTGACATTTTCAGAAATCAGTTTATGGATTTTACTTCCTCTACTTTCGATACCGTTGAGCATACCGCTGTTAAATCAAATATGGAATCATGATGACAAACGGACTCTTAACCGAACATTGGAAAGAACTGCCCAATTTATGGTACTCTATGGAGTTCTCTTTTCAATCGGAATATTGCTGAATTAGTATGATCTCATTTTATCAATATCGTCTGCCATTTTTGGCTCCCTTTAAAACGGGGGCGGGTGATTTTTCATACAGAGAAGGGATCATTATCCACTTTCAGGATGGAGAATTGGATGTTGTATCAGAAGCCTCTCCCCTGCCCGGGTTTTCTAAGGAGTCATTAAAATCTGTGAAAACTGCTCTCCTACAAAACAGATCTGAACTTGACTCTTTTTTAACAAGCCGGTTTTCACTTGAGGAGCTTTTACAGTTCCTCAGTGGTCAAGACAAAGCCCCGTCCATTCAATTTGCTATCTCTGATTTGGGGCGTAAAATTCTTCAAATCAGGGGATTACATCCAAAAAATCATCCATTAATTCAATACGAAAAAAAAACGGTACTGGTAAATGACATTGTGGGTTTTCATGATCCTGAAATTACAAAAGATCTGATTACAGCTTCATTGGATCGTGGATTTACAACAATAAAGATCAAAACACCATCCCCGGATCCGCAGCTTGCATCTGTTCTTCGGGAGATTTGCGCCAAAAGAGAGGATATTAGGTTCAGACTGGATGCCAATCAAAATTGGGATCTTGCAAAGATACAATCATTTAATCTGACTTTTAAGAATCTTCCCATTGAATATATTGAGGAACCCTTTGCAGTTAATAGTGATAAGGAGATTAACGCCGTTCTGGATGTTTCGGAATATCCGATTGCTCTGGATGAATCCATAACTGATTTAAAATGTCTGACAGATTTTTTGAAACATTCTTCAAATCCGTACATCATAATAAAACCAATGTTATTGGGAAATATATTTGAAATTTCAGAAACATTATTAAAGCACCGAAGTAGTTACAAACGTGTTATCATTACATCATCATTAGAAGCGTCAGTGGGTCTGGAAACAGTTTCTTTCTTGGCAGCTTCATTAGGTGATAACACTTGCGCTCATGGATTGAATACCGGAAAATTATTCAGGGATAATCTTATTGCTGATAACGAAATGGAGAATAGTTTTTTTAAACGAACTACCTATTCGGGATCGTTGATAACAAAAAACCATTTGGATCAATCCTTACTCAAATTGCTCTAAAAAAGATTCATTGACTAAATTTCCACAGGATACTGATGACTGATTTACCAGACGCAAATCATATATTTTTAACAAGCAAGTATCAAACATATCATTATCGCCAACTTTTCGGTTTTACAAAATGGCTAAGCCAGGATCTAAACCAAAATAATATTGAGCCTACGGAAAAAAATCCTCTACTGATTTTCACAGATCAGTCAGATGAAATCATCTTTCTCATTGCGGCCTCTTTTTTACTGAACATTCCAATTTACCCGCTTCATTCCGACTCAACCACTGCAGAGATCGATCTGGCACTGGATCAAATCACTCCATCAGCCCGTTTTTATGGTAACAGGAACCCTTTTAAAAAACTTGATGAGATTCCTGCTATATCCATTCAGCCTCGTCATATCAATATTCCCGGTGAGTTTGACCCGGCCCATTTCACGTTAGATCGTTCAGACTCCATTACGGGTTACTTTCTGACATCCGGAACATCAACTACTCCAAAAATAGTACCGATTAAACGGGAACAGATATTTGCGGCAGCGGAAGCTTCATCGGACAATCTGCAACCGGAAAAAAATCGATATTGGCTGCTCTGTTTACCACTAAATCATGTTGGTGGAATTAATGTCATTTACCGCAGTTTAATCTATCAATCTGCCATCTACTCCGTACTCTCTTTTGATGTGCGTGAAATTCGTATTCTGTTAAATAATAACCCTACGTTCCAAGCTGCCTCTATGGTTCCAACTATGCTTGCTAAACTGATGGAGGATAAGTTTTTTAAGGTACATTTTAACTTTAAAGGGCTCTTGCTTGGAGGTGGCCCGATAGATTTGAATATGATTGAACGGGCCATAACCCGCGGAATTCCGGTGATTACCAGTTACGGCATGACTGAAACGTGCGCACAGATTGCCGCCAATCCATTGTTAAAAGCCGGTGGCATGTACATTCCAAAAACCAGTGTAGGACCTGTTTTTAAAGCAAACAGTGTGGAGATCCGAAGTGAAAACGGAACCCCTGTCCGATATAATGAACCGGGGCAAATCTGGCTGAAAGGACCCCAGATTTTTGACGGATACCTAAATCCGAAAGAAACAAAATCTGTTTTTGATAAAGGTGGCTGGTTTAATACCGGTGATTATGGCCATCTCAATAAAAATGGACACCTCTTTATCGATAGTCGAAAGAGTGATAAAATTATCTCCGGAGGAGAAAATGTAAGTGCGACGGAGGTGGAATCTGAAATCAACAAAATAGACGGTATCTCTGAATCTGCAGTGATCGGGGTTCCAGATGAAAAATGGGGTCATAAAGTTGTCGCATATATTGTCACAGACGGTGATGAAGCACCTGATTCTGCCCGTATTGAGGAAATACTCAAAAACTCGTTGCGAGGATTTAAAATCCCAAAAGAATATATTGTGATGGAAAAACTTCCAAAAACATTCCTGATGAAGGTGAAAAAAGGTGTGTTGTTAAAGGAGTATTTAAAGAATGTAGGTTAGGTTTTTGGGATCTAATCAATTATTGAATGAAGAGTCAAAAGTAATAAATCTAAAGGGCTAAGAATCGGAATTGTAATCAGATCTTAGCGATTTCCAGAAAAGAAATAAGGGCAATTTTGGTAGATTTTAGATTATGATTTCAGACAGGGTAAATAATTGTATGAAAGTGATAGTTTGATTTGGGACATAAAAAATAGTCATTTCATTCATTTCTATTGAGTAAATAGCTTCTTATATTTCTGATCTGTAAATAATTGCCTGGGTGGCGGAATTGGTAGACGCGCCGGACTCAAAATCCGGTGATAGCAATATTGTGAGGGTTCGAGTCCCTCCCCAGGTACTACTTTTTTGTTCTATTCACATCTCACGGGTAAAATATTATCCTTAATCAATTCTTAAAAGGGACGGAAATCCTGATTAAATAATAGTGATG
>Ga0222673_1000042_pt1 | contig 79519 bp, 77 predicted proteins | sample AntAcemetagen801_FD_179845 | JGI IMG/M metagenome (GOLD analysis project Ga0222673, IMG submission 179845) | Saline water microbial communities from Ace Lake, Antarctica - #801 | ecosystem: Environmental > Aquatic > Non-marine Saline and Alkaline > Saline | place: Antarctica: Ace Lake...
AGAAAGATTTAAGGGGGGGGGCGCAGCGATGCGTCGCCCTCATTTTTTTTGGTATAACGAATGTTGTTGGAAGAGTGGTCAAATGTGCTATGCTTGTTCCCGATTTGCAAAAGGATTGAGTATATGCAAAATTCTTTCTAGCAAATCGCAATCCCGATTAAGGCGGAGGCGTCGCATAGTGGTCTAGTGCACCGTCTTGGAAAGGCGGCAGGGTGCAAGCCCTCGAGAGTTCGAATCTCTCCGCCTCCGCCTTGTGTGGGAGAAAGTTAGTGTGCCCACAAGGCACCGCAGGTTCGAATCCGTACGTAAGCAGATCTCTTTGCTTACGTACGGATTCGAAAGGAATTTGTATATTTCTGCTATATCTAATGCAGAAATTCAAATTCCCGGGCAGGTGAGAAAGTGTGGGGCGGTTGCCCGCTATTTCGGAGAAATGGCGGCAACCTGAACAGTTTCTGTAAGAAGACTCTTATGAACGTAGTGAATTAGAGTTGGACGCCGAATCCTGTCTCTTCCGCAACCTGTTACAATAGTTTTATAATCATGAAGTCATTTCTCTTTATATTGTTTTCAACCTTCTGCATCGGGATACTCTCTGGTGTTTATATTTATTTTATAAGTCACGAGACAGAACCGATTTTTGATCTTCCGAATACTAACAATCAGCTAGAGCGTGGCTTTGAGATTATTGCGGATACATATGGAGGTTGCAGTCTTGGTGGTGGGTGTTCGTCGTATCGTATTTCTGACTCTGGTTCTCTTGATCTCATTACATCTCAGCGTGGTGAAAAAGATGAACGTCTCTCGGGAATGCTCTCAAATCGCGCACTGACTGATATAAAAGACGAGCTCGTACATACACCACTTGCCGCAATAGCGTCTTCTGAATTTTTGGGCACCTGTCCGGCGTTTGTTGATGGAATTTCATATCGATATGAAATTCGGATTGCTGACAAGCGGTATTTTATTGATACATGCGAAAATGATGTAGCGGACGCACCTCTCTTTGAGTTACTTACAACCTATTTTAATCCAGATATAATTTAGCCTCGAGTACTGTATGTTAGTGTTACAGTGAATGTATATGCGTGGTTTTTATTTATTAATAATAATTTTAGTATTTGTTGCGGGGGTTTTCTATACGCTTAATCAGAAGAACATCACTGTGTCAGATTTCTTTTTTGGTACACGTCAGGTAATTTCTGTTGGAGATATACAACTTGAGGTAGAGGTTGCGGATACTCCAGAATCTAGAAAGCAGGGATTGTCAGGAAGAGGTGATTTGGGTAGCTCGGTGGGGCTACTCATGGTATTTGATAAGCCAGACTATTATGGTATTTGGATGAAGGACATGAATTTTTCAATTGATATCATCTGGATAAGTAAAGATCTACAGGTGGTCGAAATCATGTCCAATGTCCGTCCCGAGACGTATCCAAGTATTTTTGAGCCAAGTGCACCAGCATTGTATGTACTCGAAACTAAGTCTGGGTTCGCGCAAGTATACGGACTTCGCACAGGAGATAGTGTCTCTATACCGGAAAGTATCTTAGAGTAGGGTTGCGTAATTCTAATTCCATTGTATACTTTTTGTGTCAGATAGTTGCCGAGCACCCTTTAAGGTAGTTTTAGGATATTTCATTTTGGTGACTTGTTGTGGCCAATCTAGTATTTCCATACAGAAAGTTGCTTGAAAAGGTGCTCGGAGGAAAGTCCGGACACGCCCGAGCATCTTCTCAGGCAGAGTAAAGTGAAATTCTTTAGTCGTTTGAGAAGATGCTCGGAGCAGGGTAGCGGGTAACGCCCGTCTGAAGTAATTCACGAGGTGCGAGCAGAGACGTCCAAATCGAAAGAGGAGGAATTCCCTAGTGGAATAGCTCCCTTGGTAACTAGGGAGGTGAAACGGCAAAATCCTTACCTGCGTGCAAGGTCGTATCGCCCTGCAATACAGTGATGTATTGCAAGACGGGGAACCGCGAGAGTTTACTGGCAACAGTAAACCTAGGTAGATAACTATCCGTACATACATATTTATATGTATGTACGACAGAATCCGGCTTATCGACAGCAAACAGGACACTCTCAGGAGTGTCCTGTTTGCTGTATGGTATGCTGAAATGGATTTATCATGGCGGTGACTAATTTTATATATGATTGAAGAAAACTCGCAGCACGCAGTTCGGGATTTGGGGCAGGATGTGATTGCTGAAAAACTACTGAGTATTTCACATTGGTTTCTTGTGGTGATATTTGGTCTATTACCACTCATTTTTATTCCAACATTCATTGTTCCTCTCGGGTATACTAAAACATTTATTGTGGTGTCTGCGCTTGTTTTTGCATGCATCTTCTTCAGCCTCTCGGTGCTACGTTCTGGAAAACTCACGTATTCAGTTCCATATGCACTTTTGGCATTGTGGGGAATAGTTGTGGTCACCATCTCCTCGGCACTACTTTCTGGTGACATAAGAGATGCTTTTTTTGGTGACGTCATGGGTATTCATACGGCCGCTTTCGTACTGTTGTTGGCAGCCTCGGTCACAATATGGCCCCTACTGAGTATCAAAAAAGATTCCATCATGCGTCTCTATATGTTTATAATTTTCAGCACTTTTGTGTTGGTTGCATACCATGTAGGGCGACTTATCTTTGGTCCCGACGTGTTGTCGTTTGGGCTGTTTTCAAATGCAACCCTTTCACCGGTTGGTGGATGGAATGACCTTGCACTATTCTTAGGATTGGTTGTTCTCTTGTCTCTTGTAACGCTGGAGCAACTACCACTTACAAAGTGGGGAAGGATCCTCTTTGGTTTTGTTGTCAGTGCTTCTCTGGTAATGCTCGCGGTTATTAATTTTTCTTTTGTGTGGATTGTACTTGGGATTGTAAGCTCTGTGATGGTTGTGTATGTGTTGGGCAAAGACCGTTTCGTCAGTACATCACAGAGTCCTCTCATGGCTGGAACAGAAAAGAAACCAACGACGCAGTCATTATTTTCACTCATCTTTCCTGTTGTTGTATGTATTGTATCTGGAGTCTTTATCTTTGGAGGCAGTACACTCAGTGGAGCAATAAATAATTTGACAGGTGTCTCATATCTTGAAGTTCGACCATCCTTTGAAGCGACGGCCAATATTGCAGAAAGTGTGTATAAAGAGCAGGCTTTTCTTGGTGTAGGTCCAAACAAGTTTGTAGATGCGTGGCGTCAAAATAAAGACAGTTCGATAAATGCGACCATATTTTGGAATACTGATTTTCAATCCGGGAGTGGATACATCCCAACCTTCTTTGTTACGACAGGAATTCTAGGTGGCCTAACGTGGCTTATCTTCCTTATCTTATTTGTTGTAGGTGGTGCGCGGATGATTCTCCGTGCGACTGATCAGGATCGTGTGTGGTACTTCATTGGGTCATCGTCTTTTGTTGGAGCGTCATTTATATGGGGAATGTCGCTTGTGTATGTGCCGGGTGCAACAATATTACTCCTTGGAGCTCTCTGCACAGGACTCACATTTGTTGCACAAGGAGCCTTACATCATGGGCAGACACGTACGGTGACTCTTGCGGTCAATCGGAGAGGTGGTTTCATCCTCACGCTGGCCGTGGTAATCGCTATTGCAGGTTCTGTCAGTATTCTCTATATTTGTGGGAAACAATACGTTGCAGTGTATATCTTTGCCAATAGTGTCGCAGAGGCGCAAGCTGGTGGTGATATAGATACCATAGAAGCTGATGTTGCACGCGCATTTACGTTGGTGGGAAATGATTTATTTGCTAGGCGTATTGCTGAATATCAGATTTTGCGCATGAATGCGCTTCTCACTCTCGAGAGTCCCACAGAGGAACAGAAGAAACAATTTGAGAATGCTGGCGCTAACGGTATTAATGCGGGTAGACTTGCGACAGAGCGTGATGCCACCGATCCTGAAAACTGGGCAGTATTTGGTCGTGTCTACGGACTTCTTGCGGTTGCCCAAATTGAAGGAACCTATGAGCTTGCGAAAGAAAAGCTTGAACATGCTCGTGATCTTGATTTAAAAAACCCACGAAGACTGCTCGAGCTCGCTGGGCTCGAAGCTAGGGCAGGAAATGCTGAAGAGGCGTATCGTCTTACGCAATCTGCGCTTGCGCTTAAAGCGAATTACAGTGATGGACTCTACTTCCTTTCACAGCTTGATATTGCGAAAGGGGATGTGGAAGCTGCGGTACGGTCAACACGCGCGATTATTTCACTTGCTCCAGAAGATCCTTCACGGTACTACCAGCTCGGCATTCTTGAGGCATCAAGACAAAATGAAGAAGTTGCCATCAGTGCATTTGAAGAGGCTGTACGACTCAACCCTTCATATGCAAATGCTCGATATTTCCTTGCGCTCTCGTATGTACGAGTCGGTCGCATCGCCGATGCGCGTACACAACTTGAGCGTGTGCTTGAGTTAAATCCAGATAACGAGCTCATTATGTCACTCATTGCACAGATTGATGAGACAGGGACTATTAGTCTGGATACTGAGTCCTCCTTGCAGGAGGGACAGATTGTTGAACAGGATGCAGACGCCGTTCAAGTATCAGATGACGTGACGACTGAAAATGCTCCAGACACACCGCTTATTACTCCGGTCAATACGCCCCCTGCTACAGAAGATAAAGCTGCTGGAGCAGAGGAGGAAGGAAACTGATACAATACGAGTTCATGGTTCGACGTGCTCTAGAGGTTGTATATAAGGAAATACTGGGTCTTCACCAAGCTGCCTATGTGCTGGCACTCTTTACGGTTGGGTCTCAAGTGCTCGCACTTGTGCGTGACAGGCTCTTGGCGCATGAGTTTGGTGCAGGAATTGAACTTGATCTCTATTACGCAGCATTTCGTATCCCCGATTTGTTGTATGTATTGTTTGCGTCGACTCTCTCCGTCTATGTGCTCATTCCGTTTGTCTCCGAGCGGGTAACAGCAGGTGGCGCAAAACGTGCCCAAGCATTTCTCTCACAGATTTATTCTACCTTTCTCATTCTCTATACGCTCTTAGCCTTAATACTAGCTGTGTTTGCTCCGCAGGTCGTTGCTCTGATGTTTCCAGGGTTTTCAGAACACACAGCTGAGTTGACTCTCCTCATGAGGATATTGCTCTTGCAGCCACTCTTCTTGGGAATATCAAGTCTTTTTGGTGTTATCACACAACTTGGGCATCGTTTTGTTCTCTACGCACTTTCTCCACTGCTCTACAATGCAGGAATTATTTTAGGAATTCTTGTTCTGTATCCGCTCTTTGGATTGCCGGGCATCGCGTTCGGCGTCGTCCTTGGTGCAGTTGGACATGTGGCGATACAAGTACCCTTTATTGTAAAAAGTGAGCTCACACCACACTTAGTCTTTCGTGTGGAGTGGAGCAATATTAAAAGTGTCCTCATGACGTCAGCGCCAAGAGCACTCACTCTTTCTCTCCATCAAATTGTCTTACTTGGGTTGGTAGGATTCGCGAGTGTTATGGCAGAGGGGTCAGTATCAGTATTCCAGTTCGGTTTAAATCTACAATCCGTACCGCTTGCAATTATTGGTGTCAGTTACTCAGTCGCGTCCTTCCCGGTCCTTGTACAACTTTATTCAGGAGAAAAATTTGAAGCATTTGGAAAGTATCTGCTGACCGCCTTGCGTCATATTATATTTTGGTCACTACCATTTCTTGCTCTCATCGTAGTGGTCCGTGCGCAATTCGTGCGTGTGGTCCTTGGAACAGGTGCATTCGATTGGGATGATACAAGGCTTACTGCAGCTGTCCTTGCGCTCTTTGCAGTCTCTTTACTTGCGCAGGGCATAAACTTACTTGTCGTACGCGCACTCTATGCAGTGGGGAAGACACGACTACCATTTATACTTACCTTAATTTCTTCGATTGGCATCTTCTTGTTCGCGTTGGTATTCTATGAGTTGTTTGTCTCTGTTCCTTCGTTTCGACATGGGCTCGAATCGGTTATGCGTGTCACCGATGTTCCAGGTACCGAAGTGCTTGTACTCGCTCTGGCCTACTCATCGGCTCTTTTGATTCATGCATTTGTAATGGTGGCTATTTCTGCAAGATTCCTTCATTTCTCTGGCCGAGCGCTATTGGGAGACCTCGCACGTGGACTTTTTGCAGCGATAGTTGCCGGTGCTACAGCATACGCTATCCTTAATTTATTTGTGGAAGGCGTCAGAACAGAAAAGTTGTTGGGGGTCTTTCTGCAAGGGCTTATTGCAACTAGTACAGGTCTCTTTGGTGCCATACTCGCTTACTACGTAGTGGGTAGTAGGGAGCTTCGTGAAGTGTATAAGGCGTTGCACCGGCGCGTATTCAAAACGTCAGACATCACTCCACCACAAGACGAAGATCACCTCGCGGTTTAATCTTTAGTACGGGAGAGACTTCTTCTGGTTTTTAATACATTTCTACGTTACAGTGGTGGCCTTAGGTATGAAACAGATTCGCAACTTTTCCATCATAGCCCATATTGATCATGGTAAGAGTACTTTGGCTGACCGGATGCTCGAAGTCACAGGGACAGTGGAGGCTAGAAAAATGAAGGAGCAAGTTTTAGACTCCATGGATCTTGAGCGTGAGAGAGGTATCACGATTAAGATGCAACCAGTTCGCATGACTTATCAGTATGACGGTAAGCCGTACGAGCTGAACCTTATTGACACGCCTGGTCATATAGATTTTTCTTATGAAGTCTCCCGCGCGCTCAAAGCAGTTGAAGGAGTACTTTTATTGGTAGACAGTACGCAAGGAGTGCAGGCACAAACACTGACAACACTCCAGATGGCTCGAGAACAGGGACTTACTATTATTCCAGTTCTCACAAAAATTGATGTACCACATGCTCGAACGGAGGAAGTGGGAAATGAGCTAATAAAAGTACTCGGCTGTTCCCGTGAGGACATTATGTGTGTCTCAGGAAAGACTGGTGCGGGAGTAGTGGAGTTGCTTGATGCAATCTGTGAACGCGTGCCGTCTCCAAAGCAATTAGATATTGAGCATTTCCGGGGACTCATCTTCGACTTCCATTATTCCAACCATAGAGGAGTGATTGTGTACTTTAGAGTGTTTGAAGGATCTGTTAAGAAAGGTGATACGTTGAAGTTCTTGGTTGCGGGACGTTCATTTCAAGCGCTTGAAATCGGCGTACTCTCACCACAAGAAGAACCTGTAGAGGAACTCCGAGAAGGTGAGACTGGCTACATTGTGACGGGTATAAAAGAGCCGGGGGTTGCGCGTGTGGGAGATACGCTTGCTCATGAACGTGCTGCCACCGAGCCACTTTCTGGATATCAGGAAGCCCGGCCAGTCGTGTGGGCGTCTGTATTTCCAGAGAGTCAGGATGATTTTACAATACTTCGTCAAGCACTGGACCGGTTAAAGCTTTCTGACTCCTCACTTTCCTATGAAGAAGAGTCTTCCGGAATCCTCGGAAGAGGATTCCGTTGTGGCTTCCTTGGAATGCTTCATCTGGAAATCATCACAGAGCGACTTCGTCGAGAATTTAATGTTGAACTCATCCTCACATCTCCTTCGATTGCGTATGAGATTACGAGGCAAGACGGTACGGTAGAAGAGATCTACGCGGCGTCAAGATTTCCTGAGTATGGCGAGAAGGTCACCATCCGCGAGCCGTGGGTACTTGCGCAGATTATTGTGCCACCAGAGTATCTTGGGAACACTATGACATTGCTCTATGACCATGAGGCAAGTGTGCTTGAGACAGAAGTATTTGGTGACGGGAGGACACTTCTTTCAGTAGAGATGCCTCTGCGGGAACTTATGCGTACCTTCTTTGACAAGCTCAAAAATGCAACGAGTGGGTATGCGTCTCTTTCGTATGAGATTGGTGAAATGCGTTCGGCGGATGTGGTGCGCCTCGATGTGTTGGTGGCAGATGAAGTTGTTCCCGCATTCTCACGCGTTGTCGGTATACGACGAGTGGAGCTAGATGCAAAGGCGGTAGTAGAGAAACTCTATAATATCCTTCCTCGGCAACAGTTTGTCACAAAGATTCAGTCGCGGGCGATGGGGCGTATCATTGCCTCAAAGACGCTCTCTGCGCTTAAGAAGGACGTAACAGCAAAGCTCTACGGAGGAGACATTACTCGAAAGATGAAGCTCCGAGAAAAGCAGAAGAAAGGGAAGAAGAAGATGCTTGAGCGCGGTCGCGTAAACATTCCGCAAGAGGTCTTCATGAAGATGGTGAAGGATGGGGAATGACGTATTGCTGGAGATCTTTGCTCCACGTTAGAACCTCTCTGATTGAAATGGAGGGTCCGAATTTCTTGAAGGTGGTTGATTTGTAATTAAAATATTTTATCCAAAATTAAGGGAGTTTCCCTTAAGTAGAAAGAAAGCTTTTTTAAGAGCTTGTATTTCTGGGTCATCCCCACGTTTATTTTCATTTGTTACTTTATCTAGTTCGTCTTCTGAAAACCAACTATATTCAGAGTGATCATCTGGATGAAGAACAACATCTTCAATTGGTGAAGTGAGTTTGGCAAAATAGATTATCTCCACTGAGTGGGAACCTTTTATGTTATTTGTATATGTAAATGATGCAAATGTGTCACCTACAGATATGTCAGCCTCAAATTCTTCTTTAATCTCTCGTCTCAAGCCAGTGACGATATCTTCACCAAAATCTATATGACCTCCGGGTATTTCGTAGACACCCGGAAGAAATTTCTTTGTGTCAGCTCTTTTGGGGAGGAATATTTTCTCTATGCCATCAAAGTCTTTGTGTATAAGAGCACAAGCTGTGATTACTTGCTGTCCCTGTGCTAGTACTTCACTATCGTGTGAGACTTTTGGGTCCATAATGAGTTCAGTATACTAAAATAAAGAAACGTACTCTCGCTAAGAATCAGTCTGGTTGGATTAGAGTTTGTGGTCTTTCTAAAACAATCCGGCACCTCCTGAGTATGCGAATACCATACTTGCAATGATGACTGTTGCAATAACAACCCAAACCCATTTCATGGCGGACTTTGTTCGTCTGTGGAAGAGGAAACTCATAATGGTAGAATGATACCACATGTTTGATTTCCACGAAAAACGGAAAATTCGAAATATGGTGTACTCAAAGTTCACTATATCTGTACTGCTAATCTTAGTTGGCCTATTCTCAATGAGTGTGTTTGAGAGATTTACAGCATTGCATGATATTGCAAATAAAAGAGCTCAAAAAGAAGATGAACTCAATACTCTGAAAGAGCGGGCAACTGTACTTGAGAGCAAAGTAGAGTACCTTCAGAAAGGTCGTGGTGTCGAGGAGGAGCTCCGCAACCGATTTGATGTAGCGAAGGAGGGGGAGCAGGCAGTTGTTATTGTCGGAGACGAGGAGGAGACTATTGATGTCAATAAGCTCACCGAACCTCCAGGAAGTGGCGATGAGAAGATGTCTATCTGGGAGTTACTAAAATTCTGGTAGCTGACTGACCGGCTTCATACTTTCAGAGAAAGATCTCGAAGCGTATTTGTTTGAGCTAGTGCTAGGGACTTTTTCTGGGTATAATGAGATTATAATCATTTAATCTATTGGATATGCAAAAAGTAACTATCTACAGCACGCCGACTTGCCATTTTTGTCATGCTGCGAAGGCATTTTTCGATGAGAATAAAGTCGAGTACGAGGATATTGATGTGGCAACAAATGCTGATAAGCGTCAAGAAATGGTAGAGATGACTGGGCAAATGGGTGTGCCAGTTATTAAAATAGGTGACGATGTCATTGTTGGGTTTGATGAAGGGAAGGTAAAGGAATTGTTGGGTGAGAAGTGATGGGGGTCACTTCGCAAGACCTTTTGAGATATTTTTGCGTCAGCAAGGAAATGTCCAAAAGGTGTACAGCTTCTGTAAGAAGTATCCAAAAAATCGCACCGACTCGGCTCATGTAGGGTCAAGTTTTCTAAATAAAATTGTTCAGCCACTTTTTATTTTTGGAAAACGACTGAATTAATGCCGTCATTAATTCAGTCGTTTTCTCAGTAGAAAAGTGTGGTAGATTTTAGAACACTGCCCTTGTAGTTCAATGGATAGAACAGCGCACTCCTAACGCGCCGATCTAGGTTCGACTCCTAGCAAGGGCACAAAATGATTGTGAAAATGGTCGACTTCTGACCAGGCTTCCCGGTAGTTGGAGATTATTTGTAGACTTCTCTCAGATACCCTACTACCAAGAGCTTAGAACTCACTCAGTTTTCTAAAAGCACCCCTTCCAAAGGTTTTTTCAATCAGTCGAGCTACTGGAAGCAGGTTGCCTGTAACCTGTGCTCTCATGAACATATCCAATAGCTCTTCTCTACTGGAAAAATCATCACTATTTCTCTCAAGTACAATGTCTAAATACTTGAGAAAATCACCAAGCTCTCTTTGTCTCGTGGTGTCCACTTGCCCACCATCAATTTCTACCTCTTCAATTTTTTGAGCAAAATCTGGACGTCCACGAAGTACCTCATTTACAAATCGTTTTGTAGCATGGCCAACTAACGCTTCGTCTAGGTGGCGGAACATTTTTGTCTTTCCGTCTCGGGACAAAATACTGAAGCCAGAGCGATACCAGTCCAACTCACCATCTGTTCTAATCTGAATTGCATTATGCGACGCAAGAGTATGCCAGAGCTCATGGAAAGTAGTAATTGCAGTAGAAAGGTTATCTCTCTTGTCGACAAAAGCCTCTCCAAGCACTGTGGCGTGCGAACCAACCGCAAGCCTTCCTTCTGTAAGTTCTGCAACTCCACCGTCTGAGAAAAAATGGACATGGTCATCTGTGAGTGCAATAAAATTCTCTCGACCGTATTCAGTAGCGAGGCTTTTCACAGCCTCGGTCGCAATTTTTAGAATCTCATGGTCACACTCTGATTTTTCTAGTTCATTTGCTAAAGACTCAGTCGAGTACTCTTCAAATATCCTCCTCAAAACTTCTTTAGGGTCAGTAATTACTTCTCCTTTATTTTCACTCCCTCCTTTTCTTGAAAAGGAATCATCATAAAAGTCTGAATTAAAATCTCCAAAATTGCCGACCAGTCTTTCAGCTTGCGGGACAGGAAAGTCTTCTCTCATAGTCCTATTATTATACTGGAGTAAGTACTGAGATAAAAATGGTCACATTGTTTATTTGTTCGGATATCCCCTACGAAATCTCACACAATAATGTTGGGCTCGGCTCCCTCTACATCAATTTTTATCAAGGAAACTGGGGGCAGGTTTTCTTCATCAAGAGTTGTTGTTTGTACTTTATATTTTACAATGCCATCTTTGTGTTCCGCAAAATCTTTTTCAATACTTGACCAGCCAGATCTTTCGACTCCAGATTCTCGTTTGGGAACTGACAAAACTGCTGTACCGATATAGTTTGTAACTGCGCACTCACGTAAAATTATTCTGTCCCCATAACGTTCTCTCATTTTCTGAGCAGACACGGGATGAGCCTCAAAAGAATACACTTGACTGCTGTATTGGAGCATCTTCTCCGTATATACCCCGCTGCCTGCTGTACCGATGTCAACAGCCGCTCTATCTTTGTTGCAGAACAAATCAACAAGCTGTAGCTCGATTTCCTCAAATCTTTTATCAAGACTATTCACCAAGCTATTTTACCATCTGAAACGGGGGTGAATGGGGCAATATCGCCGGACTTGACTTATATTTAATAGTATGTTAATATTTCAACTGAAACTGTCAGATTTCCTGATAGTGCAAAAGGAGGTCGAGATGCGAAGTTCACAGAAATTGTGGCGCGCGTTCCTGGCATGGTTCGTCACTGCTCCTGTCATCGGTATTTTTTTCGAGCAGAGCTTGCTCAGCGACGACGCTTGGGCAGACTGGTACGAAAAGAACGACGCCTACAAGTTTGGCGTCGGCGATACCATCTATCCCGGTTTGACACCGGGCACCGGCTACGGCACTGATCCTGAGGGGTTGGTGACCGAGCACAGGGACGGGAAATATGTCGTGATGATGACGACGTCACGCCAGAACGACGACGGCACGTGGACGCGACAGACTGCTCAGGAAGTCCACTTCAAGTGGAATATCGAGCATCACTTCCGGCGTCGGCGTACCTATCGGAAAATACCGGTCGCGACGGCGGTAGCCTGAATACCCAATACCCGTTGCAGTGCCTTGAAGAGTTTGCGTTTCCGCGCAGGCTCTTTTTTTATGTTACACCTATTCTGCAACCAGCTTCACAAGTCATCTTTTCTAATGACCGTCTCGGACAATTCAATGCTGTGCTTGGGGTCGGGCTCGAACCGACGACCCCCTCCTCTTCAGGGAGATGCTCTACCAACTGAGCTACCCAAGCAAGTGAAGAATTAAGCATAAAATCACATTGTGATTTTATATTTAAGTTCTGAACGCAGATTGGGCAAGATTCCTCTTCCCCAAGCAAGTGAAGAATTATTTGTTATTCTCCAGAATTTCCGAATATTGAACCAAGGAACTGGTCAATAAATTTCAATCCAGGTATTTCCCCTATGCCACTATGGAATTGTTCGTAAGAAGCTCCTAGTGCAGAGAAATACGGTTCAAGGATATAGAAATATACTGCAAAAGGCAAGCCTATAAGTAAAGCGAGCCAGACGACTTTGAACCACGCTGAAACTATGTGGAAGCGATGTAGCTTCTTAAGCAAGCGATTGTTATCCTCGACAAGCTCTGAATTCTTTTCTAGCAGGTGTTTTATCTCGTGATAACTTTCTTTTGGAGGCATGGGGGCAAGTATAACAGAATAATTCCTTATAAAAGTAGAATAGATTGTGTAACCCTTATTTACCCTGACTCTTTACGCTCAGTCTCGTACTTCGGTCCTTGTCCACTCTAGGAAGTATAAGTTCCAGAAGTCCGTGTTTTTCACGTGCCTCAGCTTCATCAATGAGTACTTCGTCTGGCAAAAGCACTGTGCGCGTAAATGAACCCCAGAAAAGTTCACGATGATAGTAATTTTCATCGGGAGCCTCTTGTATTTCCTCACGCTTTCCTTTAATCGTGACCATGTCACGGGTGATGGCGATATCGAGGTCATTAGGATTAACTCCGGCGACAAGCGCGCGTATGACGATGGCGTCAGGAGTTTGGTACATATCAATAGGGAGCTCACCATCAGCGGACTCTTCTACTTCCTCTGCTTTCCACGAACTGGGGTCTGGTTGCTCAGGAGTGATTTCATCTATCTCGTCTTCAAAAACCTCATCCGATTCAAATTCATCTCCCTCATACGAGGTGATACTTACGGACCCTGTCAGTCGCTCTAGGAATGATGGTTTTTTCATATGTGATGTTGTTTTTCAATGAGTTTAGCTTTCTCGAAGAGGAGAAAGAGAATGATGATGCCTATCCAGACGAAGAGAAAAACGCCAAGGATTCTTTCTCCACTTGAATCCATTATAAAAAAGTTAAACAGTGCATGCAATACGATGGCTATGAACAACCCTACTGTCGAGAATATAATTTTGAATAGCTTTCCTTTGTAGAATGCGAGTGCCATCGCTACACCAACGGTGCCGGATGCGAGTACGTGTAGCAGTGTCGCTCCAATAAAACGAAAGTTTCCCGTAAAGAACGAATCGAAAAAAGCTCCATTTGTAAGTGGTGTAAAGATGAAGAGCGCATTTTCGAGTGCAGAAAATCCGAGTGCGATGGTAATCATGTAGATAATGCAGTCGATTGGCTCGTCGACTGCTTTATTCCAGAGCACCACTGCGAGCGCCACTGAGTATTTGAGCACTTCTTCGATAATGACCCAGACGAATATAAGATTGTCACCAGCAAAACGTTCAATAGCAAATTTCTGGAGGGGAAGTACGAGAGGAACAACCGCAATACCCGCGATAAACGAGAAGAGGATAAGCCTCTTTGGCTCTGGGTGTGCCCTATCTTCACGGAGCCAAAACCACAACCAAAAGAGGGCAGGGACAAACCCGCCGAGTATCGCTAAGAGAACGTACGTCAATTCCATTTCTACTATTATACACTCAAGAGAACATAGAAAATGCACTAAATCGCAGTAACACACTAGAGTAACCAGAAAAGGAAGAGTTTCCAGTTAACTGGAAACTTGGACAAGGGTGTACAGTTAACTGTACACCCTTTGCACTCAAGAGAAAATCATAGGATTAATTCTATAACAAATCACGTGATTAAACGTGTGTTTTTTCTCTGGTTTCCTGAGATAGTATTGAAACTTTTTTGTTTAACCTATAGGTTCCTAATCACTACGCTAGCATTTTTGTCAGGAGAAAACTTTTCAAAATATTGGATATCATTTTGTTTCCACATCCCATCCCACAGCGTATCGTTTGGATTATTATATTCTTCTTTATCGCGTGTTTTACCCCTTTCAATAGCTTCTTCCAGAGTGCAGTCTACCCATATTGTGTATGTGAAATATTTCATCAGTTCTGGCCGGAAGAGGCCTACTCCTTCAACAATTAATACTCCTTCATTATCAAACTTGATTGTGTTTGAGATCATCTCTTGAGAAGCATCAAAATGTCCATAACTGATTGTCTTGTCTCCATAAAGAAATGGAAGAAGAACCTCTTTTTCTAAGCGGTCATAATCCATTATCTTCCAGAGGGTATATTTTGTATCAAAAGCACCTCTCTTTTGAAATGAATCCACACTAACTACAGAAGCACCTAGAGCGTCACCAAGTACTTTTGCAATAGATGACTTGCCGGCCCCTCCAAATCCAGACACACCAATTAGCTTTGGTATTGGTAGACATTTGAGTTCGTCAATTAGGTTACTCGCGATATCCATTCTATTCATTATAACGTTCGCATGGCTGTCTGAGACGAAGTCGGAACTTTTTTAGTTTCGTAAAGTACCCTCAAGAAGCTTTGTGAATTTTACGTTTCCTTCAAACGGCATATGTGAAATCATACAGACGTCTTCTTCTGAAGTCTCTTCAGCAATTTTACTAACCTCTTCTTTCAAGTTTTCATTGGTATAGGTAAGCAGATAGACGTAGTCCATATTGACAATGTCTCCTTTCCACCAGAATTTTGCAGGGCCCTCCAGAATAGGGCCACCTAAAATGACCTTTTCTTTCAGTAGGGCATCTAATATCACTTCGGCTTGCTCTTTAGTCTCCGCACTGATGAATGTCTGGTAGTACTGCATAGTCTAACTATAGCAAATATTTATTACGGTTATAGTGGGAGAGGTCTCGAACTAATCCGTTTCTGGCCACTTGGCGACTATGAGGAGGTCGCTGTCTTTCATGTCTTTCGGTAGCTCTTGCCAGATTGCTTCAGTAACAAATGGCATGAACGGATGGAGGAGTTTGAGCGACGTCGTGAGACATTCACGAAGGACTGCCTGACGCGCAAGCGAAGCTTGCGCGTCCTCGCCATTCAATACTTCTTTTGATTCCTCAAGAATTTTGTCCGCAAGCTCGTGCCAGACGTAGTGGTACGCTTTCTCTGTGGCAAGGTAGAGCTGGTAACTATCCATGTCGCCTGTGATATCAGTTGTTATGTGAGCGAGTCCGTCCAATATTTTTCTATCCTCTTCTGAGTAGGTGGGTTTTTCGTTCGTCTCAAAATCAGTGGTGTTAGTGAGAATGAATCTAGTAATGTTCCAGAGTTTGTTGGCAAAATTTTTATATCCTTTCACTTTACTCTCATCGAAACGGATATCATTACCAATCGCGGTACCAACAAGAAGTCCCATGCGGAGTGCATCAGCTCCGTATTTTTCTATTATCTCAATCGGGTCAATACCATTACCGAGTGACTTGCTGAATTTCCTACCAGTCTTGTCACGCACAAGGCCATGAATCATGACGGTGCGGAATGGTACCTGCCCGAGGTGAAAGCCACTCATAAGTATCATGCGGGACACCCAGAGTGGAAGAATCTCGTATGCCGGAGACATAAATGCGGTTGGGTGGAATGTCTCTAGGTCTGTTGTTTTTTCAGGCCATCCGAGTGTTGAAAATGTCCAAAGTGCTGAAGAGAACCATGTGTCGAGTACGTCTGGGTCTTGTTCCCAGCCATCGCCTTGAGGTGCCTCAGAACCACAATAGAGTTCTTCTCCTTTGTACCAGACAGGGATACGGTGTCCGTACCAAATTTGTCTTGAAATACACCAGTCACGGAGATTATCAATCCAATGAAGGTATGTTTTTAGGAATCTCTCTTGTGGCATTTTCACTTCGTCACTCTCAACCGCTGTGCGCATGAGTGTTTTGAGTGTCGTAGTGCTACCACTTGAAATACCAGGAATCTCGGAGTGGGGAATAACAAACTCTTTATTCACCGCAACCCACCATTGAAGCTTTGGTAGTGGTTCAATGATTGCTCCAGTGCGCTCGGAGATTGAAACATTTTGTTTGACGTCCTCCTCTTTCTCGAGCAACCCTTCTGTGCGGAGCCAATCTACAACAATTTCCCTTGCTTCGGTAGTCTTCTTCCCGTTAAGTCTTCCTTCGGCAGTCATCTTTGTGTACTCATTGATGACTTGTTTTTGAGGTAGGTCGTTTTTTTCTCCAATCTCCCAGTCTATTTGACTGTGTGCTGGTGTTACGCCAAGAGCACCGGTTCCGAATTCTTTTTCTACAGATACGTCAGCGACAATCTTGATGTGTAAAGGAACATCGCAAAATACAACATCGTATTCTTTGCCTATAAATTCTTTGTACCGCTCATCGTCAGGGTGTACTGCAACAGCGGTGTCACCGACTTTTGTCTCAAGGCGGGTTGTAGCAACTGGAATAGGAAAATCTTTTGAGTATCGGAATGTGTATAATTTCGAATTGCGTTCCTCGTGTACCACTTCATCATCTGAGATAGTTGTCTGACCTTTGGGGTCCCAATTGACGATGCGATTTCCTCGGTAGATGAGGCCGGCGTCATACATTCGTACAAATGCTTCCATGACGGCGTGATATCGTTTTTCATCAAGTGTGTATGCGTAACGTGACCAGTCGAGCGATGCCCCTACCTTACGGACTTGTGTGAGGATAGTATTTTCACTCTGTTTTGCGTATTCCTGCACGCGACGAACGAGTTCCTCGCGACCGAGATCGTGACGTGATTTTCCTTCATCCTTTTGAATATTTTTCTCTACACGTGCTTGTGTCGCGATTGCAGCAGAATCGGTACCAGGTATCCATGTAGTCTTTTTACCTCTCATACGCGCAAAGCGTATGACGGCATCTTGAAGAGAGTCCTCATACGCGTGCCCAAGATGGAGTACCCCAGTCACGTTCGGAGGAGGAAGTACCAAAGAGAACGGCTCGGCGTCTGCTTCGGTCACGCCTTTTTCAATACAGACGTCAGGATTGAAAAAACCCGATTCTTCCCACATCGCGTAAAGCTTCTCCTCATGCTCGCTCGGGTCATAGGGTTTGAGAAATATCTCAGGGATGCCTGCCCCGTTAGAAATTTCCCTCTGGTTTGTGTTCTCTTTTTTTTTCATATCCTTTATTTCTGCTGGGCTACCCACCTACATCTTCTCAGAAATTTTCTAATGGGGTTTGGCTGTTCTTTTTTATCCATATCTCTATAGTATTGGCGATAATAGCATAATTTAGGCATGCTGAAAGTAAAGTATGAAAGAAAAATAGCTCTTTTGCGTAATAAGTTTAGAATACCTATACATGTCTAGTCATGAAAAGACAGACGAAGAATTGGTGGTGATGTCTCGCGTACAACGCGAATTTTTTGGCATGCTCATAGAACGCTATGAACAGAAACTTGCTCGATACATCGCGCGTCTAGGAATTCGAGACAGTGAGGACATTCAAGACGTTCTTCAGGAGATTTTTATCAAGGTCTATCGTAATCTCAATGAATTCGATACGAGTCTCGCGTTCTCCTCATGGATCTATCGTATTGCGCACAATGAGACAGTAAGTTGGCACCGTAAGCACCGAGTACGTCCCGAAGGCAACCTTGTGAGTAATAGTGAGGACGTGCTTCTGTTGCTTGCCTCTGAAGACTGGAAGGATGAGGATAGATTTGATGCGGACATCAGTGGAGAAGTGTTGAGCGATGCCATAGAAGTACTTGATGAAAAATACCGGGATGTGATTGTTCTGCGGTTTTTCGAACAAAAAGAATACGACGAAATATCCGACATTTTAAAGATTCCCGTAGGTACGGTGGGGACACTCATCCATCGTGCAAAAAAACAACTCGAGAAGCTGATAGATGTTAAGAAGGTAAAAGTATGAATAAAACGCAAAAAAACAACATAGACAACCTCAAAGAGTCAATTCTTGCGCGTATTGACCGCGGAAAAGTCGAGCAGGTACCACGATGGGTGTTTGTCTTTAAGAATGCATCGTTTTGGTCACTCTGGATTATGGGTATTGTAGTGGGGGCAGCGGCAGTTGCTGCGATTATTTTCAGTGCTGAGCATGGAGGATGGGAATTTTATGAAGCGACACACAAAAATATTTTTACATTCCTTGTGGAGATGTTGCCATATCTTTGGATGGTAATTCTTGTCGGAACAGTGTTATTGGGTTACTACAATTTGCGACACACAAAGAGTGGATATCGCTACTCGCTCCGTACGCTCGTGTTTGTGAGTGTCGCAGGAAGTCTATTTTTTGGCATGGTGCTGTTTATTTCTGGGGCAGGAGCCTTTATCGAGTTGACTATAGGGAATCACATCCCCTTTAATCGATCGGTAGTCATGGTACAGCGTGATATGTGGCGTGTTCCGGAAGAAGGGAGACTTGTTGGTATCGTGATGGGAAATGTTGAAGATGACGAGGTGCTGTTTGAGGATATTGCCGGAACCTCGTGGATTCTTAGAACAACACAGGCTTCAGAGCGTGATTTGGAATTACTGGAGCGCAATACTGAAGTTCGTCTCTTGGGATACCGTGCTACGAGTACAGAGTCCGGAGAACATGTATTCTTTGTCTGTATTGTACTTCCGGGACCAGCAGTGAAAGGCAAGGGGTTTGAAGATATCTTTGTTCAGAGAGGCGAATTTACCGAGCGTATTGCACGCCTAGCGAGAGATGAAATAAATGAGGAGGGGTTGCGTAGTAATGAGTGTGAGAGCGTACGACCTCACGCGCCCGTACCGGCATATTGAAAAATCTAAAAATATATACAAACACTATGAAAACATTTACATTGTCATCATTATCACGAGACCAGAAAATAGCAGCACTTGCACTCCCGGTACTTCTCTTTGGTGTTCTTGGAGCTTCCTATGCATCTGCGAGTGCCCCTAATCTCACTGACGACCAGCGGTCGGCAATTGGGCAGGCGCGCGATTTGCGTGAAGAAGGTAATTACGAAAGCGCGCGGAAGGTGCTTGAAGATGCAAGGCTTCCTGAAAGGGGTAAAGGAATGCGTGGAGAAGGATTCCTCAATACGCTTACTGACGAGCAGAAAGTAGCACTTGAAGAAGCGAAAGCCCTACGCGAATCGGGAGATGAGGCAGGAGCAAAACAGATACTTGAAGATGGGGGAATTCCGTTTCCTCCGCATGAAAAAGGAATGATGGGGAATCATCGAGGTGATGGAAAAGGCGGTGCGGTTCGTGAAGCAGTAGCAAATAACGACTACTCCGCATTTGTAGAAGCAACAAAAGATTCACCATTTGCAGATACAATAGATGAGGATACCTTTGCAACACTTGTTGAGGCAGAGGCACTTCGTCAGGCGGGTGACTTCGAGGGCGTCCGCGCGCTCATGGAGTCTGCAGGGCTTCCACACTTTGGAGGCAGACATCATGGTTCTGACGCAGATGATGGAGATGGAGAAACAAACGACGATTAATACGTAGGAATAGGAAAAACCACCCGAAAGCTGCCTTAGGCAGCTTTCGGGTGGTTTCCGGCGTAACCAAAAACAATTTAGATTGAGTGTCAAGATTGCGTCGTTCTGCAGGAAAGGTACCCTATAGGTAACCATGAAGACAGTCTCGGCAGAAGGGTTGGAGGAATAGCAAAAAACCGCACGTATTTTCGTGCGGTTTTTTGCAACCGACAACTCTTCCCCGGAATTACTTTTTGGAGTTTTGGAAATACTTATTAAATTTAAAAATTACTAACGTAAAATTAATCATATGAATGTAACAACATTATTGAACAACAAGCGCATTCTGCTCGCACTCGCAATGATAGTTGTCGTTACGGCAGCGGTTATCGCAGCGACAGGTGCGTTTTTTAGTGATACAGAGACATCGACTGGCAACACATTCACAGCCGGCGCGATTGATCTGAAAATTGATAGTGAACAGCACTACAACGGTAATGTCTGTGAGGGTGGAGTATGGGTTGGAAGCGCTCCGTATCCAGTAGAGGGTACAGCGTGTACTGGCACATGGGACATCACTGACCTTACGGTTGAAAAATTCTTCAACTTCAATGATCTAAAGCCGGGTGACTATGGAGAAAATACTATCTCTATCCACGTCGATACAAATGATGCATGGATGTGTGCAGCGATTGTAAACACTGGTGAGGCAGATAACACGAAGACAGAGCCAGAAAGTCTTGATGACCCAGACGGCAATGCTGTTGGCGAGCCAACAGGCGAGCTTGATAGCGTCCTCAACTTCTTCGCATGGGTAGATGAAGGAACGACACCTGGTTTCGACAACGGAACGACAACTGATTCAGGTGAGGGTGATAACGTCTATCAGTCTGGTGAGACGGTCCTTGGTACGGCGACCGCAGCAGACCTCGGTGACCAGACATGGGCGCTTGCAGAAGGCGGAGATGCGCCAATCGCAGCAGGCTCAACTGGATACATCGGTCTTGCGTGGTGTATGGGAGAATTTGACGGTAATTACAACTGTGATGGTTCGACAGTAGATAATGCGTCTCAGACTGACTCATGGTACACAGACATCGCATTCTACGTTGAGCAGTCTCGAAACAACGATCAGTTCCGTTGTGAAGATTGGAAGCCTTCAACAGATAATGGAGGTGATGATGAGGTTGGAGCGATACTTTCTGATTACTCAGCTCCTTCATGTAATGTAACTGTTGGTTCTGGACAGTCTCATACCACTATCCAAGGCGGTGTGGATTCACTTAATGGTGATTCGGGAACTGTCTGTGTTGAAGATGGTACATATGATGAAAATGTATCTACAGGAGGCGCGAATCAGGATATTGTTGCACTGAATCCACAAGGAGCAACAATCGAGGGAGGTGTACGATTACTCTTTGCAAATAATACTATCCAAGGGTTTGAAATCCAGGGAACTACTGATATCTCTGGAGTTGGAGGTACTGCATATGGAGTATTTGTAAATGCCGACGGCGCTCTCGTTGCAAATAATCAGTTTGTTGGTTCTTACACAGGACAGGGTAGTTCAGCACCTGGAATTGTTACCAACTATGGTACTGAACCGACAAATCTTCAGATTATTAACAACACTATTACAGGCTTTGGAAAGGGAATATTCCTTAATCCAACTCACAACGCGCTTGTAAAATGGAATGATATCTTCGGTAATGATGGGGCAATCTCCAGCGATTACCCAGATGGAAATACTATTACGCTTAACGATATCCGTAACAATACAGGTTCGGGTGTCGGCGTGGCAGCGAATGCTGGTCACACAATTGCAATTAATGTAAATAACATTACTGGCAATGGTGCGGACAATGAAGCAAGTAGCTGGGGTACTGACCCGGTCAATGCTACTAATAACTGGTGGGGTGATGTTGATGGTTCTGATGATACAGATGGTGGAACCGGACCGATCACTTACGACCCTGAAGCAACTTCAGAGTTTGCTCACCGATAAGGAAACTCCAATCTCCTTTCCGAATCGCTCTATCGAGCGATTCGGTGTAGGGGCTTGAAGAAAATAGCACCCAATATTTATCAACATTACAAAATAGATTTTAAAAGTAGAAATTATGACAGCAATTACAAATGTTCTAAGCTCGAAAAGGGTTCTCTTTTCAACAGCGGTTATCGTCGCAGTTATCGCAGCAACGATTGCAGCGACAGGCGCGTTCTTCTCTGATACAGAGACGTCTTCAGGAAACATCTTCACTGCAGGTGCTATCGACCTCAAGGTTGATCACCTCAAGCAGACGTACAATGGTGACGATTGCCAGACCTGCAGTATTACTCTATGGAGTGCTGATGATAATACTGATGTTGTCGGATATGGTGGTAATACGACGATCCAAAGCGGATTTCCATTTCCTGCTCCACAGGTTGATCCTCATCCAGGGTGGGCAAGTCACGGTACCGCTCAGTGGATCTGGGCGACAAATGACGGTACTGGTCCATACGGCACAGCAATTGGTGACGATGGCTCAAACGGAGTTATCAGCTATACCTTCGAGCGAAAATTTCAATGGTGGGGTAGTTCAGTTGGGGTGAATTTTGCTCTTAGTACTGGTGCAGATAATCAGTATGAGGTGTGGCTTAATGGCATACCTGTAAAGAGTGATTTCAGTGAAAATAACTTCAGCTCACTTGATTCACTTTCCGGTCCAGAAGCGGCTCTATTTATGGCAAATCTTCAGACAGGAGAGAATACACTCACCATTAAGGTGACGAATGTGCAGCATCCAGGCGGACCATCTCACGACAATCCAACAGAGAATCCAGCAGGACTTCTCTATTACTTGAACATCGAACGTGATCAACAGGATTGTCAGGAGAACACTGGCTACCAGAGCGCATGTCAGCTTTGGACAGAGCAGGATCTTGACGGTTCACAGACATTCTTCAATTTTGGAGACATTAAGCCAGCTGATGAGGGAACAAACCTTATTTCACTTCATGTATACAGCAACGATGCGTACATTTGTCTTCTTCCTACAAACGTAGAGGATGACGAAAATGGTGTCGTTGATCCAGAACTTGACGCAGGTGATGATTCAAATGACGGAATCGGTGAGGGGGAACTATCAGGACTTATTGAGTTCTTCGGTTGGAATGACGATGGTGATGGTGAATACCAGGTAGGTGAAGAAGTACTTGTTTCTGCGGGTACATCACTTCAGGATATTCAATCACAGATGATCGCACTAGAACTTGCCGCGACAGACACTGGGTACGTTGGCCTTGCATGGTGTGCAGGTGACCAGACTGGTCCGCAGAATACAAATGACGCAGGACCGATTAGTTGTGACGGAAACGGTATGAGCAACATTGCTCAGACTGACCAAGTTATGGCTGACCTCGTTGCGTACGCTGAACAACAGCGAAACAATGATGGATTCTCTTGCGATGATGTAAATCTAAATCCACAGCCGTAAGGCCATGGTTGTTGTGATTCTCATTTGAGTTTCGGCACACTTCCGCGCGAGCGTAGCTCGCGCGGAGGGAGCGGGGACTCAAAACCCGAAATTGATATGATTCAGTGGTTCTTTAAAACACTCTACATAGTTTTCTTGGGCGCATTTGCGATGCTCGCCCTGCTTCTTCTGACAAGTATTGTCCCGATTCCGGGCAATATTGAAACGAAGATTGTGCAATCTGGTTCCATGGAACCAGCAATCCATACCGGCTCGCTCGTGATTTTGCGCCCAGAGGAGAGCTATGAAGTAGGCGACATCGTCACATTTGGGAGAGACGATAAGGATCATGTCCCCGTCACACACCGTATCGTTGAAAAAGAGACAGGAGATGGCGCTGTGACATATACCACAAAAGGTGACGCAAACGAAGATCCTGATCCAAATACCCTTCGAAAGAATGAGGTGATTGGGAAGGTTCTCTTCTCACTGCCATACGTCGGTTATCTCTTGGATTTTGCGAAGACACCGATTGGCTTCGGGCTCCTGATAGGAATTCCAGCACTGTTTGTCATATATGACGAAGTGTTGAAAATAGTGGCAGAAGTGCGAAAGAAACCACAGGTTGAGGAAAAGAAAGACAATGAAACCACAAGCTAACAAAAAGAAATACATCACACTCACCAAACCGTTCATGGCGGTAGTATGTTGCTTTATGACCACTCTTCTTTTTGTTGCTCCAACGAACGCCTACTATTTTGATACTGAAACATCCACAGAGAATACGTTTACCGCAGCACAACTCGATTTCCGTCTGACGAATCAAACTGAAGAGTCTCTCATCGGTCCTGAATCACATGGCGAAGTTGATCATGATTCAGTTGTCCTCCTCGAACCCGACTCACTTCCTGTTCAGTACATCGTGACGGTGGACCCTACAGGCGGTGGTTTCTGCGACAAGCTCAACATGGAAGTGACCAAAAATGGTATTGAGCTCTATGACACTGCACTCCCTGGGTTTAGTCACGCAACAACGACAGATTTCGGTTCATGGGAATTTGAATTCGATTTACCACCAACGCTTCCGGCAAATGCGCCAGGGCATGGTGATGTGTGTGAAGCGGATATTGTGTTTAACGGATGGCGCGCAGATGTCGACACACCAGAAGAGAGTGGATATACCGATGAAGAGCGTCTCTCGGTTTCGTTTACCGCACGCATGGTGGTGCTGAATGAGATCTATCCGAATCCTGATGGAGTTACGGCACCGGATGATCGAGAATTCATCGAACTCTACAATAACGGTAGTACACCTATCGACGTCCTCGGTTGGCAGATTTCTGAGCTTGCGGGCATCACGGAGACGTTCTATCCAATCGTTGCTGCGGGTGCAGTCGCAGGGGAAGTACAGCCATATAATGGCGGGTCAACGATTATTCCTTCTGGAGGCTTTATTGTATTAGAATTTGGAGGAGGTGCATCACATTTAAATAATGGAGGTGATACTGTACGTCTCTACGATGGAAGTACAACACTTCTTGATGGGCATACGTATCCTAATACTGCTGCGGGCAAGTCGCATGTACGTGTACTCGATGGTATCGGATCGTGGGTCGACCCTGAACCAACACCGGGCAAACCAAATGAAGTGACTGAGGAAGATTTACGTCTTGCAGGTTACGGTGATGAAGAAATTGCACTCCTTCTTGAACTTGCGCGCCTTCGCAATCAACAATTTATCGTAGCTGAGTCAGAAAAAGAAATGAGTGAAGTTATAGAAACACCACTGTCACCACAGGTACTTTCTGCAGCAACCTCGACAGCGTCAACTACACAGAGTGTTGCGACAAGTACGAAGAGTAATCTCGATGAAGAGACGGAAGACAAGAGTGGTTCGACGGGTGGTTCCGGAGGAGGAGGTAGTACTCCTGTGGTAGAAGAGAAAAAGGTCCCGGCTAAACCAGAGGAGGGTGTTGAGGTTGAAATTGTCGAAGAGACTGACGATAGTGCTGGCAATGAGCCCGAAGCCGATGAGTTAGAAGTCGTTGCTGACGAAGTTGTTATAGAGGAAGTTATAGAGGAAACCGGCGAACAGATAGAAGAAGTCGCGCAACTAGAAGCGGAGGAAGTTGAGGAGTCAGAGGAGGAAGAACCTGTCGTTGAAGAAAAGGCACTGGCCCCTGTGGAAAGTAAGGAAGAAGAGTCCGTTTCAGTAGAAGAATAAAATATACCTATGCGTACACTAACTTATAACTTCATATACACAGCACTACTCGCACTTGGCATGAGTATGTGTTTTGTGGGTGTCGCTTTTGCACAATCTATCGAAGTAGATTTTGAAACTGATCCGCTCTTCGGGCAGTCGAACTTCCTGCCGGGCGATACTGTTTCAAAAACGGTTAAGGTTACCAATCCAAATGCTGATTCGCAGGATGTCTATACAGAATTACTGAATGTCGTTGATGGAGGACTTGGTGATGTACTCGACGTGAGTGTCACTGAGGGAGGAAATACAAAATATGGAACGACAACCATGAATATCTTTGATGCAGACGGAAAAGTCTCACTCTCGACCATACCGGGCAATAGCTCGGTAACATACATCTATCACGTGACTTTTCAACCACAGTCTGGAAATTCATACCAGCTTGCGACCTATGGCTTTGATATCTGTATCGGATTTGCGGGAGGGCCATTCGAATGTGACAATTCAACAGACGGAGGAGGTGGTGGTTCAGACGGAGGAGGAGGTGGTAGTGGAGGTGGAGGATCTTCTTCAGGAGGAGGTGGTGCTACTCCACAAATTGCAGGTGCTCAGACGAGCGTCCTTCCTATAGGTGCTCCAAACACTGGAGGAGGACCTGTTCGCTCAGCATTTCCTCTCAATATTTTTCTAGGAACAATACTCGTCTGTGCAGTTGCGGTGCGAGCGTATCGTATTGCCCATGACTAAGGGTGAACTATTGCAAGTAGTGAAGCAGTCAGTAAAGCGCAATGCGTTTATTTTAGGCGTACTAGTGACTCTTGCGGGGGTCTATGGCATTTCCCTATGGCAACAGCCGGATCAGCCCACCGCACACTATCAACCTGCAGCAGTCACGCTTGCATACGCGGAACCGGTTCGGATTCGGATTCCAGAGATTGGTGTCGATGCGTCGTTTGAAGAACCATTAGGTCTTGCTCCGAATCAAGAAATAGAAGTACCGGAAGCGTATGATATGGTCGGTTGGTATAAGTACGGGCCAACACCGGGTGAGATTGGTCCTTCAGTGGTGCTTGGCCATGTGGATTCCGCGGCGCGTGGTCCGGAGGTATTTTACCGTTTGCGTGAGCTTGAGGTTGGAGACAACATTGAAATTGATAGGGAAGACGGCACAACAGTCGTATTTGAGGTAGAGAGATTGGAGACCGTATCACAGTCAAGCTTTCCCACAGAAGAGGTCTACGGGAATATCGATTATGCGGGTCTCCGACTCATTACATGCTCAGGGGTATTTAATCACGGTATACGACGGTATAGCCATAATTTAATCGTATTCGCCCGCTTGGTTAAGGAATAGCAATCTATGGAAGAGGTTTCTATATCATTCTTATCTCCCGCCCCCGATAGTATGATATTATGTAATATCATACTATAATATGTAATCTTTTTATTTTAATACTCTTTAAACCATTTAAAATTAATATATGAGAATTCGCCCAAAACAAATGTCTGAAGGAGACAGAATCAAAACCTTTGACGCACTTTACACAGCAGCGGGTTCCGTCACGGGTAGGGAAGCAACCAAAAAATTTCTCAAAGAATTATTAACAGAGAGTGAACGCATTATGCTCGGTAGACGTGTGCTCATTGCTCGAAAATTGTTATTTGGGAAGACATACAACGAGATTGTAGAGGAGCTTGGTGTCGGTAAGGATACGATTATGAAAGTATCACACTGGCTTGACGATCAGATGCCAGGATATGAGGAAGCAATTATGGGACTCGAAAGAGAGGAGCAGAAACGAGAGAAAGATGCGTCAGATAAATACTTGTATGCGACAAGTGCACTCTATCGTCTGAAAAAGAAGTATCCTATGCATTTCCTGCTTTTTCCGACACCAAAACCAAAATCTAAGAAATAGGACCGGTCTCTTGAAAAAATTAGCACGTTAGCCTGCTGTAGTATGATATTATGTAATATCATACTACAGTAGTCTAAACCTTTGTTGTGTGTGTTTGAAGTTCGTTGTCTTCCTTTTTTAGTATTTTGGTGTCTTATTCTGAAGAAAGGGAGCGGTTACCATTGGCTTTGATGCTGTCGAGTCCTCCGGGTGGTAGTGCGTATTTGATTCGTGCGTGGCCGGCGAGGGCAATCATAATCGAGTTGTCGGTTGAAAGTTTTGGATCGGGTAAATAGATATTGAGGTCGGGGTATTCTTTACCAAAATATTCTTTGAAGGTATCTCTGATATACGTGTTTGCACTTACACCACCACCAAGAATGAGTGACTGGGCGCCGGTCTTGGTGATTGCCTTTTCAGTCTTTTTAATAAGTACTTCTGTTACTGCATTTTCAAATTCTAGAGCTAGCTCCTGAATTAATTCATGAATTAATTCAGGAGCTTTTTCTATCGCGTAACGCACAGCAGTCTTAAGGCCTGAGAAAGAAAGATCGAGGTCACCCGAGTCTAGCATCGGACGGGGAAGGGTGATGGATGGCGTGACGCCAGATGCGCGAGCTTCGCTCGCGCATCTACTTATCTCAGGACCGCCAGGGTACGGCAAACCCATCATGCGAGCAGCTTTGTCAAAAGCTTCGCCAACAGCATCGTCGCGCGTCTGCCCTATTAGTTCATATGAGTTCCAGTTTTTCATCAAATCAAACTCAGTATGGCCTCCTGAGATGAGTAGCGCGAGTGCGGGAAATGTAAGCTCAGGAAGTCGTTCACCATCAAAGAGTGATGCCAGCACATGTCCTTCCATATGGTTCACAGCAACGACAGGTACGTTCCAAAGGAGTGAGAGCGCTTTTGCAAAATTCACACCGACCCAGAGTGTTGGTTCAAGTCCTGGTCCGCTGGTAACTGAGATGAGCCCTATTGTGGGGGTGTTATATCGTTCGTAGAATGAAATAAGATTGTCGGCCAATCCTTCTTCTCGATAGAGCATCTCATGCAGTTTTTCTTTTTGTTCGGGATAGAGAAATGTATGTGGCGCCTGTTCAAGCTTTGCCTCTGTGAGGGCTTTTTCCAGAAGTGGTACGACTACAGCAGCATGTTCACGTTTTGCGATATTTGGGACAATGCCACCATATTCTCGATGGATATCTATTTGTGAGAAAAGCGCGTTTCCGAGTATTTCGTACTTTGCATTGGGAAAGTCACCCAGTGTTTCGACAACGCTTATTGCGGTTTCGTCTGCGGACGTTTCTATTGAAAGGATGTTCATGATTTTAGGGGCTTACTCCAAGTCTTTTGGTGGCATCTCTCGGCCTTGTCCTGACGGTTCGTAATTCGTTCTACTCATAACGACCGCGGGACACAACTCGCTTATTCTTACATTATGAATAGTAAAAATATAGCTCTGTTGTTCAAGTCCTGACGCAAGCAAAGCAGTTTGCTTGCTTATCGCGCACAAAAAAACCGCTAGGTTTTTTTGTGCGCGATACAGGACTTGAACCTGTGACCTCTACAATGTCAATGTAGCGCTCTACCAGCTGAGCTAACCGCGCATTATCTTTTGTTATACAGGGCCTCTGCAGTGGAAAAGGTGAGAATGTATGGGGTACATTTAAACCGGTACCAGCTGAGCTAACCGCGCATGTGGAGGAAAATATATCATAATATGGATGTATTTGATATAATAGAGCACTACCAGTTAATCAGATACATAACTATGATGGACGATAACACAACTGATCCAGCAAACGTTCCTGCGGTTGATCCTGCAGCAACACCTGCTGAGCCGGAATCACCTATGCCAGAGACACCAGCGGAACCAGCTCCAGATGCTGCACCAGCAGCACCAGAAGGAGAGACTCCAGCTGCGTAATTCAAATTTACTCTGTGCAAAAAGCCGGCATTACTGCCGGCTTTTTGTTATACTGCCAACTTATGAAAAGAAAATCTCGAAAAGACCATATTTCAAGCCAAATTCCAAATACTCCGATTCGGTTTCTTCTCTATGTGTCGAAGTCACATAAGTGGTGGGCAATCACTGCAATGCTCTCTGCATTGATTGGGCAGTTTTTGATGAGTATCAATCCCTATTTTACTCAGAAGATTGTCGATTCATTCACATCTACTGCATCATATTCTGAACAGGTCAGTACATTTGGTTTTTGGGGTTTTATCTACGTCATGGCACTGGGTATCTCATTCACTTCATGGCGAATCAGTGGGTTTGCTGGATTGGAATGGCTATCTCGGGCAAATGCTACAGGATACAGTGTTTTATATAGATACGTTTCAAAACACAGTCATACGTACTTCACGAATCGTTTTGCAGGCGCATTGTCAAATAAAGTTTCAAATGCGAGTGATGGTGTCGAACATTTGCTTGAACGTTCTCTCTGGGGGTGGTATCCGGAAGTAATCTCTTTGATTGTCGGCTCAGTCCTTTTGTTTTCTGTAGACTTATATATTGCACTCGGGTTTCTTTGCGTGTTTCTTGTGATGTTCGTGGTAAATGTATTGATAGTAAGAAGACGTCGACCGTATGTCGTTGAGTATGCAGCGGCATCCTCACGACTTCGGGGAGATGGTATTGACTATCTTACAAATATTACGGCTGCAAGACAGTATGCGCGGACTGGATTCGAGCTTCAAAGAATGGGTCTCACGATTGCAGATAGACGCATAAAAGATGTCGTGCAATGGAGGATGAGTGAATGGGGGATTGTAGTGAATAATGTAGCGGCGTTTCTTCTCGTTGGGGCAATCTTATTCTACGTCTTCCTCCTGCTCAAAAATAACACGATTACACCAGGAAACGTCATTCTTGTAATCATGGTTCTCGGTCGGATGATGCATATTATCATTTTCCTTGGCAATGCTATGAACGGATTTGTTCGAGTGTATGGTGAGATACAAGAGGGGCTTAACGAAATTGTGGTACCGCATGGTGTCGTGGATAAGGAAGATTCCAAGGATCTTATGATTCATGAGGCAAAGGTTGAATGGAGGGATGCGAACTTTGAGTTTGGAGAGAATAAAATCTTCAGAGACTTTCAACTCACTATCGAGCCGTGACAACGTGTTGGGCTTGTTGGTCCGAGTGGTGCGGGGAAGACGACGTTCGTATCACTACTCCTTCGTCAGCATGAGCTCACTTCGGGAGCTATTGAAATAGACGGGCAGAATATTGCTGAAGTTACTCAGGACTCACTTAGGCAAAATATTGCGGTTGTGCCACAGGAGCCACTCCTTTTTCATCGTACAATCCGAGAGAACATTTCCTACGGCAAACCAGAAGCAACTAATGCTGAGATAGAAGAGGTAGCGAAGAAGGCACAGGCACACGACTTTATTGTGACTCTGCCAGAAGGCTATGACACACTTGTGGGTGAACGCGGGGTAAAGCTTTCTGGTGGGCAGCGTCAGCGTGTGGCGATTGCACGGGCAATGCTCAAGAATGCGCCGATACTCGTGCTCGACGAAGCAACCTCAGCGCTTGATAGTGAGAGCGAGGTGGCTATTCAAAAAGCCCTCCATGAGCTTATGGAGGGGAAGACGGTGGTTGCAATCGCACATAGGCTCTCAACACTCCGTGAGATGGATAGGATCATCGTACTTGAGGATGGAAAAATCGTAGAAGATGGCACTCATGATGAGTTGGTGAAGGGGAAGGGGGCGTATGCGAATCTCTGGACCCATCAGGCTGGAGGATTCCTTCAAGAATAGTGTTTATATTTGCCTACTGTCATATGCCCAGTGGAGGAGTGCTTGTCGTTGACGTGGGCGACACATGAGGTCTTTGGGGTAGCAGTTCCGTTTTATTTGTGAAGCGTGGCGCTTTATAGCTTTCCAGCGTTTTATCTGCCGTTCATCCTCTTTTGGGATGCGACGTCCCATATAGTACCGGCAATACCACTGGAACCAGCCACGGGGATCATCTTTGTATATCCAACCCTTTTTCTTCCAGACGGAAAGAGGTTGGCTCGCGTGTATTTTGAAATAGTTGCAATTTTTGTCGGGCTCACCCTCCGAGAATTTTGCTTTTTTAAACCAGTCTTTTGGAAATTCTTTTTGCTCGTCACGCATATAGACGCCGCCGAAGACACCGAGTGAGAGCATTTGTTTTGGCGTCAGCTCAGGTTTAAACTCAGGATCGAAATTCTTTCCCTCAGGCTCGGTGAGGTAGTACGTATATCTATTTTGCATTTCGTCGTGTACCACGACCTTTTTCTTTCTCATAAACACGATTACCAAGTTCCGCTATTTTCCATAGATGTCCATGGTTCATGTTGGGAAAGGGCGTTACCTTTCTGAAGAAGTTCAATAGAGATACCGTCGGGAGACTTAACAAACGCCATGCGGCCGTCACGAGGCGGGCGGTTGATAGTTACACCCTCGTCCATGAGTTTCTGGCAGGTCTCGTAGATATTTTCGACTTCGTACGCGAGATGTCCAAAGTTGCGTCCGCTAGTATATTCCTCAGTTTTTCCGTCTTCTCCAGGCCAGTTGTAGGTAAGTTCGAGAAGGGGAGCATTAGTAGAGTCTACAGCTTCTCTGTCCTCAGGAGCACAGAGAAAAATATTGGTGTATTTTCCTGTTTCGTTGTCATGCCGGTGTGCTTCTATGAGTCCGAGTTTCTTACAATAAAAATCGAGTGAAGCATCGATATCGTGAATACGAACCATAGTGTGCAAGTATTTCATATAATTTATTTTTGAAGTCTTGTAAGTCGTTGTTTTTCCCAGCGCATCTCTTCCATGAGTCCTCGGATTTCTTTCCAAATTTGATCAAACTCTTTTGTCTTTGTTCCCCATTCAGATGGAGCTCCCCTACTATCTTTTGATGCTAAATCCGTCTTGATTTCAGTTTTCGACTCTTCGTCTGTAAGTATGTCCTCGAAACTTGAAAGAAGACCATTTGCCTTTTTAGCCAGCTCACGTGCACTTTGCAGTTCTTCTGCAGAAACTGACTTAGACTTACGCAAGAAAGATTGAAACTCTTTCAAGTCTTTCTGAAATAAATCAATAAACGCACGAGCAGGCTTGTGCTCGGAATCCTCTTCATTTTGGGGTAAATCAGGTTTCTCGAATGACATACAAACCACTGTGGGATAATTAAAACCGCTTACTTCCTTCAGCACCTATGTGCCCTCACGAGGTATTTTCTTCATCGGTTACCTTATGTTCTTCGAATCCCATTCTAAGAAGTATAACACCAGAGGTTCTTTTGAGGAGCAGGTAAGATACGTAGGAATATTTGTATCAATCGGTTAAAATACCTGCATGAAAAAAACAATTCAACTTAATGCTGACGTTACTACTCTCGCGCTTGGTTTTGGTACGTGGAAATTAGAGGGTGAAGAATGTGCCACGCTTGTAGAACACGCTATTAAAGTCGGATTTCGTCATATAGATACTGCAGATGGATACGGCAATCATGCATATGTTGCATCGGGAATAAAAGCCTCTGGTATCGAGCGTGATCAACTATTTCTCACTACCAAGCTCATGCGTGACCATTTGACTAAGGATTTAGTCCCGTCGACTGTAGAGCGTTTTCTTGAGGAACTCCAGACTGACTATATTGATCTCCTCCTCATCCATTGGCCGAATTCTGCTGTCCCTATTTCTGAGACATTGAATGCTATGGAGGAGTGCAAGAAGTCGGAGAAGATTCGTGTGATTGGTGTATCAAACTTTACCGAACACCATCTCGCTGATGCGCTAGAGACTGGTATTGAGATAGTAAATAACCAAGTAGAAGTGCGGCCTCGATTTAATCAGGAGCAGTTGAGGGGATACTGTGCTGACCACAATATTAGTATTACTTCGTACTCTTCTTTGCAGGGAGGAGATTTAGAACTCGAACTTTTTGCTGAGCTTGCAGAGAAGTATGAAAAATCACCTGCACAAATTATATTGAACTGGAATGTGGCCCGTGGTCTTTTGGTGCTTACAAGAAGTACAAAACCTTCACGTATTGAAGAAAACTTCGCCTCACTTGATTTTACGATTGAAGAAGAAGATCTTGTACGTATTGACTCACTTCCGCAGGGTTCTCGTTTCAACGACCCTGGGTTTAGTGAGTTTTCGTACTAATAAAGGCGGAAGAGGAGGGATTTGAACCCTCGATACAGTTTCCCGTATGCCGGTTTTCGAAACCGGTGCCTTCAACCTCTCAGCCACTCTTCCATTTTGTTATTTCCGAGAGGCTGAGAGGTTTCAGTATTCGTCCACCTCGCTCTGCTCCGATAGACTCCTATACTATAGGAGTCTATCCACTCAGCCACTCTTCCGTAGCAATAAACTAGCATTTTTAGCTATTTTTCGGTAGTATTAGCCCGCATCGTCGTCGCCTCTTACAGAGGCTGTACACCTTGTCGATATTTCACTTCGACAAGGTGTCTCATAAAATATCTGGCAAGGTCTTGTGAAAACACCCCATGTTTTCTCACCCATCGCCTGCGACGATGTGTCCATATAATGCATACATTATATGGCCCCATCGTCTAACGGTTAGGACATCAGGTTTTCATCCTGGAAATCGGGGTTCGATTCCCCGTGGGGTCATGAATACAAAAGCGAGCACTTGTCAAGAGTGCCGTTTTTGTTCATGACCCGAGAGCAAAGTGCTTGCGTACTTTGTGTGGGAATCGAACCGCCGGAGCAATGTGGCTCTGCCACAAGTGAGGTGTGTCCCGCGGTTCTTAATGAACGTAGTGAGTTTAGAAACCGTCAGGATCATTCCCCGTGGGGTCACAAAGCACACAAGGCTCAATTTATGTATAATAGTCCGATGTCATCACAACAAACTCGTGAAGAACGACTCATAGAGCACTTGCAGGAGGAACATAAGCAGTCGCCCCTCGCAACCTATATCAAGGAGGTTGTCTATGGAGGTGTGGACGGGATTATCACAACCTTTGCAGTTGTCGCAGGTTTCTCCGGAGCTACATTTTCGAATGAAATAACTACACAGCTTTCTTTCCTCATAGTGCTTCTCTTTGGACTCGCAAACCTCTTTGCAGATGGCGTATCTATGGGACTTGGTAACTTCCTCTCGGTGCGTTCAGATCAAGATTTCTACCATTCAGCCCGGAGTAAAGAAGTGCACGAGATTCGTACAAATCCACAGATGGAATATGATGAGACCATCACGATTATGATGCAGAAGGGGTTCTCTCGAGAGGATGCAGAGACACTCGCCACAATCTATCAAAAGAATGAGGAGTACTGGACAGATTTCATGATGACACACGAGCTTGAAATGTCTGACCCTCGTGGCGACAACCCACTCCTTACTGGTTTTGCAACATTTCTCTCTTTTGTAGTTTTTGGCTTCGTACCGTTAGTCCCGTTTGTATTCTTTGCTGCTGCAGATCCTTTTACGAACTTCATGTTTTCTTGCATTGGAACATTCACCGCGCTATTTCTTCTCGGGACACTGAAGTGGAAAGTTATCGGAACAGCTTTTGGCAAGTCGGTTGGTGAGGTGGTTATTGTTGGAGGGGCTGCTGCGACCATTGCATTTTTCGTGGGTTCATTTTTCTCTATATAGGTGTAGATACCAACAGCTTTCTCTACATAGTTATACAGTGAGTTTTCAACGGACTTATCCACGCAATATGCACAGTTTGGCTTATTTAAAGTCTTTTAGAATGATTCCAAACAGGTGTTGACTAGGAAAAGGGTAAGTGGGAACATAAAGATGTCTTATGGGAGTGGTGACTTTCTCCATACAATTGCGGGCGCACTGCCCGTAGGGGCCCGTAAGATAAGAAGCTCTACATTGCAAACGAAAACGACCATCCTTCGGGGTGGTCGTTTTCGTTTGCAATTCTTTGAAATAAATCAGTTTTGAAAGTAAGTGCTACGCTCGAGTCTTTAGTGTGACGTAGATGTCTTCGAGCGCGCGTACCGCGTCTCCGGCGGAGATGTTGTTTTGGTGGTAGAGGATGTTTGTGCAGTCTCCAGCAGCCCAGACACCTGGCGTATTTGTCTTTTGTGTCCATGGATCAATGACGACACGTTTGTATTGGTCGAGCTCCACGACGCCATCAGCGAATTCAGTATTGGGAAGCATCCCTATTTCAACAAACACACCTTTGGTTTCGAGGGAGTGTTCCTCGCCGGTCGTAGTGTCTTTATAGGTAATGCCATTTACAAATTGTTCTCCGGTTACTTTAGCAGGGGAGGCATTTAGGATTCCCGTCATATTTTTATGTGAGAGCACTTTCTCCACTGTGACTGGGTCGGCTTTAAAGGTGTCTCCTCTATGAAGGAGTGTTACACTCTTTGCATACGCTAAGAGCTGCGCTGCTGTCTCGAAGCCGGCATTACCTCCACCAACCACGACCACATCTTGTCCTCCGAAAAGTGGTCCATCACAGCTTGCACAGTACGTAAGACCTTTTTGATCAAATTCTATTGCTCCTGGCACTTCAAGTTGACGACGCTTGGATCCTGAGGCGATAAGTACTGCGTTACCTTCATGTTTGTCGCCGTTTTCTAGTGTGACTGAAAAACCAGCGTCTGTCTTTTCTACTTTTGATACGAGAGAACCCTCCGCAATGGATACAATATCATCAGCGTATGCCCTTAGATGTTCCTCAAGATTCTTAGCAAGCTGGTTACCTGAGATGTTTTTGGTTCCAATCCAGTTCTGGATATCTGGAGACACAATACTTTGCCCGCCCCATTCTTTGGTAATGAGGAGCGTCTTGAGCTGTTTACGCGAAGCATAGATGCCGGCCGATATTCCTGCCGGGCCTCCGCCAATAATGATAAGGTCAAACATGAGATTTAATTACAAATATAAAGTTACAGGGAACAGGATAACATAAAAACCTGATTTCGCAGGTTTTTATGTTTGAGGATATAGAAGATTTTCTTACTTGAGTTTTGAACGACGCAAAAATGCTGGAACTGGCGCGAGTTTCTAACTAGAATTGTTCGTCACTACATCAATAATGTAGGCACCCTGGCTCAGGGGTCAAGTTTCTAAACTCGCCATGCTCGTATTGGAGGAAAGCCGGGACTGGTCACAAGTTACTAAACATAATTGTCGCTGTGCTCCAGTTCTGCTAAGTACTCGCGACCCCAGCTCGCTGGTTCGTCGCGCTAGAAATGCGCTCCTCACATCGCTCCGCTTTGCAGTTCCGCAATTTTGCTAATTCAAAGCTTATTTAAGCTTTGAACGACGTAAAAATGCTGGAACTGCACCCCAATCATCCTCATCATCTTCATCGACAGGGTCGACGGGTTTTGGTTCACGAGGTGGTTTGGGTGCCTCTTTCTTCTTTGGAGGTTCAGAGTCCAACTCTTCTTTTTCAGTCTGACGAGATGTGCTAAGTGAATTAAATATTCGGCCACGTCCAGGGCTGTCAGCAACCTCGTCAAATTCATCTCGTTCTACAGCGCGTACGGACGGTTCACCTGCGACGTTTGATTCTGGGAAACCGGTAGCAATGACTGTGATTTTTACTTCGTTTCGTTTGAGTTTATCATCTTTGACCGCACCGAAGATGACCTTTGCGTGTGGATCAATAGATTCGGTAATCACACGTGCTGCATCCTGAATTTCGAGCATTCCGAGATCTTCACCGCCAGCGACTGAGAAGAGCACACCCTTTGCTCCGGTAATAGAAACTTCAAGGAGGGGGGAATTAATAGCTGCTTGTGCTGCTTCTTCGGCACGCTTTTCGCCTGCTGCGACGCCAACACCCATGAGTGCTGAACCTGCGTTTTCCATAACGCTACGGATATCGGCAAAGTCGACGTTGATGATACCAGGCATTGTAATAAGGTCTGAAATACCCTCAACAGCCTGGCGGAGGACATTGTCACACATTGCAAAAGCACTCTTCACACTCGTCTCTTTATCAACAATTGCAAGAAGACGATCATTTGGAATAGTAATAAGTGCATCAACTTCTTGTTTGAGTTCTGAAATACCTTGGAGAGCAAGACGCATTCGCTCCTGTCCTTCAAAGAGGAATGGCTTCGTGACTACACCGACGGTAAGTGTACCGATTTCGCGTGCAATCTTTGCAACGATAGGAGCAGCGCCTGTACCGGTACCGCCGCCCATTCCGCAAGTTATGAAGACCATGTCGGAACCCTTAAGCGCATTTGCTATTTCTTCACGAGTCTCATCTGCGGCACGTCGTCCCATGTCAGGGTTTCCGCCGGCTCCGAGTCCGCGTGTGACGTTTTTTCCAATATGAATCTTCTTCTTGGCAAGTGAATTATGTAAATCTTGTGCGTCGGTGTTGATAGCAATGAACTCAACTCCCTTTACCTTGGACGCAATCATATGATTGACGGCATTCATTCCAGATCCACCTACACCAACAACACGAATGCGTGCAAATGATTCAACGTCTGTTTTAATCTGTTCCATAAAATTACATTAAAGTTAGTCCTCCGGTCTGGTACAAGATTTTTGCGTCCTGCAATTCCTATAGTGCAATAATACATCGAGACAACTTATCTGTCATCCCGTTGACATTTTCATATTTCGTGTGTTTGGAATATTTGGATTTTAGAACACAGCTGTCTATGAGGGCATGTAGTCGCTATGGGAGAAATTGTTTGAACCAGTTGAGGAGAGTGTTGCCGGCTTTTTGGGCCGCATTGATACCGCTCTCTTCTTCGGTGCCGGAGAATCCCCACATACAGAGTCCATAGGCAACTGCCCATGATGCATCTTTGACTTTGTTGTTCTGATTTCCATCGATGGTTGCGATACGGGAAGGGAGGCGTAGCGATGCTTTCGCGAGATCTTCTACTGTTGCAGTGCCAGAACCACCTCCAGTGATGATGATGCCAGCAGGCAGGAGTCCATCGCGCTTAATTTTTTTGAGGTGGGCATCGATGAGTTCAAAAATATCAGTGAGTCGCGCGCTGATGATTTCTTCGAGTTTGCGCCTTGAGAATCCTGCGTTCGACATACCACCACGCTTAATCTTCTCTGCTTCATCAAGCGGAATTTTAAGTCCGAGTGCAATGTCGTTCGTTACGTCGTTACCACCAATGGGAAATACTTTGAGTGAGATAGGTACACTGTTTTCGAATACGACAATGGAGACGGTTTCAGCACCGATATTGGCGAGTACACAACCTGCTCGCTTCTGAGCTTTTGTAAGCATCACCAGGCTTCCAGCCAACGGGGAGGCCATTACATCATTTACTGCAATACCGGTGCTTTCAATGGCTGCAACTAAGTCATTCAAATGTTGTTCAAAACTGGTGATGAAGAGTGTTTCGACTTCAAGCCGAGTACCTTTCATTCCGTTTGGTCGACCGAGAACCTGCTGTTTATCTATTGAAAATGAGAGCGGGATAGCATGGAGAATTCGTCGATTGGGAATCTCTTCAAGGATACGCTCCTCGCTATCTTGTATGGCTTTTTCTACATCAGTCTGCGTAATCTCTGAGTCGGCGCGCGAGGTAATGACTTCTCCATGTGCATGGATTTCATCGAGGCCAATACCTCCCATAGAAATATAAGCATCTTTTATGGTGATGCCCGAAGCTTTTTCAGCTTGAGTCACTGCATTACGGACGCTTCGCACAACATCACTTTCATTGATTATGTATCCATTACGCAACCCTCGTGATTCAGCATAGCCGGTCCCAATTATCTGGGGTAGTGTGTGAGTTTTTGCATTTTTTGGGTAGCTCGCAATCACCACCTTTACTTGGTAGGTGCCAACATCTATTCCTGTTACGATTTTAGTTGCCATTTGATAGGTGTGTTTTGTGACGTGTGATTCTAAAGTATGTGCGCACTCAAGGGACCGCACATACATGTTCGCTACTTCAATTTATATTTAGAAATATACCGTTTTTCAGCCTTCTCCATTGTAGCCCCATGAGGGTATCCTTTCAAATGAAGTAATCCGTGGATAAATAAAAAACCAATGTATCCTTTTGGCGTGAGGTCGTATTTTTTTGCTTCCACATGCGCACGAGCAGGAGTGATAAAAATTTCACCGGTGTGTGTATTGAGTGGAAAGGAGAGCACGTTCGGTACGTATGTTTTTTTGCGGTGCTCCTTATTGAGTTTTTGTGCACGCTTTGTCCCGATAAAGACAAGGGAGAGATTATATGAAGGACCGAGAATGTCCTCCTTTATTTTTCTGTAGGGAAGTGAGGGGTGGGGAGTGCGTAGGGTGCTACTAATTGAGGTACTCATACGTTTGTGTGAGTAATTAGCATAGCACAGGAAAACCCGCCGTATGGCGGGTTTTCCTGTGCTTAGCGACCTCGTCGAAATGTTTGACGCTCTTGTATTTTACCGAGCTTGAGTAGTCTCTCATACTCTTTTCCTCGCACAAGCTTCTTGAGCTTTGCTTCTTTGTTTACGTTAGATGATTTTTGACGTCGGAAATACCGAATTCCACGCATTCGCGGGACGATTCCTGAACCCTGCACACGCTTAGTAAAGCGACGTATGAGATTCGCTGTGCTCTCGTTGTTGTTCTTCTCTACCTGAATGTTTATCGCCATATGTCGAAAGAGCATACCATAACCTCTAGGCCATGGCAATTGCCGTGATTATCGGGTGAGACGTTTAAGATGACTCGGAAGCCCCGCTATGGGAACGTGTTCTTGGCTGCGAGCCTCTAGATTGCGGAGGATGACATTCCCATCAATGAATTCCTTTTGTCCGATGATGACCGCGTAGCGCGCTCCGTATGCTTCCGCCTTTTCTAGCTGCGAAGAAAGAGAGTCATTGGCAATATCTTGTATGATGGATACACCCGCGCGTTGCAATTCGTGCACCAGAAGAAGGCTGCGAATCTTAGGTCCAAAGCCGAGTTGTACTACAAAGACCGATGCTTTTGGACCACGTCTCATTTTTGGCACTTGAGCTGGGGATTTTTTGCCGCGTAGGACAAGGACTGCTCCCGCAGCTGGTATTCCAGATTTACTCACACGTGAGACAAATGTGTTGTAACGTCCACCACGAATATATAATGGCTGTACTGTCTCTGGATCGTGAGATTCACCCGTTAGCTCTACTGAGAAGATTGCGTCTGAATAGCACTGATGGTTTCCGAGTAACTTCGAATCAATTTCATATGGCGCCTGACTCATATCGAGAAACTCAATCACTTCGCGGAAATGTTTTCTACTTTGGTCACTCAGGTATTCCAACGGATTGGGACTTTTTTGCGCAAGTTCGTGGTCTTTTTCTATAAGATACATGAGTGTACTAAACACATGGTCCTTCATGAGCTCCCGCGCGGGTACTGGTAGATCCTCTATGCGTTTACGGAAAAAGTTAGTGAGTTCGCGAATGTAACGAGTCGATGATTCTTGGTCGCCGAGTGAATTAACCCGAATGATGTGGTCATTGAAGCCGAGGTCTTCCAGAAGTGCACGGATTGTTTGAATAAGAAGTGATTCAGCTATGCTTTTTTCCACACCGAGTACTTGGAGTGAGATTGCTGTCTCGCCTGTACGCGGCACAGTGTGTGTGGTGTAGAAGAGTGCCGGATCTCCAGTGGTGTAGAACTGGTGATCTATATATGCGCAGATGCCGGATGTAAGCATGCCACTAAGGTCATCGACGCGACGGTCAGTTGCTGTTGCAGAATGAGTTACTTTTTGTTCTGGAACCTGTCTTACTCTATGTTTACGCAAATAATCGAGGTCTTGGAAGCCAAAATGGTTAGCTGTCCTCGTCCCTCTCTTTAAGAAGTCGATGGCTGAAGGAATGAAACTCATAGTTTCAAAAAGTTAATCGATGTCGATATTAGTAAGCTCCGCGTCGATGTCATATGCTCCGGGTAGTATCCCTACTTTGTTCAATGGGAATAGTCGTAAGAACGCGCGACCGATAATGTTTTGTCCTGGTAGTATCCCCCATGAACGCGAGTCGGAACTTGCGTTGCGATTGTCACCCATGACGAAGTATTCATCCGTGCCCAAGGATACTTCTTGAGGTGTGTCTGTAGGGTTCGTGTCGAGTATGTATGGCTCAATGAGTACTGTATCTGTGGACCCATCTCTGTTTTTAATTGAGACCGAATCTCCGTTGATTGATACGGTGTCGCCAGGAACTCCAATGATGCGTTTAATAAAATACGTCGAAGGGTCATTTGGGTATTTAAAGATAACGACATCTCCTCGATCTGGCTCATCAAGCCGGTAGGTGACTTGGTCGACAATTAGGTATTGTCCTGTCGAGAAAGTATGCTCCATTGAAGCTCCAGAGACAATAAACGGCTGCGCGATGAACATTCTCACGACGATGACGATAAGGAGTGCGATAAAAGAAAAACGAAGAAGTTCACCAAATGTGTTCTCTTTTTTGGGTATTTTTTCAGAACTGTCGGTATGTATGTGATTAAAAGGAGTTTCTGTTATCGGAGTAGGTGTAGATGGTTGTGGCGTTTTTTGCTCCATAGTAGTGGTGTTTGAAGCATTATACGCGCAGAAATATCCCTACGCAAACTTTAAGTATATGGTCTTCACAATAACGAAATGAATAGTCTTCTGGTAAATGGTAATATTCATACATTCAGCGTATGCATATTATTGTTGGTCTACAAAATCCAGGTAAAGAATATGAAGACACGCGCCATAATGTCGGTGCAATTGCGGTCCGTGCATTTTGTGCGCAGTATGGTTTTCCAAAGTTGATTTCTTCTGCTTCGTATGTGGGGGAACTTTCAGAGGGTGTACTTGATGGAAACGAAGTGCGCATATTGTTGCCAACGACATTTATGAACTCGAGCGGGACTGCCGTCAAAAAAGCAATGATTGGTGAACCGAAAGGGAAGCTCATTGTGGTCTATGATGATCTCGATCTTCCGTTGGGCAGTTTTAAAATCTCACACGGTAGAGGCAGTGGTGGTCACAATGGTGTGGAGTCGGTCATTCTTTCCGTTGGCTCAAAAGATTTTATTCGCGTACGTATTGGTATTTCACCAGTTTCATTTCTTGGGAACATAAAGAAACCTTCAGGTGAACGTGTTTCAAAATTTGTATTGCAAAAATTCTCACGTCGGGAGCGTGCGAAGCTCGAATCACTTCTTCCTGAGATTTCGGACGCACTACATACTATTGTGACTAAGGGGAAGGAGGTGGCAATGAATGACTTCAATTAAGTATTTGGATAAATAGAAAACCGCCTGCAGATGCGAAAGCATCTGCAGGCGGTTTTCCTATAAACCCTTTCTCTGTCTGTGTGTCCTTACGCTTCTTTCTTGAATGAAAGCGTCATGCGTTGTTCTTTCGGTTCAAAGAGTGTGATAGTGAATGGGTAGCTTTGGCCCAATGAGAGTTGATTCTTAATATCCTCTTCTCCTTCAAACTCTGAGATATGCACAAGTCCCGCAACACCTTCTTCAATGGAGGCAAGTGCACCGTGTTTGTTGTACTTGATGACCACTCCTTGTACTTCTTGGTCTTTCTTGTATTTCTTAGATGCGGTAACCCATGGATTTTCTTTCAGTTGTTTGATAGAGAGTGAAATCTTGTCGTCTTTCACTTCGATGACTTTGACTTTCACTTTATCTCCAACTTTGTAGAGTGAGCGTGTGTCTTCAACAAGTCCCCAGTCGAGTTCTGAGATGTGTACGAGACCTTCGAGCCCCTCTTCAATCTTCACGAACACGCCGAAGTCGACTGCGCCAGTGACTTCTCCGTCGAGCACGTCTCCTACTTGGTAGTTTCGTACTTTCTCTTCCTTCTCTTCTTTTTCTTGAGGTCCCTTTTCTGAGAAGATAAGTTTTCCTTCTTTCTGGTCAGCAGTGATAATAACTACTGAGATAAACTGCCCAACAAGATTCTGAAGTTCAGTAAGGATTTTATCCTTATCACCATCTTCAACTCGAGGATAGTGTTCTGCAGAAAGCTGCGATGCAGGTAGGAATCCAGAGACGCCTTGCCATTCAATAATGAGACCGCCTTTGTTTGCTTCCTTGACCGCGAGACTCATGACGGTCTGCTTTTGCTGCGCTTCTTCAGCATCACTCCAGATGAGTGCTTGTCGTGCTTCTTTAAGGGAAAGTTCAATATAACCGTCTTCATTTCCTGTATCGACAATCTTCGCTGCGATAGAGTCGCCGACGGATACTTTGCGAAGAATATCTCGCGCATTCATGAACTCACGCCCAAAAATAAGCCCTGTACCAAACGGCGGTAGGTCGATATAGACACGTGCCCGTCCAATAGCTGAGACAGTACCCTCAATAACATCTCCTTCGGAAGGAGGTGTTGGGCTCTCATCGAGATATGTCTGCATGACACTCAGCTCTTTTTCATCTACGTCTGTTGTCGCAACAGTATCTGTTGCTGTTTCTTCCGTGGCCTCTTTCTTTTGAGGTGTTACAGCGGAAACAATTCGGTTTAGAACCGATGTTTTTTCTTCTGACATTGTTTTTAATTCGGCGATACGTATCCGCGGAAACCTGTACTCGTGGCCATGTCCATGACCGCGGGGTTACGCGCATGCCGTTAGAACTGATAAACCTTGGAATGACTCCAAAAGTTAAGGGCAAGATTACTATAAAAAGGGCACTTTGTCGAGTGGGCTACCCACCATTTCCATACGGTTAACCGTATGGAAATGGTGGGTAGGCATTGTCATTAAAAGTAGAACAAAGGCAGAATCAGAGGAGGGACGAAGGTTGAACAAAGAAAATTCCTCTCATCAAATCCAATGATCTAAGATCCAACTCAAACCTTATAGTATGATATTACATAATATCATACTAAGGGTGTGTGGGGTGGTAGAAAGTGAGTATTTATATTTACGTAATGTAGTACGTAATACATTACGTAACTCAGCATCTAAACTATGTTGGACATCAAAAAAGGCCGGCAAGTTTCAACCTTTACGTTTCAACTTCCGACCTCGGTGGGGAAGGAGCGCCAGCTTACATACAACTCTATACGTAAGTGGCAGCTCACCTCTACCCACTTCGGAGAGCATTGCGGTAAATTGCCCCATATCCGCAATGCTCTCACCACAACGTGTCGTATGGTCTTAGGCCCAGTACGAGACGTTGTGGTGTAATAATTTAAGGAGCGGTTACTTCTATGAACGGGCACGCGAGCGTCCGCTCAAGTTCTCGGCCTATGCCGGTTCGCTGACACGTTCTTGAGCCCCGAAGATCTTGTCGAAGAGGACCATCTTTGTAGTGGAGGCATGTGTGTGCCGGACTCCTCCGAATTTGGTCAGCATCTCCGTCGCTCGTTCGCCTTGTATTGCAAGGTGAATTGAGCGCCAATCACGAGAACCAAGCTGGATACCAGCTCCCTCAAGGTCTCTCCCCGTCATTACAACCACCAGGTGAGTCGGTGACTGAATGGTCGGATTAGAAGGGGAAATACATCTCAGAATATCGTATTGGTCAGAAGGCATCATGGTGACGTCAAATACGTTCTTGACGTTCGCACGCGAAATTGTCGTCAAATCGACGACGTCGTCATTAATTCGCACATTTTCAACGCCGAGGACATTGATTGCGTGTGTCCCGACATAGATCAGCGTGTTTGCGCCTATTGACCCCTCCGGCCCGATGTTAAATGTCCCATAGAGGACAAGATTACCATCTTCTGTGTGAGACATTTCTCATACTCCCGTTACATTGTTGAAGATCACTTGATGCGTTAAGGCGTCAATTAAAAAAACTATACTTTTATTATTAACTTACGTCAAGTGTTGTAAAGACAGCAAAAAACCCGGGCCATGCATGCATAGGCTCGGGTGGTGGGCTACTGACGGCAGATCCGCCAGTAGCCGTGGGTGGAACTTAGGACTTCTCGGTCGGAGAAATGTCTTCCGAAGCGCGCGTACTCCTTATGGTTGCGCGCACTTCGTCTTGACGACCTTCGCCAGCGCAGTCACCTGCTATCTGTGGATAGAGGAACCGCTAAACGTCGCCAGCTGGCTGAGGGTGCTCTCCATCGGTAATTGGGCCGTCTTTATCTTTCATGGATTTCTCCCACTTTGTCTCCCGCGCGCCGCGCGCGGGGATAAGACAGACTGTATGCCGTATTATCAAACTCGTCAAATAAGATGTGCACTAAAAATGGTGAAGAACACCAAAAAACCCCGCACCTGAAAAATGGTTTGGGGGTGGACAATCGAGAACAAGGTCTCGACGTGACATCAAAATAGATGTCGAAAAAATATGAAGAACTTAATAAAGAACAAGTGGTCTGTTTTGACCCGGAGCGAACCGCTTGTGCGGCCAAGCGGTTCGCTCTTTCCTTCACAAGAGGGTCGTGTTGGTGTTCGGTTTTCAGGGGCCGAACTGTCCCCGAGTAGTCTAGTCCTAGTTCCGACGGTGGAACTCGCACGTTCCGCCGGCGAAGGTGATGTCGATCATGCTGCGACCGAATTTATGTTTCGTGCGAATTTTCTGGTAATCAGGTATGATGGTGTAACTATGGTAATCACACATCACGGAGGGCAATGTTTCAAGGTGTCTTTTGGCGATATGACACTTGCGTTTGATCCAATCTCAAAAAAGTCGTCGCTCAGTCCGGTGAAATTTGGTGCGAATGTCGCGTTTGTCTCACTCAATCATCCGGATTTTAACGGAATCGATGAAGTGGCGTTCGGCGCGAAGCAACCGTTTGTCGTTGACGGTCCGGGTGAATATGAAATTGATGATGTGACAGTCCGCGGTCACGGTATCAAGACGATGTATGACGGAAAAGAACGTTTTAACACTATCTACCAAGTGACGCTTGAGGGTATGAACCTGCTTTTCCTTGGAGCATTAGGGAGTGCAGAAATAGACTCAAAAATACTCGGAGAACTTGGTGATGTCGACATACTCTTTCTACCGATAGGAGGTGCGGATGTGCTCGACGTACCGGCAGCTTCAAAGCTTGCGACGAAGCTCGAAGCGCACGTGGTGATTCCAATGCACTATGACGCAAAAGCACTCGGCGCATTTCTCAAAGAGGAGGGTTCAGAAAATGGCAAGCCACAGGAAAAACTCACTATCAAGAAGAAAGACGTGATTACTATGGAAGGTGAGGTAGTCGTTTTGAAAGCATAGTGTCTTTGATTTTATATCGAGGTGTACAATACTCCTATGTCATTTATCGATGAACTCCGTAAAAAGCCAGACCATGTAAAAGGTAAAGTCGCGTTTGCCATGGCGGTCTCTACTGTCGGAATAATTGGACTTGTGTGGGTCACTGCACTTCCAGCACGCTTTGCTGAAACTGATATAGAAACCGCACCAGCGGATGTAATAAATGGAAAAGTACCGCCAGTAGAGGAGAGCGCGTCGATTGGAGAAGCATTTTCAAATATAAAACAGAACCTAGGCGCATTTGTAGGGCAATTTAAATCATCTCCCACTGAACCAGTAGTAGAAGAGGAGAATGGTTCTAATGCTCCTGAGGATGACTCTGACGCACAGTTAGTTGTGGAGGAAGAGACGACTGTGGGGCAAAAAGAGGCAACCACAACACCATCTATGGAGGCAGAAAACAGCTATGAAGGTCGTACAATATTGATCAGTACTTCAACCAAAAAAAGCGAGCCCAGCTACTAAACTTTGCCGTCATTTTACTTGAGTACAAGGATTGTTACCTATTTAAATACTCATGTCACTTTGTTTCTTGGAATGCCGGCATAATAAAAGCAAAATAATAAGTAACGGGAAAGTTAGTGCATGGGCAAGCAAAAAACGGAGTAATCTGCTATACCCCCACACTCACTTTCAGTCTGTTGCCTCTATGCGGCAACGTCTCGATAGTGTAGATTTTTGTTCAAAATTGCCAAAAAACTAGAGAACAATAAAGTGCAAAAGAAAGGCTGACTAAAAGTGAGTGTTGAGGTATACTAGCGCCACAAATATATGGCTGAAAAGAAAGGTAAACCGAAGGGAAAGAAGGATTCTGAGGCCGGCGAAATGCCAGCTGTGGTAGCGCATCAGGGAGTGTCTGTGCAGAGCATCACGGACGAGATGCAGAGTGCATATCTCGACTATGCGATGTCTGTTATTACGTCGCGTGCTCTCCCAGATGTGCGTGATGGTTTGAAGCCTGTGCATCGACGCATTCTCTATTCGATGCGTCTCAATGGGCTCACCGCGAGCGCGCGCTTTAAAAAATCTGCGACAGTGGTCGGAGACGTCCTTGGTAGTTTCCATCCGCACGGTGACGTTGCGGTGTATGAGGCAATGGTAAAGCTTGCTCAAGAATTCACCACAAGATACCCGCTCGTCATTGGACAGGGAAACTTCGGTTCTATTGATGGTGATAGTGCAGCGGCGTATCGATATACGGAAGCAAAGATGTCGAAGCTCTCTGAAGAACTGCTTCGCGATTTGGAGAAGGGAACAGTGGATTGGCGTCCAAACTTTGATGGTACCAAGAAAGAACCATCAGTACTTCCTGCAGCGGTACCTAACCTACTTCTCAACGGTACGCTCGGTATTGCGGTTGGTATGGCGACAAATATCCCTCCACACAACTTGCGTGAGGTTGCGTCTGCTGTTGAACATCTCATTGAAAATCCAGAAGCATCAACAAACGACCTGCTTAAATTTATTAAAGGTCCTGATTTCCCGCTCGGTGGTATTGCTTTTAATCAAAAAGATATCGCGCATGCCTATGCAAACGGTAGGGGTGGTGTAGTGGTTCGTGGTGAGACAGAGATTGTGGAGGATAAGAAAGGGGTATTCTCTATTATTATCACTTCGATTCCATATCGTGTGAATAAGGCAGACATGCTCATCAAGATTGCCGATCTGGTACGGGACAAGAGAATTGAGGGCATCAAAGATTTGCGTGACGAGTCTACCAGCGACATTCGCGTTGTGGTTGAACTTAAGAACACGGGCAATCCTCAGACTGTGCTCAACAAACTCTACAAGCATACACAGCTCGAAGATACATTTCACTACAACACTGTCGCGCTTGTCGATGGTGTACCGCTCACGCTGTCGCTCAAGGCGATTTTGGAGGAGTTTATCAAGCATCGTGAGTCAGTCATCAAACGGCGTACCGAGTTTGATCTTAGGAAGGCAAAAGATCGAGAGCACATTCTCCTCGGCCTTAAAAAGGCACTCGATCATATTGATAAGATCATCAAGCTCATTCGAGCTGCAAAGGATGTTCCGACTGCGCACGCTGCGTTGATGAAAGAGTTTAAATTCTCAGACAAACAAGCGCAGGCGATTCTTGACATGCGTCTCCAAAAGCTCGCGGGGCTCGAGCGAAAGAAAATTGAAGATGAACTGAAGGCGATTCAGGCACTCATTACTGACCTCGAAGGTATACTCAAAAGTCAGAAAAAGATGCGTACTATCATTAAGGATGAGCTCATGAATATTGCTGAGCGTTTTGGTGATGATCGGCGTACAAAGATTGTGAAGGGCGGTGTCAAAGAACTCAGTCCAGAGGACTTGGTGGCCGATGAAGAGAGTGTGCTCGTGCTTACTCGTGGTGGCTATGTAAAGCGTACAAATCCAAATGAGTATCGCTCTCAAAAGCGCGGCGGTGTCGGTGTCGTTGATTTAAATACAAAAGAAGAAGATGTGGTAACGACGCTCCTCACCACTTCGACACACAGTGACCTTCTCTTCTTTACTGATGCAGGGAAGGTATATCAGACAAAGATGTATGAGATACCAGAAGGACGAAGAGCGACAAAAGGAAAGTCGATTATGAACTTCCTTTCCCTCACTGCGGAGGAAAGAGTGACCTCAGTACTTGCGGTGAGAAAAAATGAACAAGAGGGTGACTGGTCGCTCCTTATGGTTACTAAAAATGGTGTTGTGAAAAAGTCTGATGCGATAAGCTTCAAGGATGTGCGTCGGAGTGGACTCATTGCACTAAGTCTTCGTGAGGGAGATGCGCTGATTGCAGCACGTTTTGTCGAAAAGGGTGACGAGGTGTCACTCATCTCACACGAGGGTCAGGCAATACGCTTTAAAGAGAGCGACATACGACAGATGGGGCGTACCGCAGCGGGTGTCGGAGGTATGAAGTTGAAGAAAGACGATTACGTTGTTTCTGCGGATGTGTTTAAGCGCAAAGATGAAAAAGATTATGAAATTCTCGTCGTAATGGAAAATGGTTTTGGAAAGACAACACCTGCAAAAGAGTATAAGGTGCAGAAGCGAGGTGGGTCTGGTATTAAGACAGCAAAGATAACTGCAAAGACAGGAAAGGTGGTTGGTGGCGCGGTGCTTGCGCGTGACGATAAGGAGGAAGGTGAGCTTGTGGTTATGAGCAAGAAGGGGCAGGTGATTAAGCTTCCGCTCAGTGACGTACCAAGTCACGGTCGACAAACACAGGGTGTGCGAGTGATGCGATTGCGGGCGGGGGACCTTATTGCTTCGATTGTGTATTTTTAAAAAGGATTGTTTGAAAAACCGCACAGAAACACACGGGTGTTTCTGTGCGGTTTTTCACGTACCGCGCTCCACTTACAGTTGGTACGGGGTATACTAATAGAATATATGTATGAGGGAGTAGCAACAAAACGTTTTGTGCAGCCTGATATTGTTGTCACTCATTTTCACTTGCGTGAAGGTGACCGAGTCGCAGACTTTGGTGCTGGCGCTGGGCAGTTTCTGCGGGCACTCTCTCGCGCAGTTGGTGATGAGGGCCGTGTCTATGCATGTGAAATACAAAAGAATCTTGTCGAAAGTATCGGAAAGCTGATTGAACACGAACGTATTTCAAACGTGGATCCGTTATGGTGTGACCTTGAACATAATGGTGGCATCAAACTCGCGGACGGTATACTGGATGCGGGTATGCTGGTGAATACACTGTTTCAGTTGGAGGAAAAGGCACTAGCATTGTCTGAGATGTCTCGTGTCCTTCGAAGTGGCGCAAAGTTATTTATCATCGACTGGTCAGAGAGCTTTGCAGGTATTGGGCCTCATGTAGACGCTGTTGTATCGCAAGGTGGTGCGCGTACAATGGTTGAAGCTGCCGGGTTTACATACGAACGCGACTTTCCTGCAGGAGAGCATCATTATGGGTTAGCGTTTCGAAAAAAATGACAAATATACGACCATTTCAAATAATACTCTTAGGTAGCTTTGGGGCATTGGCTATCCTGTCTCTGATTTTTTTTATGGTATATGGTGGCTCTTCAAGTGATAAGGAAAATCCCTACGGTGATGGTGTGGTCATTTGGGGGACTTTGGATGAAGCTTCTTTCGATAGGGTATTTGCGGAAGTGGTGAAGGACAATAAGAATTTTCAGACAGTACAGTACATAGAGAAAGATGCGCGTACGTTTGATTTTGAGTTTGTGAATGCAATTGCAGAGGGTCGTTCTCCCGACCTTATTGTACTTCCAAGTGACTCTATTGTAAGACACAGAGAAAAACTTCTCGCTATTTCATACGACACACTTCCGGCACGTACATTCCGCGACCGTTATGTTGATGGAGCTGAGATTTTCTTGTTTACTGACGGTGTATATGGCGTGCCGTTCGGAGTGGATCCTCTGGTGATGTATTGGAATCGGGATATGTTTTCGGGAAATGGACTTGCTTCGCCACCTACGACGTGGGCACAGTTACAAGATACTGTGGTCCCTGCTCTTACGCGGACGACAGGATCGTTCGATATTACACAGAGTGCTGTTGCGTTCGGTGAGTACGCCAACATACGGAATGTGAAGGGAATTCTCTCGCTTCTTTTTCTTCAATCGGGTACAGATATTGTCTCAGAAGATAATCGTCGATATGTCATTACATTAAGACAGGAAGGGGGCGGTTTATTGCCTGCTGACACAGCACTTTCTTTCTATACTCGTTTTGCGCTTCCTTCTGCACCACAATACTCATGGAATCGTTCGTTGCCACAAGATCGTTCACAGTTTATTAGTGGTAAACTCGGGCTCTATTTTGGTTTCGGTAGTGAATATCAGCAAATCGAAAGTAGTAATCCAAATCTCAATTTCGATATTGCTGAGGTGCCTCAGGACGCAAGCGCAACCATAAAGCGAAATTTTGGAAAATTCTATGCGTTTGCAATTCCGCGCGCATCAGGAAATATTGCCGGAGCCTATGCGGTTGCGGAGAGTTTGGCGAGCGCGAATGCAAGTGCAATGCTCACTGAGCAGCTCGGACTCTCTCCGGTCCTGAGAAATGCGATTATGTCAGGTGCGACAGATCCATATCGACAGACTCTTTTCTCAGCTGCGCTTATCTCGCGGGCATGGCTTGATCCAAATCCGGAGGAAAGCTTGAATGTATTTAAGCTTATGGTTGAGGATGTAACCTCGGGACGTAGTCGAGTGAGTGAGGCGGTGAATGACGCAGTCGGAAGATTAAAATTACTATTTCAATAACATTGTATGCAAAGCCTTCGATTAAATTTTTTAGTAGGGGTGTTTATGTTTGCGGTACTGGCTGTGTCTGTAAGTAACAATGAGAAGTATCCATTACTACAGACATTACTTGATGTCGGTGTGGTACACACGGCCGAAGCTGTTCAAGATGGAGAAAATCCATCTGACCCAACAGGGTGTGGCAATGGTGAACTTTGTAATCCTCTGAAATCAACCTCTATCACTGATTTTCTCCTTACTATTATCGAGGTAATACTCATCTTCGCCATCCCTATTGTTGTGCTCTTTATCATGTACGCAGGATTCCTCTATGTGACGTCTCAAGGTGACGAAGCAAAGATTAAAAAGGCTCACTCGGCACTCACATGGGCGATTGTTGGAGGAGTCATCATACTCGGTGCAAACTTAATTATTAAGGTGATCCAGGGCACCGTTGAGACTTTGGGTAAATAAGACTATATGCGATATATATTTCCAATCCTTGCACTCATTACTCCTTCGTTCGCAGGATCTGCAATTAAGGAGCCGACTGATTTTAAGAGTTTTGTTGATATCATCCTAGATATCAACCAGACACTCGTCTATCTCATCTTTGCACTCACCTTCGTGGTGCTTGCCTGGGCGGTCATTAACACATGGATTCTCAATGCCGGTGATGAAGCTGAGGTTGAAAAAGGGAAAAAGATAGTTACTATCGGGGTTGTGGTACTTGTTATAATGTCTGGTATATGGGGGATTCTCTCACTTCTCCGTAGTGGTATATTTGGCCTGTAAAGGAAATCCACAGAGGAGTATAAGTATTTCGGTAATTCGGGTACAATAGAAGCACTATCATTTAGTATTTAGATATACATAAGTTATGAAATATATTGTACGAATAATTCCTTTTCTTGGCCTTGCACCAACGCTTGCATTTGCGCAGTTTGGAGAGATTGATACTTTTGTCGGTCAAATAACAAAATTTATCAACAGCACACTCGTACCACTCATTTTTGCGATAGCGTTTCTTGTTTTTCTCTGGGGTGTGTTCAAGTACTTCATCATGGGTGGGGACGATGAAGAGAAGCGTAAGGAGGGTCGACAACTCATGCTCTACGGTATTGGCGGTTTTGTCATCATGGTTTCAGTGTGGGGTATTGTAAATCTTGTTGCAGGAGGCTTTGATCTCACAGATCCAAATCTTCTCAATATTCCAAATGCGCCGTCAAAGAATAACTAATTTCTCCGGATGATTGTATACGCAGTTTCAGAAGAAGCAACACAGGCGGCTGAGACGTTGTTGGGAAGAATAAATGATGTGATTCTCTTTCCGCTCATGACCCTGATGACTTCGGTTGCGATTGTCTTTTTTCTCTGGGGGGCATTCCAGTTTATTGCAAAAGCAGGGGACGAGAGTGCGCGTACGACAGGACGTCGACATATGATGTATGGTGTCATCGGTCTCTTTGTAATGCTTACTGCGTTCACTATTCTTAATGTGGCTGCAGGTACATTTGGTTTGAGTGCTTCAAATTAAAAAAACCGCCTCCACCTCGAGTGAGGTTTTGGCGGTAGTGCGACACGGGCGCCTTGCGGGCGTCCGTGTCTTTTCGTGAGATTGAGGAGGTGCTTCTTTTCTATTCGCATGTCCCAATCTCTTTCCTTGTGAGGACGACGTGGACCATCCCACCCGTAGCGCTCCAGTACTCGAGGTAGTCCGATGATATCTTCCTCACTCGACGCAGGTGAGCGGTCTGGTTGCTCGTCTGGATGCACGTGTCTTTCGGCATCCAGGCCAGCCTCGGTTTCTTGCCGAGAGTGACCGTGATTGACACCCCCTGCTCTTCTGGGAAGTTGACCGCTCCTACAGGAGCGGTCTCTTCCCCCTCCGAGGAGAGAGAAGAGGTTCTTGCTGAGGCTGAGGAGTTGGAGATTTTGATTACCCCCGACGACTTCAGCCATGCTACGCCACCGATGATCACGACGACAGTTGTCACCAGGATGAGGACTTTCCCCACCGAGGCACTGTCTGCCTTCTTGATCAGTAGGTAGACCATGACTGCTCCGACCGGAATGAGGGCGTACCACCAGTGGTCGGCGAGCCACCCCCACTCTTTGATCGGTTCATGAGCTCCTCCGACAGCTTCATTGAGCGTCACTCGAGATTTGGTGACTATCTTTTCGAAGAGCTCCTTTCCGAGCACGACGACGATGATCATTGTGGTCACAACAGCTGTTGTGACCCAGGCAGCCTTCTTACTCCCTTTACTCACCCACGCGCCGTAGCACGCGACCCCACCGATGATGAGGTAGATACCCCACAGCACCGGATCTGGTGCTAACATCAGAAAGGTTATTATCAGTACGAGGGCCAGGGCGGCTCCCGTAAGGATCACTCGTGGTCGTTTCCACCAGACCAAGAATTCTTGTGGTTGTTGCTCCTGGTCATTTGGTGTAGTGAAAGTAGGCGGTGCCTGCGGCGCCACATACCTTTGCCAGAGCCCTCTTGCTCCTGATGTTCTGAGAGCAAAAAAACCGGCTGCGATACCGAACAGGATCAGAACCAGCCAAGTTCCGTCAATCGTACTATAGTTCATGATTCGTTTTCTCCATCTTGAGGCTCAACTTTGACCTCAGGTTTTTTCTTGAAGATTGTCTTGCCCAGCCCGAGAGCTTGAGCAATCCCTTCCATTCCGAGGATGATGTCACCTTCCCCGAGAGTGGCTTCGGCAACCTGTGCTGCCAGGATATCAGCAGGAGTTATCCCCTCTCCGGCAAGTGCTGCAGAACGTTTAAGTCCGCGGCCTTTACCAGCGAGTATTTCTTCGATAGCTTTGCCTTCGGCATATCCCGCTTGCTCGACTTTGACGCGGTCTCCCTTGGCTTTAGCTTTAACGCCTTCTGATTTCGCTTTTTCTGTTGCGACGTCCCTGAGAGCGCTTGCCAAGGCATGGTTTAAATCAGGGGAAGTAATACCTGCGGTCGAAACCGCAATACCCCAAGTTTTTACAGACTTCGCGAGAGCTTCTTCCAAAGCATCCCGGATGGATCTGAAGTTTGAAACCAGTTCAGCAGGAGTTTTTGTGGTGAACTCGTCATTCAGAAGGGTCTCTCCGGTGTCACGCATTTGTGAACGCACACGTTCGATATCGCCCCCTGTATTAACCATCATTAAGAATGGATCAACAATAATCCACCGTGCCCAGAAGGTCACTTCTAGGACCATCTGGGTATTGAGGATCTGGTCCCCGAGTTCTGGTTTCGGCGCGCTCGTCGTGATACGAATTGGTCGGACCATCAACGCCTGAATCTTTCTGCCGTCGCGAGTGATTTCGATTGTTGAAAGTGGCTTGCTGTCATCCGTTCTCTGGATGAGTTCCGGTTCTCCAGGAAATTGATCATTCTGCATGGATCCAGAAAAACGGTAGACCTGGAACAATAGAGCGATCACTAGCTTAGGGCCTCGCCGAACACGAATCATTGGAAGTTCGTAGAACGTAATGGCACCCAGCTCATCGACCCTGAATACTTTGATTGATGCAAGTATCCAGAGCGCTTGTGTCAGGGTTGTGAGGGTCCAGAGCCCAATCAAAAATGGCCCGATGATCACCTTCGTATCATATTCGAACAGGAGCATATACCCGTTAATTACGACCATCAGCAGACACCATATGATGGTGATCCACCAGAAGAGAGTCGGCCTTTCTTGCGGAATCTGTACGCGGTTTTCGAATGAACCTCCAGTAGCATTGCTGGGGTCTGGTTGAATATTCGACATTTCTCACCTCTTTCAAGGTTCTGTGCGTCCTCAGGACGCGGGTTCACTTTAGGGTGGGTCTAACCTACCCCATTCCGTTTACTATTATACCAAATTCTAGTCAAATGTCAACCCAGCCGTTTACGGCTGGGTCAAGCTATTTTGTATAGAGAACCCCGCAAGAAATGGCTTTTTAAAGCCATTTCTTGCGGGGTTTGGAGTGGTGAGGTATGCTTCTTTGAGTAATCCATGAAAAACCCACTTATCCCTCGAAAGATACTGAAAGAGAAAGTGCTTCGCGAAGGCGTCCCGCGAACCACTCTTTCGCTCTATAAGTACGTCCAGATTGCTAATCCGGAGGCATTCCGCGAAGCACTCTACGAAAAACTCCATGCACTGGACTGTCTTGGGCGTATTTATGTTGCAAAAGAGGGAATTAACGCGCAGATGAATGTCCCTAAAGCGAACTGGGAGCAGTTCGATGCGTTTATTCAATCGCTCCCAGAACTTCATGGTGTGCCATACAAAATTGCGGTTGAGGAAGGGGACACTATCTCTTTCTACAAGCTCACCATAAAGTTGCGCAAGAAGATTGTTGCTGATGGGCTCGATGACACATCGTTTGATCCGAGTGATACTGGAGCATATCTCTCTGCGCGGGAAATCAATGAGTACGTCGATGACCCAGACGCAATTATTGTCGATATGCGAAATGCATATGAGAGCGAGATTGGGCACTTTGAAAGTGCCATTACACCGGACGTCGACACCTTTCGTGAAGAATTAAAAGTTGTGCCAGAGATGCTTCGTGTTCATAAGAATAAAAAGATTGCGCTCTATTGCACTGGAGGTATTCGTTGTGAGAAGGCGAGTGCGTGGCTCAAGCACAATGGATTTAAAAATGTACACCACCTCAAAGGTGGAGTCATTGACTACAAACGCCAAGTTGAAGAAGGGGGGCTTCCAAATAAATTCAAAGGAAAGAACTTCGTCTTTGATGAGCGTCTCGGCGAACGTATTGGAGACGAAATTATTTCATATTGTCATCTCTGCTCGAAAGAGAAGTCAGATACCCACTACCACTGCAAGAATCAGGCGTGCCACGTCCTTTTCCTTGGGTGTGACGGATGTATAAAAAAGAAGAAAGGGTATTGCTCGTACAAGTGCATGCTCTTCGACAAATTGCCACAGACGGTGAAGAAGTTTTTCATACGGAATAATCATAAGAAGAAACTTGAACAATTTAAGAAGCACCGCCTCCACCCTAGGCACCATTAAGGTTTCCCCAAGTTGAGTATCAACTTGAAAGTATAACTTATGTAATAGTAAACGATCGTTTACTATTGCATAAGTTAGGTTTTTCTGTGGATAATCCTTCTTGTAATACAATCTCAAATGGGTAGACTGCGAAATAATGCTCACTTCTAATGAAGTGCAAATTGTTCTATCTTGTAGATTACGGAAAGTCCTCGTGCTTACTCTCTGTGTGCTTGTTTTTGTATCCGCGGCCGTCGTAGCTTTTGCTGGTAATTCAACGCTCACCCTCTATAGCGTTCAGACCGTAGACGAAAATGGTGAGCCACTTTCCGAACCTATCTATTCAGTGGCCGCCATTAACGACGGAAGCTCACAGGCGATAGATCTAACTGACCAGCATCTACTTTCCTTCTCTTGGAATGGTGATAGTGGAGAGAATGTCGAAGGTCATTTATACACTGTTGTTAGTAGTTCTACTCGAGAGTACATAAGTGACATCCCGACGGGTTTCGCAGATGACACCCCACTTGTTGCTCCTGTAGATCTGGACGTGGGAGATTATGAACTTGATATTGTTCTCGTACCAGAGGAACCTCCTATCGTCTCAAGGTTACCTTGGTGGCAAAATCTACTAAGACATGTCATACCAACTGTTCTTGCACAAGTGTCGGAGGATGCTGAGATTATTGAGACAGTATATTTTACAATCACTGATGTGAATGCTGTGTCAGAATGTTGTTCGAGCGTACTCTTTCTTCCGGGTATTAAGGGGAGCATACTTAAGCGAGATAAGTTCATCGGCTCAGATACACTGTGGCCCCCAACTATCTGGAGTAATGATGTGGCACAACTTGCTTTGACTGCTGATGGTGAGAGTGTCCATGATGTTTTTGTGGATGGGATTTTAGAGACTTTTGATGTCCTTCGGTTTAGTACTTCAGTGTATGATGGGTTTGTTTCATTCATGAACGGTCTTGTTGCTGAGGGTACTATTGTCGCGTGGAAACCCTTTGCATACGACTGGAGATTTGCACTTGAAGATGTGTTGGATGATGGGGTAAAGATAGCAGATGACACTCTTGATTTGATTGAAGAGGTTGAGAGGCTTGCTACGGAATCTGACACAGGGCAGGTAACGATTGTTGCCCACTCGATGGGTGGCCTACTCGGGAAAGCACTGATAAAGAAACTGGAAGGAGAAGGAAAGATCGGTCTCATTGATGCATTTATTATGGTTGGCTCGCCACAACTCGGAACCCCCAAAGCGATTACTGCCCTTCTTCATGGAGATGGAGAAGGAATACCCTCCGATCTCCCCGCGATTGCAGGGATTTTGAATAATTCAGTGGTAGATCCTTCCGTTGCGCGTGATATCTCACACAATATGCCAAGTTCGCATGTGCTACTCCCGTCAGTTCGATACTTCAATGAGGTAGTAGACCCAATCATGACTTTTGACACAAGTGTTTCCTCAACTGAAAATTGGCGAAATATTTGGGGTGACTCGATTGATAGCTATTCCAGTCTGAGTGCATTTTTAACGGGTGCTGAGGATGGACGGCTTGCGCCCAGTTACGATGACTTGAAATCCCCTACAGTACTCGACGATGGTATTCTGTCGGATGCGCAGGCATTTCATGCAGAGTATGATTCGTATGTTTTTCCTCCGCATATTCGTGTAGTACAGGTTGCTGGTTGGGGCCTGCCAACTATTAAAGGAGTTAAATATACTGAGGAGCACGGCGAGTTAGATTATAGGCCACTGTTTACAAGAGAGGGAGATGGAACAGTAGTCTATGCAAGTGCGATTTCATCAAGGGGCAATATGTTTTATCTTGATATTAACTCGTATGAGAAGCAAGGACATCCTCAGGTAGAACATAAAGATCTTCTAAATGCCCCACCAGTCCAGAATCTTCTGACTTCGGTCATTGGAGAAGACTCAGTCGCGGAGATTGATTTTATTACCTCCACAAAACCAACCCCAGCAGATGTGAGTGACCAATTGCTCGTAAGTGCTCATTCCCCAGTTATTCTTGGTGTGTATGATAGTAAAGATAATTTTACTGGGATTAAGGATGAACAGATCGTAGAAAATATTCCAGGGAGTTCGTACCAAATTTTTGGTCAAAGTCAGTATGTATTTCTTCCTAAAGAAGGAGAATATAGTTTCGAGTATCAAGGTACAGGAGAGGGAAAGACAACAATTAGGGTGAGCGGATTTTCTGGGGATAAGGAAAATCCTATTAGTGTGTACTCAGACATAGAGACTACTGAACAGACGAATGCGATTTTTGATATAGATACGCTGGAGCCTAAACAAGCACATATTAGTATCGATACGGACGGTGACGGCGTCTATGAAGCCAGTGTGCCACCTGATGGAGAGGTTTCTGAATCGGTATATACAACACCTGGGGAGTTGCTTGCGCTTCTCAAGACAAAGGTCAGGGTTATTGATGGACGTGTTGCTCGAAAATTAACCCAGGCCTCGATAAAGAAGTTTGAACGACATATTAGAAAAGGTAGGCGATCAAAGTCTGCGCTTATGCGGGAGGGCGAAATGATTTTGTATGTGATAGAGAAATGGGAGGAAGAGGATAAGGGTGGATGGTGGAAGAAATGGTGGTGATTATACGTGCGTTTGGTTTATACTAATAAAGATAGGTATGATTAATTTAATGAAGACACATACAGGATTACTACTTGGAGCAACCTTTGGATTGGTATCGATATACATTACTCGTGGTTTCCTGGAATCAGAATGTTTTCAGTGCAGTATATTTGGCGATTGTTATAGTATAAAAGCAATGTGCGAGACTACGTACAGTACCGTAAGCGGTTTAATCATGTTTCCTGTATTAATATCTTCAGCATTTCTCAGTATCATATCGGAACCCGTGGATCTTTTTGTCAAAATGTTTGGTATGTCAAACTCTGCAGAGTACTTTTTTTTTGTATCTCTATTTATTCTCCCCATCTACGCAATTGCTGGCCACTATCTGCAGAAGTTGGCGCAAAAACTTAAAGGATAATTCTGAGAAAGTTTCTTGCTGGGCACTCTATGGGGGGCAGTTCTCGCGGGAGCACACTCCATCTAAAGATTCCTAAGGCATTCTCTATGTCTTGGTTTAGATAGATTTATGTAATAACAAACGGTCGTTGAACATCACATAATCATCAAATGAGAGGAAAACGTACTAATAACATAAGAATAGGCTCAATCGGAGTTGGAGTGTTAGGTGTGGTTGCTGTTGCGGGCGCTATTTCTGTCGTCGCCGTGGTACCTGGTGTTGCAGTTGCTCTCGCACCTTTTTTGCGAAAAAAGAAATATTCTCCAAAGCAGATGATTCAGAAAAATGTAGATTCACTACTGGCAAATGGACTCCTTAAATATGCTGTCGATAAAGAAGGTGAAAGATCATTGACATTGACTAATAAGGGGAGATGGGAAGTCGGGATCAGGGGTCTGAATGGCGATTCCTCTACTTCCAAAAAGTGGGACCATAAATGGAGAATGGTGATATTTGACGTTCCTGAACATAAGACTAACATTCGAAATGAGTTACGAAGAGCTTTAACTTTGCGAGGCTTTCACCAGCTCCAAAAAAGTGTTTGGGTATATCCCCATCCTTGTGAGGACTTTATAGAACTAGTCAAAGGCAAGTTGGGTATTGATGCAGACGTTCTCTATATGATAGCGGAGTACATTGAGAACGATAAAGAATTAAAAAGGGAATTTGGATTACTATAAGATACTTATGTAATAGTAAACGATCGTTTACTATTACATAAGTATGATTCATGACCATTGATATGGAAAAGTCAGGTGTGAACCTTTTGATTCCCGACGGAGTGTGCGCAGGTACACTGCTCCCAGCTCGTTCCCTACGTTCGTTTGAGTCCTGGGCGGGAATCGAACCCGCGCATGGGGGTTTTGCAAACCTCAGCGTTTCCACTTCGCCACCAGGACGTACAGGCATTACTTTAGCATTTTGGGCGGTACTGACCAAATCTTTTATGCTATGATGCCCCTCATGCCCGGGTGGCGTAATTGGTAGCCGCGCGAGACTTAAAATTTCGTGGTCGTAAGACCGTGTGGGTTCGATCCCCACCCCGGGCACACTTTGACTTGTTTTAAGTGATGTATTTTAGTACACTCTCTCGTGTTCACCCCACCCATAGCTCAGCTGGTAGAGCAGCTGCCTCTTAAGCAGACGGTCCTAGGTTCGAGCCCTAGTGGGTGGACACGCTACACCTTGTTGGGTGTACCTGCCGGGATGGCGTAATTGGTAGCCGCGCATGGCTTAGGACCATGTGGAGTAATCCGTGGAGGTTCAAGTCCTCTTCCCGGCACACGTGAAAATCCCCCAAGATTTTTCTTGGGGGATTTTCGTATGTGCTGAGCCTGCGTGGGGTGGACTTGAAAAGGTTGTCGATAGTTGCGACCGAAGGAAGAAACTATCATACAACCTGAACCGAACATGTAATGTTCAAGTCCTCTTCACGACACAAATACAAAAACAGTCAGATTTTATCTGACTGTTTTTGTATTTTATGATTCGGTGTCAATCTTCTTTACGACCTCGTCCATGTGTTGACGGTGACGCTCTCCCGCATCAATCACGAATTCAATATGAGGGATGATTTTAAATTTACTTTTGATTTTTACAAATCTGCGCAATTCTCCACCGTGACGTTTAAGAAAGATGAGTGCGTCTTCTTCTCGACCGTCAGGGATTGTGGTAATGAAGACGGTTGCTTTTCGATAATCTGGTGAGACAGTCGTATGTGTGACCGTGATGAGTGGGTCGCTGTTTGCTTCGTTCTGAATAAATGCGGCAGCAAGCTCTTTGATGAGGACGCTGATTCGTTCGTGCCGGTCGAATGGGTGTTGTTGAATCATGTTATGAAACGACAATATCAAAAGCTTCAATGAAATCACCAGGAGCTATTTCTATTTTACTTTGAAGTTGAGTGCCAAACTCTCCATCCTCAATCTTTTTGACATCAGATTTCTGTTGCTGAAGATTTTTAATTACTCCATGGCCGATTTCTACATCCCGACGAAGTATCTTTACCTTTTGATCAACAGCGAGCGTTCCTTCTTCAACACGTCCACCCAGTACGTGGTCATTTTTCTGTGAACTGAAATGTCGGAGGATTTTTGCGCGGCCGGTGACTTTTTCTTCCTCTTGCTTCGGGGTGCGATTCTTGAGTGCTTCTTCTAACCATTCCGAGAGTTTGTAGATAATATCAAATGTTTCAATCTCAACACCGAGTCGTTCAGAGAGGTCCTTTGCGGGACGTTCGACTTTCACATTGAAGCCGACAATAATTGCATTTTCAGTTGCACTTACATTTTGTACGTCATTCCCGCTGACGTCGCCGACCGCTGCATCAATAATCTTTACCGCAATACGATCTGAAGAGAATTTCTCGAGCTCATGTTTGATTGCATCGATAGTACCGAGCGCATCAACTTTAATGAGAAGAGGGATGGTAGGGAGGGAACTCTTTTTAGATACCTCTTCTTTCTTTGGTATGGATGTGTCTTGGATTGCTTTTTCGGCCTCTTTCTTGTTTGCGACGGTGTAGAATTTTGCACCCACTTCTGGAACGTCACTCCATCCGATAATACCAATTGGTTCAGAGAGGCTGGCTTCTTTTATACTTTTTCCGAGGAAGTTTTCCATGATACGTACTGGAGCAAATACCTTTCCTGAAACAACACAAGAACCACTTCGGAGCGTTCCATTTTTGATGATGAGTGTTGCACTGGTACCACGCTTGGTATCAAGGTGTCCTTCGATAACGCTACCTTCAGCGGGGAGACTCGTGTCACCTTTGAGTTCTGCGAGTTCTGCGGTGAGAAGTACGATGTCGAGAAGATCGTCGATACCCTCACCGGTCTTTGCAGAAATTGGATTGAAAGGAATATCCCCGCCCATGCCCTCAAGATAAATTTCATTTTCGACGAGACTGTTCTTTGTGCGTTGTACGTCAGCACCCGTCCTGTCGATTTTATTTATAGCAACTATGTAGGGAATCTCTGCTTTTTTAATGCACTCGAGTGCTTCAAGTGTTTGTGGCTTGACGCCGTCTTCTGCTGATACGATAAGAATGGCAATATCTGCGACGTCTGCACCTCGGAAACGCATCTTTTGGAATGCTTCGTGTCCTGGTGTGTCGAGGAACGTTAGTTTTTTCGTATCACCTTCTTTTGTGGTGTGTTCGACGACGTATGCCGAGAGGTGTTGAGTAATACCGCCCGCTTCAGAATCAACGACGTTTGATTTGCGGATATAATCAAGGAGTGTCGATTTTCCATGATCGATGTGCCCCATAATGACGACGACGGGTGGTCGTGTGGTGATATTCGGCTGTGATGCCTGTTTCTTTGCCATACGCTCCAATGAAAAACGCCCATAAATAGGCGAGAAAAGCTAATAGTCGCAGTATACCTCACTATTGGGGGTTTGTCAGTATTGGATTTACGGTAGGTGAAATATGTGACATTATCTGCGTATGAGTTGGAAGACATTTTTCAAGAAGCAAAATAAGAGGATTTACCTCGACCATGCTGCTGCAACGCCACTTCGGCCAGAGGTTTTTGAGGTTATGCACCCATGGTTTGTGGAGCATGCTGGAAATCCGAGTGCTGTCCATAAAGAAGGCGTACTCGCACATGATGCCATAGAGACGGCGCGTGAATCACTTGCGCGCATACTCCATACTCGCGCAAGTGAGATTACTTATACGAGCGGAGGTACTGAATCAAACAATCTTGCCATCAAGGGGGTTGTTGATGCTCTGTGTAGTGAAGGAAAAAAATTGGGAGATATAGAAATACTCACTACAAAAATTGAACACCCTTCAGTCTTACGTACACTTGAAAAATTAGTACGAGATGGAGTGAGTGTGCGGTATGTGGACGTCGAAGAAGATGGACGTATTAGTGAGCAATCAGTTAGGGAACTGCTGAATGTGAAAACGTCACTCGTCACGTTTGCATACGCGAATAGCGAAGTTGGTATAGTGCAAGACGTAAAGCGAATTACACGAATCGTGCGGAAGTGGAATGCAGAACACGATGCACGTATCCTCGTACATCTCGACGCAAGTCAGGCGCCACTCTGGCTTCCGTGTCAGATGGATAGGCTTGGTGTCGACCTCATGACACTCGATGGGGGTAAATGTGGAGGACCGATGGGGAGTGGAGTGTTGGTTCGTAGGCGTGGTGTACATATTTCGCCGGTCGTATTTGGAGGAGGACAGGAAGATGGGTTGCGTGCAGGGACGGAAAATACACCGCTTGTGATTGGGTGTTCAAAAGCAATTGAAATCGCGCAGGCAACGTATGTGAAGCGAAGTGAAGCTGTCGCTTCGCTTCGAGATACCTTCATTGGACTCCTTGAAGAGAAAATTCCTGGAGTCATCTTTAATGGTTCTCGCTCACACAGGATTGCGAATAACGTAAACATTTCACTTCCTGGTTTTGACAGTGAATTTGCAGTAGTGGTACTTGATAGACATGGTATCGCTGCTTCAACAAAAAGTGCATGTGGTGGTGTGGATGGGGACGGTTCTCATGTTGTTCGAGCGCTGACTGGAGACGTGCAACGCGCGAATTCCACCGTCCGCTTTACGCTCGGAGAAGAGATAATTGAAAAAGATTTGGCGTGTGTTGTAGATGTATTGAAAGAACACACTGACCTCATGCGTCATATATAAGTAAGGTATGCACGCATATCGACTAATATTGACTCCGACGTTTTATAGTTGTATTGTATAAAACATAGATACAGACGCTCCCCAGTACTGAGAGTCAGAAAGCGACAGAGTGATGAGCGTGGAGCGTATAATGAAAACAAATTATGCCAGACTTTAAAAATTTCACATCACGTGCGAAGGAAGCAATCAGAAAAGCACACGAACTCGCTATAGAGCGAGGTCAAAATCATGTCAGCCCAACACACCTTTTGGCAGCGTTAGTAATGCAGGAAGAGAACACAGTTATCTCTATCCTTGAACGACTTGATGTCGATATTATCGTCCTTACCGACCTTCTGATTGAAGCCCTCGAGAGCCCTGAGGTTGGTCAGACTATTTCTCAGTCATACCAGCTCTACCTCACACCCGACCTTGCACAAGCGCTCGAACAGTCAGGACGTATCGCGAGTACGCTTGGAGATTCGTATGTTGGTGTGGAGCACCTCTTCTTGGGACTCTTAGAACATGCGGGTCCTGCTATTGAAGTGCTTCAGCGCGCGGGTATTGATAAGAAACATGTCGAGAACGCACTCAAGGAAGTTCGTGAGGGTGGTATTCAGGATGCAAATCAGCCGAAGAAGTTTCGTGCGCTTTCAAAGTATGCACGCAACCTCACTAAGCTTGCTCAGGAAAATAAGCTCGACCCGGTCATTGGGCGTGATGTAGAGATTCAACGTGTTATACAGATTCTTTCACGACGTACAAAAAATAATCCCGTACTCATTGGTGAAGCAGGTGTGGGTAAGACTGCAATTGTGGAAGGACTTGCACTTGCGATTGTGCAGGGCAATGTGCCAGAACCGGTAAAAGAAAAAGAAATTCTCTCACTCGACCTCGGACTATTGGTTGCGGGAACAAAATTCCGTGGTGAATTCGAAGAGCGTCTCAAGGCAGTGATGAAAGAAGTTGAGCAATCTGAAGGGAATGTCATTCTTTTCATAGATGAACTCCATACTATTGTAGGAGCAGGACAGGCTGAGAGTTCAATGGATGCTTCAAATATGATGAAGCCGGCACTCGCGCGCGGTGAGATGCGTGTTATCGGCGCAACAACGCTCAAAGAATATCAGAAACACATTGAGCGTGACCCCGCACTCACGCGTCGTTTCCAGCCGGTTCATGTAAATGAACCTTCGATTGAAGACGCGATTGCGATTATGCGCGGTGTTGCCGAGAAGTACGAACTCTTCCACGGCGTGCGTATCACAGATGACGCTATTGTTGCGGCAGTGAAGTTTTCTGCACGCTACATCACGGACCGCTTCCTTCCAGACAAAGCGGTTGACCTTATTGATGAAGCTGCAGCAGCCCTTCGTATCTCGCTTGAAAATAGGCCAGAGGAGCTCGAAGTAGCTGGACGACAGATTCGTAGACTTGAAATAGAAAAGGAGGCACTGAAGAAGGAAGAAGAGACGAGTGAGAAGAAGACAAAAGTACGAAAACGACTTCGAGAGATTGATAAAGAGATAGGAGAGCTTAAAGAAAAGACTTCTGCGCTTGAAACAAAGTGGAACAATGAACGCGCTGCGCTTGGTGACATCCGCGAGATGAAAAAGGAGTTGGAGAATCTCCGTATAGAGGCAGAGAATGCCGAGGCTATGGCCGACCTCACTCGTGCGGCAGAAATCCGATATAAAAATATTCCAAAACTTGAGAAAGACTTAGAAGATAAGACAGGACGTCTCAAGAAGCTCCACCGCACGCGACAGCTTCTAAAGGAGGAGGTTACAGAAGAAGACATCGCTTCGGTTGTCTCACGGTGGACGGGGATTCCAGTCTCACGCATGCTTGAAGCAGAGGCGCGTAAACTCTCGCGTATGGAGGAAGAGCTCAAAAAGCGTGTGGTTGGGCAGGAAAAAGCCGTACAGCTTGTAGCGGATGCAGTGAAGCGTTCACGTGCAGGTATTGCTGATCCAAATCGTCCGATTGGCTCGTTCCTCTTCCTCGGACCAACAGGGGTGGGGAAGACAGAGCTTTCACGCGCGCTTGCTGAATTTATGTTTGACGACGAGCATGCACTCATTCGTATCGATATGAGTGAGTATATGGAGAAGCACTCTGTTTCAAAGATTATTGGTTCTCCTCCAGGGTATGTCGGTCATGATGAAGGGGGAGCCATTACTGAAATCGTGCGACATCGTCCATACTCCGTCATTCTGCTCGACGAAATTGAAAAGGCGAATCCTGAGGTGTTCAACATCTTGCTTCAGGTTCTTGACTCGGGCCACCTCACTGATGCAAAAGGACGCAAGGTAAACTTCAAAAATACTGTTATCGTAATGACGTCGAACATCGGTGCTGAGCATATTGACCGCATGAGCAACTTTGGTTTCTCAAAAGAGAGTGATGAGGGTGCAGAATACTCACAGGCAAAAGAGAAGGTTATGGAGAGTCTGAAGACGTATTTCCGTCCAGAATTCCTTAATCGTCTCGATGAAGTTATTATCTTCGATATTCTTTCAAAGGATACAATTCGCAATATTGTGGAGATGCAGGTTGAGTTGGTGCGACAACGTCTTGCAGAAAAAGATATCAAACTTACTGTTTCAAAAGATGTGCTCGACTACATTGCAAAGGAGGGGTACGAGCCTAAGTTTGGAGCGCGACCACTCAAGCGTGTGATTCAGTCAAAGATTTTGACACCAGTTGCGTCAATGATGGTAAGTGAAGGGATGCTTCAGGGAGGTTCGGTGTCAGTGTCTATGAAAAAAGATGAACTCAGCTTTGACGTAAAACGAAAGAGAATACGTACTCGCACTCGCGCCGTACGAAAGAGGGAAGCAGTAAAAGCGTAACTAAGCAAGAAACTGGTACCGAGTACACACAAAAAATCCTGACCCGGGTCAGGATTTTTTGTGTGTACTCGTAAGTGATAGGTTTTAAATGAAACAATCCCCGGGCGATGACTTTCGAAAGTCATCGCCCGGGGATTTGTCGGCTGGCTTACATCGGGTGATTCATCTCCCCGATGAGCCCTGCGCCGGCGATCGCGATCGCGATCAGAGCTGAAAGGATGACCGCCAAATGGATGACGGAGATTTTTTCCGTGGGAGGATTGTCAGACCTCCCGCGTGCGAGGAGAGGGCTGATCGGACCTCTCCCCGTGCCAAAGCCAATCTTTATCATTTGTGTACCTCATTGTTTCTAACTCTCTTTTATTATACCACAGTTGCTGTGAAACGCAAGGTTATACACACCCCGCGTTTTTACCCCTTATACTCGAGGATTTGTTGCTGGAATACAGACCCAGCCACAAATCCAACTGCGACTGCGGCGACCAAGAACTCTGCCGCAGTTAGTCCACAGATCGCGAGATTAAAAGCGGACATAAAAATGGCAAGAAAGACATTTGGATAACTTTCCGAAGAAATAATCGGTTCTGTGACTTGCAGAGCTTGGTACAAAATTATTCCAAACGCAAATGTTAATCCGCCAAAATATCCTGCGACGATGCCATTTTTCATTGTCTTTCCGTCTGGCCTCAAAAATGCCGTGACCAGAGATGGAATCATCATTGAGAGCGCCATCAGGGCTATCTCGTACGCAGGAAATGTAACGCCCTGCGAATCAACTCTGATCCCCAGAATAAACCAGAGTATGATGGCGACTTGGGTAGAAGTCGCCATCAAGATAGTCTTAAACGTCTTCATCTTGACGACCTCCCCTGTCTTTGACCGCTGTTCCAATTCTAAATGGAACAGTACAAGTTTTACAGAAAATGGCAACCTTTAGAAATCGGGGCAGGTATGACTTCGAGTAAGTGATAGAATTATTACAAATGCACAAAATAAAAAGCACGCTTGCACTCATCTGGCTCCCACTTTTTGCGCTCGCAGCGGTCGCGGTCTTCTATTTGTTTTGGAACCTCTTCAGCCTTCCTTCGCAGGAAGAGGTTATTCGTCTTGCCGAAGATTATTTCGAAAAGTACGGACTCATCACAGTTTTCGTGTGCGCAATTATCGAAGCAGTACTTTTTATAGGATGGTATTTCCCCGGGAGTCTTGTCATTGTGCTCGGTGTCGTCTTTGCAGGTAGAGATTTTCCGCAGCTCCTAAGTGTATTTGCAGTAACAACACTTGGATTCTTTGTTGCGTATACGTTTAACTATTTTGCTGGCAAGTACGGATGGTACCGTCTCCTGCGTGTACTCGGATTTGGCGGTCCTCTGAAAAAAGCGCAGACTCATCTGACCGCGTATGGTCCGCGTGCAATTTTTCTCACATTCTGGCACCCTAATTTTGGCGGTTTGACCGCGACAGCTGCGGGTGTCTTGCATATGCCGTTTCAGACATTCTTTATCTATATGGTTGTTGCGACTACAATGTGGGATGTGTTCTGGACTATTGTGGGATTTACTATGGGAGATTTTGCGATAACTGCGGTTGGGCCTACGGTAGTCCTACCATTTATTGCTGTGTGGATTGCAGTAACGCTCTATACAGCGAGGAAAAAGAAAACGGATGCAATGCTCGAAGAACCTATATGAAAAATCGAGTCGGTCTGAGACGGCCGTGCTATTATTGACGCAATGGAATCAGAAAATTTAAATCAAGAAGGTATACAAGTTGAGCAAAAAAGTTCACTGCATCAAGTCACGCCGCTGTCTAAGTATCTGGCGATGATGCTCTTCGTCATTCTCCCATTTCTTGGAGGTTGGATTGGGTATACGTATGCACCGGAGAAGGTAGTGGAGGTTGAGAGGGTTGTAACAAGAGAGGTCCCTGTGACTGGAGAGGATATTGAACAATCAGTTTTGCCTGAAGGCGTTACATTGTACCGTGACATAAAAACAACATTTATTTCATTGAGTGAAGAAGATAAGTATATCGAGGAAGAAGACTATACATATCCGGACATACAGGCATTGTTTAATGGCGATATCAAGGAGGATTCATTACTCATCTCTCCTAATAGAAAGTTTATTCAATTTCATGGGTATCCGTGTTCTCGGGTGCTGGGAGGTCACTGCTTTGGACAGGCGGTTGTGTATGATGTTGACGCCCGCACAAGTCGTCAGATTGAAGTAACTGGAGATGATACTGCCCCTTACAATATTGCCGAGGGAAATGACCTAATAAGTCCTTTGTATAGATATGGAAAGTTCACTGGATGGGATGGTGGCGGAAGGCTGTTATTTGAGGTTGATTATGAAGGTAAGATATATAAATACCAGTCCACTGTTAGTTACAAACCATGGGTATTGGAGTACTTGGGTGTCGTAGAGTAAGTTTTAATCTATCTTGTGCGCCGAGTGAGACAGTTTGGGAAACTGTCGCAAGAGGTTGCTAGCTATTTTGAATAAAATAGCATTAACCTGAACAGAATCTGTAAGATTGGAGGGGGTTCGACACTTGTGTACTGTATAATTTTTTGATGGACTCACACCTAGAAAAGGTTTCAAGAATACAAAAAGAATTAGAAAAAGCTTTTAAACAAAAGTCCCAGGTTTCATTTCTAAGAAAAACAACAAACAGCACCAGAAATAAAGTAGGTCAAAAGACACATCCTGTGGACATAAGTGATCTCGACCAAATCCTTTGCCTCAATACTGAAAAACTAGTGATTACAGTGGAACCGGACGTTTCAATGGATGTGTTGGTCGCTTATACATTGGAACATAATTTAATACCTGCAGTGGTACCTGAGTTCCCCGGTATAACGGTTGGTGGAGCAGTGCAAGGTGGAGCACTAGAAAGCAGTTCTTTTAAGTTTGGCCAATTCAATGACTCCTGCATATCGTTCGAGGTTTTGTTAGTCGATGGCACTTTAGTAGTGGCCACACTTGATAATGAGTCTGCAGATTTATTCTGGGGCATGAGCACTTCTTATGGAACTCTGGGTCTGCTTACACAGGTTTCTTTGAAACTCGTTCCCGCGCAGGCGTTTGTTGATTTGACTATCAAAACATACCCTGATTATCAAACATGTATTGATGCCATACTCAAGGAAACAAGAACCAACGTTGATTTTGTGGAGAGTATATTGCTGGGACAGAGCAAAGCGGTGTCCATTGTTGGTAAGCTATCAAAACAACCATCATACAAGGTACAAAGATTTTCAAGAAATATTGATCCATGGTATTGGCGCTTTGTGCGAGATGCAACCGTAGACAAGGAGAAGGTACGAATATCAGTGCCAGTAACAGATTACCTGTTTAGACAGGACAAGGGGGCTTTTTGGATGGGTGAGTATCTTTTTCCTATTTTTAGTCTACCAAGTACGAGATTTACTCGTTTTTTGTTTGCACCATTCATGCGGACTAGAAAGTTGTACGACGGACTCCATGCTCTTAGGATGCAGCAGGAGTTTGTTATCCAAGATATATTCATGGACATTGAAGATATTGATACTGTTTTGCAATGTAACCAGGAACAGCTTGAGATATATCCTATATGGCTCTGCCCAATCAAGGCTAGTACAGAACAACAGAAACTATCCTCCCACTTCAGAGAACGACAACAGATGCTATTAAATGTCGGAATATACGGTTTATCAAAATATGAGAATGCGGTGTCAGCTACCAAACGGCTGGAACAGTTTGTTGCTGGTACAAGAACTGGTAGGAAGATGCTTTACTCACAGACCTTCTATACCAAAGATGAACTGTGGGCACAGTACGATAAGACCTTTTTTGATACGCTCAGGACAAAATACCGAGCTAACGACTTAAAGTCTTGGGATGAAAAACTACTTGTAAACCAAGACGGGATCAGACCTCAAAAGTGGAAAGGTATTTGGCAGATGCTGTTGGAGACGCTTGCTGGCAAGAATGTTGTCTGGTGGTAGGTTCGAACTCTCAATCCCGGCCTAAAGAAAATATCTATGCAAAACATAGGTATTTTTGAATGTGCGCCGGGCAGGATTTGAACCTGCGTAGGATAAATCCGTCAGATTTACAGTCTGATGCAATTGACCACTCTGCCACCGACGCGTGTATGCTCTTTCTCTCTAAAAATCAGAAAAAGTGGACAGACCATACCGTATCATAACTCACACATAAGGAAAAGTCCGATGACTACTGGTGGTATGATGGGGGTACTTTACGATATGAGAATTTTCCTGCTGACACTGATTATATCCGCTGCTCTTAGTGTTCCAGCTGCTGCTTTCGCGGAGGGGCTTATCCCATGTGGAGGAAAGGGTGAGGTCGAGTGTCAGGCATGTCACTTGGTCGTGGTTGGGGATCGTATTATTGACCTCTTGATTACGGTATCGGCAGCTATTGGTGCCATTATGTTTGCAGTTGCAGGTTTGCGTATGGTGACGTCTGCTGGAAACGAAGGAGCTATTACAAAAGCAAAAGAATCAATGACAAATGTGGTTATTGGATTCATCATTCTTCTCGCAGCATGGCTTATTATTGATACAATTATGAAGACATTCGCGACCGGCGATAGCAGGTTTGGTACATGGAATAAAATTGAATGTGTAGAATTACCGGTATACGAAGACAGAAGTGAAGATGGTCCTGGTGGAGGAGGAGTGAAAGCCCAGTGCGAAGACACCTATGATAACGATGGTGATGGCTATATAGATGCAGATGACCCTGAGTGTCAAGCAGGGAAGTCTCTGGAAAGTGGTGAAACCGCTCAATGTGAAGATGATGCTGCGTTGATGTCTGCATACAATGGCTCGCCTGTGGGGGTAGAGGCACCTGGTCTTCGAAGTATGATCAATTGCTACCTCGCAGACTCTGCAGTTGCTGCGGCGGTAGATAATAGTCAGATTTATACTTTTGACCGGTCTCATCCAAGGTGCAGTCTAACGAATGGTAATCAAATCTGCGGCGCCTGTAGTCATGGTAATAACTCATGCCACTATGGTGGTGGAAGTGGTGAAGGTGCGAAGGCTGTTGATTTCAATGCACGCGCCGGTTTTAGTGAGAAACAACTCTATGATCGTTTGCAGAATGTACGCTCGCAGTGTGGTGGCCGATTCTTGTTTGAAGGTAATCATACCCACATCAGTTTATCGAGTTGCTGATTGGTTGGTTGTGTTGAGTTTGTCTTATTATTACTTCATTTGCTCAATATTCTCACGTACGGTATATTCCTAGAGCACTCTGGGCCTATAGTTTAGTGGTAGAATACTGGTCTCCAAAACCAGTGGCCGTGGTTCGAGTCCACGTGGGCCCGCAAAAGAAAAGATCGCAAACTGCTTTGCGATCTTTTCTTTTGCGGGAGCCGGAGCGATGTTTCGGCTATTCCTATATGCCGAAACCGCGAGGCCGGGTAGGAGGTTCTTAGCGAGCGTAGTGAGATTAGAAACCTGACACCGCAATTGCACTATGTTTGCGGGAGGCGGAGCGCTGTGAGGAGGTACGACGAACCGCGAGCCAGGGTCGAGAACACTTAGTAGATTCTGAACGCAGTGAAAGAATATACCTAGTGATTCCTGACCGCAAGATGCCAACTGCTTTTCTTTCGTACTCGAGCGGGAGCCACAGACATGTTTTCTTCTCAGACCTAGAGAAGAAAACGGTCGCGGCGGGGTCGAGAGTACTTAGTGCTCGCAACTAGCGGAGCTAGTGAGAACATTTAGTAACTCGTGACCGCAATGGCAAACTGCTTTGCTTTCGGCTCGAGCGGGAGGCGGAGCCATATTTCTTAACATATTACAATTACTCCAGTTAACTGGAGTAATTGTAATATGTTAAGAGGATAGGAAAGTAAGTATCGTTTGCTCTATTTTTTTGATATCGTCTTTTTTAAACCAACGAATACTTTTATCACGTTTAAGCCAGGTCATTTGGCGTTTCGCGAACTTACGACTCTCCGACTCAATGAGTCCAAACATCTCTCCTTTGGGAATCTTTTCTTGTAGAAATTGTGCAATGTAGCGATATTCAAGACCAAGTGCTTCGAGGCGATCCCAAGAAAGTCCTTCTTGTTGGAGTACTTCAACTTCTTCAATCATTCCGTCATCAAGTCGTGAGACGAGTCTATTGTGGATATTTTTATGAAGGATTGTTTTTTCAACACTAATACCAATGGTGAGTACATCATATAATTCTTCAGAAGTTTGTTCGGGAACTATTCCAAGAGCGTCAATAACTTCAAGCGCTCGAATCAGACGTACTCGATTCTGGCTGTCAACAGTCTGTGCTCGACGTGAGTCTACATCTTTAAGTTTTTTAAACAGCAGTTCTGTATCCAACTTTTCAAGTCTTGCACGGAGTGCTGGATTTGGAGGTACTTTAGGTGTGCTGATACGGCCAAGGAGTGCGTCTGTATAGAAAAAAGTACCGCCGACAACGATAGGGAGTTTCCCGCGCTCAAGGATGTCCGCGATAGCTTTTCGTCCATCCTCAATGTAGTTAGCGACGGTGTAGACATCATTTGGGTCAGCAACATCAAGAAGGTGATGCGGAACGCCGTCCATTTCTTCCTCGGTCACCTTGCCACTCCCGATATCGAGACCTTTGTATACTTGCCGTGAGTCGGCAGAGACAATCTCGCCATTAAACTCTTTGGCGATTTGTATAGAAAGGGAGGTCTTACCGGAAGCTGTAGGGCCGACAATTACAACCACTTTAGGTCGAAACACGCGCAAATCACGAACTTCAGCGTTACGGGTCCCATCCAGTTCGTCACCGTATTCTAGATACGACTTACTCACTGGCTTCCCCGTGCCTTGAATTTCATCAATTTGTGCGTGTTTCGGCTTTTTATTCACAGGGCGAGTGTAGCATAAAAATATCGGCTCTCGATCAGAGTGCTGGAGGTGGGACTTGAACCCACAAGCCTTGCGGCATACGATTTTGAGTCGTACGTGTATACCAATTCCACCACTCCAGCACTCTGACAAAGATTAAGAACAGGCCCCGATTACTCTACCAGATTGTAGGAAACTTATAAACTTTGGTTATGTTCTCTTCATGTTAAAATAATGACCATGGCGTACGAAAGCAATTCCATTTTTTGGGTAGACGTGGATAAGATTGTCCCGAATCAGTTCCAACCTCGGCGGGAATTTAATGAACATAGTCTCAAAGAGCTTGCAGAATCTGTGCGAATGCACGGTATTTTGCAACCGCTCACAGTGGTCCGGAATGAGGTGCAGCTCGACGACGGTGCGTTTCGTACAGAGTACGAGCTTATCGCTGGTGAGCGGCGACTCCGCGCATCGAAGATTGCAGGTCTTCGTCAGGTGCCGGTTATCATCCGCTCTGGAGAAGAGACGGGACTCATGAAGCTCGAACTTGCAATTATTGAAAATCTGCAACGCGAAGACCTCAATCCTGTTGACCGCGCACTCGCGTTTAAACAGCTTGCAGATCAGTTTAAGCTCTCACACGGAGATGTCGCAAAGAAGGTGGGACGCAGTCGTGTGTATGTTTCAAACACCATTCGCCTTCTCAATTTGCCTGACACAATCTTGAGTGCGGTTAGTCAGGGAGAAATTACCGATGGTCATGCACGCGCACTCCTCATGCTCTCTGACAGACCTGAGGAACAGGATGTTGTGTTTCGAGAGATTCTTCTTAAGAGACTTTCTGTGCGAGATGTCGAGCAAATCAGTCGAAAGATTGCTACTGAGAAGGTTCGTAAAAAGGTCTGGAAAGATACGGATCCGGAGTTAATTGAAATTGAAAAACAATTTACCGAATCTCTCGGCACGCGTGTACAAATATCAAAAACAGATTACGGAGGCAAAGTTGTCATTGACTATTTCTCTCCCGAGGACTTGCAAAAACTTTTAGTGATGGTGCATGGAGATAAAGTACAGTCTGTGCCGAATGCTGAGGTAAGTGATATTGTAATGGCTACGCCACTCGAGAGTGTAGAGGAGGTGGTGGAGAGTGGTTCTGAAGAATCTACACAGATAGAGACAGAATCAAATGAGGTTCCACCTGATGATATTCCTCTTGCGGAAAAAGAACGTATAGATAAGGGTGAAGTTGTAGAGATTCCTGAAACTGATGATGAGGACCTCTATTCAATAAAGAATTTCTCTCTGTAGACCAATCGTTCTGATCGCGTGGTTGGGGTCATTTTTTAGAGCCCTCTCTTTCGGCGATCTCAGCACGGATGTGTCTTTTTGCAAGTGATGTCTGCGCGAACTCAAGCCATTTCTGTGTCGGGTGGCTCGATTCTTTTGTGATGATGTCGACAATGTCGCCGTTCTTGAGTTTTGTATCGAGGCCCACAAGCTTATTGTTCACCTTTGTGCCGGAAATATGATTACCAATTTCTGAATGTATTGCGTACGCAAAATCAACAGGACATGCACCAACGGGCAAATCGATGACGTCACCTTCTGGAGTGAAGATGAAAATACGGTTTGTAAAAAAGTCATTTCTCAGCTCATCAACAAATTCATTTGCACCAGCAATTGATTTGTGTGATTCAGCGATTTCCTGAATCCAGTATGGCATACGCTCTTTGTGAGAGCCTGTCGGTGCGGTAGTCTCTTTTTTTTCCTTTTGTACGGGTGTAGTCTGTTTCCATGCGAATGGCCGGAAAAGGGGAGGGACTAAGCTTGCAAACCAAGACTTTTGTTCCGTGACTGCTTTCTTTTCTCCCGATTGAGTACTTTTATATACAATGTGTGAAGCAACCCCAAACTCAGCCTCCTGGTGCATTTTCTCAGTACGTATTTGAATTTCTAGAATCGTCCGGTTGGGAGTGATGACAGTGGTGTGAATTGATTTGTATCCATTTGGTTTTGGAAAGGCAATGTAGTCTTTCATCCTTTTTGGGAGCGGTCGCCAAATTTCATGAATGATACCGAGCACGCGATAGCACTCTTCGACAGAATCAACGACGACGCGAATAGCGAGGTAATCGTAAATATTATCCATGTCCCAGTCTCGACGCTTGAGTTTTTGAAAGAGACTATAGAGACCTTTCACACGTGAGTATGTCCGGAAATTTGTCACACCAGCTTCAGCAAGTCTTTTTTGTAGTGATTTTCTCGCTTTTTCGAGACCCTCATTGCTCTTCTTTGCGATTGGCTTTGTGAGCTCTGTGACACGCGCGTACTCTTCAGGATATACATATGGAAAAGCAAGGTCCTCAAGTTCCTTCCGGATGCGTCCCATGCCGAGACGATGTGCAACAGCGACATAAATCTCAAGCGTCTCGCGTGCAATACGTTCTTGCTTTTCTTCGGGTACGTACTGGAGTGTCTGCATGTTGTGCAGACGATCAACGAGTTTGATGATGAGTACACGAATGTCTTGGCTGGTTGCAACGAAGAGCTTACGGAGGCTCTCATTATGTCGATCACTTCCGTAGTAGCGGACAGAACCGAGTTTTGTAACACCCTCGACGAGGAAACGTATTTCATCACCAAAATCACGTCCGATATCTTCGGAAGTGATGGCAGTGTCTTCGACCGTGTCATGGAGCAGGGCAGCGGTAATAGTACGTGGTCCGAAGCCCATTTCTGCAAGCATCTCAGCGACGCGCTCCACGTGCTTCATGTATGGTTCTCCGGAATATCGCTTATGGTCCTTGTGGGCTTCGGCGGCTACTTTATGTGCACGAAGGATGAGTTCTTTTTCCTCACCAGTCGCGTCTGAGAGTTTGTTTATGATGTCGTTGACAGCGCTCATAAGAGATAGTGTACTACAGAGCGAAGCGAACGAGAAGAAGAGACGATTTCGATGTCCTATTTTGCCTTTAGGAACTCTAAAGCATCCTCGACAGAGAATTTTTCGACGTCAGTATTGTCTGGGAGCATGATGCGTTTAAATCCTTTCTTTAAATACTTTCCTGACTTTGATTCAAACACTTTTATCATGTTCTTAGTTTTTGGATTGAGTCCGACTTCTTTGAGAAGTTTTTCACCCGCGCGTGTCTTCTTTGGTTCTCTCAGTATCTCAAGAGCTCGTTCATAGGTGATGTCATACGGGTTATCCTCACCTTTCAGTGAGCGGAAGTCTCCTGCATGCACAATGTATGGTCCAAAGCGCCCAGTGTTTGCAGTGATAGGTTCCTCTGTTTCTGGATGTATACCTACTTCGCGCGGGAGTATCAGATAACGCGCCGCGTCTTCGATGGTTACTTCATCAACCTTTTTATCCTTTGGTACTGATGCGCGCTTTGGGACTATCGTTTTCTTTCCTTTTACTTTTTCTGGAGTTGCACCGAGTTGTACATATGGTCCAAAGCGTCCGGTAAGGAGGTAGATGTCTTCGTCAGTCTCTGGATGCTTGCCGATAGGTTCGTCTGCTTTAATCTCAGAACCATCAATCATCCGTGCTCCATCACAGTCAGGGAAAGTTGCACATGATAGAAAGCGGCCACCACGACCGAGTTTGATTACCATGTCTTTCCCGCACTTTGGACATGGGAATTCTTTTGGTCCGGCACCAAGGTTGGTTAATTTTTCAATGTTTTCCTTTGAGGCAACAACTTTTGTAAAAGGTGTATAAAAATCTCTCAGTGTTTTTTCATACTCACGTTTTCCTTCAGCAATTTCGTCGAGTTCATCTTCCATCTCGCTGGTAAACGTGTCAGAGATATAATCTGCAAAATGTTCTTCAAGAAATGAAGAGACAACGTCACCGGTGTCTGTTGGGGTAAGTGTACGTCCTTCTTTTTCGACATACCCGCGATCAATGATCGTTTTCATAATTGACGCATAAGTCGATGGACGGCCAATGCCACGCTTCTCAAGTTCTTTAATAAGACCCGCTTCGGTGTAGCGATTTGGTGGTTCAGTTTGTTTTGCATCCACCTCAAGTTTCTCTAGTGTTAGGGGGTCATTTTTACCGAGCTTTGGTACTTCGACATCTTCACCGCGCGCTGCAGTGTCTACCTTAAGCCATCCGTCAAACAGTACACGTGAACCATTGACGGCAAAGTCAGGGATTTCTTCCGAAGCCCCTGCTACATTTGCAATCACTTTGGTACGCAAGATTTTTGCATCAGCCATTTGGGATGCAACCGCACGATTCCAAATAAGTTCGTAAAGTCTCCGTTGGTCATCGGTGAGTCCAGCACTTCGCTTCGAAAAATTACTCGGACGTACCGCTTCGTGCGCTTCTTGTGCGGATTTGCTTTTTGTCTTATATCCTCTTGCTTCGACGTACTCTTTTCCAAACTCATCATTAAGGAGAGCGAGAATTTGTTTCTGCGCGAGAGCACTCATGTTAGTGGAGTCTGTACGCATGTACGTAATATGTCCCGCTTCGTAGAGCTTTTGTGCTGCCCCCATAGTGCGCGACGGCGCAAAACCGAGACGCGTTGAAGCGACTTGCTGGAGTGTTGAGGTGGTAAATGGTGGTTTTGGACCTCGCTTAGCCTCAGTCTCTTTAGTGTCGACAACGTGCCACGGATTTCCTTCACCAATCTTTACAATACGGTCGACCTCATCTTTTTTTGTTGGTTTTTGAGTACAAACAAATGGAATCTTTGTACTACCTTTTGCTTCTGTATGAGCAGTGAGTATCCAAAAGTCTTCAGGAATGAATGCGCGAATTTCTCGCTCACGCTCCATGATGATGCGGAGTGCCGGCGATTGGACACGCCCTGCCGAAAGTCCGTAGCGAACTTTTTTCCAAAGGAGTCCGGAGAGGTCGTAGCCGACAAGTCTGTCGAGTACGCGCCGCGCCTCCTGCGCTTCCTTTAAGTGCATGTCTACTTTGCGAGGATGTTCAATCGCTTCTTTAACCGCAGGTTCCGTAATCTCATAAAAAGCGACACGCTGAATTTTTTTGTTTGCGTCTTTAATCAACTCTGCCACGTGCCAGGCGATAGCTTCGCCCTCGCGGTCAGGGTCAGTTGCGAGAAGTACGTTGTCCGCTTTTTTTGCCGCGGATTGGAGGTCACTGATAACCTTTTCCTTTCCTGGAGAGACGATGTAGTTCGGAATAAAACCGCCGTCGATATCGACCGCGTCTTTGTTTGATTTTGGTAAGTCACGCACGTGTCCAACCGAAGCTTTCACGGTATATCCTTTACCGAGGTACTTCTCAATAGTCTTTGCTTTCGCGGGTGACTCAACGATGACGAGTGTTCCTGCCATGTCCATCACAAATACTAGGGAAGTGGCATTCTGTCAAATTGTGTATATCTATATGAGGCCCCGAACGGTGTTTGCGTCAGTAATAATGAGTCCATTTATTTCCAT
>Ga0222673_1000045_pt1 | contig 76378 bp, 71 predicted proteins | sample AntAcemetagen801_FD_179845 | JGI IMG/M metagenome (GOLD analysis project Ga0222673, IMG submission 179845) | Saline water microbial communities from Ace Lake, Antarctica - #801 | ecosystem: Environmental > Aquatic > Non-marine Saline and Alkaline > Saline | place: Antarctica: Ace Lake...
AGTACCGGCAACGTCGGGATTGGGACGACAGTACCTGGCTCAAAACTTAGTGTAAACGGAGGCATCTCGGCGGGAACGTATTCTGCTACAGCGGCTCCGTCAAATGGGATGATAATATCAGGCAACGTCGGCATCGGCACCACCAGCCCCTCCACTCGACTCACCGTGTTTGACACTGCTGCTACTGCGCAGCAGCGGATTGCTTATGATGCTACTACATTTGCGGAATTCCAGGTGGATGCTACTGGTGACCTGATTTTCTCTGCCAGTGGTGGTAACGGGTGGTGGCTAGATGAGAACGTTAACATCTGTGCTGGTGGCGCTTGTCCTGGTCTGCCGGCTGACATTGGCGGTACGGGAAACCTGGCGGTTGAGAACACTGTCATCGCTGGCGACCTGCGTGAGCACTGCCCAGCGGGCTACGTGTGGGTGCCCGGCAGTGCCAAGTACGGCACCCTACCCGGATTTTGTATGATGAAGTACGAAGCCAAAAACGACGGCTCCAACAACGCTGTTTCGACGGCAGCTGGTACACCATGGGTCAGTATCAGTCAAGTCAACGCCCGCCTGACCTGTGAAGCAATCGGCCCGGAGTACCGCCTGATCTCTGAACCCGAGTGGATGACTGTAGCCGAACAAATCGCCACTTTGCCGATCAACGACCTGGACAGTGACGCCGGCCTACAGCTGGCCACCGGCCATAGCGACAATGGCCCGGCCAGTAACTTGGCGGCTGTAGGGTCGGCTGATCCGGTTACTACCGGCTGCAACCTGATGCAGCCGCTCGAGCATGCTGACAACGCCTATAGCGCGGGTAACTGTGAGTTGCGGGGAACTGGTGCCGGCGGGTCTACAGCGGCTGACAAAGGGTACTATGGTACTACACAGCAGTGGAGCGCCACCGGCTATAGTGCTGGTGCAGCCAACCAGTCCCAGTTGCGTACCCACGCCCTTAATAATGGTGAGGTGGTGTGGGACGTGGCTGGCAACGTGTGGGAATGGACTGACGCCGTGTCGGTTGCAGCCGAACACCCAGAAGAGATCGCTAGTGTTGCCAGCGAATACCTAGAGTACACCGCCGGGATCAACTACAAAGGCCTGGCGTACCTGCGCCCACCAGTGACCGACTGGAGTAGTGCCAACGGTGTCGGTCGACTGTATACCGATGTTGGTGACACAGCGACCGCCCAGCGGGCGTTCCTCCGCGGTGGCCCCCGCCACTACGGTTCGTACTCTGGGGTGTTCGCGTTGGAGCTGGACAGCGCGCCTTCGGGCGTGTACTCGTCCGTTGGGTTTCGGTGTGCCCGGTAGGTATCTGGTATCTGGGGTTTCTGGATATCTAGCGCAACCAAATTTGTTATACCACTTTATGTATAAAGATCTGATTATTTTTGAGAAAATGTATGAACTGAACCTATGGTTATTTCCCATGGTGAACACCTTCCCTAAAGCGCAGCGGTTTGTCTTAGGGCAACAAATCCAGACGTTGGCTCTACGTATCACAATGGGTATTATGCGGGCCAATGTCGAAACACAAAAACTACCTTACTTAAAACAAGTAAGTGTTGAACTTGATATGTTGCGAGTGTTGACCCGATTAGCTCACGAATTGCGTTTTATGAGCACCAAGCAGTACGAATTTGTCAGTAAGAAAGTCACCGAAATTGGTCGCCTACTTGGCGGTTGGATTAAGAGTAGTAGTCCTAAATAGTGTATTGTATGAGTGCGGTATTAATCAGGTATCAAGCATCACACCACTGTTTTCCTTAAAAGGTTAAGAGTGGTGTGAGGGTGATGTCTGGCACCAGCGGGCGTTCATCCGCGGTGGCAACCGCAACAACGGTTCGAACTCTGGGGTGTTCACGTTGAACCTGAACAACGCGCCTTCGAACGTGAACTCGAACATTGGGTTTCGGTGTGCCCGGTATGTACCCATGCTCACCAGTATGTGTCCGAGTAGTAGCATCATGGTGCTAGGCCAGTACTCTTGGTACATACGGACGTCATCCTTCCTGTTGTGTTGAACACATTAGGAAAATATCGGAGCTGTATCTATGTCGTGTGTTAGTACAGTATTGGAATACTCACGGTGTGGTTAGTGGCTTCCAGTTATTACAGAGCACAGTATTGCTAGTGTCAGTCTGTGCTCTGCATACAGTTGCATGTATTATTTGTAGTAAGTGAATGTATTTTTTAGCATGAAAACCCACAATGCTGTATTTGAAGAAGCTTTTTCTTTTGCTGCGTTATTGCGAGCCTATAAACGAGCACGACGAGGTAAGCGGTATCGCAGTCAGGTGGTTTCATTTACAGAAAATCTAGAAGGTAATTTGATACAACTACAAACAGAAGTTTTGACCGAGACCTATCGTCACGGGGCGTATCAGCAATTTATTGTGAAAGATGCCAAGAAAAGGCACATCCAGGCGGCACCGTTTCGCGATCGTGTTGTGCATCAAGCGATACATGCTGCGCTAGAGCCAATCTATGAGCCGAGTTTCGTGCACCACTCGTATGCTTGCCGCCGGGGTAAGGGTACAATCGCCGCAATCACTACGTTTCAACGTTATGTACGTACAAATCAGTATGTTTTGACGGCAGATATTTCTAGATATTTTGCTAGCATTAACCACGCGACATTACTCATGTTGCTGCGCCGCCGCTTGGCTGATCAGCGGATGTTGCGACTATGCAACCTGATCATTGACAGTTGTCACACATGCCCTGGTGTTGGTATACCAATTGGTAATCTCACCAGTCAGTTGTTTGCCAATGTGTATCTAAATGCCCTGGACCAGTATGTAAAACATACCTTAGGCACCAAACGGTACATTAGGTACATGGACGATATTGCAGTCTGTAGTAATGACCTCACTGAGCTACACAGTTTTCAGACTGCGACAGCTACGTTTGTGGAGCAGCATTTACAATTACAATTTCACCCAAAAAAAGTACAAATACAGCCAGTCAGAGTTGGAATTGATTATTTGGGCTATCGAGTATTTCCGACTCATATGTCTCTGCGAAAAAGTACAGTGCGACGATTCGTGCAACGCAGTCGAACGGCTGATGCTACTAGTAATTTATGCCGACAAGGCGTCATGGCATGGTTACAATATGCTCGCCATGCCCGATCGCGCGGGTTGCAGCGTTGGTTGGTACAACGAGGGTACCTACCGCGGTTATCCATGGTATAATTATAATTACGTATGAAGTCAATCAGGTCATTTTTCCATTTTTTGCAGTACCACAACTTTGTGGTGTTACTAGGGTTTGTTGCGTTGGCTGGTACGTCGGCATTGGCCATGACAGACCTGTCGCAGACCAGCGGCACTGCTTCATCTGACAGTGCGCCAGCTGTGGTAATAGACACCAGCGCCCTGAGGACGTTACAGCTAGACACGTTTACACCAGAAGCGGTGTTGGTGTCAGTCACCGAGAGTGAGACTGGGTGGCAGGTGGTATACCGCTACGATACGTACGGGCTGGTTGACGCTGCCTGGCAACGGGTTGTGCGCACCTCGGAACTAGCTGTACCCAAAACCGAACTGGGTAGTGAGACTCTAGAGGTGTACGTGTATCGACAGCTGCAAGAAGTGGTAGCCCAGGAGCATCGCTACCTCGTTCGCGTACAAACCCAAGCTCTGGCACAGTACGAAGCCCGCACCCGTACTCCAGAGTTAGAGGGACTGTCTTTGGCCCAGCTGCGGGAGCGCACCGTGTCGTCGCGCACACTAACCAAAACACCTGTACAAGACATGAGTGCCGTAGACAGCACCGATACAGACACTCAGGATGACCAAGACCCGGAAGTTGATACTGTAGGCGCAGGAACGGTTGACCAGCAGTCATCATCTACCGTTACTACCACTGTTTCAACAGGAGGCAGTTCGTCTGACACCTCGTCAGAGAGCGACTCTACCTCTGGGTCAGATACCAGCAACGACGACTCAGCGACGTCAACTCCTGACGTGATTGATGATGAGTCAACTACTGGTACTACTCCCTCAGCTACGACGACTGACTCAACCACTGACACTGATACAGATACAACCTCATCATCAGACGACACTTCAGACTCAAGCGACGACACTACTGAAACAGAAGTGGTAGAACCGCCGGTAGACGAAACTGATGCTGAAACAGCAGACGATACTGCAAGTGAACCTGAGGGCGACGATGAAGTAGACACAGAAGAAGCCGAGGAAGACGAGTAAGCTGAACCTGTGGTAGAATAGGACATATGAGCATCACCGACGAACACATCACAAAAATCGTCTCTGAAACGGTCACTAAAATGCGCCAGGAACACAAAGGTGATATGGAGGCAATGCGTGAGTTTCACCTTGATGACATGAAAGTCATGCGGGAGTATATGGACGTTAAATTTGAATCGGTTGACCGACGGTTTGACGCTCTGGAGCAAGACATGAGTCAAGTAAAATCTGCCTTACAAGCTCTACTGGAAGAGTTTCAAATTCACCGAGAAAAAGTAGTGACGTTAGAGCGTGAAGTGTCACAGCTGCGTAGTCGGGTGGCGACGTTGGAGGCACAACTGCAGACAGCCTAGGTACTCCAGCTGACAACATACTCTGGGTATGCGTTGCTTTTTGCTACGAATTTGCGTACTGTTCTGGGTACAGCACTATGGGAGAACGTACTAGAGAATTATTGACCTTGATCAGCGGTGACGTGGTGGTTTTTTTGGTGTCGTTGTGGCTGACGCTGCTGGTGCGGTACGTGGCGCTACCCTCGGGGGACTTGTTGGGTGACCACTTGGGGCCCTTTTTGTTGCTGACGTCTGTGTGGTTGCTGATATTCTACATGGCGGGACTGTACGACAAACACACCGTTTTTCTCAAGTCGTTGCTGTTTAGCCGGATTCTCAATACACAAATCGTCAACATGCTGGTGGCGACACTGTTGTTTATCGTGGTGCCGTTTAGCATTGCCCCCAAAACCAACCTGGTGATCTACCTGTTCATCTCGGTGGGGCTGTTTACGTGGTGGCGGTTGGCGCTGTTTAACCGCATCTCGCCGCGCACCCGGCACAAGGCGATCTTGATCGCAGACGGCCCCGAGGCGATCGAGCTGGTTGACGAGATCAACCACAACGACCGCTACAACTACAGTTTTGTTCGTATCATCGACGAGAAAACCGCCACCCAGAGTCCTGACTTTGAGGCCAAGTTGCTGTCGCTGATCAAAACCGAGCGTATCAGTATTATTGTGGCCAACCCTAACGGACAATACATCGAGCGAGTCTTACCCAAACTATTTGACCTATCGTTTATTACGTTTGAACTGACCTTTCTTGATTTTTATAAAGTGTACGAGGACACGTTTGACCGCGTGCCGTTGTCGGCACTGCGCTACGAGTGGTTTATCGCCCACGTGTCACAAAGCAAAAGTTTGGTGTATGACTTTGGTAAGCGGGTGATTGACATCGTGGGGTGTGTGTTGTTGGGAGTGGTGTTTGCCGCGCTGCTACCGTTGGTGTACTTGGCGATGCGGCTGCAGGGCGACCGCGGGCCGTTGTTTATTGCTCAAGACCGGATTGGGCAGCGCAACCAACCAGTGACGGTATACAAAATCCGCACCATGACACAAAACCGTTCGGCCAGCGCCACTTGGACTGACGAAGACGCGGCCGAGGGGAACCAGGTGACCAGGGTTGGTCGTGTCTTGCGGACATTGAGCATCGACGAGATTCCTCAAATCTGGACTATTTTGCGCGGCGAGATGTCGTTGATAGGGCCACGCAACGATATAAAAGGGCTGGGTGACCGCTTGGCGGCTGACATTCCTTATTACAACGTGCGCAACTTCGTCAAGCCGGGAGTGACTGGCTGGGCGCAGACTCACCAGCACTACATGGCGGACAACATCAGTCCCCAGTCCATCGAGGAGTCGAAAACTCGTTTGTCGTATGACTTGTATTATGTCAAAAACCGCTCGCTAATGCTGGACGTCGCTATCGCACTACGAACACTCAAAACTGTGTTGAGTCGGTTTGGGGTAACGGCTCGACTGCCACGTTTGTGGGACTAATACCGCTCCCGCTGGGGTGCATTATTTGCTATACTGACCGACACTATGAACACCAGCACAGAACAATCGCAAACCGCTACGACCATTACCGGCAAAACAATCTGTATTGTGGGGGTGGGGTACGTGGGCGAGATGCTCTGCGACCAACTATCCAAGCGCGCTGATGTGGCGGCTATTATCGCGCTCGACAAAGAACCACAAGGGGAGTGGTGTGCGACCTTGCCCAAGGTGACCTACATCCAGCACAATATGGCCGATGACGGTTGGCAGGAGCTGGTGGCTGTCCATAACCCGGACGTCATCATTCACACCGCCTGGCAAATACGCGCCATGTATGGCCAGGCTGATGAACAGTGGCGTTGGAACGTTGACGGGTCGGGTAAGGTGTTTGACTTTGCGTTTGCAACTGAGTCCGTCAGCCGTTTGATTTACTTTTCAACGGCGTCTTCATACTCGGCGCGGGCTGACAACCAGCTGGAGCACTTGTTCAGTGAAGCCGAAGGCTTTCGCGACGATGACTATATCTATGCTCAGGAAAAGAAAGTCACCGAGGAGTTGCTCAAGGAAAAGTTTGACGCAGCCAAAGCGACCGGCCGACCGGTACCGCAAGTCTCAGTGGTTAGACCAGCTGCGATCACTGGACCACGTGGGCGCTACATGCGGATCAGGTTTGGGTTACAGTCTGCGCTGCAGGGGAACCTCAAAGGTGGAGTGGTGAATCGGATCATTACTACGTTGACGTCTTTTGTGCCGGCTACACCAGGTTGGGTGCGACAGTTTATTCATGAAGACGATGTGAGTGACATCGTGACTACGTTTGCGTTTGATACCTACGCCTGGGACTATAGTGTGTTCAACATCACGCCGGTAAGTGAACCAGTGCTGGCGTCCTCTATGGCGGCAGCAGTCAACAAACGGATCTTGCCAATCCAACCCTGGATGGCCCGACTGGCGTTTTGGTTCTTTTGGCATACTACCCGTGGACGCATCCCTACCTGCGCTGGTTCGTGGCGCTTTTATAGTTATCCGGTGGTAATGAGCGGTATGAAGCTGGCACAGATCTATGACTGTGCATACACCTCGAAGGAGGCTTTTGCATACACCGACGGCCGGTATCAGGAGCATGTCCCCGAGGCAGACCGACGGTCGAAAAGTGATGCAAACTAACGCTTTGTCTGTTACACTCCCAACCATGTTAGTAGACGGAAAAGCCATCGCCGCCACAATACTCGACTCAGTGACAACTGAGGTTGTAACGCTTGGTCGCACGGTCACGATGACGGCTGTCACGTGTGCGCCAAACGCGGCCACCAAGCAATACCTGGCTATGAAAACCAGTCGAGCAGCCGCAGTCGGGGTCGAGCTGCAGGTGGTCGAGCTGCCTGCAGACGTCACCACCGAGGCAATGGTGTCGCGCGTGTTCCACCTAGCGCAACAGACAGACGGCGTGGTGGTACAGCTGCCGCTACCCGAGCATATCGACACTGCCGCAGTGTTGGCAGCCGTACCGGTGACCAAAGACCCTGATGCATTTGCGTATGGTGAAAAACGAGACCGATTCCTCCCGCCAGTGGTGGGTGCGATTGACGAGATTTCAAAGTTGCATGAAGTGGAGTGGAAAAATAAAAAAGTGGTAGTGCTGGGGCAAGGGAAGCTGGTGGGCAAGCCGGCGGCCCGCTATGCTCGTAAGCGAGGTGCGCGCGTACGGGTGTACGAATCCGATACGCTGGACGTTACCTCACTTAGGACTGCAGACATCATCATCAGTGGTATGGGGCAGCCGCATTTTATTACGCCAGACATGGTGCGATCGCCAGTGGTGGTGTTTGACGCGGGCACCAGCGAAGCTGGCGGGGTGCTGGCGGGTGATGCTCATCCTGACGTCGCTACGGTGGCGTCCCTGATCACCCCAGTACCAGGTGGCATTGGTCCCATCACCATTGCCTATTTGCTTAAAAACGTGGTCAAGCTAGCGCAGGGATAGCGCCGCCCAGGCTTGCATGTTATAAATATTGTTACTTTCCTACTTACGCTATGTCTGAACCCATCACCACCCCGACTGAAATAAAAGAAACTGCGCCAGTCATCCGGTTGTTCCGAGCAGCGGTTGTTTTGGCCTGTATTGGGTGGTTGGGGTACGTGGTGTATTCACCTGTCATCGACCCGACCACCAGCCATCCGTTCAAACTTGGGTTGGACTTGGCCGGGGGGTCTCACCTGGTGTACGAGGCTGATGTGTCCAAGATCGACCCGACCGAGGTCGACGAGTTGATGAACGTTCTGCGCAATGTCATCGAGGGTCGCGTCAACCGACTGGGGGTCGAGGAAAATGTGGTGTATGTCGAACAGAGTAGTTTTGTTACCGAGACACCGATCGAACGGCTGGTGGTCGAGCTACCGGGGGTTTCAGATGTACGTGAGGCAGTGGCCGAAATCGGCAACACCCCACTATTAGAGTTCAAGTTATACAACGCAGAGCTGGACGCGCAGCAGCAGTCAATTGGGCAAAGTCTCGAATCATTGGCGCAGTCAGGTACCAGTTCTGGTGCGGTCATCGGCGATGTCAAAGTAAACGGAGAAGTGGTCAGCGACGAACTACCATTTACTGACACCGGCTTAACCGGCCGGTTCTTTGAACGAGCCGAAGCCGTGCTGCCACAAAACACCCAAGGCTCAGGTTTCAACTCGTCGCCATTTTTGAATATTACGTTTACCCCCGAAGGGGGTGAGTTGTTTGCGCAGATCACCCGCGCTAACGTCGGCAACCAGTTGGGTATTTTCCTCGATGGGGAACTACTGTCTGCCCCTACTATAAACGAAGCCATCACGGGAGGACGCGCAGTGGTTAGTGGCTCGTTTACTCCTGACGAGGTGCAGTCCTTGTCTCAGAACTTGAATTTTGGGGCGCTGCCGGTACCAATTGAGCTGCAAAGTACGCAGACTATTGGGGCGTCATTGGGGGAAGAGGTGTTAGGAAAAGGGGTGGCCGCTGGAGTGATCGGGTTTAGTTTGGTGATCGCGTTTATGTTGCTGTGGTACCGCTTGCCAGGGCTGGTGGCTGGAGTGGCGCTGGTGTCGTACATCACGATTATGTTGGCACTGTTCCAGTACATTCCGGTGACGCTGACCGCGGCTGGTTTGGCTGGGTTTATCTTGTCTCTAGGGATGGCGGTTGATGCCAATGTGCTGGTGTTTGAGCGGATGAAAGAAGAGTACCGTGCTGGAGCCAGCAGTCGTGAGGCTGCCCGGGTCGGTTTTAACCGCGCGTGGAGCGCGATTCGTGATGGTAACATCACCAGTTTGCTGTCAGCCATTATTTTGTTTTGGTTTGGTACGTCGCTGGTCAAGGGCTTTGCACTGGTGTTTGGTCTGGGTGTATTGGTGTCGATGTTCTCGGCGTTGGTGATCACCCGGACATTGTTGGTGACGCTGCCAGACGTGAAAAAAAGCGACCACACCAGCTGGGCATTTTTACTGGGTAACGGTTATAAACGCTAGCCTATGACTACTAACATTATTCCCAACCGAAAGGTGTACTTAGCAATTGCGGCGGCAATTGCGGCTGTGTCGATCGGGATTATCGCGGTGTTTGGGTTGCGCTTTGGGATCGACTTTACCGGGGGGTCGCTGACCGAAGTGTCGTATACGGTAGCGCCAGACAAGGCAGCCTTGGAAACGATGGTGTTTGACCTAGGGTTGGAAGGCTCGTCAGTGCGGGCATCAGTCGACGAAGCTGGGCGTGACGCGTACCTCATCCGGACGCGAGACTTGAGTGAGGCTGAGCGCATTACCCTAAGCGAAACAGTCACCCAATTGGGGGTCGACGGGGAAGTCAGTCGCTTTACGTCCATCGGCCCCGTGATCGGGCAAGAGTTGCGTGACAAGGCGGTCTGGGCGATTGGGGCGGTTCTGCTGGTGATTATTTTGTATGTAGCCTACGCCTTTGCTGGGATCGGTACGCCGGTGCGCTCGTGGACGTATGGCGGCATCACCATTTTGGTATTGATGCACGATATTTTGGTACCAACAGCGGTGATGGCCGTACTGGGAATGCTGATTGGAGCTGAGGTCGATGTCTTGTTTGTGATGGCGTTGTTGGCTGTGTTGGGGTATTCGGTGAACGACACGATCGTGATCTTTGACCGAGTGCGCGAACAGTTGGTCGCCAACCGCACCGAGCACCGTGTCGAGCGCGAAGAGGCTGGCATCATGCTGGCCGAGGTCACCTACACTCTTGATAAGCCGTACGTCGAACTGGTAGAAGCAGCAGTATCGCAGTCAATGGCACGCTCAATCAACACGTCGGTCACGACGATGGTTTCTCTGATTGCGCTGTACTTTATCGGAGGTGACGTGACCCAAAACTTTGCCTTGGTACTGCTGGCTGGGGTCATCGCCGGGACGTACTCTTCACTATGTATCGCCAGCCCGCTAGTAGTAGCCTACGCCAAATGGCGCGGAGTAGATGTTGATTCAGTCCAGACAACCAAGGTTATTTAATATGATTATTGGGATTGCAGGCACACTTGGCGCTGGAAAGGGAACGGTGGTTGAGTATTTGAAAGAGAAAGGGTTTGTTCATTATTCGACTTCTGGAATGTTTAAAGCAATCCTTGAGTCTCAAGGTCAGATGGCCAATCGTGAGGCTTATACTTGGTTGGGTGATACATTTCGTACTCTTGACCCAGCTGGCCCAATAGCAATTCAATACGAAATAGCCAAGCACGATACGTCGCCAGTGATTATTGAATCAATTCACGATGTGCCAGAAGCAGAGTTTCTAAAAAGTAAGGGTGCAATTGTGCTTGGTCTTGATTTGAGTCTTGAGACAAGATACGAGAGGATTTCCACCAGAGGCAGCGAAAAAGACAATGTGTCTTTTGAGGAGTTTAAGAAAATCGCCCTGCACGAAGAAGATGGAGGAGGCAAGCATAACATCAAAGCAGTAATCAGCTTGGCCGATCACACTATTCACAACCACGGCACTATCAAAGAGTTACATCAAAAAGTAGAAGTGTGGCTCCAAACCCTTCCAAAAAAATAACTCGGTATCATGTATGATACCGAGTTATTTTTTGGCTAGTTTGAATAGTTCTTCGGTTAATGAAAAAAGTAAAAAGTGTCCCGGGTAGCGCTGCTTCATATGTTGGTACGAAAACGCTTGGGCCGGCTGCTTGGATTTGACCTCTGGCGTAGTAGTAGTGTCGGCTGGTAGGTGGTGAGCGGAAGAGTATTCTCTCAGCTCATCCTCTAGCCAGTGTTTTACTTGGGCGAAAGTGTTGGGACTGATTTGCATGAGAGCAGTGATTTCGCTGCGGGTTTTGCCAGCGATGATGGCTTGGGCGATGAGAATGCGGCGCCCGAGGATTATTTTCTCTTTGCGGGTTAGAAGGGAAGCCAGCTGTTGGTTGTTGTTGGTAATCGCTTGTGCGTAAGCCTGATGAGCTAGCTGGTTGATTTTTACCTGAGTTGCATTCATGTTGGTATCATACATGATACCGAGATTGTAACAACTGCGGTTTGTTTAGCTTCGTGTTATTTTGTTATCAGTGTTCCGATGAACTTCTCGCTGGCGAGGTAGTTGGCCACAGCATCTGGTCGTTGGCCGTTTATGATAGCTACTTCGATGTTGGCTTCGTCGGCGGCTTTGGCTGCGATGGGGTCAAATGGTGCGGACATGCCGGGGTCCCAGTCAGCTGGAATGAGGGCGCGGAATTCGGCCCAGGTACTGGTTTCGATCTTGGTGGCGTCGGGGTTGGTGCGTGGGTCGGCGGTGTAGACGTAGTCTATGTTGGAGAGGTTGATGACTTTGGTCGCCTTGACCAGTTGAGCGATTTGGACTGCGCGCAGGTCGGTCGAGCAGCCAGGACGATAGCCCGAGGCAACCACAACCAAGGGTAGCCCAGGAATGTCTTGTACGTCGTCAGGGTTAGTGATCATGACCGGGTGAGCGATATCGCGGAAGACTGTCCGTAACAAATGCCCGTTGAGGCGCGTGGCGTGAATACCCATCCAGTCCAGGTCGTCTGAGGTCAGGTCGGTGACAGTTGCAGCGGCGTCTTGGTAGTTGCGGGCAGTGCGGCCACCACCAGCGATCATAATAAAACGACGACCATGATTATGCGTCTGATCCGTGATAAAGGTCTTCAGGGTAGTTAGAAAAGTAGTATCAATACCGTCCGGGACAATCAGTGACCCGCCGACGGACATTACGATGGTTTCAGGGTGTGTCATACGATTCTTATCATACCGCGCCGTGCCAGAACGACAAACTGTGCTATCCTATTAGGACATATTTACAGTAATACAACACCAATCATGTCACCAGAATTAGAACAAGCTATTAAAGAGCGCATTGACCTTGGTCACAGTCAGGAGCAAATCACTACTGAACTACTCGCTGCAGGCTATGACGAAGAGACGGTTCTGGTCGTATATAAGGCGGTAGTACAAGCGGCCGATCAACCAGCGGATACTGGAACCTTGGTCGGGTATCGTGCCTTGATTTCAGGTGCGTGTAGCTTGGTCCAGTCACAATGGCGTTTGCTGCTAACGGCATCAGGGTGCGGTTTGGGATTGTTAGTGGCTGTTGGCGCGCTGATGTTTGCGACAGTCATAGCGCTTGAGCCAACTCCGATGCTAGCTGCTGGCGTAGGATTGGCTGTTGGTGTGTTGGGCATCATTGGATTGATAGTCTTGATGTTTGGATTCCAGCGGGCGCTGTTGATGCGGGCAGAAGGTCTGTCATACCTGCAGCACGTACGTCTAATCTTGCCGCATATCGTAGGAATTTTATTGGTGGCTTTATACATACAGTTTGCGACGTCGCTGGGATATTTGTTACTGGTTGTTCCTGGTATCGCACTGGCGGTCTACCTCACCAACGCTAGTTTGGTACGAATTGCTGGTAGTGAGACTGGTGTGATGGCCTTGGTGCGCAGCACTCAGCTGGTCTATGGTCGCTGGTGGGGCGTATTTGGACGTATTGTGTTTACGGTACTAGTATTCTTGGCAGGCCTCATTCCATTATTTTTATTAGTGATGGTATTTGGTGGGACTATAATCGCAGATACCATGTTTGGATCCGCGACAATTGCCGGTGGTCTTAGTTGGGCTGGTCTAACCTTGGCCTCGGTCGTACTACTACTGCTATTGACGGTAGGTATCGTATTGCTAACATTCTTGATGCAAGCTGTTATGGTGCTGCTCTACGAATCCTTGCGCGACACCGCGGTTCCACTGACATCCCAAAATGAAACCAAACTGTACTTCTGGATGCGAGTGATTGTTGTACTAGGTATTCCGGCTATGCTCCTACTCAATGCGGCTGACCTGTATATGCAAGCCAACGACCCAGCGTCAGACTGGGAATCTATGTTACAAGACCCTACGGCATTTGAATTAGAGCAAGTCGAGGATCAGACTGCGGTCGAAGCTGGACTTGAGGAGTTTATGCGAGAGTTCGAAGCTGACTTTATAGTGGAGTAGCCCGCAAACCCCACTGGTTCGCCTGACCTTCAATCCGACAAACGAGGTTTTTCTGTCGCTAATGTAATTCGTAATTAATTAAAAATCTATCAAGACTCGAGACTTGCATAATTTTTCTATCTCTGTATAATGGCGCCACTGTCACTTGGAGGTATGACAAAAGTTAGAGACGACACGTTGTGTCTAACTCATCCTCAATTGTGGCAGCGTTACTTTGATAATTGAATAGATGTATCCGTTCGTCCCATACGAGCGGATATAGTATGTTTTAAAACAATCATATTTAGATGATTGTTGATGAACATGCATCACAGCAATAACGCTTATTTCTTCCACAGAAATAAGCGAGCAACCAAGACAAGAGATTTTTTCTTTTGTCTTATCCTAACAGGAAAATAGGTATCAGACGCGCGACCAAGAAGTACAATACGCGCATCATGTCTGGTACCGCAGATACATGGATCGAAAGATCTAGTACCTGTCTTAAATTAGAGTTTGATCCTAGCTCAGGATGAATGCTGGCGGCGTGGATGAGGCATGCAAGTCGAATGAATTTAGATTCATGGCAGACGAGGTAGGAACACGTGGGTACGTACCGTAGAGTCAGGGATAACCTGTCGAAAGGCAGAATAATACTTGATGGTCCCTTCGGGGTAAAGATTTATCGCTCTATGAACGGCCCGCGGTCTATCAGCTTGTTGGTAAGGTAACGGCTTACCAAGGCTACGACGGATAGGGGAGGTGAGAGCCTGACCCCCACCGATGGAACTGCGACACGGTCCATACTCCTACGGGAGGCTGCAGTCGAGAATCTTCCGCAATGGACGAAAGTCTGACGGAGCGACGCCGCGTGGTGGATGAAGCCCTTAGGGGCGTAAACACCTTTTATGAAGGAGGAATTTTATTGACGTTACTTCATGAATAAGGGGCTCCCAACTCTGTGCCAGCAGGAGCGGTAATACAGAGGCCCCAAGCATTATCCGGATTCACTGGGCGTAAAGGGTGCGTAGGCGGTGTTATTAGTCGGGTGTTAAATCCTGGGGCTCAACCTCAGAATCGCATTCGAAACGGTAACACTAGAAGAAGTTAGAGGTGAGCAGAACTCTCGGTGTAGGGGTGAAATCCGTTGATATCGAGGGGAATACCAAATGCGAAGGCAGCTCACTGGGACTTTCTTGACGCTGAGGCACGAAAGCATGGGTAGCGAACGGGATTAGATACCCCGGTAGTCCATGCCCTAAACGCTGTCTGTTGGTTTTTGGGGGAATCGACCCCTCCAGAGACGAAGTTAACACGTTAAACAGACCGCCTGGGTAGTACGAGCGCAAGCTTAAAACTCAAAGGAATAGACGGGGGCTCGCACAAGCGGTGGATCATGAGGCTTAATTCGTCGCTAAGCGAAAAACCTTACCTAGGCTAGATATTATACTGCACGACCGGGGAAACCCGGTAAGCCTTCGAGGGTGTATAACAGGTGATGCATGGCCGTCGTCAGTTCGTGCTTTGAAGTGTTCCCTTAAGTGGGGAAACGAACGCAACCCTCGTTGCCTGTTACAAGTGTCAGGCGAGACTGCCCCCTCACGGGGGAGGAAGGTGAGGATGACGCCAGGTCAGCATGTCCCTTGATGCCTAGGGCTGCACTCGTGATACAATGGGACATACAAAGGGACGCAATACAGCAATGTGGAGCAAATCCTGATAAAGTGTTCCTCAGTTCGGATTGTGGGCTGCAACTCGCCCACATGAAGTCGGAATCGCTAGTAATCGTGAATCAGCACGTCACGGTGAATACGTTCCCGAGCCTTGTACTCACCGCCCGTCAAGTCAGGGGAGTCGGAAGTGCCCGAAGGCCGTCCTAGAGGCGGACTACGGTAAATTCGATAACAAGGACTAAGTCGTAACAAGGCACGGCTAGCGGAAGCTGGTCGTGGATTAATTCCAATTGGATACGTTGTCGTAGGAGGCTGGCAACAGTCACTTACATTGACGACTAATTGGTCGATATTGTGTATCTCGATCGAGTACACAATGAGCAATGACACTCAACACTCTGAAGTGGTGTCAGACACTAGGGAAAGACCAGCCTATAGGATAAGACAAAAGAGTACATCTTTGTCGCTGTGAATATCTATTCAGTTTTCAATACGAAACAAAAACGAGACACTCGCTGTGTATCGTTTTTGTTTGTGTGTTCCCTTGCTCTTAACAAGGGCCGGGTTGTCCTGGAGGGCAGTAGCTGGGAGTATTGGTGCCGCCATCGTTGATGTCGACATAGTCAGACTTTCCAGCTGTCTGGAACGACAGCCCGATACTACTAGCGAACATGTTGACTATCCCCCAAAAAATGAGGATAAATGCGAATGCTGCTACACTGTAGATGGCTAGCTGTTTGGATTTTTCTCGACCGTCTTCGGTGCTGCCGCCAACGATAAAAAATCGAAAGACATTAATGACGAAAAATAAAAAGGCTATTCCTAGAATTGCGGGGATGATGATATTGTTTACGACCGCAATTAACTCCGCGATGAAAGTCTGTAAATTCATATGTGACTAGTATACCGCACCCGACTTTTATTTTTACCCCATATCTGGTATAGTTCTGCCCACGTTGGTAGAAACCGGCGTCCGCGCTTAGCTCAGTTGGCTAGAGCATTCGACTGATACTCGAAAGGTCCTAGGTTCGAATCCTAGAGCGCGGACGCCGGTTTTTACATGTACGCGCGAGCTGAAAAAAGCGTATAGATTTTTTCCCGATCGCGCAGTGACAGGTTGTTGTGAGTTTGCGAACAGACCTGAGAGTTGTTTTTTTAGGCTACATTAGGATTGGTAACGCTGAGACGCCAGTTACCAAGAGGGTTTGAATCATGATTGCCCCAAAAAATAGCGGTAACACCAGCCAGCGCCACGGTACACCACCAAGCGCAAGGGGGATGAGAATCAACTCGTTTGGAAGGGGGACAAATCCGGCATATAATGCAACAAAACTAACCACAATAACCGGGTGTTTGGTTGATACTTTCTGGGTTAACGCAAGCACGCGCGGGTGTTTGGCTGCTAGCAATTCACGGCTGGTGTGACCAATCAGATACCCAATCAAATCTGCCACCAAGGTACCAGCAGCTAAGCTAATGATAATAAGTGGGGTGGTGAGCCCAGCTTCAATAAACACAGGAGTAAAAGCGGCAGCTGGTACTGGCAGAATGACGTTGACTCCAGCAATGATTGCAGCAACAAAAACCCCAGCATAACCAAACGTTGCAATCAGTTGTACAAACGATTCGTTACTGATTAAATGTTGCCCCACAATAACCGCAGCGACTAATACTACAATCAGACCAATCAGTAGTATGCCTTTTTTAACCAGATCAGATATACCTTGACCTGTTTGGTGTGCCATAGGTTATTGCGTTTCTGACAGAGCCTCCGCCTGCTTCTTTTCCTGCTGGACTTCTGATAGTTGAGTGATGGTGCGGTCAACCTTTTCATTCAGGTTGTATAAAAATAAACCAAACAACAGGATTAAAGCCCAGGCGAGATAAGGGAAAGCAACAAATTTTTCCAGGGAACGTTTTTCACCTGATTGATTCATGTTTCTAGTATAGCAAACTGACTGGAGGTTTTTGTAAAAATACCGTACGATGTGGACTATGAAAGACTGGAACGAGTATTTTGCCGGAAAGAAAATCACCGTGATGCGAATCGGGCTGCTTGGGCGTGGTGTTGGTGACACGGCATTTTTGGCAAAGTGTGGTGCGCAGGTGTTGGTCGTAGATGATGCGCCACAAAGCGTGATGCAGCCGTCGGTTGATGCACTTTCGCAGTATGACAACGTGACGTTCAAATTTGGTCCGTACGATACCAGTGACTTTACCAGTGCGAACTACGTGCTGGTCGGTGCAGGAACGCCGCTTGATGCACCCGAGCTGGCTGCAGCACACGCCGCCGGCGTCCCACTCAAGCAGTCTGCCGCCTGGTTTGCTGAGTTGTCTGGTATCCCGATTATTGGTGTGACTGGCACCCGGGGCAAAAGCACCGTCACTCACATGATCCATCATTGTCTGTCGCAGGTCACAGGCGAAGAGGTCTTGCTTGGTGGCAATGTGCGCGGTCTGTCCAATCTGCAATTACTCAACCAAGTGCAGCAAGACTCTCTGTGCGTGATGGAGCTGGACAGCTGGCAGTTGCAAGGTTGGGGTTGGTCGGCGATGTCACCCCAGGTGGCTGTGTTTACTAACTTTATGGAAGATCATCTTAACTATTACCAGGCGGAAGACATGACCAAAGAAGAGGGGATGGAACTATATTTTGCTGACAAAGCTAATATCTTTCGCCACCAAGAAGAGAGTGGCGTGCTGGTGACCACGCCCGAGGTGTTTGCGCGCGCCCAGACTCTGACTGGTGTTACGCTTGGTCAACAGGTGGTACTAGCTGATGCGTCAATCATTCCTGAGGACACCTTGCTTTCTATGCCAGGTGAGCATAACCGTCAAAACGCTGCGTTGGCGACCGAAGCATTACGAGCGCTAAGTCTGACCGAGGAAGAGATCTGGTCGGCCTTGGCTAGCTTTCCGGGGGTTGAAGGGCGATTGCAGTACGTCGGTGCGCACGACCAAGTGGCCATCTACAATGACAACAACGCCACCACGCCCGCAGCGGTAGTGCGCGCACTTGAGGCAGTGGGTGACACAGATAAGAGAAACATCATTCTGATCGCTGGTGGTGCTGACAAACATATTGACCCAGCCGAGCTGTTGGCCACCATCCCGCAGTATTGCAAACAGGTGGTGTTGCTCACGGGTACTGGCACCGACACCATCAAAGACCGGATTGATACGGTCCAGGTGGTCGATAGTGTAGCAGCAGCAGTCGAAGCTGGCTTGGCTACAGCCAAGCCAGGCGATGTTTTACTGTTCTCACCCGGCTACGCGTCGTTTGGAATGTTCAAAAACGAGTACGAACGTAACGATGCGTTTTTAGCAGCGGTTAATCAACAATTAGATGAACAATAAATTCTATCAGTATTCATTACCTCAACCATTTCATGTTTCGGTTGGGGCAGTTTTGTTTAATGAAAAGTACGAGATATGTATCCATCATTTTTTCAAAAAAGACGTGCCGGAAAAGTTACACTTCTTGGGTGATTACTTGGATGAGGTGTATCACTTGATGCGAGAGTCACTTGAAGGAAATGAGTCGATACATGATGCAGTATTGCGAGGTGTCCAAGAAGAGTTCGGTGCTACTGGTATCGTGGACAAATATCTTGGTTCTAAAATTGACATGATTACCAGTCCAACAAAACCACACCCTGACGAAGGTTCGACCTTCGTCAGGGTGTGGTAAACTGTGGGCATGTCTTTTAGGATAACTGCGACCCCGGGGGAGTATTATCATGTGTTCAATCGTGGAGTTGAAAAACGGATCATTTTTTCTGATGAGTATGATTATCAGCGGTTTCTAATTCTAATGTTTTTAACAAATGATGTGGCTGCTGTCGATACCAAAAACACATTTCGTAATGCGGCCTTGCCTGAAATCTTAAACCAGGAACGAAATCCTATCGTGAAGATTCAAGCTTTTTCTCTCCTTCCCAACCACTACCATCTGCTACTTTCTCCTGTGGTTGAGGGCGGGGTTGCACTTTTTATGCAAAAATTAGCTACTGGTTATACAATGTATTTTAATACCAAGCATGATCGTGCAGGAGCTTTATTTCAAGGTAAATATAAAATAAAACACGCAGCAGAAGATCTATACTTGAAATACTTGTTCGAGTACATACACTTAAATATCGTACGAGAAAGGTTTGATGTTTCAACCGCATTGAACGCAGAACAATTACTGACCGAAGCAGAGGACTATTTGTGGTCGAGTTTGTCTGTGTACAAAGGTGCAACCAAACAAATACTAGGACGCTCAGTTGTAGATTTACAATTATTTCAAGATTTATTTAGTGATTACGGTGCACATAAAAAATTATTAAGGGGATGGAAGTCACACGAACCAAGCCTGGAGTAACCCTGACGAAGGTCGAACCTTCGTCAGGGAAATTTTGTATAGAAAAACGCGGCTTGTGAAAGCCGCGTTTGTTTTTTAGGTCACAACCAGTACCGTGTTGGCTGTGACTCGAAGCTCTTGTTCATTGGCAGAACGGCGATGGCTTGCCAAACCAGGACCACGATAGGTATTGAGACCGTCATGAGTGATTTGTGTTTCATCCAATCCAGCTGCCATTAGTTGCCAAGTGATAACTTTGACCATGTCGAGCGCGAGGGTGTCGACGTCCGCAAACACGTCAGCGCCAAACTCGTCAAGATAAGGTAAGGCTTTGGCTCGAATGCTGTCATTGTCGTCATGTTTGAAGTCAATGCCAGCGATAGCTCCGGTGATATAGACTTCAAGTTGATCGATATCCTGATCATTGGTGGCGATGATGTCGAGCAGTTTGGTGATGATATTTCTGCCGTCGACCGGCTCTCCCGCAGGTCGTCCACAATGCACTAGCCCTACTATGCCAGTGCGTTTGTTGCACATAATAACTGACGGACAGTCAGCGGTTTGAAAAAAGGCTGCACTATTGGTTTGTTCCAGAATTATTCCGTCGGCCGCTGTCCAGTGTTCTCCGGTTTGTTCAGTGTTGACGATACGCTGGTACCCAGGGCTGCTATGGCCAGGGGCGGCTTGTAGCAGATAAATACGATCTGGTTACGCTCCAAGATCTCTGGCAGCCTTTCGAGCGTAAGTATGACTATCCTTGTGTAGTCTGACCTCTGCTTGGCTGTAGGTTAGTATTAGCGGCTGCTGGCCAAGTAGCACAACTGTAGAAAACGACAGCTTTTTAGATGTTACCAACGACATAACAGTTCCTTTTTGTGAACGTTTCTCTGTTTTCCATAAATAATATGCTACGCTTCTGCATATGACAAGTGCTTCTCGCAAAACCAACATTACATTAGAACAAATCAATACCATCCACTTTGTTGGGATTGGTGGGATTGGGATGTCGGCGTTGGCGCGGCACTTTGTGGCGGAGAAAAAAGTGGTGCGTGGATCTGATCGCGAGTTGACCGACCTGACCAAAACGTTGTCAGCTGAAGGAGTGCAGGTGTGTTGTCCGCAGACGGCAGAAAACATAGCACCTGACACCCAGTTGGTGATTTATACCGAAGCTGTGACCAAGGGAAGTGACGGTTGGGCTGAACTAGAAGAAGCGCGCAAGAAAAAGATTCCTTGTGTTAACTATTTTGAAGCGCTGGGGTTAGCGATGAACCCGTACTACCTGATCGCGGTGGCTGGTACACACGGCAAGACGACTACTACCGCCATGCTGACCGATATTTTTGCGGCGGCTCAAAAAGACCCGACTGCCGTTATCGGCTCGCTACGGGCCAAAACCAAAACCAACTATCGAGCAGGTAAAAGCAAGTACGCGATTGTTGAGGCTTGCGAGTACAAACGAGACTTTTTATTCTTACGTCCCGAGATACTCGTGATTACCAACGTCGAGCTTGACCATGTCGACTACTACACATCGTTGGCTGACGTGCAAGATGCCTTTAGGACACTCGTGTCACAGGTGTCACAGTCGGGTGTGGTGGTGTGCGACACCAAAGACCCTAACGTGATACCAGTTATCGAGGGTGCAGCTTGTAAGGTAGTTGATTACACCGAGTTTATCGACCTGCAGCTGGCGCTCAAGCAACCTGGCCTGCACAACAAGCTAAACGCCGCCGCCGCCATCACCGCCGCCATGCAGGAAAAAATCAACCGCAACGACGCGTCACAGACACTCACCCAATTTGCAGGTACCTGGCGCCGGTACGAATACAAAGGGGAGCTTAACGGTGTGCCGGTGTACGACGACTACGCTCATCACCCAACAGCCATCAAGATGACTATCGACGCCACCCGCGAGCTGTACCCTGACAAGCGGATTGTTGTGGTGTTCAAACCACATACCTACAGCCGCACCGCCGCGTTGTTTGATCAGTTTGCCAAATCATTCGCCGGGGCTGATCAGGTCATGTTGCTGCCGATTTATGGCGCCAGAGAAGAAAACGTCACCGGGGTTACCAGCCGCGAGTTGGCAGTTAAAACACTTGAATACGTCCCAGACGCACAGTACTTTGATAGTCATGAGTCGCTACAAGCACACTTACGTTCGCACCTGTCACCGGGCGATGTGTTGGTGGTAATGGGCGCTGGCGATGTGACCAAGGTAGCCGAGAGCTTGACAGTATAACCTAATCTTGTACATTTTAATCAGATAGCTTTTGAACTCAAATTGGGAAAGGAAGTGATATGCAGTTAAAGTATGGATGTACCCGTATCGTTTTACTACATGGACGGAGTGCAATCAAGATCGCGTACCTTCGTCCACATTACATCTTCTTTCGACTCCTCCAACTTGCAAAGAAAAAAGAAGTTGTTGATCGGTTGGGTCGATATGATACCAACATAATCAAGGCGGCGATAAAATATCTTCTAATTGGTGTGCTGGCAAATCGTTTAGAATATAAAGCTTCACAGTGTGACCAAACGTTGACCGCAACAACACATAAGCTTTTCTTGGGTGGAATTATTTCAATCCAGGAAAGAGGGTCTCCTGCTTCAATTGAGCAAGCTCAGGCGCATCCGTTTTGGTTTGCGATGATGGAGGAGTGTGGATGTCAAAGGGTCGCAGTCAATCAGTTCGCTTTGTTTGACGGACGTGTTCGTTTGGTTGATTTGGGTGTGCCGACATTGATTTGTCCGGTTTTGGTATATGCCTAAGTTAAAGGTGGACAATCATTGTCCGCCTTTTCTTTTGCCTCACCAAATGCTACCGTTTGCTTATGACTGAAACTGGAAAACTATCTATTGTTGCGACTCCTATTGGCAACCTTGAGGACATGACACACCGGGCGGTGCGGACGTTGATGGAGTCTGATTATATCTTGTGTGAAGATACCCGAGTGACAGGCATTCTCAAACAGCGATACAAAATCGACACACCACTTAAACGCTATGACGCGCATGCAAGCGACCAGACGCATGTTCAGATTATTGCTGACTTGGAAGCAGGCAGACATGTGTCACTGGTCAGCGACGCGGGTACACCTGGCGTCAGTGACCCGGGGGTGTTGCTGGTGCAGCAAGCGCGCGCCGCTGGGGTGCTGATCGAAGCGATCCCTGGGCCGTCGGCGGTGACCACGGCATTGTCTATTGCTGGGATTGCTGGTAACCAATTCACCTTCCTAGGTTTTGTCCCACAGAAAAAAGGTCGTGAGACATTTTTCAAAGAGATTGACCGGTGTGTGCAACCAGCCGTGTGTTTTGAATCGACCCATCGGATTGTTAAAGCGCTTGAACAACTAGCTCAATTACAACCAACTGTCACAGTGTACCTAGGGCGAGAGCTGACCAAGCTGCACGAAGAACTACTGGTAGGCACCGCGGCACAGCTACTGGAGACACTGACTGACACACCTGTAAAACAAAAAGGGGAGTTTGTCATGATTGTGGATAGTCGACCCTGAGTTATACTCTGACCATATATGCGTAAAGCAACTCTGATCGGTCTATGTGGTTTGATATTGATGGTACTACCGTTTATGGGCGTACCTGAATCGTGGAAAGTCTACGCCACAGCTACGCTGGGTGGACTGTTGGTGTTGTTGGGGTACTTGTGTCTGCGTGACTATATTCATAGAACTGAGGACTTGGGCAACGGCGAGCGAGGTAACGACTCTTACGTTGAAACAACTAGCTCGTTGTTCAAATAATTGCGCTACAATAGCTAAATGAAATGGTTATCCACGTTGATTATAAGTGGTGCAGTACTGGTGGCTGTGATGCAGTTTATACCGTTATCAATCTTTGATGTCGACACACTACAGACAGTACAAAGTAACCAGTCAGCACCCACAGTAACCAATCAGGCCGACTTGATTGCGACCACTGAACCGCACACAGAGGTCGACAGTCGGAGGGTGGTCACTCACGTTCCTATCCCTGATGCGGTACGGTCAATCTACATGTCAGCCTGCGTGGCGGGGACACCATCGTTTCGTGATCGACTGGTGACCCTGATCAACGAAACAGAATTAAACGCCGTGATGATCGATATCAAAGATTATTCTGGCACTATTTCCTTTCGACCGGAAGGGGCGTCGTGGTTGCCAGCCTGGGAGGGGGCCTCGTGTGGTGCTCGCGACATGCGCGAGTTTATTGCCAGTCTTCACGCACAAGGTATATTTGTGATCGGTCGGATTACGGTGTTCCAAGATCCATTTTACGCGCCGCAACACCCTGACTTGGCAGTGCAACAGTCTGACCAACAAACCGTGTGGCGCGATGGTAAAGGGTTGGCATTTATCGACGTGGCCGCCAAGCCGTACTGGGATCATATCGTTGAACTGGCAGTTGAGTCGTACAACGTTGGGTTCGATGAGTTGAACTTTGACTACGTTCGGTACCCTTCAGACGGCAACATGCAAGATATCTATTTTCCGCAAAGTACGCTTGGTCAGTATGGTGCAGACAAAGCCGCTAACCTGGAAGCCTTTTTTGCTTATCTTAAAGAACAACTCGATGACGAGTCTGCTTTTGCTGCAGTGCGGCACGAACACACGGGACGAGAAAAAAGTATTCCCTGGACCTCGGCTGACTTGTTTGGTATGACAGCCAGTAATTATGACGACCTGTCGATCGGACAGGTGCAGGAGCGAGCCGTGCCGTATTTCGACTTTATCGCACCGATGGTGTACCCGTCACACTACCCCCACGGGTTCCTTAATGGTCGCAACCCCAATGATTTCCCTTATGAAGTAGTGTACAAAGCAATGAGCAGCGGAGTGCAACGGCTGCAAGCTAGCACTACGCCGGTGGTTGGGTTTGCACATACTCGAATTGGCACTAGTACACCAGCAGTCTTTGACAAGCCGGTATTTGGCCCAGACAAGTTACGCACTTGGATACAAGACTTTGATTATGGTGGAGACTATGACGCGGCCGACGTCCGAGCGCAGATTCAGGCTAGTTATGATGCTGGGGTAACTAGTTGGATGATCTGGGCACCCAGCAATCGGTATACCAGGGCGGCGCTGCTTGACGATGTGCAGTAGGTGTTTTTGTTACGCGGTGTGAGCTACTGGACTCTTGGCGGTAGCGTCAAGGTATGATTAGTCTAATGTTTCAGAAACCGCCAGACACACTCCAACTGATCGTCCACGAATCTGACCAGCCGACGCTGAGCAAGGGTGCGCTGATACCGTTCAAACCGGCCGCTGTCCAAGGGCGACCAACCCAGGCGCTGACTATTCCTCTACAAGCAGTCGCTTTGGTAGGAGTATTGCTGCTGGTACTACTGGGTGCGGCTGGGACAGTTGGGTATAACACACTGCTACGATCAAGTCAGGTAGCGTCACCGGTGGTGACTATTATTGACCCGGTAACCCTGAGTGTCGCTTCGTTTGACTATGGTCCGCAGGCTGCGCTCGCACAAACGTCCTTTTTTGAAGAAACCAGGAATGCATTTATTACGGATGCTCTGACGTTTGTTGAGGTCGACTTGCCACGAAAGCAGTTGCGTTATTTTGCTGACGGAGTGATGGATTTTAGTGCGCCAATCATTGCTACACCAACGACTGATTCGTGGTGGAACGTTGAGGCTGGGTTGTACCAAGTCAGCGACAAGTCAGACCAATTTTTCTCGAACCTGGCCCAGACCATTATGCCGTGGACAATTACATTCCAAGAAAACTTTATGATCCATGGTGAACCACACGGCCTAGATGGTGTCGTTGTGCCACAAACTACTGCCGGGGGCGTCAGGCTGGCAACGGACGACGCCCAGCGATTATACGAATTAGTCGCCACTGACATCCCGGTACTGGTTCATGTTAGTGGTGCGTCGGCAGACCCATTTGTGTACAAGCCGTCAGTACCCGACATCAGTACACCCCATTATTTTATTGCTGATCTGGACAACAACGCGTTGTTGGCCGCTAACGACATCACGGTCGTGGTGCCAATTGCTTCTATCACCAAACTGATGACAGCCGTGGTAGCAGCCGAAGAATTATCGCTCGATAAGCGGGTAGCTGTCTCATCACCGAGTTTTGTAACCTCGATGATCCCCAGGCTAGCAGAACGCAGTAGTGTGTCTATGTACAGCCTGCTGCAGTTGTTGCTGGTTGAGTCCTCCAATGAAGCCGCCGAAGCGATTGCTGCCCAGCTGGGACGTGACGAGTTCATAGACGCGATGAACGCCAAAGCGCGGCAGTTAGGAATGCTCAACACTATTTTTACTGACCCGTCTGGTCTAAGTGCCGGCAACGTTTCGACTGTTGGTGATCTATATCGACTGGCACAGCATATTGACCAGAATCGGAGTTTTATTTTTGATATCACTCGCGATGTCAATTTGCCCAGCGCCTATGTTGGCGGTGACTTTGCTGGACTGATTAATTTTAACGAGATAGAAGACGTCACAGGATTTGTCGGTGGCAAGATCGGTGAAACCAACGCTGCTGGGCAGACTTCTTTGTCTTTACATGAGTTGCAAATAGACGGCGCAACTAGAACTGTGGTGGTTATTGTGTTGGGGTCAACTGGTCGCACAGCTGATGTGCAGACGCTGGTGACATTTGTAGAAGACCGCTTTGGCGAGTAGTGCTATACTCAAATTATCTATGAGTGGATTCGATCCAGAAAAAATTACTTTCTTTGCCAAGACCGACACTCGTGGTCAGCAGATTCCGTTTGGTATCAAGGCCAAAGACCGTCAGCGTCACATGTACGTCATTGGCAAGACAGGGATGGGGAAGTCGACCCTACTTGAAAACATGGCCGCCCAGGACATCATAAATGGGGAAGGGATGGCCTTTATCGACCCGCACGGCTCGGCGATCGAAGTGTTGCTTGACTATATCCCCGAGGATCGCCTGGACGACGTGGTGTACTTTGCGCCGTTTGATATGGAAAACCCAGTGGCGTTTAACATTATGGAAGACGTGGGCGAAGACACCCGCCACTTGGTTGTGTCAGGTTTGATGTCTACGTTCAAGAAGATTTGGGAAGACGCCTGGTCGGCTCGGATGGAGTACATTTTGACCAACGCCCTGTTGGCGTTGATCGAGTACCCCGACACGACCCTGCTGTCCGTTAACCGCATGCTGGCTGACAAGGCTTATCGCGACAAAGTCATCGCCAACGTCAAAGACCCGGCGGTGAAGGCGTACTGGATTGACGAGTTTAACAACTACACCGAAAGGTTTGCCGCCGAAGCTTTGCCTGCGATCCAAAACAAAATCGGCCAGTTCACCGGCAACCCCTTGATCCGTAACATTATCGGTCAGCCCAAGTCGTCGTTTGACGTCCGCAAGATGATGGATGAAAAAAAGATTCTGCTGATCAACCTGTCCAAAGGGTTGGTAGGTGAGACCAACGCTGACCTGATCGGCTCGATGCTGATCACCAAGATTTACTTGGCAGCTATGAGTCGAGCCGAGCTGCCGCCCGAGCAGATGAAGCAAATGCCAAACTTTTATTTCTACGTGGATGAGTTTCAAAGCTTTGCCAACTCGACGTTTGCCAACATTTTGTCTGAGGCCCGTAAGTACCACCTGAACCTGATCATTGCGCACCAGTACGTGGCGCAGATGGAGGAGAAGATCCGCGACGCGGTGTTTGGGAACGTCGGGACAACGGTAGCTTTCAGGACAGGTCCGTTTGATGCTGAGGTGCTCGAGACAGTCTTTGCTCCCCAGTTCGAGGCCGTTGACTTGGTGAACTTGGGTATGTACCAAATATGTTTAACACTAATGATCGACGGAGTAGGGTCGACGCCGTTTTCGGCGGTGACACTACCACCAGTGACCACGCCGTCGGTGTCTCACAAACAAATGGCTATCAAACGTAGTCAGACCAACTATGGCCGACCACGTAAAGCGGTCGAGCAAGCGGTGGTGGACTCGCACGCACCGGTCGAACGGATGGAAACGGCGGTTGAGAAAGGCAGTGGTAACAAAGGTGGCTTTGCCAAACCAAGTGCCTTTTTCAAAGTCGGCAACGACAAAAAGCCAGGCAAACCAAAATCGTCTCCCCACACCGGTGGTCAAGCGGCCAGTGCTAGTGCCAGTGGTGGGTCCGCCAATCAAACCAGGCAGCAGGCAGCAGTAAGAGAATCACAAACTCGACCAAAACAAGATGGTGGGGTCGAGCCAGTCAAACAGCCGCCAAGCCACACGCCAAAAGAGGAGCATAGGCGTCAGGCGAGTCAGCCTAGCAAAAACGCCGACGATCTGCGGGCGATCTTGGCCCAGATGACGGTTGACACCAAGTCAGAGGTTTCAAAAAATACCAATCATCAAACGTCGAGTCCGGCACAGCCAGACAGACAGCCACCGGCTAAGCGAACACAGCCATCCTTGCCGCGAGAATCCCAACCAGTGCGTACGCAAGCGACAGGTCGACCAAAAACAGACAGTCTCAAGTCCGCCCTGTCTGCTTTAACTAAAGACTCAGCAACGGAGACGAAGTCTGTTGAAGTTAGACAGTCTGACCATTCACCTATCGGCGGCAACCGCCAGCCAGCTTTTGAGACTGCCGAACAGGCAGCGCAACCAGACATCAATACTGTTAAAAACTTGCTGCGTAGCAGTGGTAAAGAGCGACCGCCAGGTACTCGATAGCCTATGCGTTTAGCTTTGCTGGGTAGTATTCTTTTTCTGCCACAGCTTTGCCTTGCGTCTGTTTATATATCGGAAGTTGCTTGGATGGGGAGCAGTGACTCGCCCAATCATGAGTGGATCGAGCTACACAACCCAGGTTCAGCTACCAACGTCGACGGGTGGATCTTGCACGACGAGAACTCTTTGACTATTGAGCTGACTGGCACTATGCCAGCTGGTCAGTATGTGGTGCTGGAGCGTACTAGTGACGCCTCGGCGTCTGGTGCAGCTTTTTTGTTGTACACTGGGGCGCTTGGTAACGGGGGTGCAACGTTGGTGTTGCGTGATGCTCAGGGCAACGTGGTTGACCAAGTCGCCGGTGGTAGTAACTGGGAAAATGTCGGCGGTGACAATGCTACCAAAGACACCGCGCAGCGGTCAGACGGGTTGTGGCGTACAGCGCCGGGCACACCTGGTCGACCAGCAACTACTGCTGGTCAAACGACTACAGCTACGGATTCGACAGGTACTGAAACTTCTTCTAGTTTGAAGGCTACTACCCAACGGACATCAGTACCCGAGCGTCAGCTGACCCTGCCAGGTATCACATTGCAATTAGAGTTGGTTGCTTCTGCTTACACGCATGCTGGGCAACCAACTCGTTTTACCGTCGAGCCACGTGGTGTGGGTGATACCATCGCAGATTCTCTGTTGTATACCTGGAGTATGGGTAATGGTGAGCAGGTTGCTGGAAAAGAAATCGACTACACGTTTGCGTATCCTGGAGAATACGTCGTAGTAGTAGCGGGCGAGTATAAACGACAAACTCAGTTCGCTCGCCATACGATCAGTGTGTCACCAGTGCAATTGCAACTCACCAAGGCATCGGACGGTGGTACTGTCGTTATTCACAACCTGGGTGATCGCGAAATAGATATCGGTGGGTACAGGTTGGTCGGGCAGCGTGAACATACGTTTCCAACTCATACGATTATCTTGCCGCGGGCGCAGGTGCGTGTGCCGGTACCCATCGCTGATCGTTATGGACGAAACGTAGCGTTGCATGATCAGACCGGGTTGGTAGTAGCGGCGTATGTTCCAGGTGCGATGTTGGCGAGTGTTGGTGCTGCACCAAACTTTGGTAGTCCAGCCACAGTCAGCCAGGTGGTTGTTCAACCAGGTCACGCGGTGGCGGCTACGCCGCCACCGACCCCACCCTCAAACTTTGGCTTTATCACCGACGACCCGCCACAAGTCATACCGGTAAGTTTGCCGCCAGTGGAACATAACCCACCAAGCCTCGAAACTCAATCAGTGACAACCACCACCATAACCACAAACCCTGCCAACCCGTTGTTTACCAATTGGACAGTGTACGCTCTGGTGGCGTTACTTTTCTTTGGTACGCTTGGTGTGTATCTGGTACCAGTCAAACGCGACGACCCGCCTTGGGTCTAAAGTTTGGTGGTATTATGTGTGCATGTCTATACCTAAAGTAATTCATTACGTCTGGGTTGGCCCAGTCCCACTGACTCCATTAGCGAAGCGGTGTATTGCTAGTTGGCAACAGCATCTGCCCGAGTACGAGCTTAAACTTTGGAATGAGTCAAACAGCCCGATGAACCACCCGTATGTACAACACATGTACCAGCAAGGAAAGTGGGCCTTTGTGTCCGACTACATTCGCTTTTGGGTGCTGGAAAAAGAGGGGGGTATATATCTCGACACCGATACCGAAGTACTCAAATCATTTGACGACCTGCTGCCACACCAGGCGTTTTTTGGTCAAACCAAGGACGGCGTGACAGCAGCAGGCGTGATCGGCGCCGAGGCCAATCATCCAGCTATCAGTGACATGCTCGCAGTCTACGAATCAGCCACCAAGTACAGCACCACCCACACATCACCAATGGTGGTTTCTGACGTGCTGGCAGCTGGTACTTACGCAGGTGTACGGGTATACGATTATCAGTACTTCAACCCCTGCGACGACGGTGAACGTTGCACTCCAGATAAACTAGCTCTAGCGTACGCTCGCAACCACTGGGCCGAGTCCTGGGTCAGTTATAGAAAAACCCGCAAACTCCTCCGACGACTTGGTATTATGACGTTGCTTAAGCGGTTCTTGTAGAGATTATTTTACAAACGCCCTGACGAATCTCATCGCAAAATACACCCAAAAACTTATGGTTGAAGTGAGTTTTCTCTGGTGAGCTTCTTTGAATATGTTGCGCAGAGTGTGCAGCTGCTCACCAGTGCCGCGCTGCCGCAAGTTCAAGCCGGTAGTGCTGTAGTCAGTAATAAACTTGGTCACTTTTTGGTGGTATTGCAGTGTGGCATGCTGACTTAACTCAAAGTAAAAAAGCCATTCCTCAGCTTGCTTTATTCTTGTTGGAAAGCGTATCTTTCTTAGTTTTCCATTCAACAGATTGGTTGCAATACAATGCGTGGCGTCACCAGTTATTTTCTTTGCAATCAAATAATCCCAGACATATCGGTACTCACCCGAACCTCGTGTCGCATTCGTTAGGCTATTATCTTCACTGCTGCCAACGGCTGTCATCAGCCAAGCGGTTGACTTCTCGTTTATTAAAGTTACTAGTGAAGCGAGTGCTTCTGGCGCTAGATAGTCGTCATCATCAAGAAAAATAACGTAATTAGAGTCAGACGAAACGGTGTCTAAACCGCGGTTGCGACTAATATTTACCCCAGAGTTACTTTCGTTTTCAAGAAACGTAATTCTTGCATCATTAATTTCACGTATGACACCAGCAGCTCCATCCCCAGGGTTGTCGTTAACAACTATCATCTCCCAGTCAGTGTGCGACTGATTAGTCACCGATTCAACCGCCCGCAAAAGCAATGCAGGCCGATTGTGTGTTGGGGTGATGATAGTGAATTTCACAGTTTATTTCTTCAAGCCTAGCATGATAAATATTGTTCGAAGAATATTCTTTAGATATGAAGGAGTGCCAGACACAAACCAGACAACTTTTTCAAAGTAATTCATTGAGTTGTCGCCTGCCACATTTTCCGCCCCAACACAGACACCAGTTATTCCGTAGTCGTATTCTTCAACTGCTATTTTTTCTAAAGTTTTACCGGGTTAGGAATTTCCTTCGTATATCTATAAAGAAAAAGGGTATTAGTGGCGCACAACTGAATGATACCACTGTAGCCCACGCTGCACCGACAGTACCATATGTTGGAATGAGCAGTAGGTTGAGCAGTACATTAAGTGCCATTGGGATTACCCCAACAGCTACCTGTATTCTTCTTTGGTTTTCGGTTACCAGTACATTTGTAATTACAAATCCAACAACTGTACCTAAAAGTGACCAGGTGTAAATCTGTAGTAGTGGGATGCTTGCAACAAACGCCTGGCCGTATATTAGGGGTACAATGTACGGTGCAAACAAAGTAATGAATATCGAAATAGAAACGCTGTAGGTAATGATCAAAAGTATTATTGTAAAGATGCGTCTTTTGTAGAATGTTTTTGTAGAATGAGCATTTACTATCGCTGGTAATAAAACTGCTAAAAACGTTTGCGGAAGTACTTGCCAAATTTCAGTAAATTGGACGGCCACACTATATATACCGACAGCGGCTGTGTCGATGAAGTGCTTAATAAATACTTGGTCAATTCGCGCGGCCACCGTGGCTGACATGGTAATTAGTACAAATGGTATCGAGTCGGAAAAAAGTTGTTTGGCGTAGGTGGTGTCCAAGCGCCAGTGCACTGGGTTATGTTTGGAGAAGCGGATGTATAAGGTGAGGTTGATGACAGCTGCGAGTATTTGTTCTATAACCAGTATCACTGCTAGCACTAACACCCCCTGGCCGCTGACCACTGCTAGCACTTTTAGTCCACTAACACACAGATGTATTACTAACTGACCAATTGAAATGTACTTGGTGTTGACGGTAGCAAAAAAGACGTTTTGAGTAACCTGAAAAGGTGTCAGAAGTTGCGCTACTGCTAAAATGGCGATCACCTGTAGGGTTAAGTTGTCATGTGGCAGTATCGCAACCAGTATAAAAACGCAGAACAAGCTGGTGAGTGTACCTAAGGTAGCTAGTATCCAAGATGTACCAATAATCTTATGTTGATCCGCTGGATTCTTGACCAGATCTCGACAGATAACCGAACTGCTAGCGATAGCACCAAAAAAAGCCAGTAGCGTAATGACACTGATGGAGTAGCTTAATTCTCCGAAGTTTTGAGGACCAAGCGTCCGTGCAATGTAAAAAACGGTGACTAGTGACACCACCATGCTCATAATGCGTGCTAATACTACCCAAAAGATACCCTTGATGTAACGTGCTGGGGTGTGTGCCCCGAGTAGCTGAGAAACTTTTTGTAGTGAGGACTTCATTTTAATTATAATTTAGCACAAAATGTAATGGTTATGATGCATATGCTGTTGTCAAAGCTCAAAGCTGATAGAATAAAGTGCATGTTTGCAAACATACATATGAACAGCCTCTACACTACTGTCAAAAAAATGATTCCACCTGTGGCGCGGCGTTTCTTCAAGCCGATGTATCAGTGGTTTGGACTGCGTGCCTTTGTCAAGCCTACGTTTGTTCCGCTACATTGTGCTGACCAGACTGTTTCACTATTGGTTGATCCGATAAACGGATCGGTGGATGAATATATTTTTATGCATCATCAGTGGGAAGAGCCGATAGCCAGACTTTTGTCTGAACAACTTGTTGAAGGTTCGGTGCTGGTTGATGTGGGGGCAAACATTGGTGCTTTTACTATACCGATGGCTAAACATGTTTGTGATGCAGGTCGTGTGTTTGCTTTTGAGCCGCATCCTCGTCTTGTAACACAAATTGAAAAGAGCCTGAAGTATAACGTATTACAAAACACCACGGTAATTAACAAAGCTTGTGGCGCTACCGTAGGTGAGCAAACGCTCTATGTAAAGTCTAAAAATGTGGGCGGTTCTTCTTTGGTTGCCAGTCTGGAACAAGACGAGCGTGTACCGCTAAGGGTGACCACTCTAGATATTGAGCTGGCAGATGTAGAAAAAATTGATGTAATAAAAATCGATGTCGAAGGGTATGAGCTGGAAGTCTTACAAGGAACGCAAAATATTATAAGAACGCACAGGCCGGTGCTAGTGATTGAATTTAGCCCTAGTCTGTACGAAGCTCGTTCAAAAACTATAGGTCTCGAAATTTTTGAATTAATTACTGCATCAGGATACTCCATTTTAGAAGTAGAACGTGGTTTGTGTATTTCGGATATACCAAAGTATCTACATGACATAGGTTTGCAACAGGTGAATCTTCTATGTACACCTGCGTAATTTTTGATTACTGGAATTATGGTTAACGCTATCAAAAAGAAACAAATAGTAACAATCGGAGGGGGGACTGGGACTCATGTGGTGTTGCGGGGGTTGAAGCGGTATGAAGATATGGTCGACCTGACGGCGATCGTGACTATGGCTGATAGTGGCGGTTCGACTGGACGGTTGCGGGATGAGTTTGGCTATCTGCCAGTGGGGGATGTGCGCATGGCGTTGACTGCGCTCTCAAGCGGTATGGATGAGCACGAGGAACTGGTGCGGGAGTTATTTTTACACCGATTTAGTAAAGGGTATGGTCTGAACGGGCATAATGTTGGCAACTTGTTGTTGGTTGCACTGACCGATATTTTGGGTAATGAAGAAGCTGCTATCAAAGCAGCGGCCAAGCTGCTGCGAGTGCAGGGAATGGTTATTCCGGTTTCGACTGACACTACGGACCTAGTGGCGACGTATAGTGATGGGGCTGAAATAGTCGGCGAACACGATATCGACGAGCCAACGACCGATCGGTATGGTCACCGGATTGTTGACCTGAGCATCACACCGTTGGTGTTCGCCAACAATCGGGCGATTGAAGCCATAGCGCAGGCTGACTTGGTGGTACTTGGGCCGGGGGATCTGTACACCAGTGTGCTGGCCAACGTGGTGGTGCCCGGGGTTGAGACGGCTTTGCGAGACACAACCGCTCGGCTGGTCTATGTACCCAACCTTATGACCAAACAAGGACAAACCACCGGCATGGGTGTCGCGGAACACGTGTCTGACATCGCTCGTTATATTGGTCGGTTACCCGATGTGTTGCTTGTTAATAGTGCCCCTCTCCCGTTTGATCTACTGACGACATATGCCGCAGATGGAGAATTTCCAGTTGAGTTTAACTATGAATCGGTTCATGCGAGAGTCGTTCCGGCTGATTTGTTAGCCAGTGAGCATGTGGTTACCAAAACTGGGGATGCGCTCAAGCGGAGTTTGATCAGGCATGACTCGCATAAGTTAGCCCGGCAGATCATACAACTACTCAACAAAGTACCCGATAGCAAACACTAAGCTGGTATACTGTCGGTATTATGCCTCGACGTGATCTTTCTCAAGACCCTTCATCCCATGCTTTAGGTGAGCTGGACTATATACTGCGCGAGGTAGCGGCCGGTGAGCCTCAGCCGACCGTACCGGTTGATGAAGCAATGTACGGGACGCGCACGCTCAGTCACGCTACCACTCGTAACGTCACTCGCGTACTGTTTATTTCTAAAAACACCGCACTACTGAATCCGACCCAGCAGACGCTCGATGGTTTTATCAACGTGGCGGACTTGTTTGATGAGGTGCACATACTGGTGTTGCGCACCGGTATCCCTCCTCGACAACCAGTATTACGCCCCAAGACCAACGTCTGGATCTACACGGTGGCCGCTGAGTATTGGTGGCAACTGCCAAAAGCTGGCCGCGAAATGTTGGATAAGGAACTGATGTTTGCAACCGGCTTTCGCCCGGACCTGATTGTGGCGCGTGACCCGGTCGAGTCTGGGTTGATCGCCTTGCGCGCCTCGGCCGCGTACAGTCGACCGGCTCAGTTACATATCACGACTGCTAATTACAGTGAAGACGGTCAGCCGATCAGCTGGCTACAACGACTGGTGGCCTGGTACACCATCCCGCGGTTCTTGAGTGTGCGCGTGACCCGCAAGAAAACCTGGGCCAAGGTTAGTTCGGCTGTTACTACCACTGACTTTAGTATGTTGCCTCGCCTCAACCCTTATGAGTCAATCGAGACCTCTAGCCGAGCTGTCGACTTGCATCAGTTATACCCGCAGTATATTTTTTCGATGCTGTTTGTGGGGCAATTGGAGGTTGGTTCAACGGTGTTGGAAGTGATAGATGCAGCGTCTGGTATGTTGCACAACACCAGTGTGTGTCTGATTATTATTGGCGATGGTCCGCTTTTGGCAGACTGCAAACGTAAGGCCAGCGCGTTAGGTATCGAAAAACAAATTATTTACTTGGCTAGTAATGTCGACATAGTTGGGTATCTCAAAGCCGCTCATGTTTTGTTTGTCACTGACGTCGACGAGTTTAGCGAAGACATTGTTTTGCAGGCATCATACGCGGGTATACCGATGTTGCTAAGTGCCACAGAGACCCGGGCCGACTTATTTACTCACCTCGAGTCAGCCTACTTGTGTGAACCGCACCAGATAGCGTTGCTCGCAGAAGGGTTAGAAAAACTAATGAATAATGTCTCACTACGACAACACATCGCAGAACAAGCACTAAAAGAAGTTAAGTCACTGTTCCATCAAGATCCACGTCTGTACCAGCGACGCTACCGCGAGAGTATTGAGTCCGCGTTGTTTGCGGGTGAGGTGGAAGCAATTGAGTCCGAAACGTCGTCTTCCTAATGTCAGATAACTGCTGTGGTATCATGCTCTGGTTATGGAGTCTCTTGACCAATTATTGCTGCCAAACTGTATGCCAGATAAGGCTGGTATCCATGTCGCCAGTGATACTGCCAGTAAGTGTGTCTGGGACGAATTGGCCAAAACTAGTCCGACCTACGCCGCTATATTGGCAACCGATGAGACTACTGCCACTGCTCAATCGCTGACGCAAATAACCGACATCACGACACACCTTTGTTCCACCGACGTCTTGCTTGATGTCGGTTGTGGATACGGAAGGCTAGCTCAGTGTTTGTTGCCGCAATTACCGTTAGCTGGGTACGTGGGAATTGATAGCTCGTACCACATGCTGCGCTTATTCAAGCGGCGGTATATGCATTCAGATGATGAGCAAGCTACGCCAGCACTATTTGTTAATGGAGAAATCAACTCAATTCCACTACAGTCACGATCGGTTGATGCGGTTGTGGTCAGTAGTGTGTTTTTATATAACCACAAAACAATCGTCGCCCAAGCGATGGAGCACATCAGTAGAGTAGTAAAACCAGGTGGTGTCATACTGGTGTACGCATCGTTTCCTCGCGCTGGCACCTTGATGGGTGTGGTGGGTCAATTACGTCAGGCAACCCTTAACCTGATGGGTCGTCCGTTCAAACATGGTCCGGTTCGTTATTATACTGCCCGCGAAATTAGCCAGCTGTTTGTGGGCTGTGATCAGGTCGAGTTGGTCCCGGCAGGGTTTGCTTTGTTGCCCCCGACTATTGCCTGCCTGCCGTCGTCACTACAAACCGTCTGGCGGTTGCGGATTGCTCGACCGCTCAACAACTTTTTTGAGCAAATTACGCCGCGGCCTTGGCATCAGTATTTTGCCTTGCATATCAACGTGATAGCTAAGCGGTAGCGGGTGTATTTGTGGCACACATGCTCGTCGCACTGATGACATTAACACCTTTATTTTACTGACTCGTCTAGACGCCCAACTGGCGGTCTGCGTGATATAGTGACACGCATATGAAAGACTTTCTGAAATGGACGGTGTACGCAGGGTTGTTTGCGGTACCGTTTTTGACTTTATACGTCGCGAACGATAATTTCTTCCCGTTTATTACTGGTAAGAACTTTGGTTTTCGGATTATTGTTGGCTGTACGTTGATTGCGTGGGTGTTGCTGACTCTGTACGACCAGCGGTTTCGACCCAAGTTTTCGTGGATTGCGGCAGCATTTGTCGCTCTGTTGGGGGTGATGTTTTTTGCGAACCTGTTTGGCGTACACCCAGACTCTAGTTTCTGGAGCAACTTTGAACGGATGGATGGGTACGTGTCGCTGGTATATACCTTTGCCTACTTCCTGGTGTTGGGTAGCGTGTTACAAACTCAAAAACGGTGGAATTGGTTGTCTAACACTTCGTTGGCTGTAGCTATGCTGGTGACTATCGGGGGGCTGGGGCAGTATTTCCAGATTGAGTGGATCTTGACTATGTACGGACTGTCAGGCGATGCTAGTCGAATTGACAGTACACTTGGAAACGCCGCGTACATGGCGGTGTACATGTTGTTCCATATTTTTATTACGTTGTGGTTGCTGGTGTCTAGCAGCCAGTTGTGGCAGAAGGTCGCCTACGGATTATCGTTACCGTTACTAACCTTTGTGCTGGTCGAGACTGGGACGCGTGGGACAGCGGTTGGACTGGCGGTTGGTGCAATGGTTATGTTGGCGTACATTGGTCTGTTCGGTAGTCAGTTCAAGCAGTATCGCAAATACGCCATTGGTGGGTTTGTGGTGCTGTTGGTTATCGTTGGTGGGTTTGTTTCCGCTCGCGACGCGACGTTTATTCAAGATCAGCCCAACCTGGCTCGTATCGCAAATATTTCAGTTGAGGACTTACAAATCCGCGGGATCATCTGGAGCTTGGCGTGGGAAGGGGTGCAAGAGCGACCGATACTTGGATACGGACAGAGTAACTTTAACTACGTGTTTAACAAACACTATGATCCGCGACTGTATGGTCAGGAACAATGGTTCGACCGCGCTCACAACATTTTTATGGATTGGCTGGTGGCTGGCGGGTTTCTGGGATTACTTGCGTACCTGAGTATCTTTGTCGCCTGCTTGTACTACTTGGTGTGGCGACCTTGGCGACATGATGATCAGCGGTTTACCGTGATCGAGCGGGGTATTTTGGTGGGGCTTCTAGCCGGGTACTTTACCCATAACTTGGTAGTGTTCGATAATATCGTCAGTTATATATTCTTTGCAATTATCCTGGGGTTGATACACTCCAGAGTAGCCACTCCAATCAAAGCGATTGCAACCAAGAAAATTGACGAGGCGATGGTGACCCAGATAGCTCTACCGGTAGCGATTACTACTGCTATTGCAGTTGTGTATCTAGTGCACGCGCCCGGTATGGCAGCCGCGGGTGACCTGATCAAAGCCTACTCCACCATGCGGCCAACCGTCGAGCAAGGAGTGCGGCGTCCACCGGCCGGGCCAGCTGCCTTGCTTGATCGGTTTCAAATCGCTATCGAGCGAGACTCGTTTGCCTATCAAGAGATTATCGAACAACTTGCGCAGCAGTCAATGGAATTAATGCGAGCTGAAGGAGTTGACCCCGAGGTACAAGCATCGTTTGCCAAATACACAGAAGAACAGTTAGTTATGTTAGCTAACCGTAAGCCAGGCGATGCTCGTGTCCACGTCTTCATTGCCGGCTACTATCGCTCAACCAACCAGATCGATCGCGCCGCCCAAGAAATGGCATTGGCTCGCATACTGTCTCCCAATAAGCAGCAGATCATCATCCAGCAAGGCTTTATAGAACTGACCCGCGGACAATTGAATGAGGCTAATGAATTCTTTAAGGTTGCCTTTGAGTTGGATGAGCGCAACCCAGAAGCGCGAGAGTATTACGCAGCATCGCTCTTGCGCGTGAGCGACGTCACTGGAGCCGCAGCCTTGTTAGACACCGATGCAACTAAAACCCGATTTGCCAATAGTGATTTTTTGCTGGGGGTAGCTAGGCAGGCCAATGCCACAGCCTTACTAATTGAGCTGTTTACGCATCGACTAGAAACCGACACTAGTGTGGCGCAAAATTGGGCAACGCTCGCGTTTTTGCACTATGAGCAGGGCGACAATGAGGCCGCAGTGCAAATCTTAACCGAAGCAAAAACAGCGATCCCTGGCTTTGCCAGTACCGCCACTTGTATCGCGGACAATATTACCGCTGGACTTGACCCTCAGGCCGGCTGCTAGGTACGTATGCATATAGCAGAAAGCATACAACTCGCGCCTTACACTACTCTTAAGGTGGGTGGGCCGGCGCGGTATTTGGTGACAGTGGGTAAGACCGAAGACATTGAACCGGTGAGGACATTGATCATGTCAACCGCCTCACCAGTGCTGGTGCTTGGTCACGGTTCTAATGTCTTGATTCCCGACACTGGTTATGGCGGCATAGTGGTGCGTAACCAGATCATGGGTCGCCAGTATAAAAAAGACGCAGACGATGCAATCCTCGCTACCTTTGGTGCTGGTGAGGATTGGGATGCCTGTGTGGCTGACAGTGTCGCGCGCGGCTATTGGGGTTTGGAGAATCTTAGTCATATTCCAGGCACTGTTGGTGCAACACCAATTCAAAATGTCGGAGCCTACGGTGTTGAAGTGTCACAACTGATTGTATCAGTGGCTGCTGTCTCGCTCACGACTGGTGAAACAAAGACATTTACCACCGTTGGCTGTCAGTTTGCGTATCGGGATTCTTATTTCAAAACTGACGCTGGGCGCAATTGGCTGATCACGCATGTCACGTACCGACTGTCCCGGTCAGACAAAGCAGCAGTCCTGAGCTACGCTGACCTACAGACTTTTGCCGCAACCCACACACACGTTACTGCTGCCGACATTCGTCAAGAAATTATTCGTATCCGCAGTGCCAAATTCCCCAATTGGCAAGCGGTTGGCACGGCCGGGTCGTTTTTCAAAAACCCAGTGGTTGCTCCGACTACACTAGCGCCGTTGTTGCGGCAGCACCCTGACCTGCCACACTACCCGCAGCTGGATAGTTCGGTCAAAGTTTCGCTGGGGTGGATTCTCGACCATGTCTGCGGGTTGCGTGGGTACACCGACGGGGAGGTGAGCCTGTCTCCGCATCAAGCGTTGGTCTTGATCAACCGCGGTGGGTCTGCCGCCAAGATTGTCGATTTTGTGCAACACGTCACCACGGTTGTGCACGACCACACTGGCATAACTATCGAGCCAGAAGTGCGACTACTCTAACCTTTGCGCTGCGCTTCTAACACCTATATACTAGCAACTATGTCATTTTTAGATCGATTTTTCGGACCAACCTATCAGAAAGAACTCAAGCAGCTACAACCACTTGTTACAGCCATCAACGCCAAAGAGTCTGATTTTGAAGGCCTAAGTGAAGCTGACCTCGCCCCCAAACTTGCACAGTACAAACAACAGGTCGCTGACGGCGCGTCACTCGACGATGTGTTGGTTGATGTATTTGCCCTGACTCGTGAAGCCGCCAAGCACACTATGGATATGCGTCACTACGACGTGCAGCTAATTGGCGGTATGATTCTACATAAAGGCAAGATCACAGAAATGCGTACCGGGGAAGGCAAGACACTAGTAGCGACACTACCAGCGACACTCAACGCTTTGACCGGCAAAGGGGTGCATGTCATTACGGTTAACGATTATCTAGCTCGGCGTGACGCCGTATGGATGGGACAGATTTACGCGGCGCTTGGCCTGTCGGTCGGGGTGGTGAACTCTGGTGGATCATACTTATACGATCCCACTCATGTTGAAAAAGACGAGCAGCGTGATGCTGAAGGGTCGTACAAAGTCGTTCACGAATTCCTGCGACCGTGTACTCGACAAGAGTCATACCAGGCTGACATCACCTATGGTACTAACAGCGAGTTTGGGTTTGACTACCTGCGCGACAACATCGAGTATGAAGTTAAAAACCTGCGTCAACCCAACCACGCGTACGCTGTAATCGACGAGATCGACTCAATTCTGATCGACGAGGCCAGGACACCGCTGATCATCTCGGCACCAGCTCCTGACACGGCCAATCTGTACACTACATTTGCTCAGATCGCGACCCGACTCAAAGATGGGGAGCACTACGCTGTAGATGAGAAATCAAAAACCGCGTCACTAACTGACGCCGGGGTCGAAATGGCAGAGCAAGCCTTGGGGATTGATAATATTTACACCGACAAAGGAATCAAGTACGTCCACCACTTAGAAACCGCTGTCAAAGCCAACGCTCTATTCAAAAAAGACGTCGAGTACGTTGTGCAGGACGGTCAGGTAGTGATTGTTGACCAGTCAACTGGCCGTATGCAGCCTGGACGGCGATGGTCAGACGGTTTACACCAGGCGGTCGAAGCCAAAGAGGGAGTGGAAATTCAAAAGGAATCTCGCACCTTTGCGTCCATCACCTATCAGAACTACTTCCGTATGTACGACAAATTGTCCGGGATGACCGGTACAGCACTAACCTCACAAGAAGAATTCTTTACCGTCTATGACCTGGAAGTGATCCCGGTGCCAACTAACCGAGAGGTGCAACGGATTGATCGTAACGATCTGATTTACCAAAACGAGCAGGGTAAGTTCGAGGCGATTATTAAAAAAGTCAAAGAGGTGCACGCTACCGGACAGCCGCTACTGATTGGTACCGCGTCGATTGACTCCAACGAACGTCTGGCTTCCGCGCTTGATGCGGCAGGTATCAAACACCAAATGCTTAACGCTAAAAACCACGAGCACGAGGGTGAGATTATCGCAGCGGCAGGGCGACGTGGAGCAGTGACACTGGCTACCAACATGGCTGGTCGAGGGGTCGACATCAAGCTCGGCGGGCCTGACGCCACGCAAGAGCAGGCGCAAGAGATTAAAGATCTGGGTGGCCTGTTTGTGTTGGGAACTGAGCGCCACGAAGCGCGCCGTATTGACAACCAGCTGCGTGGACGGTCAGGTCGACAAGGGGACAAAGGTGAGACCCAGTTTTTTGTTTCGATGGATGACTCACTCATGCGAGTATTTGGTGGTGAACGGGTCAAGAACATGATGGGTACATTCAAAATCCCGCCTGATCAACCAATTGAGCTAGGGATGATCTCACGCACACTTGAGAGTGCCCAAACCAAAATCGAAGGGTTTCATTTCGATTCACGTAAACAGGTGTTGGCGTATGACGATGTGCTCAACAAGCAACGGCAACAGTTGTATAAACTCCGTCGGGGACTCCTTGGGGCTGACCCTCAGGCCATCACCGATTTCACTAATAACATGTACAGCCAAATCCCAGAGTCCCGACAAAGCAGCCAGGCAAAAAAAGAGGAGTTAGGAGAAGATGTATATAACGAAATCTTCCGCAAACTGTCGCTACAGATCCTAGACATGCTTTGGGTCGAACACCTTGAGGTTATGACGTATACGCGCTCAAGTGTTAACCTGCGAGCCTACGGACAACGTGACCCGTTGATCGAATACCGCAAAGAAGGTACGCGTTTGTTCGCCATGATGCAGGCCGCGATGTACGACCGTATAGCTACTGCGCTGCCCCAAGTACAGCCTCAAGTAGTGCAGGCCGACGCAGAGAAACGTAAGCAAGAGGCTCAGGCAGCACAGCAAAGTGCCGGCACCCAGGTAGGTAAAGCTGAGACGTCACCCAGGTCAGCTCCAGTTTCCAAAGAGCATAACTTTGGTCGTAATGATTTGGTAACTATCACCAATGGCACTGACACTCAAGAGGTGAAATACAAAAAAGCCGAACCACTCTTGTCCGATGGCTGGACAGTTGTCGAAAAATAATTTTGCCAAATCAATATAGCTGGGTATACTACGAGTAATGAAATTCATTGCTCGTTTTCTATTTGGAGTACTTGGGCTATTAGTTATTGCTGAATTTGTGTCAGGCATTAGTCTTGAAGGGGTCTACGCTGCAAGTATCGCAGTGTTCGTGCTTGGTCTGCTCAACGCCTTTGTGCGCCCAATTCTGCTTATTCTAACTCTCCCTATTACAATCATCACTTTAGGATTATTTTCTTTTGTGATTAACGCGGGGTTGTTTCTATTTGTGGCGTCATTCATAGAGGGTTTTACGGTAGCCAGTTTCTGGTGGGCATTGCTTGGTTCAGTGTTGATGACAGTGGTAAACATGATTGGTTCGTCTTGGATCAAGTAGCCATTGCTATCTGACGAGCGCTGCGGTAGTCTACTGAACATGTTTGTAGATGAATTAACTATATATGCTAAAGCGGGAGACGGCGGCAACGGCGTTGTTCGTTGGCGTCAAGAAAAATTTATTTCTAAAGGTGGGCCAGCTGGCGGCAACGGCGGCAACGGCGGCAATGTGTACGTACGGGCTGTCAAAGACCTCAACCGATTATCAAAATACACCGGAAATAAAGAGTTTATCGCTGATGGTGGAGAAAATGGAACTCACCGATCACAGCATGGAGCGAACGCTGATGACTTTTATGTCGATATTCCAGTTGGTTCAAAAGTGACTGATGTGGAGCGTAATCGAGTTTTTGAAATGACAGCAGTTGGCGAAACCGTACGTATCTTGAAAGGCGGCGGTGGTGGCCTGGGTAATGAGTATTTCAAATCATCAACCAACCAAACTCCGCTTGAAGCTACAGACGGCAAGCCAGGTGAGTCCGGTAACTTCTTAGTAGAAGTCGCACTTATGGTTGATGTGGGTCTGATCGGACTACCAAACGCTGGCAAGTCTACGTTGCTAAACAATCTGACCAATGCCAAGTCAAAAATCGGGGCGTATGCTTTTACAACCCTCGAGCCACACCTAGGTGACTTGTATGGATTTACGATCGCGGACATCCCCGGCTTGATTGCTGGAGCGTCGGCAGGGAAGGGGCTTGGTCACAAATTTTTGCGACACGTGTCGCGCACTAAGATGCTCTTGCACCTGGTGTCACTCGAAAACGAAGATGTCGAACATGCATACCACACCATTCGCACCGAGCTAGAATCATACGCACATCAGTTACAAGAAAAGGAAGAATGGATTGTTATAACTAAAAAAGACCTTGTAAATAAAGACTTAATTCAAGACACGGTGGAGAAGCTTGCTAAAACCAAGAAGCGTGTCTTTGTTATTTCAGAAAACGACCGAGATTCCATCAAGGATTTACAAGACCAGCTTGTGTCACACCTACGTACTGGGTACAATACAGATTAGTAACAAGTCATCATGAAATATTTTCCCACTATTGGTTTAGAAGTGCACGCAGAGCTTAGTACTCAATCAAAAATGTTCTGCGGTTGCAAAAATGAACCACATGCAGCTGAGGTAAATGATCATATTTGCCCGGTTTGCTTAGCGCACCCAGGAACACTCCCGGTGCCTAACCAAGAAGCAGTTGGGATGGTGCTCAAGTTCGGGCAAGCAGTCGGTGCAACCAAGGCTGACTTCTCAGAGTTTGACCGGAAGAATTATTTTTATCCCGATATCCCGAAGGCCTATCAGATTAGTCAGTACGCCTTCCCATTTCTAACTGGTGGTGAGCTTAACGGAATCAAACTAACTCGTGTCCATCTAGAAGAGGATACCGCCCGCAGCAGTCATGAGAGTACAAAGGGAAGTGAGGTCGATTTCAACCGAGCCGGAGTACCGCTGATGGAGCTCGTGACCGAGCCAGTAATTCACGACGCTGCGACTGCTGGAGATTTTGGGCGGGAATTGCAACTGCTGCTGCGAACTCTCAACATTTCTGACGCCAATATGGAGAAAGGAGAGATGCGGGTCGAGGCCAACATCTCTATTAGTGCAATTGAGGGGGAGTTAGGGACAAAAGTCGAAGTTAAAAACATCAATTCATTCAAAGCGGTTGAGTCAGCTATTGATTTTGAGATCAAAAGACAGGCTGCTGCGTTGGATGCTGGCGAAATCTTGGTCCAAGAAACCCGTGGGTGGGACGAAAATACCTCCAGCACCTTTGCTCAACGGTCCAAAGAAACCGCCAAGGATTACCGATATTTCCCAGACCCTGACATACCAAAGATTGTAATCTCCGAGATTAGTGACTTCCGAGATTCAGTCTTGGCCGAGAAAATACCAGTTTTACCAAGTAAAAAAAGGGAGATATACCTCGGGTACGCTATACCCGCACAAATCATTGAGACAATTATCTCGGATAAAGGGCTGGATTCCTTTTTTGCTTCTGTAGTGTCTGCACTAGGTAACAAGCAGTCCAATGCCGTCCAGTTAGCTGCCAACTACGTTTCTGTTGATTTGAAAGGGAATTCAGACATCGACAAGATAGACCCGACCGTCTTTTGTGATTTAATGGTTATGATACATAACAAAGAGGTTGGTTCTCGTGGTGCCAAGGACTTATTACCTAAACTAGTTGATTTTACTGGAGATATTGCCGATCTAGTGTCTTCCGAAGGGTTATTGCAGAACTCTGACCCAACCGCACTGCTGCCTATGATTGAAAAGATTATTGAAGACAACCCTAGTCAGGTAGCAGAATACCGTGATGGTAAGCAGACGGTGCTGAAGTTTTTGGTTGGTCAAGGGATGAAAATGTCACAAGGCTCAGCCGATCCTCTGGTTGTCGAGCAACTACTAGTCAGCGAGATTTCTAAGTAATCAACACTAGTTTTGGATTTATCTCGTTATTAGATTTAATCTGGTATACTAAAACTAGTGAAAAAAATATCCTTTGACAGCAAAGACTACGTTAGAGCAGCCGATATTGCTGAGCAATTTCGATACACGCAGGATTATGTTGGTCAATTATGTCGTTCTGGTAAGGTAGACGCTCGTTTAGTCGGGAGAGCTTGGTTTGTATACCCGGAGTCAGTAGTTGAGTATCGCAAGACTAAGCATACTCCAACCATAAGCCCTGATGCTCCTACAAAAAAAGCTGAAAAAATAGCAGTTAATCCGGTTATTAGGCCCAAAACCGCTCGTACGGTTGCTAGTTCTGCATCTATAAAAGCAGGTTCGCCTAAACAGTCAGAGTCTAGTTACGATAAGGATACTGCGGCAGCAATCCCACCTTTGCATGATTTGCAAAATAACGTACCTGAAAAGTCTCCCGTGGTTAGTAAACCTTCGCCGTCCAAGTCAGTAAGAATCAAAGTGCGTTCAAGTACAAAAAAAGGGACCAAGTATGCTGCCAGTAGCGAACCCGAGATAGTGCAGCCAGCAAAGTGTACAGTCAAAGAAACTGTCAGTGAACTGGTGCAGCCAGCGGAATCTATCTCTAAGGATATTTCATTAACTTCTAAAGCCGCAGTTTCCATTCCAGATGAGTCTATATTGTCTGAAAATCACAGTGGTGGTACGGCTACCCTCAGTAGGTATGCCTATTATATTATTCCGGTGCTGGCTACGTTACTCAGCCTGGTAATAGTCAGTGCCAGTTCCCATACCCAAACTTCGGCTTCTGGTATCGAGACGCAAATACTATTTGAATGGGAGACATTGGTACAGGTCTTTGGGCAGCTTATGGGCTAGACTACTGCGGTATGTCGTCAATCACGCCAGTCTAGATGAGGATAAACACATACAGTGGAGTCGACACCTTGTATACTAAGTGGAGGTATTTAACTAATTGTATTTGATCATCTTATGAAAAGAGTAGCTATTAATGGGTTTGGTAGAATTGGGCGAACTTTTTTGCGAACAGCCTTTGGAAATAAGGATTTTGAAGTGGTCGCGATTAATGATCTTGGGTCACTTGATAATTTGGCGTACTTGCTCAAATACGACTCGGTGTATGGACGAGCGCCATTTACGGTAGAAGTTACTGACGGCAAGTTGATGGTGCAGGGTAGAGAAATCGCTTTTATTCAAGAACGCGACCCGTCCAAGTTGCCGTGGGGCGATATGCAGATTGACCTCGTTGTTGAGTCGACAGGTTTTTATACAACCTACGAAGGATCTAAGAAGCACCTTGAGGCTGGAGCTAAGCGGGTGGTTATCTCGGCACCAGTTAAAGATGACCCAGTTGCCGCTGGGGTGACAGGTGCAACAGTGCTGATGGGGGTTAATGACGACCAGCTCAAGGTGTGCGATATTTCATCTAACGCTTCGTGTACCACCAACGCTACCAGCCCACTGATTGCTATTCTAAAAGAAGCTATTGGAATCGAGAAGGCTATTTTGAATACCGTTCACGCGTACACCGCAACCCAGTCACTGGTTGATGGTCCGGGTAAAAAAGACATGCGGTCAGGTCGGGCAGCCGCCTTGAATATCATCCCGGCATCTACCGGTGCGGCAGTCGCTACTACCAAAGCGCATCCAGAGCTCGAGGGTCAATTTGACGGCATTGCGATGCGAGTGCCAGTGCCAGTAGGGTCAATTGTCGACGTGACGTTTATTGCCAAGCGTGACACTACAGTTGAAGAAATAAACGCGGCCTTTACCAAAGCGGCTGCTGATCCACGCTGGAAAAATATTTTCGCCGCCACCAATGAACCAATCGTATCATCAGACATTATCGGGTCACGAGTGGGGTCGATTGCTGACCTGTCATTTACTCGAGTGGTTGGCGGAAACTTGGTCAAGGTGCTTGGTTGGTACGATAACGAAACGAGCTACACCCAGACGTTGGTGGAACACGTTGCAGCGTCAGCTCGACACATACAATCATAATGCGTATTCACCTGGCAACAGATCATGCGGGATACGAGCACAAAAATGCCGTTGCTAACTGGCTCCAGGCAGAAGGCTTTGTTGTGGTTGACTATGGTGCAGACGTATATGATGCCAAAGATGATTTTACAGATTTTGTCACCAAGGCCGCCCATGCAGTTTCCAAGCAGCCTACCGTAGACCGTGGGATTATTTTTGGCGGCTCAGGTCAAGGTGAGGCGATGCTTGCCAATCGTTTTCCTGGAGTGCGTGCCACAGTGCTGTACAGCGACACCCCCGAGATTGTAGAACTTGGCCGGACGCATAATGACTCTAATGTCCTCTCCATCGGCGCCCGTTTTCTGTCGATTGAAGATACCAAAAAACACGTCTGGGATTGGCTTCATCTACCTGGACCAGTTGAAGCTAGGCACCTGAGACGCATCGCAAAATTAGATAGTTTGAGTAACAATCTACACCTATGATCCCAATTGTTCCCGCTATTATACCGACGTCAGACGACGATGTAATTACACAGATCAACAGTTTAGCCTTTTCGCCTGAATTGCACCTAGACGTGTGCGACGGTGAGTTCACCCCGCAGCCTTCTTGGCCCTGTGATCCTTCTGGTGACCCGGTTGTCCTCAAAGATGAGCTAGATCTATTTACCCTCGAAGTTGACTTGATGGTGATGAATCCTTTACTGGCCGCAGTTGACTGGATCACAGCTGGGGCAGACATGTTGGTATTTCATATCGAAACAGTTGATCTGGATAATTTTAAGAATTTCTCAGAGTACACGCATGTAACTACGAGTGTTGCTTGTCATGGTGATACACCAATCGACACCTTGCTTGAGTATGCGCAGTATGCTGACGCTGTGCAGTTGATGGGGATTAAACAAATTGGGGCGATGGGTCAACCGTTTGACGATACCGTACTGCAAACAATTAAACTAGTTAAACAGGCGTACCCAGATAAACCGATTACGGTTGACGGTAGTGTTAATGCTGACACTATTAAGCGAGTTGTCGACGCTGGCGCCGACCGAGTGATTGTTGGGTCAGCCGTTACTTTGCAAGATCAGCCGTATGTCGCTTACGAATCCCTTCAAGCACTTATCAAATAATCTTCCTTGGTACTAGGCTCAAGACTTTGTATACTAAACCCAATATGCAGTACCTTAATTCAGAACAAATCAGTGGCCTCGAAACGCAAGCCAATGCCATCCGTCAAAGTATTATCGAGATGCTAACCGAGGCTGGTAGTGGTCACACCGCTGGACCACTTGGTATGGCCGATGTATTTACACTATTGTACTTTGCATTACTCAAGCACGATCCGACCAATCCAGACTGGGTGGAGCGTGATCGGCTGATCCTTTCCAACGGTCATATTTGTCCGGTGTTGTATGCAACGATGGCACACGCTGGGTATTTCCCAGTGGAAGAACTTTTGACTTTGCGTAAGTTTGGCACTCGGTTGCAGGGACACCCACATCGCCAGGCGCTGCCAGGGCTAGAGAATACTTCGGGACCACTAGGGTCAGGTTTGTCGCAAGCGGTCGGAATGGCGATTGCTGACCGCATGGACAATCCTTATACTAGTAAATTTATGTATTGTCTGACCGGCGACGGCGAGCTGCAGGAGGGTCAGATTTGGGAAGCAGCGATGCTGGCTGGTAAAGAAAAACTCCACAACCTGATTGTTATTGTTGACCGTAACGGTTTCCAGATCGACGGCTACACTCAAGACGTTATGCCGATGGAACCACTGGCTGAAAAATGGGAGAGTTTTGGATTTGATGTACAAGAAGTCGATGGACACAGTATGCGAGCATTGAACGATGCTATCGGTAAAGCGCAGGCGGTATACAGTCAGCCGTCCGTGATTATTGCTCACACTATTGGTGGCAAGGGTGTCGATGTATTTGAGCGTGACTTCCGGTGGCATGGTAACCCTCCCGGCAAGGGGCCCGAAGACCGTGTACCCAAAAGCGACCAAGCCAAGGTGGCGCTACAGAAGCTGCGCACACTAGCTGGCACTATTGATAACAATAACCACGCCTAAGTATGTTTACCAATCATGTTTCAGAAGTCATAAAAAACGGTGGTGAGGTTGAGCAGGTTGCAACTCGCAACGGGTTTGGTGAAGGTCTACTGGAGGCTGGTAAGCGTGATGCAAACGTTGTGGCGCTATGTTGTGACTTAACCGAGTCCACCAAGACTCACCTGTTTGCTAACGAGTTCCCGGAGCGGTTTGTGCAGGTGGGTGTTGCTGAGCAGAACCTGGCTTCGGTGGCGTCTGGTATAGCATCTATGGGCAAGGTTCCGTTTATGACGTCCTACGCGATGTTTTCACCCGGACGCAATTGGGAACAAATCCGCACCACCATTGCGTACAACAATGCCAACGTAAAGATTGTCGGATCGCACGCCGGAGTGTCAGTAGGTCCAGATGGCGCCACTCATCAAGCGATCGAAGACATCGCAATTATGCGTGCAGTACCAAATATGATCGTAGTGGCACCGGCAGATGTACACGAAGCGCACAAGGTCACCCTGGCCGCTGCCCAGCATGATGGACCGATTTATTTCCGCCTGGGTCGGAGTAGTACACCGGTGGTCACAACCGAAGAAACGCCGTTTGAGATCGGTAAAGCCCAACTGATGTTTACTTGTGACGAGTCGCTTAAGAAAAAGGTTGGGATCGTGGTCACGGGCTCACTTTTGTACAATGCCCTAATGGCCGCCCAAGAATTACAGACCCAGGGAATCGGTGCATCAGTCCTGCATATGGCCACGATCAAACCACTTGATACCGAAGCTTTGTCCGAGTTTGCGGCGCAGCATGATGCACTGGTGACTGTCGAAGAGCACCAGGTCATCGGTGGGTTAGGCGGTGCTGTAGCCGAGTTCTTAAGCGAAACTAATCCAACCAAAATCGCCCGCATCGGCATCCACGACCAGTTCGGTCAGTCAGGCGAACCAGATGAGCTGATCGCACACTACGGCATGGATGTACCAAGTATTGTCGCAGCAGGGCAGCGGGTGGTTGAATAATCTACTTCACGTTGCAGCCGGTGGTGTGGGACAGTCGGCAGGGTTGTTAGCTGGTACTACCTAGACTCTAAATGTGGAAGCTTGGCCCATAAGCAAATAATAAAACTAGCCGACATCAGATGTCGGCCAGTTTTAGCTAGAGTGTCTTTTTAACTACACTTTACTGGGCACGTAGAAATCTGGTCGTGCTTCCAGGTGTTTCATCAGTTCTGGTAACGATAGTAGGCCGGCCTGCGCACCCACGTGCTGCACTACGCTCATAGAGTTAATCGGCCCCCATGAGAGCGCCTCAGCCGGGTCTTTCCCGAGGATAATGGCTGAGGTGAAAGTACTGGAGAAACTGTCGCCAGCACCGGTGCGGTCAACTGGTGCACTTGGGTCTGGGTACATTGGCATGTGCCAGGCTTGGTCGTCGGCGTCGACGGTATAGGCTCCGTTTGGTCCGTCGGTTACTACCGGAATAGTAGGCCCGAGCTCGCGCACCATCCGTACGAGCGTTGGTATGTCTTGCTCAGTAGTCTTGAGAATCTCTTGCGCCTCTTCCTTGTTGCAAAAGAAAATCTCGGTGTTTTGGTAGACGTCAGCCAACGCCTCATGTCCGACTTTGATTTGGAAGGTGCCGGGTTGGAACGCTAGTTTAGTTTCGTTATTCTTTACGTACTCAGCAATTTCGTGATGGTGCGGTATACCATGTTCGCCAACCGATGAAAAGTAGAAAAACTTCGGTGCAACCGGAAAGTCCGGCAATGCGTATGGGTAGGTTTCGTGGTTGATCAGGATGGTTCGTTCTGCTCCGTACCGCAATACATAGTGGTAATTGGTCTTTTTGTCTTCGTGGATTTTGACAAAATCGGTGTGGATTCCTTCGTTGCGGAGTGCCTGTAAACACTCTTTTCCAAATTTGTCATTTCCGATGTGGGTCACGAGGCCGGTCTCAAGACCCAGTCGGTGCGCACCACACGCAGCGTTGGGGCTGTTGCCAACTGCTGGTACCACCACGACGTCGTCATAGGGCAGCTTGCTTCCAAACGGCATTTGGAGCGTCTTTCGCCCAGTGTCCTGGTCAATCGACACGTCAGCTTGGTCGACGTTAAGTTGTATAAAAGCATCTATAAGGATGTCGCCAATGGCGACGAAATCGTATTGTTGTGACATATGGCCCTAGTGTAGCATTGCGTTGCCGATAGAGGTGTTCCTTCGTAAACAGGTTACAGACCTTCACATATTTCAAGTTTGTGCTAGAGTGTCACTCATTATGACAACAACAGTAGCAGTAACTGCGCGCGATACAACAACCAGCCGCGCCGCTTTGCCCGAAGGACATATTCCAGCTGTGGTATATGGTCCCAAGCAAGAGCCGTTATCCATTTCATTAGAAGAAAAAAGTTTTGATAAAATCCGCAAAGATGCGGGGGAGTCAACTATTATCGAGTTAACCGGCTTGGTCGAACCAATCGAGGTTTTGATTAAACACATCGACTTTGCACCAACTCGCATCGAGATGACCCACGTTGATTTCTACGCTATCGAGCGCGGAAAAGAAATGACTGTCACCGTAGGTATCGAGTTTACCGGTCAAGCGCCAGCCGAGAAAAACGGTATTGGAAGTGTGACTAAAGCCATGCAAGAAGTTGACGTAACGTGTCTACCGCGCCATCTACCTTCTGACATTATGGTGGATATCTCGTCACTGGTTGATGGGCATAGCAAAATCACTGTGGCCGATCTGCCGGCACTTGAGGGTGTTACGTACGAAGCGGAACTGACCGACGCAGTAGCGGTGATCAGTGTCGCCCGAGAAGAAGTTGACACAGACCCAGAAGCGGTTGATATGGATGCTATCCCAGTTGAGGGTGGCGAAGCTACAGAAGCTACAGAAGAAGCTGTAGGCGAAGACAAGGCAGCTGAGTAGCTAGTTATTACAACTTAAGACAACAGAAACCCAACACAGCTCGCTTGAGTATGTGTTGGGTTTCTTGGTATACTACCCCTATGAAACAGGTTGCGGTACTTTTGCTGGTGTGTAGTTTTATAATGGCGCCAATTAGCGAAGTTTTAGCTGAATCTGATGCCGATCGTCGCGCCCGCATTGAGGCAGAGTTACAAAATGTGGAAAGGCAGATCTTGACCCAGCAACGGATTGTCGAAGACAAGCAAGTCGAGAGGCGATCGCTTGAGCGCGACATGGCAATTATTGAAAGCGAGATCACCCAAGCCCAGCTGGGTATCCAGGCTCGTAGTGCTTCGATCGAACAGCTATCAGACCAAATCGGTGAAAAAGAAGTGGTACTCGATGTGCTGGCTGAAAAGTCAGTCCGGCAACAAGACTCATTGGCAGACTTGGTGCGCAAGTCAGCGTTGATCGAAGAGTACTCATTGGTCGAAGTGATGCTGAGTCGAGAAAGTTTTTCAGACTTCTTTACCGATGTTGCTACCTTTGAGACTTTGAAAGACTCCCTGAATGAGTCATTGGTGATCTTGCATGGCATTCGCCGCGATACAGTTGAACAGCGCGAAGAATTGTCCGGCAAGCAAGAAACCGAAGCCGAGATGCGGCGGATTCAAGAACTAGAAAAACAAAATATCGAAGCCAAGGAGCGGGAGAAAGAACAGGTGTTGACCGTAACCAAAGGGGAAGAAGCAGAGTATCAGGCGCTCTTGAGTTCGCAAATGAAAACCGCTGCCCAGCTACGTAGCCAACTTTTTGACCTGTTGGGCGGCGGCGGCGGTATTCCGTTTGGTGAAGCGGTTGAGCTTGCCAAGTACGCTGAGCGCGTAACTGGGATTGAGGCATCGCTTATCTTGGCGATTCTTGAACAGGAATCAAACTTGGGTAGCAATCTTGGTGGTTGTGTCTTTACCGATAGTACATCAGCTCGACCCGTGATGCATCCAACTCGCGATGAACCGGTGTTCTTGGCAATTGCTGAAATCCTCGGGTTTGACCCAAATACTCGAACAGTATCTTGCCCGATTGTGCAAAACGGCAGCCGCGTTGGCTGGGGTGGTGCGATGGGGCCATCACAGTTTATTCCGTCTACTTGGGCGGCATATGGAGGAATCGTTAGTGACGGCGTTGGTGGATTTGTGTACGACCGCGGGTCGGACGCCATCCGGTCGATCAACGGTGGCGACATTGCTAACCCGTTTAACAACCGTGACGCGTTCATTGCCACTGCACTTCTAATGCGCGACAACGGATCGCGCGGCACTTACGACTCTGACCGTACTGCGGCACTACGGTACTACGCCGGTTGGGGTGGAGCCAATAACCCAGCCAATGCCTTTTACGGCAACCAAGTAATGAGCCGCAAAGCTCGACTGGCGGAAGAGATCCAGATCCTGGGCTACTAGCTGCTGGCACTACTATTGCCAAACTACCAACATTTGTTATAGTGCGAGCTACACAAATTAGGTGTGATCGCTTATTATATTCCTTTTGATCACGCCGAAGTAATTATAGATATGAAAAAAGATATTCACCCAGAGAACTACCGTCAGGTAATCTTTCACGACAACTCTTCTGAAGAGCGGATGTTGATCGGGTCAACGGTAGAAACTGACAAGACAGACAAATGGACTGATGGTAACGAGTATCCATTGGTACAAGTAGACGTCACCAGCGCCTCGCACCCGTTTTACACTGGACAAGAGAAGTCGCTGGATACGGCGGGACGAGTTGATCGATTCAAGCAGCGAATGGCCAAAAAGAAACAGAAGTAATCAATCTGCTTTGTTGGTCTGCGCAAAAAGCCGCTAGCTGGGCAGTCGCCCCACTCGCGGCTTTTTGCTTGCCCGCCGCGCATCTCAATCACTTCTGTTGCTTTTTTGTGAGCTGGTAAATCTAAAAAAATAACGTAGGATAGGCACACATGGATTACGATCAAGAAAAACTACAAGAATTCAAAGATAACCAAAAAACGCAATTCCTAGCGTCGCAATTTGAGAGCGAGTTGGTCAAACTAACTGAGGCGCAAGAGCTGGCCGACAGTGACCCTGAAATGGCAGAATTAGCGAAGGAAGAAATTGCTCAACTAACCAAGCAACTCCAAGATCAATTTGATGAAATGGATCGGATCGTGGAATCAAACAAAGAAGAGGAAAAGAAGCCGTACGGCGTCATGCTCGAAGTGCGCGCTGGTGCCGGTGGAGACGAAGCGTCGTTGTTTGCTGCCGAACTGGCAGGAATGTACCTGAAATATGCTGAGGTAGCCGGCTGGCCGACTATTCGTAATAACGTCTCGGCTACTGAGGCTGGTGGCTACAAAGAAGCCTCGTTTGAAATTATGGGGAACGACGTATACGATCATCTGCGCTATGAGACTGGCGTGCATCGTGTGCAGCGCATCCCGGCTACTGAAAAACAGGGTCGGATTCACACGTCAACCGCGTCAGTTGCAGTTTTGCCAATGCGAAAAAAACCCACCATCGAAATTAACCCAAGCGACATCGACACCGAGTTCTCGCGCGCTGGCGGCGCTGGCGGACAAAATGTTAACAAGGTCGAGACAGCGGTACGCCTAGTACACCGCCCAACTGGAATAGATGTGCGCAGCGAAAACGACCGTTCACAACTAAAAAACCGTATCAAAGCCATGGAGTTGCTGACTGCCAAACTTGAGGCCATTTTTGAAGAAGAGCAAGCGGCTAAACACGCCGCCGTTCGAAAGGGGCAGATCGGCACTGGCGATAGGAGTGAGAAGATTCGCACCTACAACTTTCCGCAAAACCGCATTACTGACCACCGCATAAAAGAGTCCTGGCACACGGTCGAGGCAACGCTGGGTGGGGCCCTTGGCCCTATCATCGAAACCATGCAAGCGGCAGCCGCCGCGGGCGACGAAGCGGTTGCAGACTAAGCTTTTTCGTAGTATTGTGGCGACACTTAGCGAGACCTGCTCTCGTCAAGTCTCCAAGCACCGTAGCTGTCTGTGGCTCGTGTGGCAAAGAGTAGGGACTCGATCCATTTCCAATCGATTGGAAATATTGGGAAACCCCGCTCAGTCACCTCGATGGATCCACGTATTCTAGCTTTATTAACCTAACCGGCAGCTTGGTGTTACAAACTTTCACCGTTCTGGTGAACCCTAACAACACATTTATATTTATATGTCATCAGACAAAAACCTCGTTAGTCGACTATTTGAAGCTGGATCACATTTTGGTTTCAAAAAAGCGCGACGGCACCCCACGGTGGCACCGTTCCTGTACGCTACCAAAGACGGTAGTGACGTTATTGATCTGGCCAAAACTAGCGAACTGCTAATCGAAGCCAAGGCAACTTTGAAAGAAGCAGGGTCAATGGGTAAAACCGTACTCTTTGTTGGTACCAAAGACGAAGTCTCACGCATCGTCAAAGCTTCAGCCGAAAAAGCAGAAACACTTTATGTCACTAACCGTTGGATCGGTGGGATGTTGACCAACTTCTCAGAGATCAAAAAACGTATCAATCGTCTAGAGGAACTTACTAATGAGAAAACCACCGGTGAACTAGATCGTAAGTACACAAAAAAAGAACGAGTAGTCATCGGTCGCGAAGCAACCAAGCTCGAGTTCAACTTTTTCGGTATTTCTAAAATGACCAAAATGCCGGACCTATTGTTGGTAGTCGACCCGCGACACGATAGTATCGCTGTGTCAGAAGCCAACGAAAAGAATGTGCCGGTGATGGCGATTATGAGTACCGATGGTGACGCCAGTCTGATCAAGTACCCAGTGGTTGCCAACGATGCGTTGCAAACCAGTGTTGCACTAATCATGGAAGAGTTAACCGCAGCGTACCTAGAAGGCAAGTCAGCCTTTGTGCCCAAAGAAGAAACTCCAGCCAAGCCAGCAACTCGTCGTCGTGCGGCGTAGTCACTCTGGTATAATCGCAGAGACTTACTGATCAACTAATTATATTTGACATGGAAACCACATCCGCTCAACTAAAAGAACTACGAGAAAAAACTGGCATCTCTGTTATGCAATGTAAGCAGGCATTAGAGGAAGCCGCTGGCGACATGGATAAGGCTGTCATCATCCTCAAGAAACGACGCGCCGAAGCCGCTGACAAAAAGTCTGACCGAGCATTGGGTGCTGGTGCAGTTGGCGTGTACGTGCACAACACCAATGAAGTCGCTGCCACTGTTTTGCTGGCTTGTGAGACTGACTTTGTATCTAAAAACGAAGAGTTTATTACACTTGCGCGAGACATTGCTATGCATGTCGCAGCTAGCGACCCAAAGTTCATCACCAAAGACGAGCTAGGTGACGACGCCATTGAAAAAGCCAAAGAGGTATTTGCACCAGAGCTTGAAGGCAAGCCAGAAGAGATGAAGGAAAAAATCATGGCCGGAAAACTAGCTTCATACTTCAAAGATCAAATTCTCTTGGAGCAAGACTTCATCAAAAACCCCGAACAGACCATTGGCGAAATGGTAACTGGAGCGATTCAGAAATTTGGAGAAAACGTATCAGTCGCTCAAATCTCACGAGTGTCCGTAAAATAATTCATGCTGCTACTTCCTGGTAGTTTGCTAGCCGCTGCAGCAGTTGTATTGACTGTTGCTTTGCTGGTTGTGCATACAGAGCAGAAGCACGGACAACGATCGTTCTGGCCGCAACTGCGTGGTTGGTTGGATCGGCGCTGTGACTCACTTGCTATGCAAATGCGTCAGCTGGTGCGCGTTATTGTTGTGTCGTGTATGTACGTCGTACACCAACTGCGTGCCGGACTTGCCCGGGCCATTGCACCTCAGCCGCGCAAACCGCGCAAGCAGCGGGACAAGCTCCAGTTCGAGAAAACCAATAACCACCTCAGCGACATGCACGACCACAAGTCAGACAGTGCGCTAACCCCAGCGCAAAAGAAAAAACTCCGCAACCAGAAGTTAGAGGAAAGGTTTTAGAGGTTCATGCGTCATAAGTACAACTATGCAAAAAACAGAAAATTATTCTGGAGATATTCCCCGCACGCCACTGGAGTTCATTTGGTACGTCAGCAAACCTCGCAAGTGGTGGCTGTTTGCTCTGATGGTCGTAGTTACAGTGGCTGCAATTTTGAGTCAAGGATCCAGCTACTTCTTCAAGTTAATTGTGGATGCTGCAGAGGTAGGTGATGCGGAAAAGGTGTTTTTATTTGGCTTGGCATACCCAGTGACGATTTTTGTTACTCAGACATTATTTCGCCTAAGTGGTTGGATTGGGTCGAAGTATATAACTCACACAATAAAATTTAGTTCTGATGTGTTGCCAGTGCATACTCTTGAACACAGTCATACTTATTTCTCTAACCGTTTTGCTGGTTCTGTTTTAACTAAGTTTGGGAACGTAGTGAAAGGGGTTAATCAAATATTGAATGAGTTTGTTTGGACAATCTATACCGGGTTACTATCTTTTCTGGTGACATTTGTACTGATGTTGACTGTTAATCTAAAAATCGCTTTTATATTTTTAGGGCTCGTAGCTGTACTGATACTTTTAAACCAAAAATTATCACCGAGGAAAAAAGAACTCTCTAGATTGCATGCAGATTCACGCAGTATTCTCAGTGGGAAAACTGCTGATGTACTTTCTAATGTTTCAGCTGTGCGGCAATACGCTAATCTTGACCCCGAATTATACAAACTACAAAGCTTGACAGAGAAAAGACGAATTGCATACACTAGGAGTTGGATGTACTCAGAGCGTACGAGGTTAATAAATAGCTTCGTTTTATTCGTGGCCATGTTGTTGATTTTTTGGTTATTACTTACTGACTGGCAGGCAGGTCTGGTTTCTACTGGTGATTTGGTTCTTGTTTTAGCATTGATTTCGCAGATTTCCTACGCACTATTGTTTATTGGTCAGGCCTTTAACTCTATTGCTGAAGCATTTGGCGATATTGAAGAAGGATTGGAAGATTTGATTGTCGACCACGAAATCACCGACGCACCCAACGCTCAACCGTTGCAGACAAATCAAGGTGCCATTAATTTTGACGCGATGACCTTCGCCTACGACTCTCAAACTGTGTTCGACAACCTCAACCTCATTATCGAATCTGGGCAGAGGGTGGGACTTGTTGGGCCGTCTGGCGCTGGAAAAAGTACCCTAGTATCACTGCTCCTACGTCAACACGACATCAACTCCGGTGCGATTTTGATCGATGGGCAGAACATAGCACAGGTAACCCAAGACTCACTGCGGCAAAATATTGCGCTGGTACCGCAGGAACCGATGTTGTTCCATCGCAGTATTCGCGAAAACATCATGTATGGCAAACCTGACGCTACCCACGATGAAATGGTGCAGGCGGCCGAGCGCGCCCAGGCTCGCGAGTTTATCGAATCACTACCCGAAGGCTACGACACTTTGGTGGGTGAGCGCGGTGTGAAGTTGTCTGGTGGGCAAAAGCAGCGGGTGGCGATTGCGCGCGCAATGCTCAAAGAAGCCCCAATTCTGGTGCTTGATGAGGCGACAAGTGCGCTTGATAGTGAAAGTGAAGTGGCGATTCAAAAGGCGCTAGAGGAGCTGATGGTAGGGAAAACGGTGATTGCGGTAGCGCACCGCCTGTCGACCTTGCGCAAGATGGATCGGATTCTGGTGGTCGACAACGGAAAAATTGTTGAGGACGGTACACATGACGAGCTGGCACAAGCCGGTGGCTTGTACGCCAAGCTGTGGGCACACCAGGCAGGTGGGTTTTTGCAGGAATAAAAGAAACTGTTGGACATCGGATGTCCAACAGTTTGCTTGCTGCTTCGCGTCACGAATCACTAAGTATATTTTTTCGCATTCGCTCGAAATCTACTAAGTGTTCTCGACCCCGACTCGCATAGTTCGTCGTCCCTCCTCACATCGCTCCGTCTTGGCTCAACGCACGTGTCTAAAGCAGTTTAGACACTAAAGGCTCCCTTGCGGGAGCCTTTACGCTGAGCCACCTGTCAGATTCGAACTGACGACCTACTCATTACAAGTGAGTTGCTCTACCATCTGAGCTAAGGTGGCTTGGGTACTTTATTTTCAACTTTAACCAAAGTAAACGTTTGATTCAACTCACTTGTGACAAGTGGTTCGAAAGTCTCCCAGACTTTCTCACCTCTACCATCAAAGCTAAGGTGGCTTATTTCTGGTACGCGCCATTATGACAAATATAAGGATTATTGCAACCTTGTTGACCGAATATGTGCGCTTTGGGCTTTATTTTCCCCTAAATACAGGCTATACTCGAGGCTACACATGAGCGACGACTCCCATTTATTACCATATGCTAGACGGGCAGACTTTAAGGTCGCCCGCGCCAACGAACTAACTGGCCGCGACCGGCGGTTGTATCGCTTGTTAGAGATTGTGCCTGGGGTGGCGGCCTGGGGTACCCTACTTGGGATTATTTGGGCATCGATCTACGCGTCGTTTTTTGCAGCGTACTTTATTATCGCTTTTGCGATTTACTGGGTACTCAAGACAATTTTTCTCTCGTACCACGTGCGCTACAACTGGAAACGCTTACGTCACCATATGGAGCTTGATTGGAGTCAGCTGCTGCAGCGCTATGAATATAACAAGTATCGCCACTTGGTTATATTTCCATTTTATGAAGAACCACTTGAAGTGCTCGAAGGGGCGATGGAAGGTTTGATTAAGGCTCACTACGATCCACAAAAACTAATTGTGGTACTAGCGGCAGAGGGACGGGTGGGGCAGTCAGCTGTCGACAAAACTGTGGCGATTACTGCCAAGTATGCCGCACAGTTTGGTGAGTTTGTGGTGTCTGTTCATCCGGCTGACACCGTGGGCGAAATTGCAGGTAAAGGTTCGAACGTACACTACGCGTTGCACGCCGTACACAAACAGATTATTGCGCCACAACAGATTCCACACAAGAACATTCTAGTGTCTATTTTTGACGTCGATACAGTTATTTATCCCGACTATTTTAACTGTCTGATCTGGCACTTTATGACGGCCAAGAATCCGTACAAGAGTGCGTTTCAACCAGTGCCGCTGTTCACCAATAACCTGTGGGAAGCGTCAGCAGTGTCGCGCGTGATGGCGATGAGTAGTACATTTTGGCAGATGATTATGCAAGAGCGACCCGACAAAGCGGCGACCTTTTCTTCTCACTCGGTGAGTTATCAGGCTTTATATGAGATTGGGTATGGTCAGGCCAATGTGGTGAGTGAGGACTCACGTATCTATTGGAACTTGTTACTCGCAAACGATGGTTACTTTGACGTCGTGTCACTTTCGTATCCAATCGCCATGGACGCGACCACTGCGACATCGGCCTGGGGTACGATCAAGAATATTTATAAACAACATCGCCGCTGGACGTACGGGGTGGAGAACTGGTGCTACTTGGTGTATCACTTCACTAAGCACAAAAGTATCCCATTGCGTCGCCGATGGTCTATTGCACTACAACAAGGGGAGGGGTACTGGTCACTGGTGACTAACCCGATCATGTTGTTTATTCTTGGCTGGACGCCGATCTTTTTAGGGTCGCGCCAATTTCACGAAACGGTCTTGTCGTACGAGTTGCCAATCATGGTACGCAACTTGTTGACGGTGGCGATGGTTGGTTTGGTATTCTCTTCAATTGTGTCGCTATCGCTGACACCCCCACGACCAGAGGGGCAAAGTCGGTTCAAGTACATAGTGATGGCGCTGCAGTGGATTATGGTTCCAATTACTATGATTGTGTTTAGCGCTATCCCAGGTCTGGACGCACAAACACGACTGATGCTGGGGCGATATATGGGATTTTGGGTGACGCCCAAGCGGGTACAATAGGTAAATATAAATTTGTAATACTGTATGCCACAAGAACCACAAATCACAGGAATGTCCTCTCGCCGTCGAACGGTATTTTTTTGGGGGTTGGTTTTAGTTTTTTTGTTTGCCCTACCCACCATGATTTTTTATACAACTGGGTACCGTCTGACGTTTGAAGAAGATGCACAAACTATGGTTGTGACCACTGGTGGTGTATATATTTCAACGCAAAGCACCGACGTAGATGTATACCTGGACGAAGAACAGATCGAGCGTCCGCGATTGTTTCGTAATGCGTACTACATTCAAAATATAGATGAAGGTGTGAGGCTAGTGGTGGTGCAAGGATCGGGGATTCAGACGTGGGTGAAGGAGCTTGCGGTAGAGTCACGCATCGTGACCGAGGCGGCAGCGTTTAACTTACCGACCGTGCCACGTTTACGACCGGTGACAGAATTCCAAACAGCCACGGGTGCAGCGGTGTATTTTTCAAGTTCAACACCAGCGACACTGTTTGCAGACGCTACATCTACAACCGAATTCATTGTCTCACCTACCAGTTCGACGGTCGGCTATGTAGAGAATCCAGAGTACGAGTTTGTCACCAGTTTGTTTGGCACCAGTACTGCTACAACTACGTCTATCTTTGCTGACTTTATTCGTGACATGGATCGCTTTCGGTTTATGGCTCCAGGGGAAGAGGTGGCCACGACCTCGACCACAACTCCAACAATCATCGAGCAAAATGAAATTCGTTTAGTTAATCGCGAACTAGAACTGTATGCTGTCTGGCAAGGGCAGTCACAAGACATTCCTTATTATTTTTGTGTAGCTAGTTCGACTCTGGCTAGTACTAGCGCGCAGTACGGACAACATGTAGCCGACGCTGTGTTTGCGCAACTGGGAACTACGACCGCTACGTCAACTCTGGTGCTGGTAGATGATAGAACCTGTCGGACAGAGATCAAGCTAGACCGACTACGTCAGGATGTATACCTGTTTGATTTCTTTCCAGGATCTTCTGATCTAGTTTTACTACAACTTGAAAGCGGATTGTATGTAACCGAGATCGACGACCGCGCCTGGCAAAATTCCCAGTTGTTGTACCCTGGAAGTGACTTTAGAACGATTATTGAAAACGGGTTGATTTATGTTGAACTACATGACCAGTATTTCGAGGTTATCACCCAAATTGAACCAAATTAAACCTAGTGTTAGACTGCCAGTGTATGAAAACAACCCCCGGACACCAACACCCATTAACGCAAATGATTGACGAAATCAATCACATTTTTGCTGAGATTGGTTTTACGTTTGCCGAAGGCCCAGAGGCTGAAACAGAGCATTATAACTTTGATCAGCTGAACGTCCCCAAGGACCATCCGTCGCGAGACATGCAAGATACCTTTTGGTTCAAAGACAAAGACGTGTCAGAACCGTCTGTACTGCGGACTCACACCAGTCCGGTTCAGGCGCGCTTCATGGAATCACATGGCGCGCCGTGCAAAATTATCGTGCCGGGAAAAGTATTTCGCAACGAGACAACTGATGCGACGCACGAGGCGCAGTTTTATCAGTTAGAAGGATTGCACGTTGGAGAGGGAATCCACCTTGGCCATCTCAAGGGAACACTTGAACATTTTTTCTCCAAGTTTTTTAGCGGCAAGACCGAAGTGCGATTTCGTCCCAGCTTCTTCCCATTTGTTGAGCCAGGAGTAGAGGTGGACATGCGACTGCTCGAAGGAGACAGCAAGCTGGCTGGAAAATGGATCGAGGTAATGGGGGCCGGAATGGTGCATCCAAATCTTTTTAAAGCCGCTGGTATAGATTCAGAGAAATACTCTGGCTACGCGTTTGGTATGGGGATCGACCGCCTGGGAGTAATGAAGTTCGGCATCGAAGATGTTCGTGATCTATACACTGGTGATCTGAGGTTTGTTAATCAGTTCTAATTATTTAAATATATGATTGTAAATTACAACTGGTTGAAAGAATATGTAGGAGCAGCTTTACCTAAAGCTGCAGAGGTTGATCGGCTGCTGACAGAGCACGCGTTCGAGATCGAAGAAGTAACAGAAGTCAAGGTGAATGCCGAAGGCAGAGAGGGTGCCCTGGGGCAAGCTGGCGAAACCGTGATCGATGTCGACGTGTTGCCAAACCGAGCATCAGACTGTTTGTGTCACCGTGGGATCGCTCGAGAGCTAGCGACTATTTTAGATGTGCAGCTAGAGAAAGATCCGCTTGCGGACGAACCATCACTCACACAGACTGACAAAATCACAGTGAACATTGCCGATACCAATGCTTGTCCGCGGTTTACTGCTTCACTCCTCACTGGAATTGAAGTAAAAGAATCACCGGACTGGCTCAAAACTCGCCTAGAGTCACTCGGGCAACGTTCGATCAACAACGTTGTCGATGCAACCAACTACGTCATGTACGCTATGGGGCAGCCGTTGCACGCGTATGATGCTGATCTGTTTCCGCAGGTAGACGGCACGTGGCAATTTGGTGTGCGCTATGGGAATGAAGGCGAAGTGGTAGAGATTCTTCCCGAGGGCGGAAGCGATGAACCACGCCGGGTTGAGTGTGTTGGAACAGAACTACTAATCGTCGACGAGTCATCAAACACGCCGATTGGGTTGGCTGGAGTAAAAGGTGGTAATTACGCTGGCGTGCATGCTGGTACCACCAACATCATCATCGAGGCAGCGCACTTTCATCCGACTATTACTCGCAAAACTGCGCGGCGACTAGGGATCGTGATTGACGCTAGTAAGCGGTTTGAAAACGAGTGTTCGCGAGAACTGCCTCCGTACGGTCAGTTCGAGATTATTGAACTCATTAAGCAAATTGCTGGAGGAGAATACGAGGGAACGCTGGATGCGTATCCAGAAAAACAAACAGCAACCGCGGTTGAGGTGCGTTTGTCCAAGGTGAACGCACTGTTGGGTCTAGAATTAACACTAGAAGAAATCAAAAGTATTATTGTTCGGACTGGAAGTGAAGTGGTTGACAAGATGAATGCCGAAGGCAGAGAGGGTGCCCTGGGGCAGAAGGATGCTGAAACACTTACTTGTACTGGACCATGGGAACGAACTGACTTGCTGATCGAGGAAGACTTTATCGAAGAAGTTGGGCGGTTGTATGGATTGCTGAACATCGTGTCTGTCACTCCTGACGCGGACATGGCTGCGGCCGTAAATGTCCGACAGTATTACTCTGAACAAGTTAGACAAACACTACTGGCAGCCGGATTCAGCGAAGTCATCACTTCGTCATTTCAAAAGAAAGATATAATCCAGCTCCGTAACGCCCTGGCGAGTGACAAGAGTTATGTCCGCAGCACACTAACTATAAATATGCACCAGGTGTTAGACGCAAACTTTTCCCATACGGACCTACTCGGGATACGTTCTGTGCAAGCGTTTGAAATTGGGACGGTGTTTAGCAAGGTGAATGCCGAAGGCAGAGAGGGTGCCCTGGGGTGTAAGACTGAGACAGAGGTAGGGGAACATCTATCACTTGCAATTGGTGTACGTCAAAAAGGAAATGGTTATACTCCCAAAGATGACGCACCACTACAGGCAGCGATTGCTGATCTTCAGGATTCACTCGGAGTTGATCTAGAATTCACTATAGAAAAAGGGGTAGCAGAAATTGACCTGTCAGCCGTAGTAGCGACCCTACCAGTTCCAGATGCATATACACCAATGGTTGAACGGACCGCGGCAACCTACACGCCAACTTCGTCGTACCCAGCAATGGCTCGCGATATTGCGTTGTGGGTGTCAGAAGGAACGAGTGCAGGCGAAGTAATAAACGCACTGCGGACACCAGCCGGTGACCTGTGCGTTCGGATTGACCTGTTCGACGAATTCACCAAAGACGGCAGAACAAGTTTTGCTTTCCGACTAGTATTTCAGTCACAAAGCAAAACCCTCACCGACGCAGAGGTCGGTGAGGTTATGGACGCGGTAAACGCGACGGTTGAAGAGCAGGGTTGGGAAGTGCGTTAAGCAATAATGTGACCATTTTTCAACATAGCACAAGTCTAACCCAACAGTTGTAAGGTTTCGGAGAAATTGGTAAATAGTGTTATAATAGCTGCATTATTTAACTTATTACTATTCTGTATGGCTACCAAGAAACCCGCTCCCAAAAAAGATAAAGGATATGACGCGTCGTCTATTTCGGTCCTCGAGGGGCTCGACCCGGTACGGAAGCGCCCTGGTATGTATATCGGGACTACTGGCCTGGATGGTCTGCATCACCTGATCTGGGAGGTGTTCGACAACTCGCGTGATGAGGCGATGGGTGGGTTTGCTGATCGGGTAGAGATCACGCTGCTGCCTGATAACTATGTTCGGGTAGTCGACAACGGACGAGGAATCCCGGTTGATAAGCACAAACAGTCTGGACTGTCGGCGCTTGAGACGATCCTGACTATCTTGCACGCTGGAGGGAAGTTTGGTGGCGAAGATTCTGGGTACAAAGTGTCCGGTGGTCTACATGGTGTGGGTGTTTCGGTGGTTAACGCGCTGTCTACGCACGTGGTGGCAGAAATCCACCGTGACGGTGGATCGTTTATGCAGGAGTTCAACATTGGAGTTGCTAAGGCCAAAGTGAAGAAACTGGGTCCCAGCAAAGAAACTGGAACTGCTATTACGTTCCAGGCTGACCCCAGTATTTTCCCCGAGATCAAATACGACTACAAAAAAACCGTTAACCACTTGCGTCAACAAGCGTACTTGGTAAAAGCGATGCGAGTTACGGTGATTGACGCTCGAGAGATTGACAAGGTGAACGCCGAAGGCAGAGAGGGTGCCCTGGGGCAAGAAATCACCGGTAAGAAATATCAATGGCAAGGTAAGCGGTATTTAGCTGATGAACATTTACCAGTCCCACACGAAACGTTTTACTTTGAGGGTGGACTACGATCACTAGTTGCGTTCAACAACTCATACCAAAAACCCGTCCACAAAAACATTTTCTACGTTGAGAAAAACGACGTTAGTCCTGAGGTGATGGCGGTCGAGGTTGCGCTGCAGTATGTGGACGATATCAGTCCGCGTATCACTGCCTTTGCAAACAACATCTACAACCCGGAGCATGGTACGCACATCACAGGGTTCAAAACTGCGCTGACTCGAACCCTCAACAATTATGCTAAAAAGAACAACTTCTTTTCAGTGAAAGACAAAGACGCTGGGTTTACCGGAGACGATGTGCTGGAAGGTATCACTGCGGTAGTATCAGTAAAAATGCCTGAAATCCAGTTTGAAGGGCAGACTAAGGCTAAACTAGGGTCAGTCGAGGCTCGCGGCGCGGTTGAAAGTGTCTTTTCAGAAGCTTTCTCGACGTTCTTGGAGGAGAATCCGGACGATGCCAAGGCGATGATTAATAAGGTGATATTGGCCGTAAAAGCTCGTAAGGCAGCCAAGGCCGCCAAGGATTCTGTCCTACGAAAGGGTGCACTGGAGGGCATGTCGCTACCAGGCAAGCTGGCCGACTGCCAGAGTAAACGAGCCGAGGATAGTGAGCTGTTTATTGTAGAGGGAGACTCGGCTGGTGGTAGTGCCAAAATGGGTCGAGACCGAAAGACGCAAGCCATCCTTCCACTACGAGGTAAAATCCTCAACGTTGAGCGAGCCCGCATTGACAAGATGCTTGCCAGTGAACAGATCAAGAACCTGGTGATTGCGCTTGGAACCGCGATTGGTGATGTGTTTGATGTGTCTAAGTTGCGCTATCACAAGATCATCATCGCGACTGATGCGGACGTCGACGGCGCACACATTCGAACGCTGTTGCTCACGTTGTTTTTCCGCTACTTCCGACCGTTGATCGATGAGGGGTACGTCTACATCGCAATGCCTCCACTGTACAAACTAACCAAAGGACGAGAGGTCAAATACGCCTACACAGAGAATGAAAAACACGAAATTATTCTGGCTTGGGGTGGAGAAGATGTTAGTGATGTTGTAGACGAAGAAAGTTCCAACGAGGAAGATGATTCAGTCGAGGCCAAAAAAGGCCCAAAGATTAATCAGCAGCGGTACAAGGGGCTGGGGGAAATGAATGCAGATGAGCTGGGGGAGACAACTATGAACATCAACAACCGGATTCTTAAACAAGTAACTATTGATGATGCCTTAGCGGCTGACAAAGTATTTGACATTTTGATGGGAACTGACGTCCCGAGTCGCAAAAGTTTTATTCAAAACAATGCAAAGACTGCAAACTTGGACATCTAAGACACGTGTTCCAGGAATCGGCGGCAGGCTAAAGCCGCCGATTCGGAACTAAATGGAGAATAGTCGCTTACGCTCGTTTCTTCATTTAAAAACAATGCAAAGACTGCTAACCTCGATATTTAGTACAGACACAAAAGCCTACGACCAAGTCGTAGGCTTTTGCCTGATTGTGCTGCTAGCGACCCAGCGTGACTCGCTGCGAGAATGAGTCATTGGCGCTGTTGCGGTCGGTTGACTCTGCAACGACTACTCGAAATGTGTGCTGGGTATCACCGCCAGCTTGGAATCCGACAGTCAATACAGCGCGTTCATTTGGTTTTAGTGGAATTTGTTCTGGTGACTCATACGTACTACCATTGGGCATAGTTACACTAAATGTCCAGTCGCCTGATGTTTTGGTGCCAAAGTTATGAATAGCAAATTGGATAGCTCCACCTTCAGATCGGCTGGCTGTCCCTGGTACAAATCGGTTGCTAATTACATCCCCCATAGCAATGTATGAAGCTGCTAGGTCGGTAAATCCGTTGGGGTCTGAGGTTGGAATAGCATACACAAACTCTTGGACAAACGTTGGTGTAGCAGGCACGGTCGGTGTCGTCTCTGCTGCTGGTGGGGTAGGGTTAACGGCTGTCGTTGTATCATCTGACTCAACTACCACATCTGAGCTGGGGGTGCTGCCGATGTCAGTATTCACAATAGTTACGATGTCTGACCCCATCGCTCGAGGCGTCACGTCACCAGTAGCCAAAAAGCCAACTTGGTAGGTTACATCTGTAAAGCGGTTTTGTTCCGCTTCAATTGCTAGGGTTAGCTCGTCAACATCACCAACGTTATAATTTGTCTCGCATGAGAGTTGTCGTTCGATGGTGCCTTGGATTTGGGTGATGGCAACGCCGTCAATACAATCATACGTAAACACATACGAACCACGTTTATTTTTCTGATCCCAGTTAACAGTGATAGGCTCACCGGTGTTTGTGATTGAGGTATTGCTAGTAATCAGGATCGGCTCCAGGTCGATATCGTCGACCATTGTTTCAGAGGACTGATTCACTCCTTCCGCTAATGACGCCAGTGAAGAAAAGGCAGTCGGGAATACTTGAACTAGTTGAATAGACATCCAGGCTAGTAACAGTACGGTAGCGATAAAGCCTGCGATAGCCAGGCTACTCAAGATTGAGCTTTTTTTCTGGGGTGATACGTGATTATTTATTTCCATAGTTCCCACATGATAGCATGAATCACATAAATGTCAACACGTATGGTGAAGTGGTAGCTCCTTGTATTGACAACACTAGCAAATAGTGCTATTGTGTCGTGACGTATGCAAGTATCAAACATCATTTCAGCTATTTGGGCTAATCGACTAAACTTTTTTGGTGCCTTTTTTATTGTCTTCACAGTGCTATACACGGTACTGTATGTTGTTGATTGGCTGCCTGAGACACCAGCTACAGAGTCAGCTGTCACAGCAGTAGCAGAGTCAGAAGTTGTCGATCCGGCAGTGGTTGAAACTAATACAATCACAAAAACAACTGCAAAAGAAATGGTTGAGTCACCACTCCCGATAGCTGATCAGCCCATCAGTGTGTATATCGAGCGTCTGGATAAAACTATTGACGTGCTCAATCCAGCCTCACAGACCATTGCTGACCTTGACCATGCACTGCTATCGGGAGTGGTGCGTCACCCAAACTCAGCGACACCTAATACAGATGGGACTGTACTGATCCTAGGGCACTCCAGCTATCTACCCAATGTGTTTAACCGTAACTTTCAGGCTTTTAATGGTATTCAGAATCTGGAATGGGGAGACACCATCACGCTAACTTCAGACACACACGTGTACACGTACCGAGTAGAACGAGTGTACGAGGCACGCGCGAGTGAGGTGACTGTTCCAATTAAGGGAGACGAAAAGCTGCTAACACTGGCCACTTGCGATAGTTTTGGCAGTACAGACGATCGACACATAGTCGAGGCCAAACAAATAAGCGTGGAAAAGCTGTAAAATAAGGGTTATTTCACACACAGAGCAGAACACTAAAGAAAGCACTTGACAAGAGTGCTTTCTTTTGCTATGATGTTGGCAGTATCAGGAAGGGAATAACCCCCGACCTGCAAATCTTGATCTTCAAGGAAAGTCCTTATCTGATCCTTGAAACTTTCACAATCACAATCAAATTTTCCTGAGGAGGAAACATGATGAAAAGTATTATTTCTGCACTACTTCTTGCTGGTGTACTTGCAACCACCGGTTGCGTGGGTGGCTCAGACTATGCCCACCACTCGGGTGGCGGACAGTCAGCTGGATCGTCGGAGAATGGTTCTGCTACTGCGCAGGAACAGGCTCGCGGGCGTGACGGCGAACTGTCAGCCGACGACGAGGTGACCACCCAAGCTGGTGGCACCACAACTGGCGGCCACACTGCACCACCCGCCGTTGGCGGCGTAAACTGAGGAGATTACTATGAATCGTCGAAATTTCATGGCCGGTGCTGTGACAACAACCGCAACTATGGTTTTTGCGACAAATTCCGCTCAGGCAGGGTGTGTTCCTATTTGCACCCCAGGCCAACAGCCCGGGCTGCGCGGAACTGGCACTGGTACTGCCAACCTAACTCCGACGTTGTGTACATCGGATACGGCTCACAACCTGATGACTGTCCAGTGGGATGGTCAACGGTGGATCCGCCTGCAGAGGTTTAGCTGGTACTACGGTCTCAGGTATGCCAATGGCAGCACGGAGTTCTACGGGACGGAGGTCAAAAACCGTCGCTGCTGGGATCGTCAAAGTTTCATCGCGGGTTCCAATACCCGCGCTGTCCTCTGGATGAACTGCTTGTCGCGTGAAGATCGCGTGACTTGGACCCGTTATTGGTTCATTACCGATCCAATCGTAGACAACGGCGACTATACGCTGGAGCTGTATCACACGGAGCCAGCGCGCTCCTACGAGGATGCTCCAGGCTCGGTTCCTGCATTCCGTGGTTTGATTGGCTGAAAACAAAGGCGAAAGCAACTACATACGTGTACTGCTTTCGCCCCTTCAATATTCTTATGTACTTGGTGTAGGTAGGAATATCAGAGGCATTACTTAATATATTTATTATGAAAAACTTTATTACACTTTCACTTTTTATCATCCTGACAGTATTTGCGGTCAGTTTCTTAAACGTCGAAATTGTTTCTGCACAAGCAACATGTGCAGCGTGTGGTGACGCTCCAACAGTCCCCGACGACGGTGGAGGTGATCCAGAGCCGCCCAAAAACCCACCGGTTTGTGATATCTCGGCTTCTCTCTCACTAGCAGAAGACGGTGAAGACTTCACTGTTACGTGGACAGGTTCACCGGTGTCAGCTGATTTTTGGATCAATGGATTCAAGTTGACTGATCCAAATGACTCAGCGGTCTATACCTTTGAGGGGCGGTTTGATTACATGCGATTCACTATTTACGGTGAAAACGGTGATGGTACTTGTGGTGACGAGGCAGTTGTAAATAAGAAAGTTCTCGACTGTACTGATCCTGCTGCATCAAACTACAACCCTGATGCAAACGTGGACGATGGTTCATGTATCATTCCAACTCCTACACCAACCTGTGACGCTTTTGCTGCCAACCCAACTACTATCGTTCGTGGTCAAAGTACGCTACTGACTTGGGCATCAACTAATGCTACAGCGGCTTCTATCAACAATGCGATTGGCGCAGTGGCGGTGGACGGTACACGCAACGTGTCACCAATTGCCAACACTACCTACACCTTGACCCTGACTGCTCCTGGGCAGCCGAACGTTACTTGTAACGCACCAGTAGTAGTAACCGACCCAACAACCCCCACTACACCAGCTATCGACATCATCAAGCGTGATGCTGTTGACAAGGACGATACGCAGACCGTGTCAGTTGGTGGAACTGCTCAATTTGAGATTGTTGTCACTAACACTGGTAACGAAAACTTGGTTAGCGTTGTGGTAACTGACCCTCTGGAACCGGCGTGTAATAAAACTATTGGCGCACTGGCCATTGGTGCGTCTGATACTTATACCTGTAACTCAACTAACGTCACAGCCGCCTTTACTAACGTGGCGAACGTGACAGGGAACTCAGCGGTTGATAACCAGGTAGTAACTGATACTGACCCAACTCAAGTATTGATTCCAGCTGCGAACGTATTTACTTGTGGTAATAATGTCTCATTTAGCGCATCTGCCTCTGCTATTTCAAGTGGTGGAAGTTCAACCTTGAACTGGAGTACAACTAACGTTGATTCGTTGACCATTTCTGGTATCAACGCTACGTCACTTTCTGGTAACCAAACTGTGTCACCATCAAGTGATACGACTTACACCCTTAATGCAACCCAAGGTGGCACAACTATCGCTTGTCCACTGACTGTCACGGTTTCAACTGGTGGCGGTGGTGGTAGTCCTTCTCCACAGTGTGAACTAGAAATTTCTGAAACTCGAATCACTAGCGGTGAAGAAGTGACTATTACTTGGGACACCCGAAGTGCAACCGAAGTTACACTCAAAGATGACCGTGGCCGAGTGTTGTTTACTACCGAAGGCAAGCTGAGTTCAGACAAACGAGAATTCTTTGACTACTCGTTTGAGGTGACTCCCACTCGAAACACTACCTACACACTGGTAGCTGAACGAGGTTCAAAAGACCGGGAGTGTGAAGTGGAGGTTGAGATTGACGGTGATGAAGTGGTGCTACTACAAGTGCGTGATCAGTCGCCACTAGTGTCAGGTATTTCTCTAACTCAGGTGCCGTATACCGGATTTGAAGCTGGACCGGTGATGACTGTATTGTTCTACATGCTACTGATCGGTTGGGCGCTGTACATCACATATGTACTAGTGATCCCGCGCACGCAACTGGCTGTGGTAACCGTGGCTCCAATTAAGTCAAATGTGAAATCAAATTCTGACCTGATGACAGACGCAGAAAAAGTTCGACCAGACGTGTTCTCGACTATGCAGGCACCGGTAGCTGCTGTGCCAACTAATCTTCCGGTAGCACCAGTACTGCCTGTGGTGGCTGAAACAGAGGACACCAACAGTATCGAAAACCAAGCGCATGCTTTGCAGGCTTTGATCTCGAGTGACGCCGTGCGCACAATCGCGACAATGACTAACGATGACAATCAAAGTTCAGTCGTCGCCCAGATTGTAGCCGACGCCAAGGGAGTATTTCCCCTGGAAGACGGCTGGGTAGTAATTAACCGGTCTCGTCTGATGGAGATTGTAGACGTCGCTCCAGTTGCAGTATCGTCAGCACCAACTGGTGCTGGATCACTGGCTGAAGCTATTGTTACCGGCAACGTGGTTGCGGCGTACGACCTGATCGGCGCTCGACCAATGATCGCCTTGGCCGATGCGGCCGCTGATCTTGATGCGCTGTACCGGATCCGAAAAGGAGCTGATGCAACAGTGTCAGACATGCTACAAAACGAGTCAGCTAACCTGACCGACGGACAAGTTACAGGCATGATCGAAGCTTTAACTGGCGCTCTTGATGGTATGTATTCCGACGAAGCATCAGCCGTGAAAATGGCTATCATGAAAGCAGTTAAGGTAGCCGCGTAGTAGACGCTCGTAACCCAACCACAAACCGGTCGGCGCTTATATGAGCGCCGACCGGTTTGTTTGTACTTGATGTGCTACCTCTCCACTCTCTTATACGCTCGCTTCGGACTGTAATTTCACCAGCAGGTCAGTCACACTCATCGCGACCGACTCGCCCGTGTCGCGCGACTCGACCGTCACGGTGTTGTTGGCAATATCAGTGTCACCAATAATCAGGAAGTAGGGAAGTCGATCCTTTTTTGCGTTGCGGACTTTTTTCCCCATCGAGTCATTGTCAGTATCGATGGTTGCTCTAAAGCCAGCCGTTTTAAGTTGGTCATACACATGTAGCGCGTATTGATTGTGTACTTCAGCCACGGGGATAACGGCGATTTGCTCGGGCGAAAGCCAGAGCGGAAAATTACCCGCAAAATGCTCAATCATAATTGCCATAAACCGCTCAAGTGAACCCGCAATTGCGCGGTGAATCATAACTGGTGTTTGTTTGTTGCCTTCGTGGTCGACGTACTCCAATCCAAATCGTTCTGGCATGACAAAGTCGAGTTGAGCCGTGGCGAGCTGTCGCTCACGCCCAATCGCGTCAAAGAACATAAAGTCCAGCTTAGGTCCGTAAAACGCAGCTTCGCCTTCGACTCGTTTGTACGGTAGCTCCAGCCGCTTAGCCACGTCTTCGAGCATCGTCTCGGCCTTCGTCCAGTTGTCTTTGTCTCCTAGGTACTTGTCCGGATCATGAGGGTCGCTCACTGAGAGGGATACCCAGAATTTTCCCTCCTCGTACATCCCTAAGGTCTGGTAGAACTCCTTGATCACGAGCACAATGGCTTCAACCTCTTGATCAATCTGATCAAAAGTACAAAACGCGTGGCCGTCGTCTTGGGTGATACTGCGCACACGCCCCAGGCCGATGAGTTCACCCGCCTGCTCGTCACGATACACCATAGTGGTCTCAGCGTAGCGGATGGGCAGTTCTTTATAGGTACGCGGCTTGCTCGCAAAAATCTGGGTGTGGTGCGGGCAGTTCATTGGCTTCATGACAAACTCCGCGTCTGAGAGACCTTTGACTTTAAACAGCTGGTCGCCAAATTTTTCCCAGTGGCCTGACTTTTTATACAGGTCACTTTTGGTGATGTGGGGAATAGTGACTTTTTGGTAGCCGTACTTTGACTGGATTTGCATGATTTTATCGACGATTAAGTCTCGCATCATTGTGCCTTTGGGGGTAAATAGCGGTAGCCCCGCTCCGACCAGTTCAGAGAACGTAAAGAGATCAAGCTCCTTACCGATTTTGCGATGATCTCGTTTCTTGGCTTCGGTAATTTGGAATTCATAAGCCACCAATTCTTCTTTGGTTTCAAATGCAATTCCGTAAATCCGTGTCAGCATTGGGTTTTTTTCGTCACCTCGCCAGTACGCTCCAGCAATTTTGTCTAGCTTGAAGGCGTCCATATTAAGGTCGCGGCTGGGGTTATCGCAGTGACCACCACGACACAGGTCGGTGAAATCGCCTTCGGTATACAGGGTAATAGCTTCACCTTTAGCTTCGATCTCGTCGATCAGTTCCAACTTGAACTGGTTGTCAGCAAACTGTGCTCGCGCTTCGTCCGCCGTCACTTCAGCATGAGTGAATTCTGTCCACTTGTTCACTAACTTTTTCATGCCTTTCTGAATTGACTTGAGGTCGTCCTCGCCTGGAGCCTCTCCAGCAGAGAAATCAATATCGTAATAAAACCCGTTGTCGATAGCTGGCCCCAGGGTCAGCTTGGCGTGCGGGTATTGTTCAATAACTGCGGCCGCCAACAGGTGGGCTAGCGTATGACGTTTGTTTTCAAGTTGTTGTTCCATGTCTGTAGATAATACCGCGTTAGTGGAAATTGGCAAAGAAAAACCGCGCTGGAAACCGGCGCGGCTAACTCTTATGTTGAGTCGAACAGTGGTAGTCTATACAAAACTATAAAAATTTGTATAATAAAACTATGACTACTGCTCAAGCATTAAAGAAAATCAATAAACTTGAGAAAGAACTCGCGGCTGTTAAGGCTGAGGTTTTATCTGAAATAGATGTGCCCTATGACGACGAGTTGACTGATGAATGCAAGTTCAAGTTAACCCAAATTATGAAAGAATCTCCGGTTGGTGTATATGAGGGTCCTGGAAGTTTAGTTACACTAGCTGCAAAATATGCAGATTAGATTTTCAAAAGACTTTCTAAAGCATTACAATCGGTTACCTAAATCAGTTCGTATTAAAGCAGAAGAACAGCTGGTGCTACTTGGTGTTGATCAGCAACATCCGTATCTTCACTCTAAAAATCTGCAGGGTTTTTCTACAAATTATTCATGTCGAGTTGGTCGTGAATACAGAATCTTATTTCAGGTTACAAATACATACCTGTACTGTTTGGATATTGGTCACCGCAAGGACATTTATAGAAAACTACACTGATTCCACAGTCTGAGCATTAGGCCCCAGCAACTTTAACCGATCCACCAAAATACTTGGTTCGTCGTTGCGGATGTTTAACTTGCCTTTGACTGCCACACAGGTGCCGGGTACTAGCAGTTCGCGGTGATCTTCAAAGCACTCGGGGAAGGTGACCATTTCCATGGTTTCGTCCTTACTCACCAGCTGAACAAAGGCCATTTTGTCGCCCTTTTTGGTGATCAACTCGCGGACACTGTCTATCATGCCGGCTGTCACTACTGGTATGCCTTGGCGCATGTCGGCTTTGACGGTCGACAGGGGTGATCGTTTTTCTAACTCTTCTTTGAATTCGTCAAGCGGGTGTCCAGACACATAGACACCAAGCAGGTCTTTCTCCCAGATCAACTTTTGCTCTTTTGGAATGGTGTCGGTTGGGTATAGAGTCAGGCCGCCAACTTCTGCCATGGCGCCAAACAGTGAGTCTTGATTGGCAGCCTTGCCGGCCACTTGCTCTTTGTTGTATGACAGCATGACTTCGAGGTTTCCATACAGGTGGCTGCGGCTGTCGAACTTATCGAACGCCCCGGTGCAGATCAGTGCTTCCATGGACTTCTTGTTCAAACCGCGGTCGTGAATGCGGGTGAGGAAGTCTTGCATGTCTGCAAAGTGGCCACCCGATTTGCGTTCGTCGATGATAACCTCGGCGATACCGGCGCCAAAGTTCTTGATGGTCG